>Ga0256404_1001650_pt1 | contig 52710 bp, 48 predicted proteins | sample RumenRJG_01DNA_FD_185990 | JGI IMG/M metagenome (GOLD analysis project Ga0256404, IMG submission 185990) | Bovine rumen microbial communities from Lethbridge, Alberta, Canada - RJG_01 | ecosystem: Host-associated > Mammals > Digestive system > Stomach > Rumen | place: Canada: Alberta | collected...
ACTCCTTTGTTATGGTTTGTGCAAATTCCATTTTAACACAGGTTGTCACTATGGATTTTTGTTTTTGATTATCTGTTCAACTTCATTTTACAACGGACCACAGGAGAGAAACAAGCTGCTTCACCGGAAAACGTTCAGAAAAAACCGCCATCATCGTCGTCGCCGCCAAACCAGCCGCCGCCATCATCCGAGCTATCATCACCCCCGAACCAGCTGCCGCTGTCATCCGAGCTGTCATCGCCGGAACTGTCGTCACCACCGAACCAGCTGCTGTCATCGGAGCTATCGCCCGTGCTGTCGTCCGTATAGCTCTCTTCCTCCGTTCCGGCATCGCTATCGTTCGCCGTATCGGCACTTTCACCGGTATACGTGTCCGTACCGCCATCTGCATAGCTGGAAGGATTACTGGTATCCGCATAGCCACTGTTGTCGCTATATACCGGCGTGTTGTTGTCGCCGCTGACATAATTGGCAGCATTCGGGTCAGCGTAGGCGTTGCCCGCCGTCCCCTGCCAGGTTGTCGTGCTACCCTCATCCGGCAAGGCCGTCGTGCCAGCATCCGGCAACGCCGTCTGCGCCTCATCGCCACGCTCCACATAACCATCGCTATAGCCGCTCGCATAGCCATCGGCATAGCTGCTGTTATGCGCGGGAGCGGCCGAGGCCTGGGACATGCCCAATCCCGGACTGCCGGAGGAATTATGCAGGGCGTTAGCCAGCATCGTGCCGGCTGCCGCACCGGCAAAGCCCGCGGCAGCCGTCTTCAGGGCAGACGGGCCGCCGCTTTGCTGCTGGTTCTGCTGGTGCTGCTGATACTGGCCTTGAGGGGACGGATGCCCGCCATTGGCTGCAGCACCGCCATGGACCGGAATCGTCTGCAACGGCCCCGTGGCGCCCTGACGGCCTTGCGCCATCTGACCCGGTTGTCCCGGCATTCCGTGGGCCTGATACACGCCCTGGCCGCCTGGCGCCTGATGCATAGCCTGCCCCTGTGCATTGCGTGGCATCAACGACAATTCCTGTTGACGCAGCATGTCTGCCTGCTGGTAGAATTGTACGAGTTGCTGTAATTTCTGCAACTCCGCGGTCTGGCCGTAGCGTGCGGCATCCTGCAGGCAGGCAGATGCACGGCGATAGTCCGGCAACGGCTGGCTGAGCAGAATCTGCCTTGCCACCTGCAGGTCCTGCACCAGTTGCTGCGGTGGCTGGGCCGACTGCTGAACGGCAGCAGGCTGCAGCCTTGCACCGCAAAACGTACAAAAGGCATTGCCCGGATTGACCGGATGACCACAATTGGAACAAAAATTTCCCATAACGAACGCTCCTCACTACCCTTCGGGTTTTCCCCCCGACGTTACGTAGATACTATGCCGTTTATATTTTCTTAGTTCGCTGAGAAAAGAAAAAAACCTGCAATAAGAAGAAAGAATTCTCTACCGTATCGCAGACATCAGCCGGGCGGGATATGGCTGGCTGTAAACCTTACCTGCTCTTTTCCTTACTGAACAAAGCCCTGGCATACTCCTCCGCGTTGAAGGGACGCAGGTCGTCGACCTGCTCACCGACGCCAATCCATTTGACGGGCATGGCGAGCTGATCCTTGATGCCGATGACGACGCCGCCCTTAGCCGTACCATCAAGCTTCGTGAGCACGACGCCCGTGATGGGCGCGGCCTTCGTGAAGAGCTTCGCCTGGCTCACGGCATTCTGGCCCGTCGTGGCGTCGAGCACGAGCAGCGTCTCATGCGGCGCGTCCTTGATCTCGCGGCCGATGACGCGGTTGATTTTCTCCAGCTCCTGCATGAGGTTGGCCTTGGTCTGCAGGCGGCCAGCCGTATCGACAATGAGCAGGTCGATGCCGCGCGCCTTGGCGGCCTTGACCGCGTCAAAGGCAACGGCGGCAGGGTCCGAGCCCTCCTGATGACGGATGACGGGCACGCCTGTGCGGTCGCCCCAGACCTGCAGCTGATCGATGGCCGCGGCACGGAAGGTATCGGCCGCCGCGAGCATGACGCTCTTGCCCTGCGCCTTGTAGTAGGCGGCGAGTTTGCCTATGGTCGTCGTCTTGCCCGCGCCGTTCACGCCGATGACGAGCATGACCGTCGGCCCTTCGGCCGCCATATGCATCGCATCGTCCGCCGCATCCCGCGTGAGGATGGCTGCGATCTGCTTTTCGAGATAGGGCACGAGATCCTCGGGGCCATTGATTTCCTTCCTCTTAATGCCCTTTCGCACGGCGGTCATGAGCTTCTCCGTCGTGTCCACGCCCACATCGGCCATGATGAGTGTCTCCTCGATCTCGTCAAGCAGGTCGTCGTCGATGTCAGCATAGCCAAGCACGATTTTCTCAATCTTGCTGGTCAGGTTGTCCCTGGTCTTCGTCAGGCCCTTTTTCAGGCGGTCAAAAAATCCCATATCTTATGCTCCTTCATTGATTTCATCCAGTTTTACAGAAAGTACTTTCGAAACGCCCGCGTCCTCGATCGTCACGCCGTACATCGTATCGACAGCGGCCATCGTGCCCTTGCGGTGCGTGACCACGAGGAACTGCGTTTGCGCGGCGAATTCCTTGAGGAACTGGCCGAAACGCACGACGTTGGCCTCGTCGAGAGGCGCGTCAATCTCGTCGAGCACCACGAAGGGTGACGGGCGGTACTTCAGGAAGGCGAAGAGCAGCGCGATGACAGTGAGCGCGCGCTCGCCGCCCGAAAGTGCCGCGAGGTTCTGCCGCTTCTTCTCCGGCAGTGTCACGAGGATATCGACGCCGCTCGCGAGCACATCATCCGGCTCCAGCAGCTTCAGCTCCGCCGCACCGCCGCCGAAGAGGCGCACGAAAATATCGGCGAAATAGCGCTGGATATCGTGGAAGGCTTCCTTGAACTGCTTCGTCATCGCCGCATCCATCTCATCGAGGATGCGCTGCAGGTTCGCCCGTGCCTCCTGCAGGTCCGTGGCCTGCTTCTCCAGAAAAGCGTGGCGGGCCGCCATGTCCTCGTATTCCTGCAAGGCGTTCGGATTGACAGGACCTAGCTTGTCGAGCTGATGCTTAAGCCCCTTCATGCGCTCTTTCAGGGTCTCGGGCGGCAGATCCGGCGCCTCCTCCTGCGCGCGCTCCGGCGTCAGGCCAAAGTCGTGCAGCAGCGTCTCCGCCTTATCCTGCAGGGCAAGCTGCAGCTTCGTAGCTACGAGCTCGAGCCCATGCACGCGTTCGCGACAGGCCGTCTGCCGCTGCGTGGCGGCTTTGGCCTTCTGCTCTGCCTCCCGCGCTTCACCTAGCTTGTCCGTGCGCTGCTGATAGAGCGCATCCCTGGCCTGCCGGCCCGCATCGTAGGCACGCTGCCATGCCGCCTGCTTGGCCGTGAGCGCCTGGCGCCGCGACTCGCCCGCCGCCTGCGCCGATTGCAGGGAGGCGGCCTCCTGCTGCCGGGATTGCAGCATTTCCTGTGCGCGCGCGATGCTTTCCTCGCATTGCTGCACGCGCTCGCGGCTGCGCAGCACGGTCTGTTCCAGGACGGCCTGCGCCAGCTCCTGCTCTTGCAGCTTTTGCTGCGCGGCCGTCAGCTGCAGCTGTGCGGCCCGCTGCTTTTCCTGCGCCGCCGCCACGGCCTGTGCCTGCTGGCGGCAAAGGATCTCGAGCTCCCCTGTCCGGCGGAATACCTTCAGCCGCTGCTGCTGCAGCTCGGCAAAGGTCGCCTGCCGCTTCCCGGCCTCCTGCTTTGCCTCTGCCAGGCGCTGCTCCGCGCGGCGCAGCGCCTGCTGCTGGCTGGAGAGCTGCGTCCGCAGCTCCGCGCGGCGCACGTTCTCCTGCTGCAGCGCGCTCAATGCCTCCTGTTGCGCCTGCTCGGCCTGCTGCCTTTTATCTGCCGCCTGCCGTGCATCCTCTGCCGCCCGCTCCTGTGCTTTCGTCAGCTGCTGCAGCTTTTCCTGCAGTGCCTCCATCTCGCCCTGACGGCTGAGGAAGCTGGCCTCGCGCCGATGCATGCTGCCGCCCGAGAGCGAGCCGCCAGGACTTAGCAGCTCGCCCTCCAGCGTCACCATGCGCAGACGGTAGCCGTGTGCTTTGGCCAGCACCAGGGCATGGTCGAGCGTGTCCACGACCAGCGTGCGCGCCAGCAGGAAGTCGCGGGCTCTATCATAGTGTGCCTCACATTGCACGAGCGTGTGAGCCCAGCCCAGCACGCCTTCGCCCGATACCTGTTCGCGCGGCTGGCGCACGACCAGCGTCGAGAGTGGCAGGAACGTCACGCGGCCCAGATGATTCTTTTTCAGGAAGGCGATAGCCTGCTTCGCCGTCGCCGTATCCTCGGTCACGATGTCCTGCAAACTGCCGCCCAGTGCGACCTCGATGGCCACCGCATACTTCGCGGGCACATGCAGGAGCTCCGCTACGGCACCGCATACGCCTTGCCGCCAGGCTGTCTGCTGCTTCAGGATGGCCTTCGGCGCCTTGCCGAAACCCTCGTAGGATTGCTGCATGCGCTGCAGGAATTGCAGCTGCTGCCGCGTGCCTTGCAAGGATTGCTGGATGCCCAGCTGCTGCTCCTGCAGCTCTACGGCCTGCTGGCGGGCCTGCCGCGCCGCCTGCACACTTTGCTGCTGGCGCTGCATGGCGGTTTCCACCGCCTGTTCCTGCACCTCGAGCTCCTTTCCCAGGTCCTGCTGCTGCTTTTGGAGCGCCTGCCATGCCGCATCCGCCTCGCTGACCGCCTGCTCCTGCGCCGACTGGCCATCGCTGCCGTTTTCGACATCGCGGTCAAGCACGGCCAGTTCCTGGCGGCTGGCCGTCAGGGCCTGCTCGCTTTCCTGCCGTGCCGCGTCCGCTGCCTGCAGCTCCTGATCGGCCTCCATTTGCCGCTGTTTGCCGGCTTTTACCGCTGCATGCGATTCTTCCAGCTGCGCCGCCGTGTCCTGCTGCTCCGTCTCCTGCTGCGCCAATTCGCGCTGCAGCTGCGTGAGCTCCTGCGCGAGCTTCTGCCGGGCCTCGGCCTGCGCCGTGTGCTCCTCGGCCAGCTGCGCCTGACGCCGTGCGCCCTGTTTCTGCCTTTCGCTCAGCGCCGCCATCTCGCGGCCTGCCGTTTCCAGCTTGCCGCGCAATACCTCGTTCTTTTCCGCTTGCTGCTGCATAGCCTGCTCAAGGTCCGTGATGGCCTTGCCGATGAGCGTCTGGCTGGCCTCGGCCTGCTGCACGGCCGTACCGGCCGCGAGCACTTCGTCCTGCGCCGCCTGCAGCTTCGCCGCATTCTCCGCCTGCTGCGTTGCGACCTCCGTATAGGTATGCGCAAGGCTGCCGAGACGGCACTTGTCGTACTCACCCTGCAACGCCTGCCACTGGCGCGTCTTCTCCGCCTGTTCCGCGAGCGGTTCCAGCTGTTTGCTGAGCTCGCCGATGATGTCCTGCACGCGCACGAGATTCTGCTCCGTGTCGTTCAGCTTGCGCAGGGCCTCGCGCTTGCGGTTGCGGTACTTCGTGATACCCGCCGTCTCCTCGAAGAAGCCGCGCCGTTCCTCCGGCCGCGCATTGAGGATGGCGTCGATGCGGTTCTGCCCGATGATGCTCATGCCATCGTGGCCGATGCCCGTGTCGGCAAAGAGATTGTAGATATCCTTCAGGCGGCAGCGGCTGTTGTTGATGAAGAATTCACTCTCGCCGCTGCGGTAAAGGCGACGCGTCACCACGACCTCGCGGAAGTCCACGGGCAGTGTCTCGTCGCTGTTATCCAGCACGAGCGAGACCTCCGCCACGCCCAGTGCATGGCGGCTGGCCGAGCCCGTGAAGATGATATCCTCGGAGCGTGTGCCGCGCAGGTTGCGCACGTTCTGCTCCCCCAGTACCCAGCGGATGGCGTCGGTGATGTTGCTCTTGCCCGAGCCGTTCGGTCCCACGATGGCCGTGATGCCCTGATCGAAGTCGAGCGTTACCTTATCGGCGAATGATTTGAAGCCATAGGCCGTCATTTGTTTTAACTGCATAGATTACCTTCTATTTGATAGGACTGTACTTTATTTATAGTATAGCATAATATTCCTTTTTCTGTATCACAGAACACGTTTTCTGCCTCAAAACATACAAAACCGGCGTTTCGGTCAAACGCTCAGGCGCTTCAGCACTACGATTAGGCATTCCGTCTTGTTTTCGGTGCCCGTGTATTAAAAAGACGACAGGATTGTTTACTCCCATAAACTAATATGATAGAATAATACGGTAGGCTTATTAAAGGAAGGTTACTGTCTATGAAATTCAAGAAACACTTGTTCCACGCAGCGGACAGGTGGGGCAAGAACCGGTCGTTGCGCGCGATCAGGAACGGCATGATCCTCATGCTGCCGTTCCTGATCATCCACGCCCTGGCCTCGGCCTGCCTCGCGCTGCCCTTCTCCCCCTGGCAGAACCTGTTACATGGCGGCGGCCAATCGGTGTATTTCGCCCTCGCCGCCATCTATCAGGCCACGGCCAACTATTTTGCCCTGCTGCTGGCGTCAGCCATCAGCTATGGCTTCGCCCGGGAATGGCATCTCAAGCCATTCCGCAGTACGCTGCTCTCGCTGTCGACCATCGGCACGTTCTGGATTTTCTCCGGGCAGCAGATTCATTTTCTCTCCATGTCCGGCGTGGGCACGGCCCTCTTCTCGGCCCTGTTCACGAGCGCAATCTACCTGAAGCTCTCCATCTGGCAGCCGCTGGCCCGGCACATGGTGCGGCCACGCTGTCACATCAATACGCACATCTACGATGTCGTCTACGCGATTCCACTGACCATGGCCGTCTTCGTCGCCGCGATCTTCACGCAGACCATGATCCTCACCATCGGAGGCGGAGCCCTGCTGGAAGCACAGCTGACACATGGCGCATTCAACCTGCTTCAGCTGCTGGCCCCCTACCCGCTGGCCGCTCAGCTCGTATACACATTCCTCACGAACGCCTGCTGGTTCTTCGGCATCGACGGCCAGCTCATCTTTCTCGATGCCCATGCCGCTTACTTTGCCGGTCTCGCCGCAGAAGGCGGCGTCCCCAGCGTCATGTTGAACGAATCGTTCCTGCACGCGTTCCAGCTCGTGGGTGGCACGGGCTCGGCGCTGGCTCTCGTGCTGGCCATTCTCTGGCACAGTCGCCAGAAATTCTCCCGGCAGGCGGCCAAGATGGCTCTCATCCCCGCACTGTTCAACGTCGGCGATGTACTTGCGCTTTCCCTGCCCGTCATCGGCAACCCCATCCTCATCGTCCCCTTCGTACTGCTGCCGATGATCAATCTCGTGGCGGCGTACTGCTACACCAGCCTCGGTGTGGTTCCCCTGACTATGAACGACGTCGCAGCTTCGCTGCCCGTATTCCTCAACGGCTATACCGCAACCGGTTCTCTGGATGGCATCGTCTTGCAGGTATTGCTGTTGGGCTTGGATACGATTCTCTACCAGCCGTTCGTCCTGCTCTTTGACGAGTATCGTGCCTCGCAGGTCGCCCGCCTCACCCGCCATATGGTGAAGCTGCACCAGTGGTGCGAGGCCCGCGCCGAGCGCATTAACCCCGCGACGTTCAACGAGCAACAGTCCTTGATCTTCTCCTGGCTCACCAGCGACCTGGCCGAGGAATTGGACGAGGAAAAGCCCGCCCACCTCTTCATGGTCTACCAGCCCCAGGTCAGCAGCAGCGGCCAGTGCATCGGCGCCGAGGCCCTGTTGCGCTGGAAACACCCCAATGCGGGCATGGTCTACCCGCCGCTCGTCATCACGCTGGCCAAGCACGGAGGCCTGCTGCCGAAGCTGGAGCAGTTCATCTTCCGCAGCGCTTGCGAGTGCATTGCCGAGCTGGAGCAAAAGCTCGGCACCAGCGCGAACTTCAAGATTTCCGTGAACATCACGGGCGACTCCCTGCTCTACCACGGGCTCAACGAATCCGTCCATCACATCACGACGGAAAATGGCATCAGCCCAGAAAAGCTCTGGATCGAGATCACGGAGCAGGATACCATCACGCTGAACCGCCGCACGCAGATCAACCTCAAGAACCTGAAGGAACAAGGCCACAAGCTCATCATCGACGATTTCGGCATGGGCCAGACCTCCATCAACTACCTGCAGACCGGCATCTTCGGCATGGTCAAGCTTGATGGCAGCATCACGAAAAAGGTGCTCACCGACGAGAAAAGCCAGCAGATCATCTCGTCACTCACCGACCTCTCGCGGCGCATGGATCTCGTGACCGTCGCCGAATACGTCGACAATGTGCCGCAGCGCGACAAGCTCAAGCACCTCGGCTGCGACATCTTCCAGGGCTACCTCTACAGCCCGCCAGTCTCCCGGGCCAAGCTCGTGAAACTGATGACGCACTCGAACCCCGAGCCGCCCCATACGCCGTCCTATGGCGAGTCCGATACCGAACTCGCTACGGCATAAAACAACATAGCCTGCATAAAGAATTCCCCTGCCTGTATCCATGCGATACTGGCAGGGGAATTCTTTTGCGGCATCGTCACGCCTCAGGGCGGCGGCCCGGGCTTTGCCCTTATTGCTTATATTCGGCAGCCAGCTGCTTGAAGAGCGGCAGGCTGCGCTTGATCGTGTCCGTCTTGATGCAGTAGGCAGCGCGGAAATAGCCTGGGCAGCCGAAGTCCGTACCCGGTACGAGCAGCAGGCCATATTTCTTCGCGCGCTCGCAGAAGGCATAGTCATCCTCCTCCAGGCATTTCGGGAAGAGATAGAATGCACCCTGGGGCTGCACGCACGCAAAGCCCGCTTCCTTCAGGCCATTATAGAGCAGCTGGCCGTTCGTGACGTAGGTCGAAATATCGGAAGGCTTGTCGGCGCAGCGCTCCACCACGTACTGCCAGAGCGACGGCGCATTGACATGCGTGAGCACGCGCGCGGCGCCAGCGATGGCACCGAAAACCTTATCGTAGGAGGCCAGCTCATCCGGCACGACAATGTAGCCGATACGCTCGCCCGGCAGGGAGAAGGCCTTGCTGTAGGAATAGCAGACCAGTGTATTCTCGTAATACTTCGGGATGTAGGGCACGGAATAGCCTTCGAAGCAAATCTCGCGGTACGGCTCATCGGAAATCAGGAAAATCGGATGGCCGAACTCCTTCTCCTTCGCGCGCAGGATGTCGGCCAGCTGCTTGATCGTCGCCTCGGAATACACCGCACCACTCGGGTTGTTCGGCGAATTCACGATGATGGCCTTGGTGTGGTTCGTGACGAGCTTCTCGAAAGCATCGAAGTCAATCTGCCAATCCTGCGTGCGGGCCGGCACGACGACGAGCTTGCCGCCGACGGACTCCACGAAGCAGCGGTACTCGGGGAAGAACGGCGCAAAGGTGACGTACTCATCGCCCTCCTGGCACAGCGCCTTGAAGCAGATCGTGATGGCGGCAGCCGCGCCGGCCGTCATGAAGATATTCTTGCCCGCGTAGTGCATGCCAAAGCGCTTGTTAATGCTCTCAGCCACGGCCTGGCGCACTTTCGGCGCACCAGGTGCCACCGTATAGCCATGCACGGCACTCGGCTCCCAGGTCGTCAGGATATCCAGTGCGGCCTGCTTAACGAACTCCGGTGTCGGCACGTTCGGATTGCCGAGGCTGAAGTCAAACACCTGATCCTCGCCCACTTCCGCAGCCCGCTTGCGGCCAAACTCGAATATCGTGCGGATCGTCGACTTCTTCGTGCCCAGCTCATACATCTTCTGTGAAATCATAACCATACCACCCTTATAAACCTTCAGCTGGCATCCACGACGAATCAAATAGACGCCAATCTGCTTTTAAAATACACTGTTTACATTCTAGCACATATCTATAGCCGAATAAAGTGGGAATGTAAAACTTTACGTCACCTGTACCGCTTTACTGTTCCGGCAGCAGCAGGCCTTCCTGTGCCGCCATTTCCTGAATCAGCGACAACGTGAGATCGCCCGGCAGGGGCTTTGAGATGTAGTAGCCCTGGATGTAGCGGCAGCCGCGGTCACAGAGATAGTCGTACTGCTCCTGCGTATCCACGCCCTCAGCCATCGTGCCGATGCCCATTTTCTGTGCCATGTCGATGATGTTATCGATGATTTCTTCCGTCTTATCCGTATGATGGCGCAGGAAGAGCATATCGATCTTCAGCTGGTCGAAGTCGTAGTTGTGCAGGCCCTGCAGGGAATTGTAGCCACTGCCGAAATTATCGAGCCATACCTGATAGCCGTCATCGTGGAACTGTCGGATGTGCTGACCGAGCTCGATATGCTCGCGGCCCATGGCCGACTCGCGCAGCTCGAAGGAGATGAGCTGACGCGGTACGCCTGCTTGATCGATGATGTCGTTGATCAGCGTATGCAGGTTCTCCTGTTCGAAATCGAGTGTCGAGAGATTGATGGACACGGGCAGGCAGGGTGCCCCCGCCGCCAGCTGCCCTGCCATGGATTGGCAAGCCTGACGCAAGATCGCCGTATCCACCTTATAGAGCAGATGGTTCGCCTCCAGCATGGGCAGGAAGTCGGCCGGATTCAGCACCATGCCGCCATCGGGATCAATCCATCGCGCCAGCGCCTCAAAATGGCTGATCTTGCCCGTCTGCGTCTGCACGATGGGCTGGTAGTACGGCTGTACCCACCCTTGCGCAATAGCATCGTCGAGGTGCGTCGTCAGATAGTCGTTCTGGGTCAGCCGCGTCTCCATCTCCGCATCGTAGTAGCGGTAGTAATGCGTGAAATCGCTGCGCGCCATATCGCCGGCAATCTTGGCCCGGTCGATGGCTACGCCAGGCCGCCGGTCCTCCGCCGTCAGCGTGTAGATACCCGCATGGACATCGATCTGGTAGCCCGGCCAGTCCTTCATGCGCTGGTGCAGAGCTTTGACGACGGACACGGCACGATCATGCTCCACCAGCGCGTAGAAATGATCGCCCATGTAGCGCGTGACGTCCTCGCTGCCCACGATCTCCCGCATGGCCTGTGCCATGTCGCGTAACAGGTCATCGCCCTCGCCCAGCGAGTGCTGCATATTGAAGATCTTGAAATCGGCGATGTTGAAGTAGACCACGTCCCAGGCTGTTTTTTCCTCGCCGCTCACGATGGTCTCTGCCCGACGATCCAGTGCCGCCGTAAAGCTGCTGAAACTCCGCAGCCCCGTCAGCGGATCGACGCGTTTCGCCGCTTCCAAACGGCTCAGATAATTCCTCTCCAGCAGCACGATGGACAGCAGCTTCGCCGCCACGATGAAGACGGCAGCCGCCAGTCCCATGACCTTTTCCGGCGGATTATCAAAGCCGAGAAAACCAATATACCTGCCCTGAATCTGCAAGGGGAAGACCATCTTGCTGCGGATGCCCTCCGCGCACAAATCCTTGCTGAGCGCCGCATCACGCTCCGCATAGGCTTTCGTATCGCGGATGATGTAGCCATTGCCCCGGCGAAAAGCCGAAAACCACTCGGGGCCATATGCACCCTCGGGTACGCCATGCCACAATTTCTCGTGCGGCTGTACCCCTTCCCGGCACCACTCATAGGTACGCGTCACCTTGCCATCGACCGCCGCTTCGCTGATATAGATGCGATCTGCCTCCAAATCTTCACCGATGCGCTGCAGGATGCGCCGGATTTCCGCGTCGGGATCGCCATGTTCCAGCCGGAAGACGGGGAACTGCCCCAGGGCCTCGATGCCCTCGAGCAAATTGCGCATCTCCTCAGCCAGATTCGGGCGATATGCTAAATTCTGCCGTTCCGCCTCCAGGCGGAGTTCGCCATACTCTTTCATAGATCTGACCTCCTCAGGTCCGCGCTGCACAGATAATCGCCTGTGCCATATCTTCCAACGTAATCTGATGCTCCACGGCGTGGCACTCGAAGGCCGCCCGTGGCATGCCGTAGACAACGCTGCTGGCCTCGTCCTGCCCCAGCGTATGCGCCCCGGCCTGCCGCATCCTGAGCAGCCCGTCCGCGCCATCGCGGCCCATGCCCGTGAGGATGACGCCCAGCGCCTTATCCCCCATAAGTCTGGCCACGGAATCAAAGAGCACATCCACCGACGGGCAGACGCTGTTGACCTTTGGCCCCGGATGACAATTCAGGCGAAGCTGGCCTGCCATACGCTCCAGCTCCATGTGCTGCTTGCCCGGCGCGATGTACACGTGATTGGGCTGCAGATCGTTGCCCGTGGCCGCCTCACGCACGTGCAGCTGGCTGGCCCCATCCAGCCGCTCCGCCAGCAACCGGGAGAACATCGCCGGGATATGCTGCACGATAAGAATAGGCGGCAGCGGCGGCGTCAGATGGCACAGCACCTGCGTAAGTGCCTCCGGCCCTCCCGTGGATGAGCCGATGACGACCAGGCTCGGCCGTGCCCAGCTCCTGAGCTCCAGCTGCAGCTGCGGCGTGAGCAGCTGCGGCACGGCCGCCGCATGTTCATCCTTGTCTCCCTGGCGGATGCGCTCCAGCACCGCGCTGATACGGGCCGATGTCTGCTGTGAGCGCTGCCGCAGCTTCCTTACCTCGGCCATGCGCGCTTCCCGCTGTGCGGCGTGATCCGTCAGCGGCTGCCGTGCCATCTGCGGCTTTGGCGCTGGCGTCGGCACCGGATGCCAGGCCGGCCGCATGGGCTGGCTGTGCCTGGCCATACGGGCGGCATTCTGCTCCGTCAGACCGCTGATGACCGGTCGCACGACTTTCTTGCGCTCGCCGGCATCATCGCCCTTATTGGACGTAAAGAAACCCATTTTTCTCACCTCTACTCGTCTTTCCAGTAGAAGGTATCTTAACCCGTAAAATACGAAACCTAAACCTATATTACCCTATTCGCCATCAATGGGAATCATTCCTGCTAAAAGCACAAAAAACAGGCCCCACGGGCCTGCTTGATGGATTACTCTATACGATTAGCGGTTATTCCTGAAAATAGCGCATGCTCTGCTTCTTCCATTCCTTCTTGGTGAAGAGCATCTGCCGATCCTGTACGCCAGCCGCATCGGCCAGCTGCTGCACGATCTGCTCGCACTCCTCGCGGCTGTGGCCGTGCACCATCGTGTAGAAATTATACGGCCAGTCCGGCGCAGTGTTGCGGTCGTAGCAATGCGAGACAGAGGGCGAGTCCACCATGACCCTGGCGACCTCCTCCAACCGTTCCTGCGGCACAGCCCATGCTACGAGCACATTCGCCTTGAAACCGACGTTGCGGTGAGCCAGCACGGCTCCCATCTTGCGGATTTTCTTCTCGTCCTGCATGGATTTGACCGTCGCGAGGAAATCCTCCTTGGTGAGGCCGACGCTCTCGGCCAGCTGTGCATATGGGTCGGCTACAAGCGGGAAATCCCCCTGCAACGCGCGCACGACTGCCTTTTCCTTCTCTGTGAGGTTCTGCATACGACTCCCCTTATTGCAGCTTGAACTGCACGTTGATCTTATACTTCTTGTTGGCTTTGAGGTTGAGCAGCGACTCGACGCCCGGCAGCTCCTCGATGGTGCCGAGAATGCGCTCTTCCTCCTCCGGGCACGGCGTGTTCAGCGTGAACCAGAGATTGTAGCAGCCCTCGCGCTCGTAGTTATGCGTTACGCCCGGATACTGGTTCACGGCCTCAGCCACCTGCGTCATGGCCTCCGGCTCGACCTGAAGCGCCACGAGCGTGCCCTTGTAGCCGAGCCGTGCCGAGTTGAAGAACGTGCCGATGCGGCGCACGTAGCCCGCTTCCTTCAGGGCACGCACACGCGCGAGCACGGTCTGCTCATCCGTGCCCAGTTCCTCGCCGATTACCTGAAATGGATGGCTGCACACCGGCAGGCCACCCTGCAGAATATTGAGTAAAGATTTGTCGAAAGTCGTCAGCTCTTCCATGCCCTGCTCCCTCCATATGTCTTGCGGACACCAGCCACCCGGTCAGCAGCCGATGATGTCGTTCGCAATATATGAACTTTATTCATATTTCTTTGTTCTTATTGTAGCAGAGTCTGACCTATGACGTCAAGTAAATCTGAACGACCTTCATTTTTCAATGAGGAATAGGGCAGCACGGAGAGCTCCGGCACACCCAGCACCTGCCTGATACGCACCACCTGCTTTTGCACGGCGTTCTTTCCCAGTTTATCCGCCTTCGTCGCGACGATGAGCACGGGAATATGCTGCTCGACGAGCCAGTGGAACATCTTCACATCCGCCGGCATGGGATCGTGACGGCAATCGATGAGCTGGCAGACGAACTGCAGTTGCGGCGAGGTCAGCAGGTATTCCTCGATGAATTTCGACCAGGTGGCGCGGCGCTCGCGGCCCGTCTTCGCGTAGCCGTATCCCGGCAGATCAACGAGATAGCACGCGCGGCGCTCCTCCTCCCCCGGCAGTTTCACGCCGAGCTCGTAGAAATTGATGGTCTGGGTCTTGCCGGGCTGGGCTGAGACGCGTGCGAGTCCTTTGACCCGCGTGAGCGAATTGATGAGTGAGGACTTACCCACATTCGAACGCCCGATAAAGACGAACTCCGGCATTTTTTTCTCCGGATACTGCTCCTTTTTCACGGCTGAGGCAATGTATTGCGCCTGCGTAATGATAACTTCCTTCTCCTTATCCACCAAAAAATCAGCTCCTATGCAGAAAGGCAGCCGTCACTGTCTGCCAGCGGCTGCTGCCTTTCCCGAGCCTGCAGCACGCTTTACAGCAAAGCGATCCGCAGCACTTCATCCATATTCTTGACCGGCTTGAACGTCAGCTTTTCCCTGACGCGCTCCGGAATCTCATCGATATCGCGCTTGTTTTTCTCCGGCAGGATGATGGTCTTCATGCCCTCGCGGTAGGCCGCGAGTACCTTCTCCTTCAGGCCGCCGATGGGCAGCACCGTGCCGCGCAGCGTGATTTCGCCCGTCATCGCCACATCATTGCGCACCTTGCGTCCCGTCAGCGCCGAGATCATGCAGGTGGCCATGGTGATACCCGCCGAAGGGCCATCTTTGGGGATGGCACCCTCGGGCAGGTGGATGTGAATATCATCCTTCTCGTAGAAATCATCCGGCAGCTTCAGTTCCTTGGCGCGGCTGCGCACGTAGGTCATGCCGGCCTGCGCCGACTCCTGCATCACATCGCCGAGCTGGCCCGTGAGAATCAGCTTGCCCTTGCCCGGCAGCACCGTGGCCTCGACGGGCAGGATCGTGCCGCCGACCTCGGTCCAGGCCATGCCCGTGACGAGCCCGACCTCCGGCTCCTTGTCCGCATGGGTGTCGATGTACTTCACCTTACCGAGAAAATCCGTGAGGTTCTTCGTGGTCACGCGCACGGGCTTCTCCGCGCCCTCGACAATGCGGCGAGCAGCCTTGCGGCAGATCGTGCCGATAAGGCGCTCGAGCTCGCGCACGCCGGATTCCCGCGTGTAATCGTTGATGATGGCGGGGAACACGCTGGGAACGATGTGGATATCCGTGGCCTTGAGCCCGTTCTGCGCGCGCTGGCGGCGCACGAGATGGCGCTTTGCGATCTCAACCTTGTCGTACTCCGTATAGCTGGAGAGCTCGATGATCTCCATGCGGTCCCTGAGCGGCCCCGGGATGTTGCCGAGGTTATTCGCCGTGACAATCCAGAGCACATGCGAGAGGTCAAAGGGCACGTCGAGGAAGTGGTCGCGGAAAGTCTGGTTCTGCTCGGGATCGAGAATCTCCAGCATGGCCGACGTCGCGTCACCGCGGTACGACGAGCCCATCTTGTCGATTTCGTCGAGCAGGAACACCGGGTTATTCGCGCCCGCATCGCGCAGGGCCGTGATGATGCGGCCAGGCAGCGCGCCGACATAGGTGCGGCGATGGCCACGAAGCTCTGTCTCATCGCCGACGCCGCCCAGCGAGGCGCGCACGAACTTACGGTGCATGGCCTTGGCCACGGAGGTCGCGAGCGAGGTCTTGCCGACGCCCGGTGGGCCCACGAGGCAGAGGATCGGCGACTTCTTGTCCGGCGCCAGCTGGCGTACGGCGAGGAAGTCGAGGATGCGGTCCTTCACCTTATCGAGCCCATAGTGGTCATGGTCGAGGATTTTTTTCGCCTTCACCACGTCCAGCGTATCCTTGGTGGACGTGCGCCAGGGCAGCTCCAGCAACCACTCGATGTAGTTGCGGCTCACCTCGGCATCCGCACTCTGGCGGGACGACGACTGCAAATGATGGACTTCGCGCTTGACCGCCGTCTGCACTTCCTCGGGGTAGTCCCCGGCCTGCAGCTGCTTGAGGTACTGATCCGCCACGGCGTCGGGGCTGTTCTCGTCGCCGAGCTTCTCGCGGATGGTCTGCAGCTTGGTGCGCAGATAGTATTCCTTCTGCGTCTTATCCATCTTCTGCGCCGCCTGCTTGTCGATTTCACGCTCCAGGCGCAGCAGCTGCAGTTCTTCTGTGAGCTTGGTGTTGAGCTCCTCGAGACGCGTCTCGAGGTCGATGCACGCGAGGAAATGCTGCTTTTCACGGAAGCGCAGGTTCAGATGGCTGATGATGAGATCGGCCAGCTTGCCCGCCTCGTCGAGCAGCACCACGGAGACCATGGCCTCGGGAGGCATCTTCTTCGTCTGCTTGACCCAGCGCTCGAACTTGTCCACGATGCCGTGCAACAGCGCCTCCGTACGCTGCGTATGCTCCTCCACATCGGGGCAGGGCTGCGCCGTGGCCGTCGTATACTCCTCCTGCTTGTCGAAGCCGAGGATGCGGCAGCGCTCCATGCCCTCGACGAGCACGCGCATCGTGCCGTCCGGCAGGCGCGCGATCTGGCGGATGGTCACGATCATGCCGATGTCAAAGAGATCGTCCGTCGTGGGATCGTCCTGCTCCTCGTCCCGCTGGGCCGTCACGATGAGCTCGCGCTCCTCCGTCTCCGCCGCCGCAGCGACTGCCGCCACGGAGCGCTCACGACCCACATCGATGTTCATGATCATATAAGGGAATACCACTACGCCGCGCAGCGGCAGCAGCGGCAGGGTGCGCAGTTCTTCTGCCATAGCTTTCCCCTCCTTGTCTTTTATGGAAACGCCTGTATGGCCTTTGCCATCTCTGTCACAAAAGGCGCTGCCACGGCAGCGCCTTTATTCACAGATAGCAAAGCGTCTCAGGCTGATGCTTCTTTGGAATTCTTCTTGGTGATGGTCAGCACGGGATCCTGATGCTTCTGCACGACATCCTTCGTCACGCGGCAGGCCGTAACGCCTTCCAGAGACGGTACATCGTACATGACATTGCGCATGATGCCCTCGATAATCGAGCGCAGGCCGCGCGCCCCCGTCTTGCGCTGCAACGCCTCCCTGGCGATGGCCTGCAGGGCATCATCGTCAAAGGTCAGCGTCACGCCATCCATTTCGAGGAGCTTCGCGTACTGCTTCGTGAGTGCGTTCTTCGGCTCCTTGAGGATGTTGACCAGCGTCTTTTCATCCAGCGCGTCGAGCGTCACGATGACCGGCAGACGACCGATAAACTCGGGAATCAGGCCCGTCTTCAGCAGGTCTTCCGGCTGGATTTTCTTCAGCGTCTCGCCGACATTGCGGTGCTTGCGCGACTTCACATTGGCTCCGAAGCCCATCTGGGAATGCCCCAGGCGCGCTTCGATCGTCTGGTCGATGCCATCGAAGGCACCGCCGCAGATGAAGAGGATGTTCGACGTGTCGATCTGGATAAGCTCCTGATGGGGATGCTTGCGCCCGCCCTGCGGTGGTACGGAGGCCAGCGTCCCTTCGAGGATCTTCAGCAGAGCCTGCTGCACGCCTTCGCCGGAGACATCGCGCGTGATGGAGACATTCTCCGCCTTGCGGGAAATCTTATCGATTTCGTCGATATAGATAATACCGCGTTCCGCCTTCTCGATGTCGTAGTCCGCCGCCTGAATGAGCTTGAGCAGGATGTTCTCCACATCCTCGCCCACGTAGCCGGCCTCCGTCAGCGACGTCGCGTCGGCGATGGCAAAGGGCACATTCAGGATACGTGCGAGCGTCTGCGCCAACAGCGTCTTACCGCTGCCGGTCGGTCCGATCATGAGGATGTTCGACTTTTGGAGCTCGACTTCATTGTTCTTGGGCTGGCCGCTGTTGATGCGCTTGTAGTGGTTGTACACCGCTACAGCGAGCGTCTTCTTGGCCTCTTCCTGACCGATGACATACTCATCGAGAATCCTGCGAATATCCCTGGGCTTCGGTACGTCCTTGAGTTCGACTTCTACATCTTCATTGAACTCCTCCTCAACGATCTCGTTGCAGAGTTCGATGCATTCATCGCAGATATAGACGCCCGGGCCTGCCACCAGCTTGCGCACCTGTTCCTGCGTCTTGCCGCAGAATGAGCACTTGAGCTGACCTTTCTCATCCCCGAATTTCAACATGATTGCTCCTCTCAGCCCTTGTCTGCCTTGTCACCTTTCTCAGCAGACTTCTTGCCGCCCTTGCGGGCAGCCGGTTGGCGCGTGATGACCTCATCGATCAGGCCATACTCCCTGGCCTCTTGTGCTGTCATGAAATTATCACGTTCCGTATCCTCCATGACCTGATCGAGCGGCTTGCCCGTCGTCGAGGTCAGGATCTCATTGATGACTTCGCGGATACGCATGATCTCGCGCGCCTGGATCTGGATGTCCGTAGACTGGCCCTGCGCGCCGCCAAGCGGCTGGTGAATCATGATGCGGGCCTGCGGCAGCGCATAGCGCTTGCCCTTAGCACCCGCTGTCAGCAGCAGGGCACCCATGCTGGCCGCCTGGCCGATACAGATGGTCGAGACATCCGGCTTGATGTACTGCATCGTATCGTAGATGGCGAGACCGGCCGTCACTACGCCGCCCGGACTATTGATATAGAGATAGATATCCTTGTCCGGATCCTCGGACTCGAGGAACAGCAGCTGGGCGACGACGGAGTTGGCCACATTGTCGTCGATGGGGCCACCGAGGAAAATGATGCGGTCCTTGAGCAGGCGGGAGTAGATATCGTACGCCCGCTCGCCCTGGCCAGAGCGCTCAACGACCATTGGTACATAACTCATTGTGGAATACCCCCTCAAAACAGGGTATAAGAGAATCGTCTCTTACTCTGCGATGTTGTCGATGATGAACTGAGCCGTCTTCTTGCGCAGGACGGAAGCAGCGAGGTCGTTCACGCGGCCCTGCTCCTTGATGATCTTGGCGACCTGCTGCGGCGTAGCACCGTAGGCAGCAGCCATGCCAGCTACCTCAGCGTCGAGATCCTTGGCCTCGACCTTGATGTCCTCAGCCTTGGCAACTTCCTCGAGCATGAGATCCGTCTTGACATTCTTGGCCGCCGTGTCGCGATACTGCTCGCGCAGCTTGGCGATATCCGTGCCCGCATACTGGAGGTACTGCTCCATCTTCATGCCCTGGGACTCGAGGCGCATTGCCATCTCCTGCAGCATCGCGGAAATGCGGTTCTCAATCATGACATCCGGGATATCGACCGTGATATTGTCCGTAGCCTGGTCGATGGCAGCCGCGCGCTGCTCATCCTCGGCCTTGTGCTCAGCCTGATGCTCCAGGTTCTTGCGGATGTCGGCCTTCAGCTCGTCGAGCGTCTCGAACTTGCTGACTTTCTTGGCGAGCTCGTCATTCAGCTCCGGCAGCTCCTTGTGCTTGATGCTGCGGATCGTGCATTTGAACGTAGCGTCCTTGCCCGCGAGCTCATCAGCATGATAGTCCTCCGGGAACTTGACGTTGACTTCCTTCTCCTCGCCGATCTTAGCGCCGACGAGCTGCTCCTCGAAGCCCGGGATGAAGCTGCCGGAACCGATCTGCAGCGGATAGTCCTTGCCCTTGCCGCCCTGGAAAGCCTTGCCATCGACAAAGCCCTCGAAGTCGAGCGTCGTGAAGTCGCCATCAGCTACGGCCGAGCCTTCCGGTGCGTCAACCATCTTGCCCTGGCGATCCTGCATAGCCTTCAGCTGCTTGTCCACGTCCTCATCCGTGACTGCCTCGACCTTCTTCTCAATCTTCAAGCCCTTGTAGTCACCGAGCTTGACCTCAGGACGCGGCGTAATCGTTGCCTTGAAGACGAGATCCTTGCCCTCTTCCAGCGTCACGACGTCGATCTGCGGGCGCGTCACCGGCTCGAGCTTCTGCTCGTCGAGTGCCTTGTCAAAGGATTTCGGTGCGAGGTCGTACTCAAAGGCATCGTTCAGGATATAGTCCTTGCCGAGATGCGTCTCCACGATCTTGCGCGGAGCCTTGCCCTTGCGGAAACCCGGGATATTCACACGGTTAGCGAGGCGCTTGCAGGCACGCTCAATAGCTTTCTCTACTTCTGCTGCTTCCACTTCGATGGTGAGAGTTACCTGCTGGTTCTCGCCGTTTTCTGCCGTTACTTTCATTGTCTGAAATGACCTCCTGTTGTCTTTTGCATGTTGCCTGGCCGTCTGCGCGTCTTTCCTATGCAGATATGCCATACATATTTCATCTTAGCATAAAACGCGCGGGAATACAAGCTCCCGCGCGTTCTCATATACGATTTGACCTTACTTGAGCAAATTTTTCATTGGCCCCACCGGCACGCTGAGATCGAGATGACCGCTGAGCGATTCGATCGGCTTGCCCTCGACGAGGATCTGGACTTTCTTTACGCCGTCGAGCTGCGTCAATGTATTGACCAGCGAGCCCACGAGCATCTCCTCGCCCGTCGAGCCGCCCACGAAGTCCTGCTTCAGTTCACGGCTGAAGTTCACCTTCGCCACGCCATCTTTGACCTCGGCACTCAGCAGTTTCACGTGCCTGGGGAAAATCGCGCTCTCGCCCTTTTGCTGTGGGCCTTCCAGCAGTTCCTCGACCGCCGACTGGCAGGGCGTCTGTGCCGAAATCGTGCGCTGCTCGCCCAGAAGCTTCATGCCGTTATCATCGGGGAAGTAGACCGTGATCGTGCGGCTGCCCTGCTTTTGCGCACCGCTTTTGCCAGACGTGCCCGCAACTGCCGTGCTGCCCGAGGACGATACGGCCTGTGAGGCCGCAGACGACGTGCTGCTCTGCGCCGCGCTCTTCTCATTCTGCGGATCGCAGCCCGCCACGAGCAGCAGCATGGCAGCGAGCGCCGCCAGCAGCATGATTTGCCATTTTTTCCTCATTGTTGCTATACCTCCTTATGCTGCCCCGAAGAAACGGGCGATGCCGCGCGCGATGGCCATGGCCAGCTTCTGCTGGTAGTCAGCCGAGGCGAGCAAAGCCTCCTCCTCCGGATTCGTGACAAAAGCCAGCTCCACGAGCGAGGCGGGCATCGCGGAGTGGCGCATCACGTAGAAGCGCGCCTCCTTCACGCCGCGGTTGAAGCGGCCGCCCGCCGCCGCGAGTTCCTCATTCAGGAGCTTAGCCAGGCGGTAGTCTTCATCCGTCTTGGGGTAGTAGTACGTCTCCATGCCATGCGCTGCAGGATTCGAGAACGCGTTGCAATGAATCGAGACGAAGATATCCGTGCCCGGCGTATTGACGCCCACATCGACGCGCGCCTGCAGCTCGTCATGATCCGAAGCATTCGGCCCGTAGACGTCCACATCATCATCGCGCGTCATCACGACCTTCGCGCCCGAAGCCTGCAGGATATCGCGCACATCGCGCGCGACGGGCAGCGTGATGGACGCCTCCGTGATGCCATCCGGCCCCACGGCACCCGAGTCGCTGCCGCCATGGCCGGGGTCCAGCACGATGGTATGGCCGGCAACGCCAGCCACCTGCGGCCGCTCCGGCTGAACCTGGCCATGGAAGATATCGATGGCCAGGCGATAGGGCAGGCGCGTCTTGCGCTCGGCCGGCAGCACCTGTACCTGATAGTCGCCCTCCGCAAGCTTCTCATGCTGCGTCAGCACGCGCGCCTGCAGGTCTTTGCCGCCGGACTGACGGAACTGCACGCCTTTGACCTCGTGGCTGTGGACCTTGATGTCCTGCCGCACCTCGCCTACGCGCGTCTTCTTCATCAGGATCTGCAGCACATTGGGCTCACTGTCCGAGACCGAGACCTCGTAGTCGAGGTTGCCGCGGTCCATGCCGATCTCCACGCGCGTGGCCTCGCGGCCGTTGGCCTTGACCTCGCTCGTCTCGAAATACGTCAGCTCGTGCATGCCGCGCGAGCGCGCATCCGCCTGCGTGCCCGGCAGGAAGATAAACATCCCCAGCAGCATCACGATCAGGCAGGCGAGCTGCCGGCCATAATACCAAAATCTCTTTTTCCGCATGTAGGAATACAACATGCCATCAAAAACCTCCCCGGCAGCGTGTGCTGCCCTGTGTTATTGTTCCAGCTCCGTGCCGTGGCGCAGGGCCTCGGCCTCGTGTTCTGCTTCCTCATTGGCCTGCTGGTCATAGGCCAGCGTAATGGCCATATAATCGCCCTCGCCTACGTCATCCGGCAGCAGGCACTGGGGGAGCTTGAGCTGCTGCCCTGCGTCTTCCAGGAGCAGCACCGCACAGCCCTCTTCGATGCGATCGACATAGGCAGACAACTTCCTCATTTCGTACCTGCCTTTCCTTCGTATGCCTCAGCTGGCTGATCCGGCGCATCTTTCGCGTGCTCCGCCGTCACCTTGTACGTCTGACCGTCGCTCGTAATCGTAATCGTGCCGTTCCAGACCGTAGCATAGACCCTGGCCTTCAGCGCCGCATATTTCTTCAGCGTCTGCTCGTGCGGATGGCCGTAGGTATTGCCCGTGCCGCCCTTGGGCTGCTTTTCGCCGCAGGAAATCAGGCAGACCTGCGGATGCACGTAACGCAGGAATGTCGGCGAGGACGAGGTCTTGCTGCCATGATGGCCGGCCTTCAGCACGTCGCTGTTGATGGCGTCCTTGAAACTGCCGTCGATTTCTGCCTCGGACTCCTGCTCCGCATCGCCCGTAAAGAGCATCTTGAACTGGCCACAGACAAGCTGTCCCACGATGGAACCGTTGTTCTGGTTGAAGTTCTTCGCCTTGCTCGCCTCGAGCATCTGAGGCCCCGGCGCGTAGACGTGGAACGTCACGCCACCGCCGAAGTCGAGGGTATCGCCCGCCTTGAGCGTCTTCACGGGGATGTTCTTCTGCTGCGCCGTCTTCAGGTTGCTGCGATAGATCTTCGATTTCACGGTCACGCCGTTATCGTAGATCTCGCCAACCGGATACGACTCGTAGAGCACGGGCATGCCGCCGATGTGGTCGGCATGTGGATGCGTGAGAATCACCTTGTCGATTTTCTGCACGTTCGCTTTTTTCAGCTCGGCACGCAGCTTATCCTGCTCGTCGACGTCGCTCGTATCGATGAGTACCGTCTGCTCCGCCGTCTGCACGAGGATGCTGTCGCCCTGGCCCACGTTGAGCATCTTGATGGTCACATTCCCCGTGGGCATCGTCTCCGTCTGCTGTGCAGCCTTGCCGGCCGCACCGCTGCCACTTTCCTGGGGCGCTGGCTGCTGCCCGCCACAGCCCACGAGGAAGGCCATCATCAGCAGGAGCAGACCCAGGATCATGCCGCATTTTTTCCGCACAAGAATCACCTTTCATTCAAAAAAAGGAACCACAGAAAACCGGGGCAGCGTTGAGCAAAATCCACACTTCCCCGGCAGACTCTAAAGTCCTATCGTAAACGGTGTAACTGAAAGTAATCTGTATAAACCGGCTTAATCATTGGCGAGGATCACATTCTCGATGCCCCAGGCGACGCCGTCTTCGCGTACGCCGGGCACCGTGTAGTCTGCTAACGCCTTGACCTCCGGCCGTCCGTTGCCCATGGCCAGGGCGGTGCCCACGGTCTCCATCATCTCAAGATCGTTGAGGCCGTCGCCGAAGGCGTAGCTCGCCGAGCGCGGCAGATGCAGATAGCGGAGTGCCTGCAGGATGCCCGAGCCCTTCGATACCGCCGTGCCGTACATCTCCATGTTCTCTGCATGATAAGGGTCGCGCAGGCCCGTGAGCTCCGGCAGCGCGAGGTACGGCTCGAACAGGCGGTATTTCTCCGGCTGCGGCGTCCAGAACTCCAGCTTGCACGTCGCCACCGCGCGCGGGTCAAAGTCCCGCACAAACCGGTCCGCGTCAATGTAGATGCTGCGGTAGAAATCCGCCAGTTCATGAAACTCCGGCAACAGATAGGCGTGTTGCACGCCCTGCAGGATGTACTGGATATGCTCGCGCTCGCAGAGCGCAATCAGCTCGTCGACGCGCTCCCTTGGCAGCGGCTGCTCGAAGATGACCTTGCCATCGAGCATAACCGCCGCCCCATTCATCAGCACCATGCCATCGAAAAGACTGCTCTGCGTGAGCTCCGGGTCGATGTACGCAAGCGGCCGCCCCGAGGCGATAAAGGTGTGATGCCCCGCCATGCGCAGCTCCAGAATGGCCTGCCGCACGGCTGGCGTGAGCGACTTATGTCCCGCCGTCACCTCGAGGAGCGTGCCGTCGATATCGAAGAAGACCGCCTTTTTCTCTACCTGTTTCATCTATGCTTATTTCCTTTGTGCTGCCGCTGGTTGTGGCTCTGCTCATACTTGCGGTCCGCCGCCTGCGGCGAGTCCGTCTCGTTGCGGCGTCGGTAGTAGACCCCGACCTTCACCGCCGTGAGCACGAACCAGATGCCGAAGCACACTGCGTAGATGATGTCCACCGTCTGCATATTATGGAAATCCATATTCGCAAACAGGAAGATACCCACCGCACCGATGAGCACATCCATCGGCTTAACCGCTCTTTTCAACCAATCCAAAAATAAACGCCTCCAAATATCATTTTCTCTTCTTATGTTACCCGAAATAGCAACATGTTTCAAGACAGGATTGCACTTTCCCCTTGAAGCGCGTAAAATAGTCCGCAGGAGGAGATACTATGAAAAAGACTTTAATCGCGCTGGCACTCGGCGCGATGACCCTGCTGCCGTTGCCGGTTTCCGCTGCGGCGGCATTCCCCACGGGTGCCCCGGACGCACCCGTATTCACGACGGAGCAGACGAAGGCGAACCAGTGGATCGACGCCATGCTGGTGAAACAGAAACCGGCTGATGCCTACACACTCTTAGCCCCCGAGGCCCAGAAGCAGATTGCCAGGGACAAAGTGACGAAAATCAGCCAGGAACTGCAGAAAAAATGGGGCAAGGTAGAGGCCCTCGGCTTCGTGCGCTGGGAACGCTTCACCCAGGCCGACCGCATGTTCTACGTCATGAAGTTCGAGAAGGCCCCCGTCGTCTACTGTGCCCTCGTCTTCGACAAGCAGGGCGGTCTCGAGAACTTCACCCTCAGTGAAGTCGCCCAGAACCAGCCTGCAAAAGATAAGGATAAAGACAAAACGAAAAAGAAATAACCAGATCTACCGCAAAGCGCCACAGCATGACTTACCGTGCTGTGGCGCTTTTGTCTCTGTCGCTCTTTATGAGTTTTTCGTTTTTGCCGTGCAGAACTTGAACAGCAGTGCCCCCAGCGTACCGGCGAGGACGGAGGCGCTGAGAATGCTGATCTTCGCGGCATTCAGCGCGGCTGCATCCGGCAGGGCGAGCGTCGCGATGAAGATACTCATCGTGAAGCCGATGCCGCCGAGGGTGCCGGCCGCGATGGTCTGCGCGTTCGTCGCCGCACCGGGCAGCGGCGCGCCCGTGAGCTGCGTCAAAAGCTTTACGCTGCCATAGATGCCCAGAGGCTTGCCGATGACGAGGCCCGCGATGATGCCGAGGCAGAGCGGCGAGGTCAGGTCGAAGCTGGCCCCCGCAAGACTCACACCGGCATTGGCCAGTGCGAAAATGGGCATGATGCCATAGGAGGACCACGGCTCCAGCTTTTCCTCCAGGATATGCAATAGCGAGCCGTGATAGCCGGGCTGATGCGCCTGCTTCTGGTGCAGACTGTCGTCATCCGGCTGGCCCTCGATGGGGATCGTAAAACCGAGCAGAACGCCCGCAATCGTCGGGTGGATGCCCGAAACGAGGAACGCCGCCCAGGCCCCGAGGCCCAGCAGGAGATAGGGCCAGACGCTCTGCACGCCGCGCCGTCCCAGCAGGAACGCCAGGGCCAGCAGCACCAGGCCAGTCAGTAGCGCCGCTACGGAGATCTCGCCGCTATAGAAGAGCGCGATGACCACAATGGCCCCGAGGTCATCGACGATGGCCAGGGCCGTCAGGAACACGACGAGGCCCACGGGGGCCTGCCGTGCCGCCAGCAGCATCACGCCGAGCGCGAAGGCGATATCCGTCGCCATGGGGATACCCCAGCCGCCCGCCGTCGGCGTACCGTAGTTGAAAATGCTGTAGACGATGGCCGGCACGAGCATGCCGCCGAGTGCCGCGCAGACCGGCATCACCATCGCCGACATGGTCCGCAGCTCACCGTAGCAGAACTCACGCTTGATCTCAAGGCCGATGACGAAGAAGAACACGGCCATAAGGCCATCGTTGATCCAGTGGACGAGGCTCATGGAATATCCCGCCAGGCCGAGCTGCAGATGCAGCAGATGGTCATAGGACGGCCCCAGCGGCGAATTGGCGATGATAATTGCCAGCACCGCGCAGGCCAGCAGGATGCGGCCGCTGTCGACCTCCCAGTGCAAAAAAGAGAACAATGGTGCCAGGAGCTGCTGCAGTTTCTTTTTCATCATCAAGCCTCCTTACTTCATGTCATCGATACGACTCACGCCTCGTCGCCAGTCATGGACTCTTTGGTGCCGGAAAAATAAACGCAGAGCAGATCATCCAGTGCCTGCTGGTCGGCCGTGCCCATGGTTTCGCGGACCGAGTGCATGGCCAGCAGCGGCACACCGACATCCATCGTGCGGATGGGCACGATAGCCGAGGCGATGGAACCCAGCGTCGAGCCGCCGCGCTGATCGCTGTGATTGACGAAAATCTGGCAGGGAATCCCGTGCTCCTGGCAAAGGCTCCGGACCACGGCCACCGCCTCCGCGTCGCCGGCATAGGACTGGCTGGATGCCTGCTTGATGACGAGGCCGCTGCCCAGATAGACGTGATTTGTCGGGTCGCTCTTGTCGACATGAGCCGGATGCTCCGCATGGCCGACGTCGACGGAGAGCATGAACCCCTGTGCGATATCGCAGTCGAGCTGCTCCTCGCTCCAGCCGCAGGCGCGGTAGATGCGCCGCAGTACCGTGAGCAGTACCGTGGAGCCAGCCCCCTGCTTCGTCCGGCTGCCGACTTCCTCATTATCGAAGAAAGCCGCCAGCTGCACACCTTCCCGCGCCGGCGAAGCCTTGATGCCCTGCAGGCAGGCGTACACAGAGGTGAGATTATCGAGCCGCGGCGCCGAGGCCAGGCTGGCATCAAATCCCAGCATGCAGCCCTGCTCCACAGGATAGACGTTGAGCTCCCAGCTCAGGATATCCTCGACATCACAGTCCAGCTGCTCCGCCAGCCGCTCGCGGAAAAAGCTGCCGTTATCCCTTTCTGCCACAGCATCGCTGCCGCCCTGCACCGCTTGCTGCTCCGGGCACAAGACCAGCAGCGGCATCTCCTTTTGCGGCGAAAGCTTAACCCCATCATTGGCCTCACGGTTCATATGGATGGCGAGATTGGGGATAATGCCGACGGGGCGCTGGAAATCCACCAGCCGCACCACGGGATGAAATGCATCCTCGCCTGCCAGCGCGACCCGGCCGGCCAGGGACAGCGGACGATCCAGCCATGGTGCCCGCAGCAGCCCGCCATATGGCTCGATATTCAGACGGCTGCCTGAGTCTGCGGCCAGCTCCGGCTCCGGCTTGATGCGCAAGCCCGGGAAATCCGTATGCGCCGCCGCGAGGCGCAGCGGGCCCTGCTCCCCCACGGTAAAAGCGAGCAGCGTCGAGCCATAGACATTGGTAAAGTAACGTCCGCCCTGCTCCAGCTCCCAAAGTTCATCCATATAAAGCTCGGTGAAACCCGCTGCCTCCAGCTCTTTCCGCAACGCCGCTACCGTATGAAAGGGCGAAGGGCTCTGCTGGATAAAAGCAAAGAGCTGCTTTATCGTATTCTTTTCGTTTTCCGTCATGATAATCCTCCTCCGGGACCAAGATTTACGCGAAAAGGCGGCATCACCCTGCCGTGCCTGTCGCCTTCCCCTTATTTCTTATAGAGCGGCACGAGCTGCGTGCCCTGATAATAATGCGCCAGAATGCCCTTGTAATCGAGCTGAGCCGCCCAGGCCTTCGCGCCCCACTGGGACAGGCCGAGGCCATGGCCCCAGCCGTAGCCGATGATGTGCACGACGCCCTGGGAGAGCCGCACCGCAAAGAGCGTGCTGCGCAGGCCGAAGGCGTTGCGCAATTCGTCGCCCGTCACCTGAACGCTGCCCTGGCTGCCCACGAGCTGCAGCTTTTTCACGCGGCCCGACACCGTGCGATCCGCCGAGGCCTTGCCGAATGCCAGCGGGCTGAGGCGGATTTCCTTCAATGTGCCGATTTTGCCCTTGCGCTGGAAATGCTGCACGAGCGTGCTCGCAGGGATATCCTTTGACCATGATTGCGTGCGCTGCTGCACCTCCGTAGCCGCACGCAGATAGGGCACGCGGCTGCCCCAGACGTCTTCGCTGTTCTCCGTCATACCGCCGGAATCCGTATGGAAGAGCGCATCGATCAGCTTGCCCTGATACTCGAGCACCTGGCCGTAGGTGGCATCCACGGCGCGGTTCGTCTCCGCCTGCTCGCTGCGCATGCCTTTGTAGACCTGGCAATGCGTCGTCGTACAGATATCGAAACCTTCGCCCTTGTGACGCCCACGGCTCTTCAGAGCAAAGGTGCGCGTCGCCACGGCCTGCGCCTCTACCGCAGCTCTGGGCCAGGTTGGCGGCATTTCCTCCGGTGCCGTGCCACACACATAGTCCTCCGTGCGCACGACGTTCACGACGGTCATGCCGTTGCCCCGCAGGCTGAGCTCTACCTCTCCGCGGTAGGGACGGCCATTCACCTCGACATACAGAAATTCGGCCTGCTTGGGATTCGCCGCCCGCAGCGTCAGCGTCTGTCCCGGGATACGGCGGCCATCGAGCACAAAGGAACTGCCATCGCGCTCAATGGTGAGCGATCGCCCCGTCCCGATATTCTTCACGGGCTCCGTCTGCTGGTCGCTCACGAGATCCGCCGAGACGCCCTGCGCCGTGAGGATGACGGAGCTCTGCCCCGTGAGCAGGCCCACGCGCAGTGTCGGCTGCCAGGCGGCAAAGGCGGTGGGAGTAGAGAGCACACCGCCTAGCATAAAAAAGAACAACCCTAGTGTTACAAGATATTTATTCAAGTCCGCACCTCCCTCAACAGGACCCTCTCCGCCTCGCAAGCTCGGCACCTCTCCCAACGGGGAGAGGCACGCTGCGCTACGCTGACATTCCGTCCCCTTACTGACAGCATCCTTTAGCAAGGAAGAATCCGCCCAAGCCCCTGCGGACAGTTTCCTTCAGCAAGGAAAAAAATTTCTTACTGCACTGCTGCCGCCTCGGCGGCGAGACGGGCACGTTTCTTCGCCCGGTTCTCCTTGCGGCGCTGCTTGCGGATGGCCTTGCTGTAGCGCTCCTCCTCGGAGAAGATGCAGCCGCAGTAGGGCTGGCGGTAGAGCTCCAGCTCGTGGCTGATGTCGATGCCCTCCTGCCAGCCGGGGCGGAAGTCTTCGTAATAGAAATCCACGCCATACTGCCGGGCGAATTTCTCCGCCGTGCGTTTCATGAGCTCGTGCTGCTGGTAGATGCTGTAGAAGAGCGTCGAGGTGAAAGCATCATAGCCGTTTTCTCTGGCAAAGCGCGCGGTCTGCTCCAGCCGCCAGGTATAGCACATGGTGCAGCGGCCGTTCGGCATGGCCTCGGCGGGCAGGGCCAGCTTGAGGAAGTCGCGCAGACGGTAGTTCTCGTCCGTCTCGATGGCCATGCCCACTTTCTCCGCAAACTCCTTCGCGGTCTTCAGGCGCATCTCCCACTCCTTGTAGGGATGGATGTTCGGGTTGAAGAAATAGCCCGTGGGCTCGATGCCCTCCTCGCGCAGCTTCTTCACGGGGTAGCAGGAGCAGGGCCCGCAGCACATATGCAGTAAAAGTTTCATGTCAATCCTCCGGATACGGGATGCCGAGGTGCTCGTAGGCCGCAGGCGTCGCGACGCGGCCGCGCGGCGTGCGGTTGATGAAGCCGAGCTGGATGAGGTACGGCTCATAGACATCCTCGATGGTATCACGTGACTCGCTGATGGCCGCCGCCAGCGTATCGAGGCCGACGGGGCCGCCCGCGAATTTCTTTATCATCGTCTCCAGCATGCGGCGGTCCGTACGGTCGAGGCCCGCCTTGTCGACCTCCAGCATCTGCAGGGCCTTGTCGGCGATCTTCGCCGTAATCATGCCGCTGCCCTCGATCTGCGCCACATCGCGCACGCGCTTCAGCAGGCGGTTCGCGATACGCGGCGTACCACGGCTGCGGCGCGCGATCTCGAGCGCCCCCTGATCCTCGATGTCGATCTTGAGGATCTCCGCCGCGCGCTTGATGATGTGCACGAGCGCGTCCGGCGTGTAGTACTCGAGGCGCGAGATGATGCCGAAGCGATCCCTGAGCGGTGGCGCCAGCGAGCCGGCCTTCGTCGTCGCCCCGATGAGCGTGAAGGGCGCGATATCGAGGCGGATGGAGCGCGCGCTCGGCCCCTTACCGATGATGATATCGAGTGCGTAGTCCTCCATCGCGGAGTAGAGCACCTCCTCCACGCTGTGGGAGAGACGGTGAATCTCATCGATGAAGAGCACATCGTGCTCCTGCAGGTTCGTGAGCAACGCCGCGAGATCGCCCGAGCGCTCGATGGCCGGACCCGAGGTCTGGCGGAAGTTCACGCCGAGCTCGTTGGCGATGATGCCCGCCAGCGTCGTCTTGCCAAGGCCCGGCGGCCCGTAGAGCAGCACATGGTCGAGGGCCTCGCCGCGCGAGAGCGCCGCCTGAATCCATACGTTCAGGTTATCCTTGACCTTTTCCTGCCCGATATACTCACTGAATTTGCGTGGGCGCAGGCTGTACTGCCAGTCGTCCGCCTGCTGCTGATCCATGGATACGATGCGGCTCTCGTCGAAATCGTCCATCTGGAAATCTTCCAAAATTCTGCCTCCTTTCTATGTCGAACGTATCAGAACTTGCTCAGCTGCTTCAGCGCGAACTTGATGGCCTCCTCAGTCGTCTTGCAGCCCGTGGCCTTGCGCAGGACCGGCGTAATCTCCTGTTCTGCGTAGCCGAGGGCCTGCAGCGCGGCCTGGGCCTCGCTGATGATGTCGTCGCCCACCGTGCCCTCCGTCTCGAGGAAGAGCTCTTCGTCCGCTGGCGTCGTATGGGCGAAGGAGAGCTTATCCTTCAGCTCGAGAATCAGGCGCTCCGCCGACTTCTTGCCGATGCCCGGCAGCTTCGTGAGCACGCTCGTCTGCTTGTTCTGGATGGCCTGACAGAGACTCGCCACCGTGATGGACGAGAGCATGCCCAGCGCCACCTTGGGCCCGATGCCCGAGACACTGATGAGCTGCTGGAAGAGCGCGTACTCCTCCTCCGTCGCAAAGCCGTAGAGCGTGATATCGTCCTCGCGCACGCTCATGTGCGTGAAGAGCAGCGCCTGCTCGTGCAGATGCAGCTGCCGCCGCGTACTGTCGGCGATATAGACGCGATAGCCCACGCCCTGCACATCCAGCAGCACACAGTCCGTATAGAGATACGCGACCTCGCCGCGCAAAAAACCAATCATAGCTGATTCCTCCAGCGCAAACTTTCCAGGCAATGCGTCGTGCAGATGGCACAGGCCAGCGCATCCGCCGTATCATCCGGCTTCGGCGGCTTCGGCAGGTGCAGGATCTTCGTGACCATGTAGATGACCTGCTGCTTCGTGGCCTTGCCGTAGCCCGTGACATCCTGCTTGATCTGCATCGGCGTGCGCTCCACGATGCGCAGGTTATTCTTCGCCGCCGCCAGCAGCACGACGCCGCGCGCCTGGCCGACCGGAATGGCTGTCGTCACGTTGCGGTTGAAGAACAGTTTCTCGATGCCCATGACATCCGGCTGGTACTTCCTGATCATCGCGTCCAGCTCATCGTAGATTTTCATGAGCCGGTCCTCCATGCGCATCTCCGGCACCGTGATGATGGAGCCGTAGGCATGCGGCACGAGCCGGCTGCCCTGGGTCTCCACAAAGCCGAAGCCGCAGATGGCCGTACCCGGATCTATCCCTAATGCTAACATAAAACCTCTTGCTAAACCACCCGTATCTACCCATAACTACGAAAAAGGAGCCCACTTGCCTGGGCCCCTTTCCCTCTAGCTTACAACAAGGGATTACTCCTCGTCGTCCATTTCGTAGTTGCTGTAGACGTTCTGAATGTCGTCGTTCTCTTCCAGCTCGTCGATGAGGTTCTGCATCTTCTCGGCGTCTTTGCCACTGATGTGCACGTAGTTCTCCGGCACCATCGTAATCTCGGCCGAAGCCGTCTCGATGCCCTTCTCGCCCAGAGCCTGTTCGATCGCATCATAGGCATCCGGCTCCGCCGTAATCTCGAAAGCCTCATCCTCGGACTTCATGTCGTCCGCACCCGCATCGAGCACGATCTCCATGAGCGCATCCTCATCGTCGAAAACTTCCTTATCCACGACGAAGACGGCCTTTTTCTGGAACATCCAGGACACGCAGCCATCCTGACCGAGGTTGCCGCCATGCTTGGAGAACAGGTGGCGCACATCGGCAGCCGTGCGGTTGCGGTTATCCGTGAGGATGTCGAGCATGACCGCCGTGCCGGCCGGGCCATAGCCCTCGTACGTCAGCTCCTCGTAGTTGCCACCCTCCGTGTTGCCGAGGCCCTTCTCGATGGCACGCTTGATATTATCCTTCGGGATGTTGTTAGACTTTGCTTTGGACAAGGCCAGCTTCAGGCGCATGTTGCCCGTCGGGTCTGCGCCGCCCATGCGTACGGCGATGGTGATCTCACGGCCGATCTTCGTGGTGATCTTGCCACGGATGGCATCATTCGCACCCTTCTTGCGTTTGATATTGGCCCATTTAGAATGTCCTGACATGTAGAACGACTCTCCTTCTCTATACCGCCGGGGCGGCTGAAATTTCTTTGCGTTAACTTTTTAAGTATACTACGATTGGCCTTTTACTGCAAGAGCTTGAAGTATTTCTTCTTGCCCTTCTTCACCATGGCACTGCCATCCGTGAAGTCGCTCTCCTGCAGCACGTATTCCGCATCCCCGACCCTGGCGTCGTTGAGGGAAAGGCCGTTCTGCTTGATGAGGCGGCGGCCCTCACCCTTCGATGCGAAGACCTTGCCCGCCGTGAGTACGTCAAGCAGCTTTTGGCCGGCTGCCGCCTGAATCTCCGGGATGTTCTCGGCCTGGCCTGCACCGCCGAAGAGGGCCTCCGCGGCTTTCTTCGCCTTATTGGCCTCCTCCTCGCCGTGCACGATCTTCGTGACCTCATAGGCGAGCACTGTCTTGGCCTCGTTGATCTTCGAGCCCTCGAGGCTCGCGAGCTCATGCACCTGCTCCATGGGCAGGAAGGTCAGCAGCGCGAGGCACTTCTCCACGTCGGCATCGTCGACGTTGCGCCAATACTGATAGAACTCGTACGGCGACGTCTTGTTCGCATCGAGCCAGAGCGCGCCGCCCGCCGTCTTGCCCATCTTCTTGCCATCGCTCTTCGTGAGCAGACGGTTCGTGAGGCCGTAGACCTGCACGTTCTGCTTGCGGCGGTTCAGCTCGACGCCTGCGATGATGTTCGACCACTGGTCATCGCCACCCATCTGCAGCTTGCAGCCGTAGCGGCGGTTCAGCTCGAGGAAGTCGTAGGCCTGCATCGTCATGTAATTGAACTCGAGGAACGTGAGGCCCTTCTCCCAGCGCGTCTTGTAGGCATCGGCCGCGAGCATGCGGTTGACCGTAAAGCAGGCGCCGACCTCACGCAGGTAGTCGATGTAGTTCAGCTTGCGCAGCCAGTCCGCATTGTTGACCATGAGCGCCTTGCCATCGGAAAAATCAATGAAGCGAGCAATCTGCTTTTTAAAGCAGTTGCAATTGTGCTCGATCTGCTCGTCCGTCAGCATCCTGCGCATGTCACTGCGCCCGGATGGATCGCCGACCGTGCCCGTGCCGCCGCCGACGAGGGCAATGGGGCGATGGCCCGCCCGCTGCAGATGCGCCATGGCCATGAGGGCGATGAAGTGACCGGCATGCAGGCTGTCCGCCGTCGGGTCAAAACCGATGTAGAACGTGACTTTCTCCTTGTCCAGGAGCTCGCGCAGCTCCTGCTCATTCGTGCACTGCGCGATGTAGCCGCGCTCTTTCAGGGTATCCAATACGTTTGCCAAAGGAATCGCTCCATTTCTCTATCTTCTGGGAAAACCGCACGCTGCGGGATAGGATTAACTCTTTATTGCTTCATGACTCAGCGGCCCTTGCCGACGTCATCGCCGGGCTCAGGGGCTGCCGGTGCCGGGGCAGCCGGCTGGCCCGGAGCCGCTGGCTGCTGATTGCCACCGGCTGCGCCCGCCGGTGCCTGTTTGTTATCCTTCTTGTCGGATTTCTGGTTATCGGCCTTCGTATCCGCCTTCGTTTCCGATTTGGACTTCAGGCCGGACTCACCGCCGCTGCGGTTCGGATTGCGGCGCGCCGCTGTCGAGCCGTCGAAGTTCTTCGGCGCTGTGCCGGACAGAGCCTGCGTCATGAAGGCCTTCCAGATCTTCGCAGGCAGCTGGCCGCCCATCATGCCACCGAGGCTCGTGTTGTCATCGTTACCGATCCAGACACCGGCCACGAGATCCGGCGTATAGCCGACGAACCAGGCGTTGCGGTAGTCATCCGTCGTACCGGTCTTGCCGGCTGCCGGACGGTCGAGCCGCGCATTGTAGCCCGTGCCATGCTCGATAACACCCTCCAGCATGCTGGTGAGCTGTGCGGCGCTGCTCTCGCTGATGACCTTCGTGGGGTCAGCCTTGGCCTGCTTGATAACCTTGCCGTTGCGGTCCACGACCTTGATGACGGCCGTGGCCGGCATGTGCATACCCTTGTTGGCGAAGGAACCGTAGGCACTCACGAGCTCCAGCGGCGAAACGCCCTTCGTGAGGCCGCCGATGGCCGTAGCCAGATGGCGGTCGTTGTGCGGGCCCTCCTTGACGAGGCTCGTGATACCGGCCCGCTCTGCGTAATAGATGACCTTATCGATGCCGACATCCTTCGCGAGCTTGATGGTCGGCACGTTGTAGGAATGCTTGGCCGTGTCGCGCATCGTGACGCTGCCGTGCCAGCTCATGTCGTCATTCATCGGTTTCCAGCCATCGATATCGATGGGACTGTCCTCGATGACGGAATCCGGCGTGTACTTGTTCTCCAGCGCCGTCGCGAAGACGAAGGGCTTGAAAGCCGAGCCCGGCTGGCGCTCCGCCATCGAGGCGCGGTTGAACTGGTCCGTGCCGCGGCCGCCCACCATGGCCTTGATGTAGCCCGTCTGCGGGTCGATGGCCACGAGCGCGCCCTGCGGCTGCTGGATGCCCTTGCCGTCCTTGCGCACGTTGGGCAGCTGCTGCATGGCCTTCTCAGCAGCCTCCTGCATATTCATATCGATGGTCGTGTAGATCTGCAGGCCCTCTTTGTAGACGGCGTCTGCACCCAGCTCATCGATGAGCTGCTGCGTCACGTAGTCGATGAAGTACGAGGCCGCCTGATGCTCCTGCGTCTTCGGCTTCGGCTTCACGAGCTGCAGCGGCTCCTTCTTCACCTTCGTGGCTGTGGCGCTGTTGATATAGCCGTACTTCGCCATCTGATCGAGCACGGTCGCCTTGCGCTCCGTGGCCGCCTGCAGGTTGTTCGTCGGCGAGTAGTAGTTCGGGCTCTTCGGGATGCCCGCGAGCATCGCGCACTCATTGAGCGTGAGGTCTTCGACATTCTTGCCGAAGTACGTCTGCGCCGCCGCCTGCACGCCGTAGGCACCCTGACCGAAGTAAATCTGGTTCAGGTACATCTCGAGGATTTCCTGCTTCGTGTACTGGCGCTCCAGCTGCAGGGCCAGGAATACCTCCTGGATCTTGCGCTTCAGCGTGCGATCCTGCGTCAAATAGGCATTCTTCGCCAGCTGCTGCGTGATGGTCGAGCCGCCTTCGGTGACGGTACGGCCCCGCAGGTTGGCCCAGGCCGCGCGCAGGATACCGCGCGGGTCAATGCCCATATGATCGTAGAAGCGATTATCCTCGACAGCCACGAATGCATTCTGCAGATCCTTCGGGATCTGCGCGATCTTGACCGGCTTGCGGTTCTCATCCGCATGCACATTCGCGATCTCGTTGCCGTTACAATCGTAGATGACCGAGGTCGCGGGCGGCCGGATATCATTGGCGATATCCGGCTTCGTATTCATGCTGGCCGTGAGAAAGCCGCAACCGATGCCCACGAACATCACGAGCACGATAATGAAAAAGCCAAGCACAATCCGCGAGCCCGTGCTGCCACCGCTCTTGCGCGGCGCACGTCTGCCCTGGCCGGCATTGGTCCGTTTATCCATGAACTGCCTCCTTGGGTGTAATTTCCACATTCTTTCCTATTGTAGCACGAATCGGCACGTATGCCCACCCATTCAGGCCATAATATTATTTCAAATTGACCACCGTGGCACCGGCACCGCCCTCCGTGATATCGGCAAAAGCGAAATCCTTCACGTTGCGGTGCGTACGCAGCCAGGCATGCACGCCCTTGCGCAACGAACCCGTGCCCTTGCCATGGATGATGAGCACCTGCGAGAGGCCCGCGATCACGGCATCGTCGATGAACTTGCCGAGCACGGACTCCGCCTCGTTGACCATGAGGCCGCGGATATCGATTTCGCGCCGCGCCTGTGCCGTCTTCTGCAGGTAGGTGCCCGACTGGCGGTTGTGATTCGTCTGTCCCGGCCCCTTGCGTTCCTTCTGTGCGTGGGCGATAAAGGTGCAATCCTTCGCCTTGACCGTCGTGCGCAGGCTGCCGAGCTGCACCTCCAGCTCCTTGCCGGAAATGCCGATGAGCGTGCCCTTCTGATCGAGCTTCTTGACGTAGAGCGTATCGCCAGGCTGCAGCTCCCTGAGCTTCACCGCCTTGCCGACGCCCTTCTGCGCCATGATGCCCGGCTGAGCCTTGGCAAAGGCGTCGTTCAGCTTCTGCCGCGCCTCCTGCATCGCCTGCTGGCGCTTCTTGATGCCCTGGTCGTGGAACTGCTCCTTGAGCTTCGCGATGATCTCCTCGGACTCGCGGCGCGTGCGGCGCACCATGGCCGCGCTCTGCTCGCGCGCCTTGCGGATGAGCTCACCCTTGCGCTGGTCGAGGTCGTGGCGGGTCTTCTCCACCCTGGCCTCCAGCTGCTGCACGCGCAGCTGCCGCTCGAGAATGTCGGCGTTTCTTTGCTCGTACATCATCTTCTGCTGTTCCAGCTCGTTTAGCACGTGCTCGAACTGCGCATGGTCGGCCTCCACGAGCTGCTTCGCGCGCAGGATCATGCTCTCCGGCAGGCCGAGGCGCTGGCTGATGGCGAAGGCGTTGCTCGCGCCGGGGATGCCAATGAGCAGGCGGTACGTCGGCCGCAGCGTCTGCACGTCAAACTCCACGCAGGCATTCTGCACGCCATCGCGGCTGTAGGCAAAAGTCTTGAGCTCCGAGTAATGCGTCGTGACCATCACGGAGGCGCGCACCGCGAGCAGCTTCTCGAGGATGGCCATGGCCAGCGCCGCGCCTTCCTCCGGATCCGTGCCCGCGCCGAGCTCATCGAGCAGCAGCAGATCCCCCTGATCGACTTTCTGCAGGATATGCACGATATGCGTCATGTGTGCTGAGAAGGTCGAGAGGCTCTGCTCGATGCTCTGCTCGTCGCCGATGTCCGCATAGATATTGTCGTAGACGGCGATCTCCGAATCGTAGGCGCAGGGCAGATAGCAGCCCGACTGCGCCATGAGCACCATGAGGCCCAGCGTCTTCATGCTGACCGTCTTGCCGCCCGTATTCGGGCCCGTGACCAGCAGCATGCGGCAGTCGCCGCCCAGCTCGATGTCGATGGGCACGACCTGCTCCTTCGCGATGAGCGGATGGCGCGCCGCCACGAGATGCGTGCGTCCCTCGTGATTCAGCGTCGGCCGCACCGCATCCATATCGCGCGCGAGCTTCGCCTTGGCAAAGGTAAAATCGATGGCCGCGAGGATGTCGCTGTTCGCGGCGAGCGGCCCACGTTCCCTGTCCACCTTGTGCGTGAGCTCGCGCAGGATGCGCTGTACCTCCTGCTGCTCCGCGAGGGCCAGCTGTTTCACGTCGTTGTTGAGCTCCACGACCTCCAGCGGCTCGATGTAGAGTGTCGAGCCCGTAGCCGAGCGGTCGTGCACGAGGCCGGGGAAGCTGTGGCGGTACTCCGCCTTGACCGGGATGACGTAGCGGTCATCGCGCATGGTGACGATGGCTTCCTGAAAGTATTTCTGGTTATCATTGTTGTGCAGGATCGCGCCGACGCGCTCCTTGATGCGCGCCTGCGAACCGCGCAGCTCCGTGCGGATACGCCTGAGCTCCACACTGGCCGTATCGCGCAGATTGCCGTGGTCGTCGATGGCGTTGTCCAATTCGCGCTCCAGCTGGCCGAGAATCTCCAGATTATGTGCCCAGCCCTTGAGAATCGGCGTCTCCTGCTCGAGATCGCGGAAGAAATACTTGACGTTGCGCATGGCGTAGAGCGTGCTCATGAGCTCCGTGAACTCCGCGAGATCGAGCACCGCGCCTTTCTTCGCCTTCTGCAGGAAGGGGCGGATATCGCGGATGCCGCCGAGGGGCGGTGCCGTCAGCTGATAGATAGTGACGGCCTCTTCGGTCTCCCGCATGCGCTCGCAGACCTCGTCGTAGTCGGCGCCCGGCTGCAGCTTCGCGGCCAGGTCCTTGCCCGGCATGGAGCTGGCCCTCTCCACCAGCATCTGCCGGATTTTCTCATATTCCAGTACCTTAAAGGCATTTTGTTCCATGGATTGATGATTCCTTTTCCGATATAGTAAAAGTCATAGTATCATACTATGACCCTTAAACGTAAAAAAACTGAAAACACACGTTACCGCGCATCAGAGCACGCCGCGGAAATAATGGCCGCGCGTGATGTCCGCACCCTCCTGCTCGTGCAGCCAGGCCTGCTGCGCCTCGTCGGGCTCCTGCGGCATACGTTCGGCGCGCCGCCAGGCCCTGACGATATGACCGATCTGCTCCGGTGCCATATCGCGCGCCTCGATGCGCACGGTCCGGATGCCCGCGGGATGAAATGCCATCGCATGGGGCAGCATGGAGAGCACCTTGCTGTTGAGCACGTGCATGTGGCAGAACTGGTCCATCGCCAGCGGGAAAAGGGCGTCCTTGCGATCCCTTAGCGCAAAATGGCGTCCGACGCAGGGGCAGGAGCACTGCAGCTCTTTGCCCTCGCCCACGCCGCCGAGAAAGCTCCCCGTCACGCAGTATTCCGAAACCATGAGCTCCAGCCGTCCATAGCCGATGCAGGTGAGAGGCAGCGGGCTCTGCGGTGCGATTTCCCTGATCTGCCCCGCATTCAGCTCCGGCGACAGTGTGGCCTCCGCCACGCCGTATGCCTGCAGGAAAGCCAGTGTGAGCTTGTTATAACTAATGAGCGAATAGTCCGCATGCAATGCAAAATCCGTCGTATCGCGCACGACGGCCAGCTCGCTGATGTTATGCACGTGCACGGCCGCCGGCGGGCAGCTCTGCCAGTCTGCGAGCAGCTGGCGAAACGCCTTCTCATCCGCCATGCGCACGATGCGCGGCGTGTTGTAGTCGAGGCGCACGCCCTTTTCCTTTGCATACTGCCAAACCGCCTGATAGTCCTTCACGGTCAGGCGCCGATGCGCATAGGACTCGCCGCCGAAGAGCAGGCCGTCTGCACCGGCCGTCACGGCGGCCTTTGCCTGCGCGAGACTTTCCACGGTCACCATGAGGCTGGCTGTCCTGGCGATGGTGCGGCGCTGGCGCGTATCCTGCCAGCCATCCGCCTTGCCACGGAGCGCCGAGGCCTCGAAGTCTGCCATGCGCATGCGGTCGAGCGCCTCCACGGCCTGCCGCCGCGCCTCGTTGATCTCCGACATCGGCACCATGACCGCGCCCTGAATATCGCAAGCGAGCTTCTTTAGCGCATAGACGGATGTGCCGAGGCGGCCGAGCTGTTTTTCTACGGTCTCGCGCGTGAGCGGCCGCTTGCGCGCCGCCTCGCCGATGAATGCCGTCTGTCCCCTGCCCTCGTGGCCGGCCGCATCGCGCAGCACGACCGTCAACGGTTCACCGATGGCCGCCTTTACCTGTGCCGTGATGGGGATGCGGCGCACGGGCGCACCGCTCTGGTACGCCGCCCGTGCCTCGGCCATGAGCGCGGCATCATAGACCTTGAACACGCGGTCATGCGGATGCACGTGGCCCTCCAGCGGGAAGGACACGGTCTCGCCCGCCTCCGCCGCGGTAACGGTCTCACCCCGCGCGTTCGTCAGCGTGTCGATGGTCGCCGTCACGCGGCCGCCAACCTTGACCCAGAAATCGATCTGGTCGCCCTGAGCAAGACGGCCGCTGAGCTTCAGCGTCACGCGCTCCTTCGCCCAGTCCGCCGCCACGACACGTCCCACGAGCAGGCCGCGGTTATTCGGCCGCCGATCGGACATCATCTTCCTGCCCTGATGACCGAAGAGGAAGCCCGTCGTGAAGTCGCGATTGAAGATCTGCGTGAGGTTGTCGCGCTGTGCCTGCCGCACCTGATAGGGCGCGCCGCCCCCGCAGCGGTCGATGGCCTCGCGGTAGGTGCGCACGACCGTCGCCACGTACTCGGGGCGCTTCATGCGACCCTCGATCTTCAGCGAGGCCACGCCCGCCTGCAGGATTTGCGGCAATACCTCAATGGTATTGAAATCGCGCGGCGAGAGCAGATACTGCCCCGCTTTGCCAGCGAGCACATCCTGTCCCTTTTCATCGACGAGCGTATAAGGCAGGCGGCAGGGCTGGGCACAGCGGCCGCGATTGCCGCTGCGTCCGCCAATCATGCTGCTCATGAGGCACTGTCCCGAATAGCAGATGCAGATCGCACCGTGCATGAACACCTCGATCTCCACGGGAGACGCCGCGCAGATAGCCGCGATATCCCGCAGCGCCACCTCGCGCGCGAGCACGACGCGCGTGAAGCCCAGTGCCGCCAGCGCTTTGACACCCGCGAGGTTGTGCACGCTCATCTGCGTGCTCGCATGCAGCGCGAGCTCCGGCACCGTATCATGGGCGAGCTTCGCCACGCCGAGGTCCTGCACGAGCACGGCATCCACATGAATCTCTGCAAGGAAGCGCAGATACTCCTGCAAGGCCGGCAGCTCCTCATCGCTCACGATGGTATTGACCGTGACATTGATGCGCACGTTGCGCAGGTGCGCGAACGTCACCGCCCAGCGCAGACCATCTTCATCGAAGTTGCTGGCATAGGCGCGCGCGCCGAAGTGGTCGCCCGCCAGATAGACCGCATCGGCCCCGCTCTCCACGGCCGCCACGAGGGCTTCCTTCGTGCCCGCGGGCGCAAGTAATTCTACCATTAATCGTTGTCTCCCGTATCTTGATCCAAAGGCCCTTCCAAGGGCTCACCGAAGTCCAGTTCCTGTTCCTGATTCTCCGCGTCCAGCAGGCCGGACTCATCCAGCAGACGCAGCTGCGCCTCGTCGAGTCCCGCCGATGCCTCTGCATTTGTGGGCAATTCCGGCAGCTCCGCAAGGGAATTCAGACCAAAACTGCGCAGAAAGAGCTCCGTTGTCCCATAGAGAATGGGACGGCCGATGACCGGCTTGCGCCCCTGCTCCTCGATGAGCTCCAGCTCCAGGAGTTTCTGCATCGCGCGATCCACGCGCACGCCACGGATCTGCTCGATTTCCTGCTTCGTAATCGGCTGCTTGAACGCGATGATAGAAAGCGTCTCCATCGTCGGCGCCGCGATATGGCGGTCCGTGACCTCGGCCAGCCGCTCCACCACGGGATAGACCTGCGGCAGGGTTACGAGCTGCCAGCCGCCGCCCGTCTGCCGAAGCGTCAGGCCGCTCTCGTCCCGCGCCAGTTTCTCCTTCAGCGCCTGCGCGATCTGGTCGACATGGGCTTCCGGCCAGTTCAGCACGCGCGCGAGCTCCGACAGCTGCACCGGATTGCCCGCCGCGAAAAGCACGGCCTCCAGCAGGGCCGTATCATTTACTGCTTCCAGTTGATTCTGCCTCCTCTGCCTCCAGCATCATGGGCGGCGCGTCGGGGCGCAGCGCCAGCATGATGGGAGCAAACACATGGGCCTGCACCGCCCGCACCTGCTGCCGCTTCAAGAGCTCCAATAGTGCCAGAAAGGTCATGATGAGCTCGTCGCGCGAGCCCGCCGCAAAGGCTGCGGCGAATTCCATTTTCCCCGCGTGTGCCCGCAGTGCGTCCAGCAGATGCGTCATCTGCTCCTTGATGCTCCAATGCTCGGGCTGCACGAGGGCCTCGGGGATATGCAGTTCCTTTTTCACCTGCAAGACCGTATGGAATGCCTCCACCAGCTTACGCAGCGAGAGGTTGCCCGGCGGCAGATGATGCACGGGCAGCGGCAGGGGATCACGCGTCACGAACTGCTCCTGTACCGCGTGCATCTCACCCAGCACCGCGCTGATCTGCTTGAATTTCCGATATTCCAGCAGGCGCTCCACGAGCTCGCGCCGCGGGTCCTCTTCCTCCGCCTCGTCCTCTTTGGGCGGCTTCGGCAGCATTATGCGCGACTTGATCTGCAAGAGCGTCGCCGCCATGACGAGGAAAGAGCTCGCAATCTCGATGTTGAACTCACGGAATTTATCCAGATAGGCCAGATACTGCTCCGTGAGCTCCGCAATCGGGATATCGTAGATATCGATCTTATTTTTCTCAATGAGGTGCAGCAGGAGGTCAAGCGGCCCCTCGAAGCCCTCAAGCTTGAACTGATATTTTTCCATCCGCGATCAGAAGAACGGCTTCAGGATGGCGAAGAACACCTGATAGATGAGATTCCGCGCCGGTACGAAGATATACTCCAGCGCCGGCGTCATGAGCAGCACGATGAGCAGGAGCATGCTGTAGCGCTCCAGCTCCCGCATGCGCTGCTGCCATTCCCAGGGCAGGAGCTGCATGAGGATATGCGAGCCATCCAGCGGCGGGATGGGGATCAGGTTGAAGATGGCAAAGCCGATGTTGTACTCGATGATGAGCTGCAGCACGAGCTTCGTACCCGGTGTGACCATGCCCATCTGGTAGCAGACGAGCAGCAGCACGAGTGCGAAGAAAGCCATCACGAGATTCGCGCCCGGCCCAGCCAGCGAGACGAGGATATCGTCGCGACGCGGCTGGCGGAAATTATTCGGATTGATCATGACCGGCTTGGCCCAGCCAAAGCGCACCAACAGCAGCATGACGAGGCCCAGCGGGTCGATATGCGCCATCGGGTTGAGTGTCAGGCGCCCCATCATTTTCGGCGTGAAATCGCCCAGGGCCACCGCCACGCGCGCGTGGGCGTACTCGTGAATCACCATGGCGATGATGAGGCCGGGCAGACCGGCGATAAGTTCCATGAGGCTGAAACCGAACATAAAAAAACAAAACCTCCATTACCAAGGGGAAGAAAACAGCCCGCCGCACCATCACAGGCGCACCATAAAAGGACCGGCGGCACGGCGGACAATCAGGCATCAAATATGCTGCTGGCGGGCGAGCATGAGGATGGCGACAGCCGACTTCGCATCGATGATCTCGCCGCGCTCCACGAGCCGCAGGGCCTCATCGAGCGACAGGCGCACGACGTTGATGAACTCGTCCTCATCCGTGTGCTGCTTGCCCGGCTTCAGGCCCGACGCCGCGTAGATATGGATTTTCTCGTTTGAGAAGCCCACGGTCGTCGCGATCGTCGTCAGCTTCGTGAAGTTCTCCGCCGTATAGCCCGTCTCCTCCGAGAGCTCGCGCTCAGCGCAGGCCAGTGGATCCTCATCGGGGCTGTCGAGCTTGCCCGCCGGGATCTCCAGCGTCACGCACTGCACGGGATAGCGGTACTGGCGCACGAGGATAATCTGCCCATCCTCCGTCAGCGGAATCACGGCCGAAGCCCCCGGATGCCTGATCCACTCGCGCACCGACTCGCCGCCATCCGGCAGCCTCACCATATCCCGCCGCACATGCAGCAATGTACCATCGAAAATATCCTCGCTGCTCAGCTTCTGCTCCAGCAACGCATCGTCCATCGTCTTAGCCATATCATCATCCTCCTAATAAAATTCAATCGTCTTTATTGTAACGCAAAAAGCCGGGGAACACAATTCCCCGTTGCAGGTTCCGGCAGCGGATGGCCTGCACTTCCTTGGCCTTTATTTCGCACGAATCAGCCTCTGCGACAAATATATGTATTTATCAAAAAAGGAGCCCATGCGAGCTCCTGAAAAGGTATCATCCGTTGTCGTCCTGCGCGTCGGTATCGTCGCCAGCCTCACCATCGTGATCGGCCTGCCAGCGGGCGAGGTAGTCGCGATCCTCTGGCGTCAGGTCGATTTTGGACAATAAGTCGGGGCGAAGCCTGGCCGTCATGAGCAGGGACTGCTCGTGGCGCCATTGGCGGATCTTCGCGTGGTCGCCGGAGAGCAGGACCTCAGGCACCTCCGCGCCCTCGAATTCGCGGGGGCGCGTATACTGCGGGAACTCCAGGAGGCCCGCGTAGAAGGAGTCCGTCGGCGCCGACTCCGCATCGCCGAGCACGCCCGGCAGCATGCGCGAGACCGCGTCCGTAATCACCATGGCGGGGAGCTCCCCTCCCGTGAGCACGTAGTCGCCGATGGAGATGGCCTCATCCGCAAGCGGATAGATGCGCGCGTCGAAGCCCTCGTAGTGGCCGCAGATGAAGACGAGCTGCTCATACTGTGCGAGCTCGCGCGCCTTCGCCTGGGTGAAGGTCGGCCCCGAGGGATCCATGATGAGCACGCGTCGCCTATCCGCGTATGCACTGGTCTTTGCCAGCACGTCGCGCACGGCCCGCGTCAGGGGCTCCGGCTTCAGCACCATGCCCGCGCCGCCGCCGAAGGGCGAGTCATCCACATGCTTGTGCTTGTCGAAGGAGTAGTCGCGGAAGTTCGTGTAATGGATATCGAGAATCCCCTGCTCCACGGCCCGCTTCGTGATGCTGTCGCCGAAGGGGCCCGCGAACATCTCGGGGAACAGCGTGATCATGTCAATCCGCATGACTCGTCCCATCCTCCACCATCTCCGGCATGTCGACGACCATGCGGCCGCCCGGCACGTCGATGACCTTCACCACGGCCTTCAGCGCCGGGATCAGCAGCTCGCGGCCATCGGGGCGGTGCGTGACGTAGACGTCGTTCGCGCCCGTGTGGAGGATATTCTCCACCTTGCCGAGGTCTGTGCCCGCCTCATCCGTCACCTGCAGCCCGATGATATCACACTCGTAGTAGCGGCCCTCGGGCAGGGGCATGGCCTCGCTGCGCGCCACCGTGAGGTAGCGGTTCGTGAGCTGCATGGCCTGCTCGCGCACGGGGTACTCGCGGAACTTCAGCATGACATCCTGCTTATGATAGCGACAGCTCTCGATATGCAGCAGCTCATCGCCCACCATGACCTTCTTCATGCCCTGAAAGCGCTCGGGAAAATCCGTCATGGGGATGATGCGCAGCTCACCGTGGATGCCGTGCGCCGCGCCGACCCGGCCGATGATCATGCGGTCCTTGCCGGGCCGCCATTTGGCCTTTTTAGCTGCGGATGGCGATAATCTTGTCATCTTCTACCAGAATCTCCACGTTCATGATCTCGCGCATATCGTCGCCCACATGCACCTCGACCTGATGCTCCAGCGTGCCCTGCTGGATCTCGGCGCCCAGCGCCATCTTCTCCAGCTCCTCTTTGCGCTGCGTAGCCTCCTCGCGGTACTGCATACGCTTGCCGCGCTCCTCCGCGAAATGCTGGCGGATGGCGCCGAGGCGGTTGATGTCCTCCGGCGTCGGCTCCGGGGAGTCGTTCTCCTGCAGCATGCGCTTCTCCTGGATGTTGATCTGCTGGATTTCGAGCTCGGCGCGCTTGATGCCATCCTCGAGGTCGCCCAGGATCTTGTTCTTCAGCTTCTCCGTCAGCTTGGCCTTGATGGTCACGGGTACTTTGAGTGAAATGGAATCCATCTTTCTATCCTCTCTGTTCTGTAAAAAGGGAAAAGGCACCAGCCCGTATGTGGGCTGGCGCCTTTGTGAAGGGAAAAATCCCCTTAGATAATCTCAACGGTAACTTTCTTGTTGGTGCGCACGGCCGCCGCCTTGACGACGGTGCGGATGGCCTTGGCAATGCGGCCATGGCGGCCGATTACCTTGCCCATATCACCCTCGGCGACATGCAGCGAGACAGCGATCTCATCAGCGGTCTCCTGCTCCGTGGTGACCACGGCCTCCGGCTGGTCAACAAGTGCCCTGGCGATTACAGCAACGATATCTTTCATGCTGAGTCCTCCCCAGGATTAGTGCTTCTTGCTCTCCGCAAACTTGGCCATGATGCCCTGCTTGCTCAGGAGGTTCTTTACCGTATCGGTCGGCTGTGCACCTTTCTGCATCCAGCCGAGAACCTTCTCCTCGTCAACGTTGACCACCGCCGGCGTCTGCGACGGATCGTAGTTGCCGAGCACCTCGATGAAACGACCATCGCGCGGTGCGCGGGAATCAGCGACCACAATGCGATAGAACGGATTCTTCTTTGCACCCAGACGGTTCAGACGAATCTTTACTGCCATGAAAATTCACCACCTTTCGCGGTACGTGCATACCTCATTTGATTATATCAGCACACGCAATGTGTGTCAATAGTTAAATGTTAAGAACTCAGTGCATGAAGGGCAGCTTCGGGAAGCCACCGCCAAGTCCCAGCTTGCCGAGATTCGGCAGGCCCTTGCGGCCCTTTTGCATCTTTTTCATCTTCTTCATCATCTTGCGCATCTCGCCGAACTGCTTCAGGAGCTTGTTCACGTCCTGCACGCGCGTGCCGGAGCCCAGGGCAATGCGCTTGCGGCGGCTGCCGTTGATGATGCTGATGTCCGCGCGCTCCCGCGGCGTCATCGACTTGATGATGGCCTCGATCTGGCGCACTTCCTTGCCGTCGAGGTCGATGTCCTGGCCCTCCAGCTGCTTCTTCAGCCCGCCCATGCCCGGGATCATGCCGAGGATGGACTCCAGCGAGCCCAGCTTCTTGACCTGCTGCATCTGGCTGAGGAAGTCGTCGAGCGTGAACTCATCCTTGCGGAGCTTCTGCTCCATCTTTTTGGCTTCCTCCATGTCGAAGGTCGCCTGGGCCTTCTCCACGAGGGAGAGCACATCGCCCATGCCGAGGATGCGCGAGGCCATGCGGTCGGGATGGAAGGGCTCCAGTGCCTCCAGCTTCTCGCCCATGCCGATGAACTTGATCGGCACGCCCGTGACCGCCTTGATGGAGAGCGCCGCGCCACCGCGGGCATCGCCATCGAGCTTCGTCATCACGACGCCGTCGAGGCCGAGGCTGTCGTTGAAGCTCCTAGCGACATTGACCGACTCCTGGCCGGTCATCGCATCGACCACCAGCAGGATCTCGTGCGGATGCACCGCACCCTTGATGTCGCGTAGCTCCTGCATCAGCGCCTCGTCGATCTGCAGGCGGCCCGCCGTATCGATAATCACGACGTCATTCGCATGCGACTGGCTGTAGGGGATGGCCTCCCGCGCGATGGTCACGGCATCCGTGCCCTGCGGCATGGTGAAGACCGGCAGTCCCAGCTGCTCGCCCACGACCTGCAGCTGCTTGATGGCTGCAGGTCGGTAGATATCGGCCGCCACGAGCAGCGGCTTCTTGCCCTGCTTCTTCAGCGCGAGGCCGAGCTTGCCCGCAGACGTCGTCTTGCCGGCGCCCTGCAGGCCCACCATCATGATGATCGTCGGCGGCTGCGAGCTCATGCTGATGCGGCTCTGCGTGCCGCCCATGAGCTGCGTGAGCTCCTCGTCGACGATCTTCACGACCACCTGCGCCGGGGTCAGCGTCTCCAGCACGTCCTGGCCCACGGCCCGCTCTTTCACGGTCTTGACGAAGTTCTTGACGACCTTGAAGTTGACATCGGCCTCGAGGAGCGCCATGCGCACCTCGCGCATGGCCTCGTTGACATCATCCTCCGTCAGCTTGCCGTGACCGCGCAGCTTCTTGAACGTCGCCTGCAGGCGATCGGATAAGCTTTCAAATATCAAAGTCACACCTCCCGGCCCGGCCCCATCAGGGGCACGAGGCGATCGAGTACGTCATCCACGGCCCGGCTGTTCGCCGGCGTGCGCAGGTTCTTCACCGCCCGCGCGATGCCCTGCAGCTCGTCGCGCTCCGCCTGATAGCGCCGCGCGAGGCCGAGGCGGGCCTCATAGCCCTCCATCGCCTTCTCCGAGCGATGGATATTATCGTAGACGGCCTGGCGGGAAATGCCGAGCTCCTCCCCGATCTCGGAGAGGGAGAAATCCTCGAACAGATGCAGCCGCAGGCACTCCTGCTGCTTCTCCGTGAGCAGGGAACCATAGAGGCTGAACAGCGCCGTCAGATAGAGAAACCGCTCCATAAGCCCCGCTGCCTCCCCCCAAGCCGTGACAAGCAGAATTCCTTGACGTACATATTATAGCGAAGCCCTCCCCGGCTGTCAAGGGATTTTCCTTGGCAGCAAAAATGTGCCCGATGTTACGCCACGCGCCGCCGCCTTGCGCTATAATAGGGGCATAGCAAGCAAAGCAAAAGGAGCGATAAAGTATTATGGCAGAAAAGAAAGAAATCAACCTCGGCCTCAGCGTGACGGCCCTCGTCAAGGAATATCCGGAACTCAAAGACATCCTCGCAAGCCTCGGCTTCGGGGAAATCCTGCAGCCACTGGCCCTGCGCGTCATGGGCAGCATCACCACGCTGCCGCGCGGCGCGAAGATCAAAAATATCCCCCTGGACGAAGTCCTGCGCACGTTGCAGCAGGCAGGCTACACGGTAAAGGGCCAGGAGGACGCCAGGGACGAGGCACAGAAGACGGCTGTGGCCGCCCGCGTGCAGCCCCTCTCCGTCGCAGAGCTCGCCGCCTCCCATCCCCTGCGCCACCTGCAGGACGAGAACACGGGCCTTGCGCGCCTGCTTAGCAGCATCGAGAAGACTGCAGAGGGTGCGGACGGCCAGACCGCCCTTAGCGAGCTGCGCCAGCTCTACGCCCTCTACAGCCACTACGGCAAGAAGGACAACGTGATCATGCCGCTCCTCTATCGCTACGGCGTCACGGGTCCCTCGCAGGTCATGTGGAACGTCGACGACGAGATCAAGGACGAGCTCTCAGCCATCTGCCGCCCGCTGCAGGAAGACAGCGAAAACTTTCCTATTTATAAAGGCCGCATCATGGGCCTGCTGCAGCGCATCCAGGACATGATCTATAAGGAGGAGCAGGTGCTCTTCCCCCTCTGCCTGCGCTTCTTCACCACGGAGGACTGGTATCAGGTCGATGGCGACTTCGACGAATTCGCGCCCGCCTTTGGCGCGGAACGCGAGGAATGGCCTGAGGCCAGGGCGTGGCTAGCTGCCCGCCAGCAGGCCATCAGTACGGAGGAAATCCTGCAAACAAAGATCACGCTGCCCACAGGCGAATGCACGGTCGGTGAGCTGCGCGGCATCTTCGCCCTGCTCCCCATCGACATCACCTTCATCGACGCGGAGAACAACGTACGCTTCTTCCTCAATGAGGGCCACGTCTTCAGCCGCCCGCAGATCTGCCTCGGCCAGGACGTCATGAACTGCCACCCGCCCCGCATCGTCCCCATCGTGCGCAACCTCGTCGACGACTTCCGGCATAAGCGCCGCGACCACATGACCGTCGCCCGCCGCATCAAGGGCCGCCCCGTCATGGTGAAATATCAGGCCGTCTACGACGCTCAGGGTACCTACATCGGCACCGTCGAATTCGTGCAGGACTGCCAGGAGATTCTCGACAGCTTCAAAGGGTGAGAGGACGAGCTTTATATAGCAGAAAAGAGACCCGTAAGGGTCTCTTTTGCTATATGAATCGGCTTGATAGTGTTGAGAGTGATTCTTCACTCTCAACGCTCTTTTACGGCCGGCTGAAGCCGTAGTCCAGGAGCTTCGCGGCGTCGCTGAAGCGCGTATCCTCATCCGTCGCGTGCATGACCACCGCCACCAGCGTGCGCCCGTGCCGCTTCGCCGCCGTCGTCAGGCACCCCGCCGCCGCGCGGGTCCAGCCCGTCTTGCCGCCGATGCAGCCTGGATACGTCCGCAGCAGCTCATTCGTATTCACGCAATACTCCGTGCGTCCCGCCGGGTAGACGTAGGACACGCGCACGACATCGAGGCCGATGATCGCGCGGAACCGCGTATCGCCGATGGCGTAGCTGGCAATCTTCGCCATATCGCGCGCCGTCGAGTAGTGGTTTGCATCCGGCATGCCATTCGCATTCGCGAAATGCGTGCCCGTGCAGCCGAGTGCCGCCGCCTTCGCATTCATCATCTCCGCGAAGGCCGGGATATTCCCCGCCAGTGTCTCGCCCACGGCCGTCGCCGCGCCGTTATCGGAGATCGTCATCATCTGCCGCAACAGCTCGCTCAGACGGATCTGATCGCCTTGATGCAGGCGCGTACACTCGACATCCGCCGCATTCGCACTCACCTGCACGACCGTGTCTGGGTTGCCGTTCTCCAGCGCCAGCAGGCACGTCATCATCTTCGTCATGCTCGCGGGATACATCCGCTGATCCGCATTCTTCTCATAGAGCACCTGGCCCGTCTGCTGATCCACGACAATCGCCGCATCCGCCGTGATCTCCGGCGCCGCCTGCGCCATAGCAGCGCACCACTGCAGTACAAAAGCGCAAACAAAGGCCGTCACCAGTCCCCGCAGGCCGTTTCTCCTCAAAACCATACTTTGCTTAACCTCCTTGCAGGTCTACGCCCTGTCCTTCCTATTCTAGCGCAAACCAGCCCATACGACAAGAGAGGCGTGAAGCCCGAACGCTCCACGCCTCATCACGCTGTCAAAAATCCCATCCAGCAAAGGAAAACTCACGAATCAGCTTGCCGCCATCTTCTGCTCCAGCCGCGTCACGCGCTCATCCATCTTCGCATTCAGCTTGTCCACATACTCAAACGTGGCTTTCTGATGGTCGAAATTGTCCATTTGGGCAATAGAAATCTTCTGATATTCACGCAACGCCTTGACAATACTATACGTCTCATCCAGCCGCCGATCTACACCGTCGAGCCGCTTATCCACCGTGTCAAGGCGCATTTCCACATTGTCAAGCCGCTTCTCCACATTGTCAAGCCGCTTCTCCACATTGTCAAGTCGCTTCTCCACATTGTCAAGCCGCTTCTCCACATTGTCAAGCCGCTTCTCCACATTGTCGAGTCGCTTCTCCACATTGTCAAGTCGCTTCTCCACATTGTCAAGCCGCTTTTCGATGCCGTCCATGCGCCGATCCATAGCATCCAGCCGCTTTTCGATGCCGTCCATGCGCCGATCCATAGCATCCAGCCGCTTCTCGATGCCGTCCAAGCGCTGGTTGATACCGCCAACGGCCTGCACCAGATCGGTTAGGATACCCTTCAATTCCTGATCCATACTCTCATCTCCTTTGCTGGTAATCTTCCATTGACTGCATTCATTATATAGCAATACCCGGAATAATGCAACAGTAATTTACAAAAGTATTTTATCACTGTACTCCGCCGTAAAATTCCGCCTCCACCGCGAGGCAAAGGGCGTGGTAGACGGGCAGGTGCAGCTCCTGAATCTTGAACGTCTCATCCTCGGGCACCGCGATGCACACGTCCGCGAGCGACCGCAACCTGCCACCACTGCGGCCTGTGAGCGCCACGACCTTGATGCCCATGGCCCGCGCCACCTCAGCCGCATAGAGCACATTCGTCGAGTTGCCCGACGTGCTGATGGCAATGAGCACATCGCCCGCCTGTCCCTGCCCGAAGACCTGCTGAGCGAAATTCATATCCGGTGCCACATCGTTCGCGTAGGCCGTAAGCAGGCCCGCCTCGCTCACCAGCGAGACCGCCGGCAGCGCCATCTGCAGGTTCTCCGTGATATATTTGCTGTGCGGGCACGCAGACAGCTTCTCCTGCCACGCTGCCGTCACCTTGCGCGGGCACACGAACGCTTTCATCAGCTCGCCCACGATATGCAGCGCATCCGCCGCACTGCCGCCGTTACCGCACACCAGCACCCGGTGCCCGCCGCGATACGCCGCGATCAGTGCCCCCGCCGCCTCCGCCACCTCAGCGCGCACCCCCGCCAGCTGCGGGTACCGCGCCACCAGCTCCGCGACTCTCTGCTCAGCGATTTCTTTCATTATATTTCCTCCCAAACCTGTCCAGCAAAATATTTTTCTCCTACAAATATCCGAAGTCATGCACCAGCTTCGCCCCAAAAGCACCAATAGGCATGATCTTATTCATCCCATCACCTGCTTTTAGCAAAAACTCGTGCTATCTACAGTATAACACGAGTTCTGACGATACGCTTATAAATCTGGCCGTCAGGGCAATCTTAGGACTCCCCATAAGGACGTGCCTACACCGGGCACACCACAAAGGACCGGCACATCCATACGTACCGGCCCTCTCTCTATGTCCTGTTATCTCTTTACCTGCATCCATAAATAGGGCTTTCCGGCATCAACGTAAGCAAAAGGACAGCTGCTCAAAAATCGTGCTGCCGTCCTTTTCTACGTACTGTTATGTAGTGACCTTTGTCAAGTCCTAATTTTTGCCTCGCTGAAAGGCATCTTGAAAGGGCCTCAGAAAGCATAGTTCTCGGCAGGACCAGTC
>Ga0256404_1001651_pt1 | contig 52690 bp, 51 predicted proteins | sample RumenRJG_01DNA_FD_185990 | JGI IMG/M metagenome (GOLD analysis project Ga0256404, IMG submission 185990) | Bovine rumen microbial communities from Lethbridge, Alberta, Canada - RJG_01 | ecosystem: Host-associated > Mammals > Digestive system > Stomach > Rumen | place: Canada: Alberta | collected...
CTGGACATCGGGATTTGTAAGCTGAAACGCACGGATAATCTCGGCAGGGCCCATTTTCATAGCGCTTGAACCGGATTGAACCGCACCCATCAGCGGAAGTCTTTTTTCGGGCGTGGCTTTTCTCTGTCCCACGGGACCTACATTCAATATGTAGTTTACCGCGTTCGACGATGTACCGCCCGTTCTTACAACCGGTATCGGTGCGGTACGTGACGCCGCCGCTTTAAAGCTGTCATTAAACTCGGTACTGCTTTTCATAAATATTGAATACATATCACCGAGCTCATACTGCACGCCCATCATTTCCTTATGCAGCTTGCGGATATTATTTTCATTTACATTAATGGTAATTTCATCAGTATCTTCAATAATATCACGGTAGTCCTTATTGATTAATTGTTTTATTTTTCCCCAGTTTCCTTCGTTTTTATATTGAAGAAGCTGAGAATTAACTGTTTTGTGATCATCATTTTCCGCAAGCGCGCCGAAAGGCATAGCTGCGGTGCATAGCGCCAATACAAGAGCAATTATTCTTTTTTTATTCATTCTGCTTAACCCTCATTTATTCGGCAGGATTTTCAAAGCTTAATACAGCTTTGTATAAAATCTGCGCCGCCATTGTTCTCGTTGCCGTATCGTTCGGCATAAATTTGCCGTCCGTACCGTTTATAATTCCGGCCGCCTGCATTTTAAGTACGATTGTGTCTGCCCACGGCGCGATTTCCTCCTCATCGGCAAATTTCTCGATTGTACTTTCACGGTTTATTGTTTTTCCAAGTGTTTCTATCATTCTGTAGGTTATAACCGCAATTTCCTGTCTTGTGATGCTTTCGCCGGGATTGCAAGCGCCGTCCGTACCCTGCAAAATTCCCATCTGTTCCGCTTTTGCCATACTGTCATAATACCATTCCGTACCGTTTAAGTCTGTAAACTGCGAAACAAAATCCTCTGTCAGTTCCGTATTGCCCGCAAATATTCCCACAAGCATTTTTATAAACTCCGCACGCGTTACGCTGTTGTTAGGCTTAAACGATCCGTCGTCATAACCGCTTATGGAATTCTTTGCTTTCAGGTATCTTATAGCTTCATAGCACCAGTGGTCTGTAGGAATATCCGAGAAAATCTGTGCGTTGTCAACAGCCGGCTCTTTTTCTGTCTTTTCGTCCGCTTCACCGTTGCCCTTGGTGTCTACGTATTCGGTTCTTTGGCTGCTGCCGCCTCCGCCACCGCCCGGTGTGTAGCCCGGATTCGGTGTGGGAACAGGCGCAGCTGTATATGTATCTACAAAGGTTTTAATTGCTTCTACGTTTTGAATAATTCCTTTTCTCGCAATAAGCGCATTCGCAAAAGCGGTTTTGTCAGAAATTGAATTATAGTGCGTCGTGTTGTATCCGATAGTATTTTGGAAATCCTTTAAAAGATTGTTTACAAAATCCGCGCTGATTGTATACTTTAAGTTTGCAATAACCGTTGATTCCGATACACGTCGGATTAAATCGTCATGATTTGCAAACGACGTATTTACAAAATCTCCGGCAATATCTCTTTTTCGTTCCTTATAATATTTGTCGCTCAATTCGAGTTCGAGAATATCTTTATTTCCTTCTATTGCGGATATAACAGCATCCGTATTTGCCAATCCCTCAATATTTCCTACTGCAAGTTCCCTTAAAAATTCCTTTTCTATTTCTTCTATCTCATCCGGCGATTCAGCACATTGGAAACCGTCTGTATATGTAAGCATTCTGCTTGCGAACTCTCTGAACTTAATCGGCTGCGTCATTTTCAAACCGATAAACGGTTTTGAATCGATTAAGTCAATATCATTAATCGTCGTTCCGAAGAAATTCTGAACAGCAGTTAAGTTGTTTTCCGAAATTGCCGTATTTAAATCGTTGAGTATTACCTGCTGCGTTGCAACATATGCGCGCATAAGTGTGTCGTCTCCCGACTCAAGTGCTTTTAAAGCGTCTGACAGAGGACCTTCAATGTTAATATTTATAACGTATTCTTCCTTTTCTCCGTCAAGAGAAATCTGCACTGTTCCCTCTTTTAGACAACTGATTACGCCTCTTACCGTAACTGCTGCATAATTGCTGTCGCTTGACGAAAACGGTGCGGAAGCTACTCTTGAGCCGTTTCTGTACAGCGCCATTTCACCCGTGCCGCCTTTTCTTAACGTAAGCGTATCGCCGCTTTTTATCTCTGTGAAGAGTTTAAAGTTTCCGACAGGTGTGTGAGGAACCTTTAAATATTGATATTCAGTTTGCGTTCTTGTATTTAGCTGATTACGGTTTGTTGCAGCTCCCGAAAAATCAAACGTATCAAAAGCAACGCCGTCCGCCGAAAGCTCAACATCCGAAAGACCTTCCGCACATATCATTCTTCTTATCGGTGCGGCTTCCGCAAATTTATAAATTTTATGCGTATCATTTTCGTCGAGTCCGAACTCTGCGGTTACATCCTCGGCTCCCGCAAACAAATCTTTATAAAGGACTTCCCTCGGCTCACCCATTTCCGGACTGTAATACCTGCCTGTTTCATACTCAAAATTATAGAGCGTTGCCGCCGGACTGTCACCCATATCTGCAAAGCCGGCAAGGTATTCATAATTACTGAATAACTCTTCGGCAACTTCCTCGTCAAGATGTGTACTTCCCGACCACGTTTTGCCCTGACCGGAGGTTGCCGTCCATCTCATATATGTTCCGTCTATCTCAATATCCCAGTTAAGCTCTTGATCGTTTCCGACAAAACCAGCCGAATTTGAAGCGTCATAATGGCGTTCCATCAAAGAACCTCCCGAATACACTTCCACATACGGGATATACCGCACACCGCCTACTCCGCCGCCCTCGGTATCTGACTGCCCAAAATATATGTAGCTTTTTCTTGTTTGGTTCATAAAGAACACCATACCATGATACCTTTGACCGCGCTGTGTTTTAAAGCGTATCTTCTGGATTTCACCTATTTCAAATTCATCCGCATTATCAAGAAATACCATTGCAGTCCAGTCACCCCAGCCGATAAGCGTCATAGTGTCATTCGCGGTATTAATCTTAACGGTAGCATTACGTCTGTCCGACGGACCTCCGGGCCAAGTTGTCGAACACACCCATTTTGTGCCGTCAGCACGCTCGGCAACAACCTTCGGTTCACCGTTTTCAAGCTCACCAACAGGCCAGCTTGCTACAGAATTAGTTTCATCATACTCAGAAAAATCCTCATAAAATCTGTAATATTCGCTGCTGTTCTGCACTTGCGACGGTTCGTCAGCCTTTGCCGTAACAGCAAAGGTTGGCATTAACATCGTTAATGCGGTTAAAATAGAATAAAGTTTTGTTTTCATACTAATATCCTTTCCTCCCGATTAGTATTTTAATTATTCGCTTATACGCTTTAAAAAAAGCCATACCGAACAAAGCTACATAAGTGATATTATGTAATTTTTGCCTAATATATTTACATTATAGTCTATTTTTTTCACTTTGTCAATAGGCAAATAAGATTTACATATTTGTTTTGGTACGTTTTTTTTCAATAAATAAACAAAAAAAAACAAAAAAAAACAAAAAAAATACCGGCGATTAGCTAAAATCAATTTTTTTTATTTTTTAATTTCTTTATTTTATTTATATTGGAACTAATTTACTTTATGTTTACAACATAATATTACTTATGTAGTATTCAGCATCGCAGTAACCCGAGCTTTTGCAGCTGTTTTCTGTGTTCTATTCCGCTTTCCATTGTATAAATACGGGTAGTTTCTACAGATGAATGACCGAGTATGTCGGCAAGTCTTACGATATCTTTCTGCAATGAGTAAAAGGTCCTTGCAAACAAGTGTCCTTATAGTATAATAAAGACTAACGATAGAAACCGCATAATATCAAGGGTTTCGAGGTTAGTCTTATTATTTTCTCAATTCATTTTCCCACCGAAAAAGTAATAAGAAAACAGTTTTAAATTGCTCAATGTAGATTTAAGACTAAAACTAATTTCGTAAGTATGGGAGTTGATAATAACTGAATAACGCTTGAAAAAGCACCGTTTCTATCTTTACAGAAATGGTGCTTTTTTGTACCCAAAAACAGATTGGAGGGCAATTTATGCACGATAAAAATTATGAAGACCTTGCTAATGCAATTATCATACAGGCGGTAAAGGATTACCGAAGAACAAAGTCCCCACAGGTTAGAAATGAAATAAAGCGTTTCTTTAAATCTGAATGGTTTACAATGCTTTCAAATGTTGACGGGGATGTTATCTTAAAAAAATTGGAAAGAGAGGTTTAAGTAATAATGGCAAAAAAAGAAGTAGCTGCCGATGAAATACAAATGATTTCATTATCAGAGCTAAAACCTTATGAAGATGCTCCGTTTAAAGTTCGTGATGATGACAATATGAAAGAGCTTGTGCAGAGCATTAAAGACAGCGGAATATTAGTTCCACTTATTGCACGACCCCACCCCAAAGGAGGTTATGAACTTTTGGCAGGACATCGTAGAGCAAAAGCAAGTGAACAAAATAATTTAGAAAAAGTCCCCGTCATCGTTAAAGACTTTGATGACGATACTGCTATCATACTTCTCGTTGATAGTAATTTACACAGAGAGGATATTTTACCAAGTGAAAAAGCTCTTGCTTATCAAATGAAAATGGAAGCTCTTTCAAATCAAGGAAAAAGAAATGATTTAACCTCTCGCCAAGTTGGCGAGAAGTTGAGCGTTGACATTGTGAGCGAAAGTGGTGGCGATAGTCCCCGAAATGTACACAGGTATTTAAGGCTTAATAACCTTGTTGACAATATAAGAGATATGGTTGATGACAAAACTATTCCCTTTAATACAGGCGTTGAAATGTCATACCTTACAGCAAAACAACAGGTAGAACTTTTAAATACTATTGAAGCGGAAGATAACACTATCCCCACTATCGACCAAGTTCGGCAAATGAGAAAAAAAGCTGACGAGGGCGAACTTACTACGGCTGTTATGGAGCAGATAATGCGAACTGAAAAGCCGGAAAGAATTAAAATATCTTTTGACGGGGATAGAATTAAAAAATATTTTCCTCAAAATTATTCAAAAAAGCAGATTGAAGATGCTGTCATTAAAATCATTGAGAATTGGCACAGACAGCAGATGAAGAAAAGACAAATGGAACGATAAGGAGGTTTTATATATGGTTGCAGGAATTGTTGGTTTTGTTATCGGTGCAATTTTCGGTGCAGTAATGATTTGCTGTTTCGTTGTTGCAAGTGAAGCAGATGACCAAATGGAAAAAGACTTGAAAGACAAAGAAAATAACAAAGCCGACAGCGAATAAAGGTTGTCGGCTTTAGTGTTGGAGGTACTTATGGATAAAAGAATGAACGCAGGATATGAGATTATAAATTCCATAACTGTAGGAAAATCAGAAATAGTGCTTGGTTACAATGAAAATGCTTCTTCAAAATATGTAACTTGGCAATGCACAAACGGCGATAATTACTTTTGGGGACATTACATTGACGATAAATTGAAAGCTCAAAGGGACTTTTTAGAAAGAGGTCTTAAAGAAATTGAAATCGCCGAGCGTGTTCATAAACCTAAAAATAAAGAAATGGAAAGGTAATGCTATGATTTACAATAAAAATGATGACAGAATGAATAGTAGCGGTTGTAAAGATATGACCGCATACAGAGCTATGAAGAATATAAAAAAAGAAGAACGGCGAGCCTTGATTGTTAAACTCAAAGAGCTTGCCAATCAGCACGGCTATGACATTATAAGCATTATCCGCCTGAGAGAATTGGAGTGTGATGACTTTGGCAAATAAAGATTGTTTTGCTTATGGCTTCACAGGTTGCAAAATACTTACAGAGCGTATATGCGATAATCGTGAGTGTAACTTTTATAAAACCCATAGGCAATACAAAGAGGACTTGGAAAAGCACCCTCCTATTGACTATAAATACTATAAAGAAACAGGCGAAAAAATATATTTGAAAAAGCGAGGTAAATAGAAATGGATAAAGAAAAAAGAATTGTCGGTGGATATGAAATCAAACAGGCTTTCAGATTTGGTGGCAAGGAAATACTGCTTGGCGAAAATCTCAAAGAGCCTAACGGAAATTTCTATATGTGCTGCTTTGCTGAAAGAAACGCATTTTACGAAAGATACATTGATGCTATTGCCTGTGATGACTACACGAAAATAGCAGAATTATATGCTATGCGTATAACCAAACAGGTCGAGGAAATGAAAGAGAAAATCAAATCATTCAATATTGATACTTCCCTTATCACTCCCGATATGTGCGACAGCATAGATGGCAGAGATTTAGAAAATGAAGTTATTGTATTAAAGCCAACATCATTAAAAGCTGAATACAGACATTCCCCATATCAGATTTTATACTGTAAAGGCGGTAACGGAGCAAGGCACGATGGGCGTGGTCAAGCAATTTTCGCAGATGAAGTATATTCAAGAGAAAATATGCGGTATGACAGATATGATATTATGGGCATTTTGAAAAAAGAATGTTATCCCGAATGGGTGCAGCCAAAGGTAGATTTTATAAGAGAATTTAAAGGACACGATAATGTATTCCGATATGGCGATTACCACTTTATCGGCTTTGGGTACTTACCAAAAAACAAAAAGGAAGTCGATAAGCATATCCGTAAAAACACACTCGGCATTTCATCATATAAAGATGCTACCACTCCATACAAGTATGATGACTTCTATGATGCCGCAGGAAATATGAAGTTTGATGTATTCAAGTGTTATGAAACAGGAAAAAATTATGTTCCCGGGCAGAATGAGCTTTTTGAGTATGACGGGGATGTTCGTGAAAAAAAGTTTGAAAAAAGTAAGGAGATGGAAAGATAAATGGAACAGAAAGAAATACGATTTATAGACAGCAGTTATAACGAGCTATTCAGAATACCGAATTTAAGCGGTATAACTGTTGAATACCCTAATGGGCAGATTGAAAATAAGCTGTGCAGATATATGGATGAATACCACACAGAAATTGACGGGGTATGCTATCACATTTGCCAATGGGCAGAGCTTATGGAGAAAAACGGCAATAAATTCTATAAAGCCGATGCTCCGAAATATACACTTGAAAATGTTACACAGGAAGAATTTGCTCTAATGTACAGACCCGAAAACGAAAACGAAAATCGTGGTTGTATCGGTTATATACGAGCTGACTTTGACACAGGCAAGTCTTTTTTCACAACTTGGTTTGGTGAAAATGATAGCCTTAAAACAGCAGACTTTAAAAGCGAAGTTGACAATGTTATAAACTACTTCCGTTTTGAGTCGCATACACCACTATTCAGAAGCAGAAGCGATATGTATAGAATACTTTATCATCTAAAGCCTACTGCATACGCTCACAATAAGGATATAAAAGCCTTTAAGGTGCAGACGGAAGATTATACATATTATTTTCGTTGCAATCCCCGTGAAGGTGATTATAACCTTTATGCTTTCTGCTACAAAACCACAGAGCTTGACAAATTCCTAAATTCTCAACTTGTTGAACAGAACATAAGTGAGATAGACAAGGATAAGTTCTTTATGACGGATAACGGCTTCACGGAGGTTTATTTCAATCCCAATGCTGATGCAGGAGGACAGATTGTATATAACGAAATATCTTTTGACTTAATCAAAGAAGCTGCTCGTAAGCATAAAAATACAGAAAATTTCTTTAATTATGTTGCAAGTGGCTGTACGCAGTATTTGATTGATATAAATACACCCGAATTTCGTGGAAACTTTGAGAGCTTTGTAAACAGAAAAGCCGACCTTGAAAATTGTAATTCAAGAACTATGGCTATGATGAAGAAAGCCGCAGGACTTCTCCCTGAAAAGACTAAAAAGACGGAATTTTTTGAAAGATAACAGCGGTTGCTGTATAATTAAATCATAAAGAAACAGGAGCGTGAAAATATGATTACAGCAAGCGTTAATTTTTTTGAAAACAACATAAAAGCAGATTTAACTTGCAGAGAGCGAGAAATACAGGATAACTTAAACAAAGTTGGTGTTATAACCCCCATAAGTCAAATCCCTTTAAATAATGCCTTGACCTTGCAAGTACACCTTTACCCTAATGATGAAGTCGGTAAGATGGTTTATGACATAGTTGACTTTGACAAGGACACACTTGGAAATGTTCAGAGATTATGCAGACACATCTACTGTTTCAATCAGCAGAACGCACAGCGATTTGTGGAAATGCTTGAAAATGGCACAATCACTTCCGTATCACAGGGCATTGCTACAGCACAGAGGTTAAGAGAAAAATCTGCACAGGTAAGATAAAAGTAAATAAAATACAAAGGGCATTGATGCAAAAAGTCAATGTCCTTTTGTTATATGGAGGTGTAAACAAATGGCAACTAAAATGCAAAAGCTGATTGAATTATCGCAGGATATTTTCAAAGAGCTTCCGAGTTATAATTCTTGGACTAACTTTTTGGCAACAGCAGCTTGGCATTATAAATATCCATTCCCCGACCAAGCAATGATATATAAGCAAAGACCCGATGCAAAAGCCTGTGCTTCTATCGGTGTTTGGAATAATACTTTACATCGTTGGGTAAACAAAGGCACAAAAGGTATTGCCTTAATTCATAATAAAAACGGCAGACCTTATATAGATTATGTTTTCGATATATCCGATACAAACAGCTTTTACGGCAACGAAGTAAAGCTTTGGGAATATAAAGAAACATACAATGATGCTATCATTGAAACACTTGAAAATACTTTTGGCGAATTATCAAGTAAACATTCCATTGTGGATGCAGTTATAAGTGCTGCACATAACGCTGTTGAAGATAATAAGGCAGACTACCTTTCCTCTCTTAAATATGCAAAAGAAAACAGTTTTTTAGAGGACTTGGACGAACTCAATATTGATGTTGAATTTCAGCAGGCCGCAGAAAATTCAGTAGCTTTTATGGTGTTGGAGCGTTTAGGATATGATGCTTTTGAGTTCTTTGACAACGAGGACTTTCCACATATCGTTGACTTTAATACTCCACAGACAATGCACCTATTAGGAGGTATTGTAAGCAGTATTGCAGAACAGACTTTAAGAGAAGTCGCTGAAACAATAAGAGCAGAAGTTAAAAAGGAACGAACAGCACCGAAATTTTTTGCAGAAAATGAAAAAAGAGATTACAATATTGATAGAGAAGAAAATTCTCTAAATCCAAATGAAAGGACTGACGAAAATGACCGAGTTGACCTACAGACAAGAGGGCGATTATCTGATACCGAACATAGAACTGCCGGAGAACAAGCCGATAGGCAAATACGGGATGTTGAGAGAAACATTCTTGAAGAAGGAACGGAATTACCTGTACAAGGAGGATTAAATGTATATCAGCTACAGGATGGCACTTTCAAACTGTCCCGTAATGAACTAAAAGAAGAATACAAAGGGAGAATTATTATGGCTGCCAACATTTTTGATGAATGACGGAGGTAACTGCCATAGATGAAAAGCGTAATAAAATGCCCGACTTGCAAACGGCGAATATTTGACACAACGGATAATAGCTTAGGCTTGATTGACATCAAATGTCCCCATTGTAAGCAAGTAGTTCAAGTGGAACTAAAACCAAAGCCTGTTTACAGGCTCATAGAACTTAAAAGAAAGTAAAAATTTAATATAATTCTACTACTGAGCAACGGAGTCGATTGAGAACTACCAAATAGCCGGAGAGAACGATAGAAAGTCAATGTAAAACATTGACCGTTCTCCCACGCTATCTGTTCTCTCGGCTCTTTTTTTGTACCCTTTTTTATAAAAGTGGAGCAACTTTTCGCTCTTAATCGTTTCTATTGCTACCTGAATTGTACGAGGGTAGTTAAGTGAACAAAAAAATAACACTCTCGCTTCAATTCGATTATAACAATTATTCCCTAAAAAGTGAGGTGCTATAGATGACGAGAAGTTTCGCTCTCTATCCAAGACCGCCACCCTCCAAGTTTTGACTTGACCTTAATTCAAATCAAAAAAACTTGGAGGAATATAAAATGGCAACAAATTATAATAAATCAAATTACGGACTTAACAAACACAGCGAAGGCATTGTATATCGCAATGCAGACGGAAGCACTCTTGAAATAACCTATGAAAAGATTTCTGCAACAGACCCGACTTTCACAAAAGAGGACTTCAAAAAGATAAAAGATTTTTCTGATAACTTTTATCACGAGGAAGCTAAAGCTGACTATAACTACCATCATTGCGTTAAAGGCAGCTACGATAGCTTCGAGGACTCCCATTGGCTTCAAACAGAATGTCTTGAAGATGAGTTGTTCAAGAGAGCTGACGAGAAGGAATTTACTGATAAAATCTACACAGCAATTTCTACCTTGCTGACCGAAACGCAAAAACGCAGACTTCTTCTTCACGCTTTCAGAGGTTTAACAATTCGTGAAATAGCAAAACGAGAAGGCTCAACGCAGAAATCGGTATGGGAAAGTATAAATGCTGCACAGGCGAAAATAAAAAAATTTTTACTAATTTAAGAAAAATACCCCGTCAAAACCCCCTCTAAATCACATAAGGTGAAAGGACAATTTTTTTGTACAGTCTTTTTACGGACTGTAATGTAGCTGAAAATGTTGTGCTGATATTTAAGATGTACAGCGAAGGCTACAGCATAAGTGCAATTATAAAAGAGCTTGCAGACAGACAAATTCTAACCCCTAACCAATACAAAGTACAGAACGGCAAAAAATATGATGTTACGAACTGTAAGCGTTGGGATAAGACAAAGATTTTACGAATGCTTGATGATGAACAATATCTTGGAACTTTTGTAATGGGTAAATCTACTGTTGTTGATGTAGGTTGTACTCAGATAATACGAAAAGACGAGAGCGAATGGTATAAGCACCCTAATCATCACGAAGCAATCATATCACAAGAACTTTTCGATAAAGTACAGGCAAGACGAGTAAAAAAAGATTATAAAGGCAGAGTGTATCATCAATACCCACTTAAAGGAAAAGTTATGTGCGGACATTGTGGACATACTCTACATAGGTTTGACCACTTGAAACCAATATACAAATGTGATTATTTCTCTAAATATGATAAAACCGAGCCTTGCTATGACTTGGGGATTTTGGAAGAAGAACTGCATACAGTAATTTATGATATTATTTCAAAACAGGCAGAGGTTATCTTCAATACTTCAAGCATTGGTACAGTTTCGGCATCTACTCTACAGGCTGAACAGCAGATAGAAATACAGGCACAGCTTGACACATATAAAAGAGAAAAACAAAACCTTTATGAAAAGCTGATGGGAAAAGAAATTACTACTGTAGAATATCAAGTAATGAAAAAGACCTTTGATGAAAAAATTGCTTATGCACAACAGCAGCTTGAAAGATGCTGTAAACAAATCGAAGAAAACACTCTTGCTGCAAAGACCAATTCTGAAGTGAAGAAATTAGCAAAAGAAGTGTTAAAAGAAAACACCTTATCACAGAGCTTGGCTGACAGGCTCATAGATAAAGTGTATGTTTACCCTAATAAAAGAATTGAGATTGTATGGAAAGTGCAGGATTTCTGCACAGTTCAAGTGGCAATATAAACTAAATAAATTTTTTAGTTTTAGCTTGACATAAGGGTGTCTGAAATTATGTGGGAATACCTTATCCTTACTCACTCCGGCGGTTTCGCATAAGTCTTTCAGCATTTTCCATATATTTGACCTATCAAGAGGTCTGCCGCTTTTTGAAACGAATACCGAGCCGCTTTTTATGCTTTGTTTCTTAATATATTCTTTCAGCATTTTGCATAGCTGTTTCGGCAAGAATATTTGTCTTATTTTTCCTTTGCAATTTATTGTTGCCTGTCCCGATTTTACAGCTTCGCAGGTTACATATTTAATTTCTTATTAAATTATAACATCATATGCATATATTTTCAACTACTTTTTCTGCGACCTTTATTCCGTCAACCGCCGCAGACGTTATTCCGCCTGCATAGCCTGCGCCCTCTCCGCACGGGAACAAGCCTTTTATATCCGATTGCAGTGTTTCGCTGCTGCGCAGAATACGCACAGGCGATGACGAGCGTGTTTCGGGAGCTGTCATTACCGCACCGCCGTCTGCAAAACCGTGCAGTTTTTTGTCCAGTATCGGCAGTGCCTCACGGATTGCGTTTACCGCAAACGGCGGAAGTACCTTTTCAAGCTTGGTAAACGTCACGCCGGGGCAGTATGTCGGATTTATATGCTTCTTTTCCTCCGTGCCGAGAAAATCCCCCACCGTCTGCGCCGGCGCATTATAATTTTCTCCTCCGGCTTTAAACGCTTTTTGCTCCGTTTCCCTTTGAAAATACATTCCGGCAAGCACATCATCTCCCGAAAAATCATCGGGCGTTACGTTTACAAGCACGGCACTGTTGGCATTCTCTCCGTCTCGTTTATATCGGCTCATACCGTTCGTCACCACTCCGCCTTTTTCCGACGCCGACGCTATAACCTCACCACCGGGGCACATACAAAACGTATACACTCCCCTGCCCGACGGCAAATGCACCGACAGCTTATAATCCGCCGCACCTAAGTATTTTGCACTATCGCCGTACTGGCTTTCATTTATTACAGACTGCTTATGCTCAATTCTCACGCCTACCGAAAACGCCTTGCGCTCCATAGGTACATTACGGCGTTTCAGCATTTCAAACGTATCTCTTGCGCTGTGCCCCGTTGCCAAAACGACTGCGTCCGCTTTTATAATTTCCTCTTCACCATTGCAGGTCACCTCTGCCCCTGTCAGAGTACCGTTTTCAATAATTATATCTGTCAGCGTGTGCGAAAACTTCACCGCTCCGCCGTGTTCGATTATGCTCTTTCGCATATTGCGCACCATATTGCAAAGATTATCCGTACCGATATGCGGCTTTGCAGTATAAAGTATTTCCTCGGGCGCACCGTAGGCGTAAAACTCCTCCAGAACCTTGCGTATGCGGAAATCGCTTATTCCCGTTGTGAGCTTTCCGTCCGAGAAAGTTCCCGCACCGCCCTCGCCGAACTGCACGTTTGAATTTTCATCAAGCATCCGTTCGGAAAAGAAACGCTCCGTATCTTTTTTGCGCTCCTCAACGCATTTCCCACGCTCCAATACCGTAACTTTAACTCCGCTTTTTGCAAGCATAAGCGCACACATCAGCCCCGCAGGCCCCATTCCGGCAACTATTATATGCTTGTCACGGTTTTTACATTCGGGAAATTTGTACTCGTCATAAGTAACCTTTGAAACATTCTTTCCGAGGTACTTTTCATCATTCTCCGTTTCAATATCGACGCTGTACACAAACACCACCGCATTTTTTCTGCGTGCGTCTATTGATTTTTTGAATATTCTAAACGATTTTATTTCCCGTATCCCGTACATTTTACGCACCGTTTCGGCTAAGTTTTCCTCACTTTCGGAAACGGGAATTTTTATATTTGAAATTCTTATCATAACATTTCACCTTTATGCTTTTTTACAATTATATCACACCGAAAAAAAATTAGCAAATATATTGACAAAAAAATTAACAGGTGTATAATAAATAATTACGGGGAGGGATTGATATGAAATCGCATGAAATGGATATGACGCACGGCGGCCTTGCCGGCAAAATACTGATATTTTCACTGCCTTTGATGCTGTCGGGCGTTTTGCAGGTTCTCTTTAACGCCGCAGACGTAATCATTGTAGGACGTTTTACCGGGCGTGAAGCGCTTGCGGCAGTCGGTTCGACAACCTCTCTCGGACACCTTTTTGTCAATTTTTTCATAGGATTATCGGTCAGTACAAACATTCTCGTGGCACGTGCATACGGTGCAAACGACCTCAGAAAAATAGAAAAAACGGTACATACTTCTATGCTGGTGAGCGCAATCGGCGGAGTATTGATAGGTTTGTTGGGCATATGCTTTTCAAGAGGCGCACTGCTTCTTATGGGAACTCCCGATGATGTACTTGAATTGGCGGTTACATATTTTAATATTTGTATGATCGGCGAACCGGCTATTCTGATATACAACTTCGGAAGCGCAATTCTGCGTGCGACGGGCGACACACAGCGTCCGCTGTATATAATCACACTTTCGGGAGTTTTAAACGTAATTTTAAACCTTATATTTGTTATAGTTTTCAAGCTCGGCGTTGCGGGAGTTGCACTGGCAACAATCATTTCGCAGTATCTTTCCGCAATTCTGATAGTTTTATGCCTTATGCTTTTAAAAGGCTCGACAAGGCTCGAATTAAAAAAACTCTGCATAGACAAAAGAGTATTGAAAGAACTTCTCCGCATAGGTATCCCGAGCGGATTGCAGGGAACGATTTTTTCGCTTTCAAACATAGTTCTTCAGTCGGCAATAAACTCATTCGGCTCGGCAACCATGGCAGGAAGTGCAGCAGCGGCAAACTTTGAGGGCTTTGTATATACCGCAATGAACGCTTTCTATCACTCGTCAATGACCTTTACAGGGCAAAATGCAGGTGCGGGAAACTACAAGCGAGTTAAAAAATCATTTTTCATAAACCTTGCATATGTCACCGCTACGGGACTTATACTCGGCAACACTGCCATTCTGTTTTCAAGACAGCTTTTATCGGTATATACCTCCGACCCTGCCGCAATATCCGAGGGTATGATGCGAATGTTATATGTCTGCTCGGCATATTTCCTGTGCGGGACAATGGAGGTTGCAGTCGGCTGTATACGCGGTCTGGGATATTCGGTTGTACCGATGGTAACCTCGCTTATAGGTGCATGCGGTATAAGAATTTTGTGGGTGCTCACGGTATTTCAAGCGCACCGCGCCATAGGCGTACTGTTCTTCTCTTATCCTTTGAGCTGGCTTATTACGTTTTCGGCTCACTGCGTTTATCTGTATTTCGTATATAAAAAATCCGCACGCCAAGCGGCGGTATAAAAAAAGTGTTGCACAAGCAACACTTTTTTATGAATATTTTTAAATGTCTTTTCGCCAAACCATTTTATTTACTATTCCCGTGTAGCTTTGTATAAGCTTAACCACCTTTGTTGATACATTTTCATCAACATAATTCGGTACCGGCAAACCCAAATCGCCGTTTTGGTTCATCTCCACCGCAACGTCCACCGCCTGCAGTACCTGCTCGGTTGTTATTCCGGCAAGGACAAAATCGCCTTTATCGAGCGCTTCGGGGCGTTCCGTGCTTGTGCGTATGCAAACCGCAGGAACGGATTTTCCCACCGATAGGAAGAAACTGCTTTCCTCAGGCAGTGTTCCGCTGTCCGATACCACGCAGAATGCGTTCATCTGCAAATTGTTGTAGTCATGAAATCCAAGCGGTTCATGGCGTATAACACGCTTATCAAATTCAAAGCCGCGCTGTTCTATAAACTTTTTGCTTCTGGGGTGGCACGAATACAAAATAGGCATATCGTACTTCTGCGCCATTGCGTTTACGGCGTTCATAAGATTAAAGAAATTCTTTTCCGTATCTATATTTTCCTCACGATGCGCCGAAAGCAGAATATACTTTCCCTTCTCAAGTCCGAGTTTTTCAAGGATATTGCTTTTTTCAATCTGCTCAAAATTAGCCGACAGCACCTCCGCCATCGGCGAGCCTACAACATATGTACGCTCCTTTGCAACGCCCGACGCATTGAGATAACGCCTTGCATGCTCGGTATAGCAAAGATTTACGTCGCTTGTAACATCGACAATTCTTCGGTTTATTTCCTCAGGAAGATTTTCATCAAAGCAACGGTTTCCCGCCTCCATATGGAAAATCGGAATATGCAGTCTTTTTGCGGATATTACGGAAAGGCAGGAATTTGTATCGCCTAAAACAATCAGCGCATCGGGCTTTGTTTCTACCATAAGCTCGTATGACTTGGCAAGCACATTCCCCATTGTTTCTCCCAAATCCTTGCCTACAACGCCAAGGTAGTAATCAGGTTCTCTCAATTTTAAGCCTTCAAAAAATACTTTGTTTAGCTCATAATCATAATTTTGACCGGTATGTACCAAAATGTGGTCAAAATATTTATCGCACTTTTTAATGATTGCCGCCATTTTAATAATTTCGGGGCGTGTGCCGACTATCGTCATTAATCTTAATTTTTTCATATCGATAAACTTTCCTTTCCGTTTTTATAAGTTATAGTGCGGATACAGCTCTTTATGTTTTTTTACCCAGTCCGCCATATCGGAAACCATTTTTTCATAATCGGGTATTATATAATCAAAATCAAAATTGGTACGTACAAGCGTTTTATCGGCTTGCGCTCCGTCATATGCATTGATTACCGTTTTTCCGTCTTTAAAATATTTGTTGAACAGCATAAGCAAATCATATTTGCTTATATTTTCCTTATACACCATATTATATAATCCTGTTATATGCTCTTTTGCCGCCTGCTCCATTGTTTTTGCAAGCTGCAAAGTAGTAAGCCCCGTCCACATAACCTTGGTGTACCCGTTTATCGGTCCCGGCTGTTTCATAAACCAGTTAAACAATCCGATACCGTTTTCATTCATATCGGGACCGACTATGGAGTTTCTGAACGTAATATTTTTACCGTCTTCCATTTCTCCTAAAGCCTTTGTCCTGTCATAGAACGTTTCTCCGTCACGCAATGAGTGTTCCGTATATTTTCCGTTTTTGCCCGAAAATACGCAGTCCGTACTCATATGTATAATGCTTGTCTTACTGTCTCTTGTGAAATCGCACAAAAGATGCGGAAGATATGAATTAAGATAAACCGCCGCCGACTTATTATCCTCTGCAGCTTGATTAAGCAAGCCAATTGCATTTATGATATAATCAAAATTCCCGTTTTCAATTATTTCTTTAAGCTTATCCTTATCCTGCGCATTTCCGGCATATGTTTTAACTATCGGTGATTTACGAAGGTCAAATCCCGTCACATCGTGCCCCGACTCTTTTAAATACAGGCATATGGTATGACCTGCCATTCCGTTTGCACCCATTACCAAAAATTTCATTAAAATTCCTCCTAAAGACCGATACTCTTTTTAAAATCAACTATTTGCTTTGCGTATTCGGCGTCTACGTTATCGTGCCTGTTCTTTACCGCCGCCACGTTTTTTCTTCTGAAAAGTGCTGCCGTAACCGCACGGTGTACCCACATAAACGGAAGTAAAAACGGAAGCTTTTCCAAAAATCCGTATTTTGAACACATTTCACGGTATGGCATAAATACGGTTTTTAAATAATATGCCGCTCTGCCGCCCTGCGCTCCCGAATTTTCGCCCATTTCAGTGCTTATAAGCTGTTTATATGTTCCGTAGTTTCCGCTTGAGATAACATATGCGGACAAATTCTTAATATTATCGTCTGCCTGTTTGTCCGAAAACCAATAGCCGACAAGCTTTAATATATTATCGTTAAACTCCAAAAGTCCTGCCTCACGCAGACGTTCGTCAAGCAGTTCTTTGTCTATCAAATCACGGTATTTACTGAGATAAACCCACACGTCAACAACCATTTTTATTCCCATACCGCTGTATTTCATATGCTTTGCCATATGACCTATCATATACAGATAGAAATCCTCCAAGGTCATTTCGCTTCGGTATTTATATCCGTCGGTAACTTCAAGACGCTGTGTTATTTGCTGGCACGCCTTGTCCCAACTGCATTTGTTTGATATAAGCGTGCGGTGTATCTCGATATGCACAAATCTGCCTATGCTGTACGCATCGTCTTGAATATTATGGTTGAAACGCTCAACGCTAAACCCAAGCTCCTCCATAATTTCCTTTACCCTGCCGGTATTTTCGTCATCAACAAAAATATCAATATCAACGGAATGTCTTAGCTCGGGCGACGGATACAGCGGCTTTATTACAAAGCCTTTCATAACCGCAAAACGTATCTTATTTTCCTCAAACGCCTCCGATACCTCCTCCAGATAATAATTCTGATTTGTATCCAAAGCAAGCGCCAATTGCATACTCTGCTCAAATTCTTTGAGTTTTTCAGGCTCAATTACCCGTTTTAATGCAGAATATACCAAAACCTCAACATTGTGCACCTTTGCAAGCTGATATAACTTGTTCAAATCCAAGCTTTCGGGTACACTTTCGGGCATCTGACCCAAAATCGCACACTTTATCAGATAAACTATATATTTGCCGTATTCCATTTATTGTAATTCCTCTTGTATATATTTTAAAGATAAAAGCTTATTCTTGACTTCTTCAACGCCCCAGAGTTCGGTATTATTTGAGTTAAACTCTGTCAGCGTATTTCTGTCCTTATCACCTTTTATAAAGTATTTGTCATAATTCAAATCACGCTTGTCCGCAGGCACTCTGTAGAAGTTTCCCATATCTATTGCGTTTGCACATTCCTCGTTTGTAAGGAGCGTTTCGTACATTTTTTCGCCGTGACGTATACCTATAACCTTGATTTCCGATTTATTTTCCTTATCAAACAGTTCCTTTGTTGCTTTTGCAAGCGTTTCTATTGTGCAGGCAGGCGCTTTCTGTACCATAATATCGCCGCTGTCGGCGTTTTCGAATGCAAACAGCACAAGCTCCACTGCCTCCTCAAGCGACATCACAAATCTTGTCATGTTCGGCTCGGTAAGCGTTATCGGCTCGCCCTTTTTAATCTGCTCAATCCACAGTGGAACAACGGAGCCTCTTGAGCAAAGAACGTTTCCGTAACGTGTACAGCATATTGTTGTTTTGTCGGGCGAAACAGTCCTTGCCTTTGCAACAACAACTTTTTCCATCATAGCCTTTGATGTGCCCATAGCGTTTACGGGATATGCCGCCTTATCGGTTGAAAGGCATATTATTTTTTTTACGCCCTCGTCTATCGCCGCCGTAAGAACATTGTCAGTTCCCAATACGTTTGTCTTTACCGCTTCAATTGGGAAAAACTCGCAGGACGGAACCTGCTTCAATGCCGCCGCATGGAATATGTAATCTACGCCGTGCATTGCGTTTTTTACGCTCTGTATATCACGTACATCGCCTATGTAGAATTTTATTTTTCCGCTTATTTCGGGATATTTTGCCTGATATTCGTGGCGCATATCGTCCTGCTTTTTCTCGTCACGTGAGAATATGCGTATCTCGCCTATATCCGTATCGAGAAAGCGGTTTAACACCGCATTTCCGAACGATCCCGTTCCGCCTGTGATCAATAATGTTTTGTCTTTAAACATTGTCATTTGCACACCTTTCTTATTATTCCTTTTATTTTTCTCAAACAGCGTCGTATCATCGGCTGTTTAGTATATTTTTTTACAACGCTTTCAAAATCTCCGTCTTGGATTTCTTGCATAAAACCACTGCGTTTTTTGTTTTCTTCCGCCGGTTTGTACGCCGAAGAATTATACTTAACCGCCTCGTCAAGCGAAACGGGTTTGCATATCATTTTATCCGCCGCAGCGTCAAAAAGTTTTTGACCTTTTGCGGAATTTACAAACACAAGCGATGTTCCTTTATTATCAAACATATCGGGCACTATGTTTTCAACTCCCCAGAAATCTGCGAGTGTTATATCACTTTCACGCTCCAATGATTTTGAGTGGCACTGATAACATGACGGACGCAGACACAAATCATTTAAAAATGCTTTCATATACAAATCACTTGCCGCATACTGTATATAATTTTTTCCGCTCTTTAAATTAATCCGCAGTGAATAACTTTCCCAGCCCGTATGCTTTGACCTGAAATTCGGCGGGTTGCTCTTATCAACATCTGTTAAGTGATTTAGATATTTTTGCCATATGCCCGGCGACGGAACACCGTGACAGATAATATCCTGTGTTATCAGATTATCATACTCTTTTCCGAGATACGCCTTTAATCCGCTTATCTGGCACGGCGTTCCCGTAAACAATACAGGCTTTTTGCCGTCAAGATATTCCTTTGCGGTTTTATACGTATCGCCCATTCGGCTTTGCACATATTTTGAGCCACGGAGCCTATAAAGCTCGTCCTTTGAAACAATTACCGTGTGCCGAACGCTAAGATTTTCGTCAAATGCCGCACCGAACACCGCTCCGTCATTTTCCAAAACATATTCGGCAAGCAGAGTAAACACTCCGCCGGAGGAACTTTGCATTCGGGTGTCATCATCTTTATTTATACATGCATACGCCCTGCCTTTGGGATTTCCTTTATATTCATTCATAACAGGGCATATTTTTCCGCACTTTCCGCAATCAATACATTTTTCTTCATCTATGTGCGGGTACAAAAATCCTTCGCTGTCGCTCTGCATTGTTATGCATCTTTTCGGGCAGGCATTTTCGCATGCACCGCACCCCGAACATATTTGCTTTTCAGCTATCTCCCGCATAACTTCCTCCATACTCATTATAATCCAAAAAATTTTTTAAATCTTATATTGCTTTTATATATAATAATTCCGCATATCGTAGTTCCTACAGCTGCAAACAAAAACATTGGGGTTTCACTTATATGGATTTTTAAGATTTTATTAATCATCTCCACACACCAAATAAACAAAACATGCGAATAATACATAAATGCCGATACTGAACTCGCCATTCTCCCCAACCCGTGTACCCGTTCTCTGACAGGATTGTTTATGCACAGTATCAATACGCACAAAGTCAGAGGATACAGTCCGAATGTAGTAATAATATTATCCGATAACTTCATATAGTTTATAGCTATAACTTCACATATAAATACAAAAGCCGATATGCTTGCCCACATTATCACTTTTCCGTTTGAGCATACTTCTTCTTTATTCTCGAGGATTTTATTAATTAAATATCCCATATAAAAGAACGGATATCCGATGCAGAAGATACTTCTTAGTTTTGAAAATATATCATTTCTAAATACCGCTCCCAATACGGGAATACTTACAGCAACCTGATGATATGATATTCCTATGCAACCCACTGCATATAATACAATGCCGATAATAAACCCGACACGAACCTTTTTAATTCTTTTCAGAAACACAACGATACACATCGAATATATTAAGCCGCAAAAATACCACAAATGAAAACTTGTTCCTGTTAAAAACAACTTTTTCACAAGTTCCTTTGCAAGTAAGATATACGATTTTCCCTTTACAATATCCAATAACAACATTGGTAGATAATATACTGCACTCCATATCAGATATACAATTATTACATTTTTGATCCGCTTAATCAGTTTCCCCGAATTTGTTTCCTTAAAAAAATAGTATCCTGAAACCGCAAAGAAAAACGGCACGGCTATTCTTGGTATAACGTTCGTACATATGTACCCTGCTGTCTGATTTATATCTGTCAGCGGATGTGTATGTATTGCTATTACCATCAGCGCACAGATATATCTGAAAAAATCTATGGTATAATTTCTTTCATTTAACATTTTTGCACTTCTCTCTCATATTTTCAGCTTACACAAATCGGATATTTTATCTCTTTCTAAATAAATGATATATATTCCTAAGAACCCCTATCGCAAAATTATACAACCGAAAAACTGTTCTTGAAGATAAAGGAATTTTTATTTTGTTCTTTTTTAAGCAATCATATATTTCCTGCATATAAATATCATTTTTCTTATGGTCTAAAACTTCGCTCAACCATCTGTTTTTCTTTTTGCGAAATTTCTCCAACGGAAAAATATCTTCAAAGTCGTTCAATTTATTTAATGCATACAACGCCAATATAGTTCTTTTACATTTGCTGCATTCTCCGCAATTATCTTCTTCTTTTATACATACATCTAAGCGTTTTTTCACAATTTCAAAATCGCTGATATAGCTAATTTTACTTATCCTGTCTGTTTCTCCTCCCACAGAATAATATGTTATATTCTCATTTGAAAGGCACATACAGTTTAACAGGTCATATCCTGCCACAGACATATAATCAAAGTGCACATTGTTAAATCCGTATCCGGAGGAATAATAATATACACTAAATAACTTCTGAAAAAGTAACGGTATTGCCAAAGATCTGAATGTGTGTGTACATATATGCATTTGATGTAAGAATTCATTTATATTGGTGTCTACAGCTATTAAAGGCAATTTTAACTCCTCGGCTGTCTTTTTCATTAGTTCCAATCTTTTATGAAACAGTTTTCTTGCTTCGTCACCTCCAAAGTTTCCGGAAGCACCTGCATTAAAGAAAGTTAAATGAGTTATATTAAATGATTTTGTTGGTTTATTAACATTTTTTAAAATAGTATAAAATGAGTCCACACCTCCCGAACATCCCGTTCCAACAGCATTTTCGCTTTTTATCGGCACGCTGTCTATGGGTACGTTTATTTTAATCTCGTTATATTCTTCTATATTATCTGCAATTGTAGGTATCAGGAAATTAATCAACTGATAGTATAGTTTTTCCGACACCGGTATATTACTCGTAATATCGTGTCCGTTTTCCATACAATATAACAATATGTTCACTAATATGCCGTCAATCCGTTCAGTGCAAATATATTGTTTATACTGACTGTCAAACTCAAACCATATGTTGTGCTTTTCTTTATCAACAATTAAATCGCAACATAACCTTGACTTATTCGAAATATCTTTTACCCTTATATCTGCTATTTCTATCATTGATTATTTCTCCTTTTTATAAAAGATTTTATCAACTGTTTTTCGTAATCATTTGTTCCCCATATTCCGATTATCAAGCAATAAATAATTGTGTATATTATTATGTTTAGTATTAAATATTTTATATCAGCCGTGTTAAAGCATAATTTCACAACAGTTCCTATACTGCCGGATAAAATCACAAGCAATAATAATTTAAATATTTTTCTCCAAAAATACAAAATATCCAAATTACATTTCTTATAATAATATATATTTATGAATACAGTGTTAACAAAAAGCCCAAAGAATGTTCCCAAAGCGGCTCCCTTAGCTCCCCATATCTTTATCAGCGGTATGCTTACCGCAAAATTCAGGAAAGCTACGCCCAGCATCACAAACGATGGTATCTTATGAAGATTTTTAGCACGTCTTATTTCAATTCCCAAATTCTGAATTAGCGGAACCGTTACCGGCGTCATTAAAAATATACCTACCATATATGATTCATCGTATCCGCTTCCTGCCCAAATATTTATAAATTCTCTGCCGAACAATATGTATCCCGAAAGCACGAGTGCCAATATCATAAACTGAATTCGACCCACTTTTGTAAATATATCAGTCAGTTCCGCTGAATCATCTTTTTTCGCCACAATCATATTAACACGTGGAATGAATACTGCCGATATTGATGACGTCAGGCTTAAATACAGTGCATTAAGCTGACCGGCAACACCGTATACCGCAACCGCTGTTGTGCCGACCATTCTTCCGAGCAAAAACTTATCTATGCTCCAGTTTATCTGATCCACAATCATTGTTATAAATATAAAAATTGTGAATACCCACATTTCCTTTAAAAGCCCGAAATCTAAATTTTTAAAATTAAATTTTATTTTCAGTTTACCGAAACAATACGACATATTTAAAGCAAATGCAAATATTGTCAGCAAGGTTGAAATTACAACCATTCCTATTGAGCCGTAACCCAAAATCAACAGCGGTAACGTAAGAAACGGATTGAATATCACCCTTAATAACTCAACCACTCTTTGAAAGAAAAATCTTTCGTGAGCTGTAATATTGCTTGTAAACACACTGTTTACAAATGTTACTGCCATATTGAATACCATAAGAGCCATAAGTACCCTGGATTTACTCAATTCCGAAGGTGTAAGCCCCGAACCGAAAATCAAATCGGCACGCACAGTCATAACGCCGCCGCACAAAAGGCATATTACCGATATTGCTAAGAATATAAGCATAAACATTCCGTTCAGCTTTGCAATATTCTCTGACTCCTCCTTGACTTTATATCTCGAATAAAAACGCATATAACTTGCTCCAAATCCAAGACTGAGCAAACTTAAATACGACACCACCGACTGTACCAGCTGATATAATCCGTATTCGCTTTGTCCCAAAAGCCTAAGCATTACCGGAGTATATATAAGTCCTGTAAGTATTTGTATAGCTTGCGTTGTGTATGATAAAACAACGCCTGCCTTAAGTTGATTAATTTTCATTTTCTATACTCTTTTCATAATTTATTATTTGCGCAAGATAATTGTAACCTTTTTGGCGAAAAGCGTCAAGCTTTTCTCTTACGCTTTCCCAATCTATAGGCTCATTAATCGCTTTTGAATTATCGGCGCTTATCCTGTTTTCCAGTCCCAGCCTTGAAAGCAAGGTAATAAGCCTGTCATTCATACCCGATTTTTTTATCAGCACCACCGTAAACGGCTTTTCAAACAGAATTGAAAACACCGTCCCGTGAAACGAATTGGTAACTATATGCTCCGCATAATATATATTTGTAAGCCATTCCTCAATTCCTATGTTGTCGCATATAATATTTTCCGTCGTATCAAGGCTTTTTGCGATTTGTTCCGCATCGGAAAGTCTTCCGTGCAGCATATATATAAAATTGTACTTATTTTCGTTTTTGTTCTTAATCAAAAGTTTTTCGTAATCTTCTTTTGTCAACAGCAGAGTCGGGTCGGGTACTATGCAAGCGTCCTCTATGCCCATATCTGCCAGAATGTCAAGTCCCGTATTTTCACGTACGGATACAAAATCAAGCCTTTGCAAATGCTTTTTTACATACGGTTTAAGCATTTCGTTGTATCGTTCCGTACCGAAGCTTGCCGCATATGAGGCAAGTATCTTATCATTTTTTGCGAAATCAAGAAAGTACGCATACGTCAGTCCACGCTCGGCATATTGAATAAAACTCTCATTCCATATCTGATCGCTGCCGCATATATAGCAGTCAAAATCAAGTGCTGCAAGCTTTTTCCGTGAACTGAAATATTCCGTTCTTTTCAGATATTTTTCACGAAATTTCTCTATCTGTTTTTCTTTCGATATTTCCTTTAACCGTCCCGGTATCAGCTTTAAATGCTTTGTCATAAACGATGTCGGAATTGTTTTTTTGTATTTTCGTGGATAGTAATCTATCAGCTGCACGTCATTACCCAAATCTGAGAGATATCGGCAAAGCGCATACGATTGCAAAACTGCGCCGTAATTCGTTGCCCAATGAAACGTTATTATTCCTATTCTCATACTCTGCTCCGTAATTCTTCAAAAAACTCGCAATGTCCCTTTACTGCGTTTTCCCAGGTGTACCGCTTTGCATATTCAGCCGCTTCCGACGCTATTTCTCCGCACACGCATGGACTTTTTATAAGCATTTCCAAAGCGTTTGCTATGCCTTGTTCAAGTTTTGGATCAAAATACATTCCAAATTTTTTCAGTACATCGGGCATACACGACATATTTGAACAGGCTATGTACATACCTCTTGCCATTGCCTCCATAACTCCGAGTCCCGTAGACTCCACAGCGCTCGGATAAACAAATATATCCGAGTCGTCCATTGCCGCAAATACCTCCTCCTGCGATTTCCAGCCGCAGAAATTAATATTCTCCTCTATTTCAAGCGTCTTTGCCAATACCTTAAGCTCATCTTCTCTGTTTTTCGGTCCGCTGCCGATTAAGTCAAGGTGTATTTTATATCCGCCGTCCTTTAAAATTTTCACTGCGCCGAACAAGCTGTCATGATTTTTATATTTGTGAAACGACGATACATACAGCAGACGCACGGGATCATGCATATCATAGCGTCTGAATGTATCGGCAAATGCCGTCGGATTTAGTCCAAAATACACAACTTTTCCGTTTTTATAGTGCAGTTTTGCCTTATCCGTATCTTTTTTTGATTTATCGCTTAAGAATATCACCCCGTCCGCATTTTTTATCGAACGCCGCACAATGCACCGAAATCCGAGCAGCGGCAAAAAGCTTTTAGGCGTTACCGTCTGACAAAAAGCGGCGTTGTCTATGTAAAGCTGATTGTGCAATACCATAACGTTCGGGTATTTTTCAAGTCCTTTTCTTATCCAGCCGCACGCGAACAAGACAATATCCGGATTAAATCCGTCAACCATTTTTATAAGCTCGGGGTTTAACGGCTTATTAAGGAATATTTCCTTTCCCGACTCGTATGCATAATCCGTTCTTATTATATTAACATTCTCGGCGCAGTCCGAAAGCTTAAGCGCATCCGTGCAGTACACATTAACCGTATGCTCTGTTCTAACGGACAAAATTCCGTTTAAATATGCCATTAAACCTCCGCTTCCGCCCTGATTCGCAATCACCGCAATTTTCATATTAACCTCCGAAAATACCCATTTTATATACCAAAGGCTGAGATATAATAAAGTAGTATATCGCCAGCAATCCTACAACCAAAACAAATGTCAGAATTTTCTCCGAATATTTATTCTGCTTGTTTGTTTCAAAATCCTGTACAACATTCGCCAGAAGAATTGTATCAAAAATACTGAAATACATACTCATTCTGAACGCCTGTGACATAATTACCGTAAATGCTTCAAGCGCCACTCCCAATGCGGCCATATTGTAAAGGAACAAATTGTTTTCGTTTTTCTTTACAACTGCCTTATAGTGATATAGATTAAATGCAAATATGCACATTTTAATTATAAATCCGCTTACATTTACTGTTCTTTCATAGCTCTCATATATTTCAAGTTTCTCCCATGCTATTGTTTCATACAAGAAATTCTTTGTTACACCCGGCAATGCATACGTAAGTATCAATGCCGCCGCAATTATCGAAATTTGCAGCCATCCCATTTTCCTGTTTGCTATAAAATATGCAACAACAAATATAACAGACGTATTATGGAAAAAGTATGCAAGCGCAACGCACAGCAAAAACGGTATAAGTTTACGTTTTTTGATGAACGGATAGGATAACAGCAATATGCCCATCGCCGCCACCTGCCGCATACCGGAAATTATAAAGCTCATATACAGTACCAAAAGTACTACATATGATATAAAATAGTTATCTGACAATTTATGTACCGTATATCCGTATGCCATTGAGAAAGCCATTGCAAAAAATGTTGTATATACAAATCTGTTTCCCGTCCACATATATATTATTTTCGTTATTGCGCTGAAAAGATATTCTTTTGATCTGTCATCCGGATCAAATAAATCGACAAATGACTTATATTGCATATTTTCAAAAGTATCAATATAACTTTGTGTATCTGCACCGATACTCAAATCACGAAATCCTATCATTAAACCAAAGTATATGACAAAAAGAAACTGAGACGTTATTAGAAAATGTCTGTCTCTTTGTTCTGTTTTAGTTATTCTTGTCATCTTATTGTCTACAATATAGCACAATGCCAGCGATGCAAGATATATCCACGTCATTAACATTTATATGTACGCTCCTAACGATTATCATTTTTGCCAAGGTCATCTTTTAACCCCATATCTAATCAAGTAATACTTTTGGGCAAGACATGCCTTAATTCTACCTGTTACTTTTAACAAATGCAATCTAAAAAAATCACCTACATTTGCTTCCTTACGCTTTTTTAATTCATAATATATTTTTATTCCCCACTCATTCAACCCCTCAAAAACGCACAAATACATATAGTCTTTTAATAAATTGTTATTTTTTGAATCAGTCATTCCCACTAATTTTTTAGACAAAAATTCTGCTGTTTTTTTCCGATCTGCCTGACGAAATCCCTGACCTGTGGTAGATGTTTGCATATTGTGTAATCTTGTAAGTGACATGATTTTGTTATTTACATACAATCCATATCCGAAAATAAATGCATTTACCCACATAAACCAATCTTGTGAATATCTCATATCTTCTTCAAAGCTGCCCACATCTTCAAACATTTTTTTTGGCATTAATAAACCGCAGCCGCCAATCCCATACCCATTAAGTATTTCATGTATAACATCAGAGCCATTATAAAGTCCGTCTGAAAGTGTTTTTGTTGATTTTTTTATTTTGTCTCCGTTGCTGTTTATAAAACCACCGCGGCAATAATAAAGATATTTTCTGTATTCCTTTCCGGAGACTTTTACTTTTTCTACATCCTTCATCTGCGTAGATATTTTATCACTGGTATATAAATCATCATGCGACAGCCATGATATCCAATCACCGCTTGCCTTATTTATTCCCAAATTCAAAGCTGAGGAAACTCCTCCGTTTTCTTTATAAAAATATCGTATTTTTTCTCCGTATGATAGGGCTGTTCTCTCGGAAGCGCCTTCATCATCAGAACCATCGTTGACAACAATCACTTCGATATTTTCATATGTCTGAGAAAGCGCACTGTCAATAGCCTCTCTTAAATATTCCGCTCCTCTTTTGTTATCACTCCTATTATATACAGGAATTATAATTGATACCTTTTCCATGAATATGGTCCCCCTACAATATTATTTTTCAATTGCGTCACTTAATATTTTTCTTATTTGTGTACTGCTGGTTCCCTTTGTGTATGGGAAATATATAATCTTAACATCTTTGTCCTTAAAATATTCTTCATATCTGTTAAAGCGTTCCGAATTTTTATAATCTGATCCAACAAATAAGTAATTATACTTTACTTCATCATATACATCGACATCTTCAGGTTTAGAACAAATCACTTTATCTACATATTTTATATTTTTTAATATTTCCACTCTTTCTTCAAACGGAATATATGCCGTCTTTCCCTTATGAGAGGCATCTTTATGCACTCCCACAACCAGATAGTCACAATATTCTTTTGCCCTGCGCAACAAATTAAGATGTCCTATATGGAATAAATCGAATGTTCCGCTGAGGTATCCCACTTTTAATTGTGGTATATTGTTCATACGATTTGAATTAATCTTATAATCATAACTTTGAATACCAAACTCATGGGGGTTCTTTGCATAACGTCCCAACACACCTTTATATACATCTTCATATTTTGGTATATAAAGTTCCTCTTTATCTGCCGCTTTTTTCAATATATTTTCGGCAAGCTCTTTTAGTACAGATATATTATTTCCCTTTCCGTAAAATCTTGTACCTTCTATTGAGCCGGGAGAAACCTCAAGTATTCTATTGCTTGTCCCGCTTTTTTCCAATTCAATATTTATACTTTCAATAAATTTGCACAAAGCCGCCTTGGTTGCTCCATATAATGCAAATAACGGCGATGATACTCTTCCTGCAATAGAGCACATTATCACGCAATTGAAAGACTCTTTTGATAATAATTTATTATAATAAAACTTTATAATTCTCAGTGCCGCCACCGTATTTACCTCAAAGCTATTTTGTATTTCTTTTTCTTCTATCGTTTCAAAACGTGTACTGCGGCCAAACCCTGCTGTAATAATCAGAGTGCCAATATCGGTATATTTCTCAAATATTCCGGTATCGAAATCTGTAAGATTAACTTTCAGATATTCTATCTGTTTATTGACAAATTCAGGGCATGTTTTGTCTGCTATAATAACTTTTGAATATCCCAAATCCAATAATTCATATACCAAAGCTAAGCCTACCCCGTTACTTCCCCCTACTACAAGAGCCTTTTTATCATCCATGATTTTCACCTCTTTCAAAGAAAATTTCAATTTATTTCTTTGTTAATTCTTTCAATCGTGCTTTCTACAGCATTTCCAAAATAATTAACATATTTATTTCTGAATTTTATATTTTTTTCTTTCTCTTTTTCTTCGTCTATATTCATTAAAATTTTAAGTAAATCATCTTCATTATCACTTCCGCTTAACCATTCACGAATGTCAAAATACATTCCTCTTTCTTTTTTGTATTTGTCATAATCATACGTAAAATGAAACATCATTTTATCCATTATTGAAAAATCAAAAAATATACTTGAATAATCCGATATCAGTACATCTGAAGCAATCATAAGTTCATCCAAATCGGGATACTGCGATGCGTCATATATAAATTCATCATTCTCTATGTTCATGCTTTTCACCACTTCATAATGAGCACGAAATAGAATAAAATATTTGTCACCTAATGTGTCTTTCCATTTTTTTATGTCTATAGGAATATTTAAAACGCATCCGTTTTCTCTATTTCTTTCATACTCTCTGAACGTGGGCGCATATAGAATCACCTTTTTTCCTATCGGAATATCTAATTTTTTTCTTATTGCTTCGCTATAAGATTCACTGCTCTTTGCCAATTTATCATTGCGGGGCAATCCTACTTTTAACATATTTTTCATAGGTATAGAAAAAATTCTTGAGAAAATCTCTGCTTCAAAATCTCCTTGAACATTCATAAAATCTATATTCATTTTTTTTATTGGAACAAACAATTCATCCGAAGTTTGAATATCTTCACCCATTTTTTTTATCGGAGTGCCATGCCATGTATTAACATATAATGTATGCTTTCCTTTAAAACTTAAACCTCTTTCTATGCTTGAATTTGTAATCCAAACTCTTGCTTTCAGCGCTGTTACAAAATATTTCAATGTGTCTGTTTTTACAACATTAGCCCCATTTATATTAAATTTTTCGGGATTGTGGAACGTCCAAACAAATTTATAGTTTTCAAATTTCTTATTTAAAACCATTGAATTATATATTTCTTTGGGACTATCATCATATTTCATTCCTCCAAAACACGAAAACATAATCAATTTATCATCCGGTTTTACGAAAATTTTTAACAAGCGTATAGCAAAACTGCATATATAAAAATAGCACACATACGCCCATCTTTGGTACTTTATAAAATTCATCAATAAAGTTTTCATATTTTTATCCACCTCATTATACCGAGCTCATTCATACATAAACCTCTCCCAGCTCTGCGGCAACGTTTTCTCTGCCGTAGGCTTCTATAATATTCGCATTGTATGCGCCCATTTTTCTGCGCATGGTTTCGTCCGCAAGAAGTTCCGCAAACGCTTTGCAAAACTCATCGCTGCTGTCGGGATTGCACAAATATCCGCCTTTTTTTGGCTGTATCAAATCATTGTTTCCGCGTATATCGGAGCATACAACGGGAAGTCCCGTACACATCGCCTCCATTACGGAAACCGGCAGTCCCTCATGATATGACGGAAACGCAAAAATATCGCTTGCATAAAGAATATCCTTTATATCGTTTCTGTATCCCAAAAGCTTAACCCGATTTTCCAACCCGTGCGAGCGTATCATTTCCTCAAGCTCATTTTGCAAATCGCCTACACCGCATATAAACATATATGCATTTCTGTTTTTTAGTTTGCTTAAAGCCTCGATTATAACACGGTGGTTCTTGTTTTTGTTAAGTTCTCCCACCGCAGTTATAATAACCGCTTCATCATTTATGCCGAGTTTTTCCCGTACCTGCGCTCTGTCGGGTTTGTCTCTGAATTTTCCCAAATCCAAGCCTATTCCGTGAACATAGCACGCTGTAGATTTGTTCCACTTTTCCAACACGGCATATTCTTCGTTATTCATGGCGATATTGGCGTCCATTGCGGAACATATCCACTTTTCCGCCGGACGGTACACAGCCTGACTTAACACCGAACTGCCCTTATAAAAAGACATTCCGTGCGGAGTATATATCGCTTTGTATGTTCTTTTCTTTTTCATTGCAAGACGGAAAAGCAGTCCGCCCGTTTCGGAATGGGCATGAACAATATCGTATCCGCCCTCCTCTATTATCTGCGCAAGCTTTTTCACAACCTCGGCATTTTTTAAGCTTGCGGCACGGTAAAAACCTATATTGTGCGTTATAATTCCATCTTCACGGCACTGCTTTTCATATTCCGCATTTGCCGCCTCGCTTCCGTTCTGCACGCTGAAGTTTGCCGCCAGATGCACCTCGTACCCGAGATCTTTTAATACTTTTATATTTACGCCGTTAAACCGTCTGTGCAGCGACGCCATAGGCGCTATCATCAACGCTTTTTTCATCTCTGCACCCTTTCCTTTACAACAGCATATATATCTTTTATATCGTCCCCGTTATACCGCTGATCAATCGTTATCGGTATAACGTATCTTGAAATATAATATTCAAACGTATCCTCCGCAACCTCATCGAGCAAATAGCTCCACCAATGACCCTGAAAATGCTTATGCTCCAAAAGAACGCCGAGCAATCCGTCGTCCTCCGCAACAAGCGGATATACCATAGGCACGGTTTCATCATCGCAAAAAGCGCCTATATCAAGCTTATTGATTTTGTCGAACAGCGCTCTTGCTGCGGAAAAATTCTCACGCCTGCGGTTTATTATGTTTTGATAATCCGTCCCGTCAAGTATTGCACGGGTAAGCGGCGACATTTTCTTTACATCCTCGCTGTCTATTCTATGCTCGTTCACCATACGGCTTTCATAGGTTTTTCCCTCACAGCCGTACTCAATGCGCTGTAATAAAAACAGCGCCGTATCCGACGAATACCCCTGCTCGTATTCAAATCTGCCTGCATTTTTCCCAACAACATACGCACCGTCGGGAACTCCGACAAATTTTCTTGCCGAGTACACGTTCATACAATTCTCCAGCGGTTTTGAAAAAAAAGCCTGTGAATTATCTATTATGACATTCTTATACTTTCCGGCAAGCCGTTTCATTCTGCCACCGCCCATAATGCCGTAATAATTTACAAGCAAAACGGCGGAATTCGGCTCGTTTTCGTCCAAAATCGGTTCAAATTCGCTGTTTATGTAATAATATTTTATTTTTACGTTCTTTTTTAAAAGAAAATCCCTCACCGTATCGCACTGATAATACGGCAGATAAATGCAGTCCGCTCCCGTGCACCTAAATGCGTGGTATATTGCGGCACGTCCGCTGTTTAGCGCCATAACGTCAGATCCGTCTTTGTACAGCGCCATACCTTTTCGGAACTGCATCTCTATGAAACTTCCCGTTTCTCTCATTAATAACCCCTTAGCTTTCCAAAGATTTTTTTACGTTATCCCAGTCAAAGCCACAGTTGAAGATATAGTCAATTACCGACATATTCTCGATAAATTCGCCCCAAAGCTGGGGATATACTATCGGCTTATAGTCCGTATATGTAAGCTTTACGCCTGCCTCGTCAAAATGCTCCTGTTTCTGATATGCCCTTGCACCGTTTCCCGAAATGTACTCATCTCCGCCGAGCATTTTGCATATTTCTATGACACGCTCCTCATTCACGGTATCTATCGGCATTTCGGAACTTCTCGAAAACTCCGCCTTAAACCCAAACTCTTTCGCTATCCAGGTATTAACGGCTATATTCATATCGGCAATATTGGTATAGTCACGATTTACAAGCTCCTCGAATTTCGGGAATATCTCCTTAAAATACGGCGCACGCAAATAATTCATCTCAATCGTTTTGAGATGTTTTTTCTTCCACTTAAGCTCGTCACGCGTTCTTACTTTATTGATATTGTCGCCCAAATGCTGTTCAACCGGTATTTTTAACTTACACTCGCCCTGCGGTGTTTTTATTCTGTTCCAGTTATGCATATTATCGTTTGAAAACTGGCAATCGTCCAAAAATACAAACTTATCCGATCTCGAAATTTTATAAAAATAACCTATGTACGGAATATAATCCGGCTGATGTATGGATACAATCATTTATTTACAACCTCTTTCTCAATTTTCGGCGCTCTGAGCTCGTCGGACGGACGTCTGTTAAAGAATATAACATACGCCGTTTTAAAGCAAATCTTCAAATCCAAAAGCGCCGATTGATTTTTTACATAATACAAATCCAAAAGCGCCATTTCGTGCCTGTCATCGCTTTGGTTTTCGTTTATTGCCTCCCAGCCGGTAATTCCCGGTAACACGCTCTGACGGAGCTTCTGCTCCTCTGCCGTCATAACCTGCATTTCTCTCGGAAGCAGCGGACGCGGGCCTATCAAAGACATTTCGCCGCAAAAAATATTCTTAACCTGCGGAATTTCGTCCAGATTGGTTTTTCGGATTATTTTTCCCCACAGCTTAAGTCTGTCCTCATCGGGCAAAAGTTCTCCGCTTGCGTCACGCTCGTTTGTCATAGTTCTAAGCTTGTATATTGTAATTTCTTTTCCGTTTTTGCCTATTCTGACTTGTTTAAAAAATATCGAATCCTCCGGTGAACACAGCTTGACCGTAAGCATTGCCGCAAGCATAAACGGCGATGAACAAATTACAAGCAACACCGAGAAACCGTAATCAAAAATACGCTTTAATATGTACTGAAAAGTCCTCATGCTAAATCCTCCCGAACACCAATTCAAAGGCTTCGGCATAAAAACAGCCGGCCTGACCGCCCCTGTACGCCGCAAGACCCCTAATCGCCTCGGCGCTTCTCGGATGCGGATAATCGCGCATTACGCCTTTATACATACCGAGCATTTTTATTTTTTCATCTATAAACCTTTCCCCTGTTTCGACAAAGACATTCGGTCTGAATATTCCGTCCGGATCAAGTGACCAATCTGTTGCGGACGGCACTTCCATATACAAAAATGCCTTCATAGGTTTAACATTCGGATTTCTTTGAAACAGTCTGACTGCCGCCTGGCATGCACTTGAAGTCTGCGCATGGTCATTGTTTAAATCCGACGGGTGATGCGTTACAACAACGTCCGCCCCGGTATCGATAATGCATTTTTCAATAAACTGAACAAGCTCTAAATGCGGAACTGTATTCATCTTTATGTTTGGAAAACTTCCTTTTATAATGCTTGCCGCACCTGCTGAATTCAGCGCCGAGTCACAATTTTCCTGAAGCTCATTGTCACACGGCTTAAGCGTTCTTGCCTCCGCTTTTGATGACATAATGCATATATGCACCTTTTCACCTTTTTCGGTAAGCTTTTTTATTGTTGCGCCGGCTCCCAAAATTTCATCGTCCGGGTGCGCAACAACAACCAAATAAGACATAAAAATCCCCCTATATCACTGCCTGTTATCTATTTACGATAAAGCGCAATAATTATTATATTTTATTTTATCACATATTTTCATTAAAGTCAATTATTTATTAATATCACACACAAAAAAAGAACAAATTTCGTAAAATTTGTTCTTTTTCAACAATTATCGGCTTAACAAAACTTCATTTTCGTATTTTTTTACTTCCTTGAGCCAGTCGAGTCCGATACCTTTATTTGATTTTTCGCAATAGTAGTCCCATACAAGCGAGAACGGCGCAGCTTTAAACTCCTGCGTATATGCCAAACGTGCGCTTACGTCGCCGTCAGCTTCAATCTTCTTCATTTCCTCTGTGGGCTGTAAAAGAGCATAAAGCATTGCCTTTCTTGTATTTCTGAGTCCGATTACCCATGCCGCAATTCTGTTTATAGAAGCGTCAAAGAAATCGGTTGCTATGTATGTTTTATCAAGCTTTCCGAGGCGCACAAGTTCCTCCATAATAGCCTTTGTTTCATCATCAAATGCAACAACGTGGTCGCTGTCCCATCTGATCGGACGTGACACGTGCAGAAGAACATGATCCTGGAATGCATATATTGAGCCAAGCTTTGCCGAAACGGTTTCGGTCGGGTGATAATGACCCGTATCGAGCGTCATTATGATATGATCCGAATTTTTGCTCATAACATATCCCATACAGAACTCGTGCGAGCCTGCCGTAAAGCTTTCCGCACCTATGCCGAATACCTTTGATTCGATACCGTCCATAACGCCCTCAACGTCCTTTGTAGCCTCGAATATCTCGTCATAGCTTTTCTTTAACTGCAGACGGGGTGTAAGAGTATCCACCGGAAATTCCTTGTCGCCGTCCGGAGTCCAGTGGTTTATAACGCACACTTTGCCCGTTCTCTTATAGAAATACTCGCCTATTCTGCGGCACGCAATACCGTGGCGTACCCAGAATTTTCTTATATCTTCGTCAGATGACGACAATGTTGCCTTTTCGCTTTTCGGGTGTGAAAAATATGTAGGATTGAAGTCAAGACCTATTCCCTTTTCAACTGCCCAGTCGGCCCAGTTTTTGAAGTTTTCGGGAGTGATTTCGTCACGGTCAACGAAAGTATCATCCTCCTGATAATTTGCGTGAAGATTTACCTTAAGCTCACCCGGAATAAACTGCATTGCCTTTTCAATATCGGCTCTCAGCTCATCAGCCGTTTTTGCCGCACCGGGGTAATTTCCCGTTGTCTGTATTCCGCCCGTAAGTCCGCCGTCACGCTTTTCAAAACCGATAACGTCATCTCCCTGCCAACAGTGCATTGAAATCGGCGTTTTGTCACAGATTTCAATCGCCTTGTCAACATCTATGCCGTATACGGCATAATACTCCTTTGCAAGCTCATATGCTTTTTTTGTGTCGTACATATTCAACTTCTCCTTGTATAAAAAATATTCCAATCACATTATACACTATAATCGCCGATATTTCAAGCATTTATTAAATAAATACACATAGAAAATAAATATTTTGTAAACATATAAAAAAAGGCTTTAATTAAGATGGATTTTATGTTATAATATCCGATAGACTAATCTGAAAGGATTTATATGGAATGGATTTATGTTCAAGATGTAAGAAAAATCCCGCCGTTTTGTATATAACCAAAATGGAGGGCGACAAAACAACGAGCGAGGGCTTATGCCTGCCTTGCGCAAAAGAATTGGGCATTGCGCCGCTCAACAATATGATAAAACAGTTCGGTGTATCTGATGAGGATTTGGATTCGTTAAACACGCAGATGTCCGAATTTATAGAGAATATGGGCGGTGCGCAGGACGGCGGCGACATCAACTCGCTTATGCAGGAAATGAGCGGCGGAGATGACGACGAGGGCGGTGCGGCAACTGCTCCGCTGAGCGAGTTTTTCGGCAATATGTTCGGTGGCGGTCACGAAACCGGCGAACAGACACATAAAAAGTCCGCGAAGGGCAAGAACAAGAAAAAAAGTATGCTCGACACCTACGGAACAAACCTCACCGCAAAAGCGGCTGTGGGAAAAGTCGACAGAGTGGTAAACCGCAACGAAGAAATAGAGCGTGTTATTCAGATACTTAACAGGCGTTCAAAAAACAACCCCGTGCTTTTGGGCGAACCGGGCGTTGGTAAAACTGCCGTTGCGGAGGGCTTGGCGTGCAGAATATTCGAGCAGAAAGTACCGCCGAAGCTTTTCGGATACCAGGTATATCTTCTCGACTTCACGGCAATAGTTGCCGGAACGCAGTTTAGAGGACAGTTTGAGGCAAGACTCAAAAGCCTTTTAAACGAGGCCTCCGAAGCAGGCAACGTGATACTTGTTATAGACGAAATACACAATATTGTTGCGGCAGGCGACGCCGAGGGTGCAATGAGCGCCGCAAACATATTAAAACCGGCGCTTGCACGCGGCGAAATACAGATTATCGGTGCAACAACACTTTCGGAATACAGAAAGTTTATCGAAAAGGACAGCGCCCTCGAACGCCGTTTCCAGCCTGTGCTTATAGATGAGCCTTCAATAGCCGAAAGCATAGAGATATTAAACGGCATAAAAGACTATTACGAAAATTATCATCATGTAAAAATAGGTGAAAAAGTCATTGAGGAAGCCGTGCGTATGTCCGAAAGATACATTACGGACAGATTTCTCCCCGACAAGGCGATAGACGTTATAGACGAGGCAGGCTCAAGAGTAAATCTCAAAAACAGAGCCATCTACGACGCCGCAAAGCTGAAAGAAAAGGTCAGCGCAATTGACAGCGACATTGCCACCGCAACAGATGCGCAGGATTTTGAGCGTGTGGCAAACCTCAAAACCGAAAAAATACAGCTTAGCGAAAAGCTTGAAATAATCGAGGCAGAGGCGGAAAAAGCACAAATCACCACAGATGACGTTGCCGCAGTTATAGAAAGCTGGACAAAAATACCCGTTCACAAGCTTACCGAAAGCGAAACAGAAAAGCTTCTCGGTCTGGAGTCGAGAATACACGAGCGTGTTATAGGTCAGAACGAGGCAGTAGAGGCTGTATCGAGAGCCATACGCCGTGGGCGTGCGGACATAAATGTGAGAAAACGCCCCGTTTCGTTCATTTTTGCAGGTCCTACGGGCGTCGGCAAGACGGAGCTTGTAAAGACCATTGCGGAGGTTATGTTCGACAGTGAGGAAGCTTTGATAAGAATTGATATGTCCGAATATATGGAAAAGCACTCGGTATCAAAGCTTATCGGCTCGCCTCCGGGATATGTCGGCTATGACGATGCCGGTCAGCTTACGGAAAAAGTACGCAGAAAGCCGTATTCGGTTATACTGCTTGACGAAATAGAAAAAGCGCACCCCGATGTGTTCAATCTGTTTTTGCAGATACTTGATGACGGACGTGTAGCGGACAGTCACGGCAAGATAGTGAATTTTGAAAACACAATCATTATTATGACCACAAACGCCGGTTCGGAGTTTAAAAGCAAAGCGTCGGGATTTATGGCGAATGACGAACTTACGCTTTCGGATAATGTCGACAAGAGTTTGAAACAGCTTTTCAGACCCGAATTTTTAAACAGAATTGACGATATTGTGACCTTCAAACCGCTCACAAAGCCGGAATTAAAGCAGATAATCGACTTGTTGCTTAAAGACATTATAAAAGCCGTACACGAAAAGGGTGCGGAATTTATCGTAACGGACGAAGCAAAGGACGTTATACTCGAAAACGGATATGATGCAAAATATGGAGCAAGACCGCTCAAACGCTCGATACAAAAGCTTATCGAAGATAAGCTTTCGATGCTCTCGCTTAAGGGACTTATCTCCAACGGAACAGTTATAACCGCAGATAAACACGGCGATACGATAGAGCTTACGGCAATAACGCAATAGCAATAAAAATCCACCCGCATATCGGGTGGATTTTTATTGTGTATTAAACTGTTTCAAGCTTTATTAACACCGATGTGTTAAGCGGCATTTTCAGATATGCCGAGAAATTTTCCGAGGCAAATATCTCCTCACGTATAAGCGTAAGGTCATGTTCCTCATCAAGCACATAATAGCTTGCCTTGAATTTGCCCGAAGCATTTTTAAAATCAACCTTTACTTCCTTTTCTTCGGCATTGTCATCATCATTATAATAAGTAAGCATTACAGCGTAATCTTTTCCGTCCGTTGCGGTACAGCCGTATATATCGCCGTACTCGGCAGGTACATAAGTTCCGAGCTGTGCCAGTGCGTCAAACATAACAAACGCATAATACGGCTTTAAGCACTCATACGTTTCGTTTTTAAACATTCCGTTCATTCCGCACGGGCGTGCATCATAATACATAAGCATATCTACGGGATTTGCCTGTCCTGCACACATTACTCCCGACACAAACGCCGCACCTTTGAGATTTTTCTCCGTTTTGAGTGTATAATTCCAGTCATCGCCCATCCAGCCGCTTACGTAATTCCACTCGTTAAGAATTATCGGAACATCATTAAGACCTCTTTTGTCAAGTTCTTCTCTTCCCTTGTTAAAGGTTTCGATAATGTTTTCTATTTTTCTGCCGTACCAGTGGAACGAATAAAAATCAAACGGCGTATTGTTTTTTACGATTGCATCGAGAAATCTTTCTTTCTCACCGCTACCGCTGTCCCACGGACTTGTGAATGCCGGACCACCTATCTTCAGTTCGGGGAAGCACGATTTCAGATACTTCGCGGCAACCGTATAAAATTCTATAAACTGCTCGCTCGTTCCCTGCCAGCACGGATTTGAACCGTCGGCATTTCGGCAGTCAGGTTCATTCCATATTTCCCAGTATTCTATTCCGTAATGAAAGCCGTTATCCCAACCCTCGTTATAGTGGCGGATTATATGTTCGCATATTCTCGCCCATTTTGCAAAGTCCTTCGGCACTCTTGTGCCGTACTTATACCCATGCTCTATAGATGCGCCCAGGCGATAAAATATCTTCGTACCTGCGTCAAGAGTCGTTTTCAGGTATTCGTCCGTCGGCTCAAATATGTATGATGCGGGATCGTTTTCATCGGCGTCAAAATTTTTGAAAATTCTGTGCACGTCCACCGTATGCTCACCGCCGTATCCCGAAAAAAATGATGCGTCATGATTTCTCGCAAACGGGATATGCGCCGCTTTGTATGCGTCAAAGCTTGTATATGTTTTTCTTACCGTGGGTGATGTGGGGCCGTTGTTCACCGCATTCATCGGCTTTATTTTTCCGTCCCTTTTAAGAAGATCTATGGTTATTTCCGTCATTTTTTAAGCTCCTTTTAAAAAAATATTTTTCTGATTTTCATTATACAGCTTTTATATGCATTGTCAATATTTTTTCAAGCGAAAAAGTTTCGTAAAAAAGAAGAAACGTCAAAATAATTTCATTTTGCCGTTTCTTCTTTGTATATCTCAATGCAATTCGGAATATATCACTTATTTAACGCTTGCTATAATATCCGTCATTTCTTTTTCGGTAACGGCTTTATTTGCATATACCGAGTATGCTGTTTCGCCATCGTTCCAGATTGCGTTTGATACGCCGTCATTACCTCTGAACGTTACGCTGTAATCGCCGATTTTCACAGTCTTTTTGTTCTTGTATACATTGTAGTCGCCGCTGATGTCGTCCTTGCCTTTAGCTGTTCTGTAGTTGATTTCGTTGTCGCCGTTTTCATAGAAAGCCTGCAAAAAGTCATTTCCCATTGTTGAAACAACCGTAAGCTTGTATCCGGCGGGAAGCTTTGACGGTGTCTTTACCTCAAAGTTCACTGCCGTTTTTGCGCTTTCAAGGTCTTTATGCTCCGTAAACGGATTAGGTATCTGCGTGTTATCCTCACCCTTTACGCTTACTTTTTCGCCGAGTATTTCAAATATACCCGTAGGAACATATGTAACGCCGTTTACAAGCGCCGGAGCCGCTCCGAGCGGTGTGGGAGCCGACATTCCGATAGCTTTTGACGATGCCATATAATATGTATCCTCACCGATATACAATATCGTATTTACCTCGCCGTTATCAAGCTTTACACCCTGATGCTCGCCGTCCCATTCAACCGTATAGCCGAGCTTTTCGGCAATCTTTCTTACGGGAACCATTGTGCATTTTCCCGATTCATACGCCGCCGTATCACCAAGGTCAAAAGCCTTGCCGTCAACAAGAATTGAAATTGTTTCGTTCTTTGCGGATATTAATATAGGCTCCTCTGCAAAAACTGCCTGCGCACCAGATGATGCAAGAACCGCACATACTAACATTATACTAATTGCTTTTTTCATAACACATTTCTCCTTCATATTTGTTTTTTTGAGTTTCGTTTTTTGATGTCCTCACTATATAAACCATTTAAAGTCCGAAAATGTTGCAGAAAAAAAGTAAATTTTTCCAAAAAATTTTTTTAAGCCTCGTTACAGAGAAATCCCATATCTTTTAGTACTACTTCTATTTTATCCAAAACCGCCTCGCTGTCCGCATAAACGGTGTGATAATGATAACCCGACGTCACATTCTTAAGCGGACTGGATCTGCCGTTTTTAAGGCTTTTCATATACTCGGTAACATCGGCGGCGGTTGAGATATTAAGATCACCCTCTATCCGTCCGTATATCTTGTGCCACACGAAAACATTCTTCACCTCACCGTCGTTATCGACTATCGCCCGAAGCTCCTTTTCAATGTCCTCGTCCGTATGCACGACCTTGTACACACGCTCCGCACGGCTCAGAATATATCCCCTGCTTGTGGCGATTATGTCACAGCCGTCCTCTTTCAGCGATGCAATATCTCCGACAATCACCTGCCTTGAAACGCCAGTTCGTTCCGCAAGCATTGCGCCGGAAACGGGTTTTTCGCTTTTTGATATAAGCTCCAATATTTTTTCACATCTTTCAACGCTTTTCATTAAATCCCGCCCCTTTTATCAAATTTCGTGCAGATTTTTAAGCGACAAGTCCAGTATAGGTGCGCTGTGCGTAAGAGCACCGCTTGAGATGTAATCCACGCCCAAATCAATAAGTTTCTGCACATTTTCAAGCGTTACATTCCCGCTGCATTCGGTCTGTGCTCTGCCGTCTATAAGTTCAATTGCCTCACGCATCATATCGTGAGTCATATTATCGAGCATTATTATATCCGCTCCTGCCTCAACCGCCTCTTTTACCATATCAAGATTTTCCGTTTCCACCTCTATTTTGCGCACAAACGGAGCGTATTCCTTTGCCATTTCGACAGCTTTTCTTACTCCGCCTGCCGCCGCAATGTGGTTATCCTTCAGTAAAACGCCGTCCGACAGATTGTATCTGTGGTTGTATCCGCCGCCGCACTTTACCGCATATTTTTCAAACACACGCATATTCGGAGTGGTCTTTCTTGTATCGAGAAGTTTTGTTTTACTGCCCTTTAAAAGCGACGCAACCTCGTTCGTGTACGTTGCAATACCGCTCATTCTCTGTAAATAATTGAGCGCCGTTCTCTCGCCCGACAAAAGCACACGTATATCGCCCGTAACCTTGCCGACAAGCTCGCCGTTTTTTACGGCGTCGCCGTCTTTTGCGAAAAATTCCACCTGCGTTTTTTCGTCAAGCAGTTCAAAAACACGCTTAAAAACGTCCAGTCCGGCTATTATTCCGCTCTGCTTGCAGATAAGCTCCACTTCGCCTTTTTTGTATTCGTGCATAACCGCATTTGTGGTTATGTCCTCGCTCGTTATATCCTCACGGAGCGCCATCATTATAAGCTCGTCCGCATTTGCTTTCATTGTTATATTATTCATTTCGTTTTCTCTCCTGTTCTATAGCGTCAAGCACTGTTTGTCTGTATTCCTTTTCACTGTCACTGTAATCGTATTGTATCGGCTTCGACGTCGTGTATGTATCCGCAATATCCTCCGCCGCACGCTTTGCAAACACAAGGCTTTCCAAAAGCGAATTGCTTGCAAGCCGGTTTTTGCCGTGAACGCCGTTGCAAGCAGTTTCGCCGACGGCATACAGCCTGTCCGCAGACGTTTTCGACATCTCATTTACCTTTATACCGCCCATAAAATAATGCTGGCTCGGCGCTACGGGAATAGGCTCTTTTGTTACGTCAAAACCTTCTTCAAGGCAATGCTCATAAATGTTCGGGAAGTGCGACATTATCGTTTCTTTCGGTATCGGCGCCATTGACAGCCACACGTAAGGCGTGCCGTCCTTTTTCATCTGCTTTAAAATTTCGTTTGTAAGCACGTCCCTCGGCAAAAGTTCGTTGGCAAATCTCTGCATATCCTTATTTAAAAGGATTGCGCCCTCGCCTCTGACCGACTCCGAAACAAGAAATCGCCTGCCCTTTTTCTTTGAATAGAGCGTTGTCGGGTGGATTTGTATATAATCTATGTTTTGAAGTTCCACGTTATGCTTCAGCGATATTGCAAGCGCATCGCCCGTCAGGTGCGGATAATTGGTGGAATTTTCGTAAAGTCCGCCTATTCCCCCCGTGGCAAGCACGGTATAATCCGCATTTATTTCGGTAATTTTTCCGTTCTCGTCCCTTGCGATTATTCCGAAGCATTCGTTTTTGCTCTCGATTATATCGAGCATTGCAAAATGCTCTTTAATGGTTATGTTACTTTGATTTCTCGCTTGGGCAAGAAGCTTTGACGTTATCTCTTTTCCCGTTATATCACGGTGAAAAAGTATTCTCGGCGTTGAGTGCGCGCCCTCACGGGTATAGCGCAGTCCGCCGTTTTCGTCACGCTCAAAATCCACGCCGTAGCCGATAAGCTCCTCTATGACTTTCGGCGATGATTTTATCATTATTTCAACGGAGCGCTTGTTGTTCTCATAATGCCCGGCGTACATTGTGTCCTCAAAATAGCTGTCGTAATCATCATCGCTTTTCAGCACGCATATTCCGCCCTGTGCAAGAAACGAATCGCTGTCCTCGGCGGTTTCTTTTGTTATCATTAATATTTTTTTATCTTTGGGTAAATTGAGCGCACAATACAGTCCGCTCACCCCCGTCCCGACAATAACTATATCGGTTTTCATTTGTAATCAATCCTTTCTATGCCTTTAAGCGCAAATGTACGAGGTGTGGCTTTATTTTCTGAAAATTTCGCAGATTGTGCATTTAAGCGAGCGCCGCATATGTCTATATGCAAGTGAGTGCAAATGTACGAGATGCGGAATTTTCACCTGCCGAGTTCTATCATACGCTCTAATGGTATCAGTGCCCTTTGCCGCAGTTCGGCGCTTACTTCGATTGTGTTGATACCGTTTTCAAGTGCGGAACGAAGCTTTTCAAGGGTGTTGAGCTTCATATCGGCGCATATGCGCCCTTTGTCCGCAGGGTAAAAATTCTTTTCGGGGTTTCTTTTCTTCATCTCATAAAGCACTCCTCGCTCGGTGCATATTATAAACTCGTTGTTTTCGCTTTTTACAGTATAATCTATAAGCTCCGAGGTAGAGCCTGTAAAATCCGTAAGCGCAAGCACTTCACTCCGACATTCCGGGTGCGAAAGCACAGGTGCATTCGGGTGTTCCGATTTAAGGCGTTTTATCTCCTCAGGGTCAAAATCATTATGTACGGGACAATAACCGTCGCCGAGAATAATATTTTTTTCCGGCACAAGCTTGCTCACGTACCGTCCGAGATTTCCGTCGGGAATAAAATATATGTTCTTGTTCTCAAGCGCCTTTACTATCCGCACCGCATTGGACGATGTGACGCACACATCGCTTAACGACTTTATCTCTGCCGTGGAATTTATGTAACACACTACCGCTAAGTCGGAATATTCCCCCCTAAGCTCTTTAATTTTTTCCTCATCAGCCATATGCGCCATAGGACAGTCCGCCCCCATATCGGGCATAATGACCGTCTTTTCGGGATTTAATATTTTTGCGCTCTCGCCCATAAATCTCACACCGCAGAACACTATCGTGTCCGCATTGCTGCTTTTTGCGACCTTTGCGAGATAGTATGAGTCGCCGACATAATCCGCAATCGCCTGTATGTCATCATTCACGTAATAATGCGCAAGGATAACTGCATTTTTTTCACGTTTCAATCTTTTTATATCGTTTATTATGTTTTCCATGTTTTCTCCTCCGTTTTCCCCATTATACAGCAAAACTTTACACCTGTCAAGACAGGTGTAAAGTTTTTAAAATTTATTGTATATTCTGTATGTCAACGCCGCATTTCGGAGTTTGTTTTTCGTCCCATATAAACGCTTTTATGTAATCGCCGTCGTGTTTTGTATAATTATTTATCCACAAATCAACACCCGTATCGCCGTAGCCTGATATGTTTATCGGCTGAACGGCAACTCCGACAAGCTCATTTTTGCTGTTGTACACTGCGGCATAAACATTGCCGACAAGCTGTGTTTCCGTATTATTTTTTACGAATGTGTTCACCGAAAGCGTTGTATTATTAATGCTATAGTTTAATATCTTATGCTCCGTTTCGGCTAAATTGACCGTACTTTCGTTTACGAAATATTCGGCGTTGTTTGCCGTTGTAATCTCAGCGGAGTCCGTTTGCACCGTCACATACCAGAGAACATTTTCGTACTTTAACGGCTCATAATCAATCGTTACGCTCTTTTCCTCACCCGGTGCAAGCGTTCCGATATTCATCTCATTAACCGCCTCGCCGTCCTCCGTTTGAGTTAGTGTCTACAACAAAATTATCGGTAAGACCCTGTTTTTCTTCTTTGAATATGTTCTGCTTATCCGAACCGTCAATATTTGCGCTTACGATATTCCTTGCGCTGTAATAATAAATTCTGTTATCCGCAAAAACAGGATTGCTGTTTAAAGTGTCGTTATCGGTGATATTCGTTTCCGCACCGTCCGCAATCACGATAATATTTCTGTCGTTCATCGTATCAAAATCATTGTCACATTGTCCGCTTGATGCCGCCGATGCGGCAATCGGAAGTGCAGAAAACACACTCAAAAGCATACACAGTGCCAAAAGCAAACTTAATCCTTTTTTTCATTTTCTTTATATTACCCCTTATTATAAATAAAAAAGTGTGCAGCCGAAGTTAAATGACGATAAGGAAGAAAGGTAAAATGTGTTATACAGCCGGATTGATATGATATTGTAGAAAATAAAATTTGGGAGGATTTTACAATGAAATCACTGTTTGAACAGAACGGCGGAACATACACAAAAGTCGGAGATTATTATATCCCTAATATCGCAGTGCTTGACACAAAGAAGTACAATATCGGCAAATATGGAAATTTGAGAAAAACATTTTTGAAAGAAAATCACAAATCCTATTACACAATTCTTTTTATGGAAGGCAAATTGTTTGAACATCTTGAAGAGATTGACGAAATATGTCATAGTGTATTGAAAGATATGATTGCAAAAATGGCAGAGCACGAAGGTGTTACGGAACAATTAAAAGCAACAGACCAAATGGCTTGGGTGCAGAAAATGAACAATATTCGCATTCGAGCAGAAGAATTTGTGTTGAACGAATATGTTTACGGTTTTAATAGATGGATTTATAAATATAAAAGCATTTAGTTTTTTATTAAGTAAAAAATGCCCCTGCAGGGCGTTATAAACAGATTATCTCTATCTGTAATTAAAATCCAGTTATAATTCAAGCAGGGCAGGATAGCCTGTAGTACGCTATCCTGTCCCGAAAGTTAGATCGATATAACAATCAGAGTCCTGCAATTATTCAGATTCTATTTCATTTAAAATAAGATCATAGTCCATCGTCTGCTTAAATAACTTAGCAAAAGAAACAAGCGAATACTTAGCAATATTAGAGTTGTATTTTTCCGGCGAATTACGAACTGATGTACCCAATTTTCCAGGATTAAATGCAACTACAATTGTAAGTTTATTTTTAATAAAGGCATTTACAAAATCATTTTTATTCAACAAAAACTTTGGGTACTTTTTTGTATTTTATCAAAATAATTTCCAAGTAAATGGCTTTCTCCACTTTTACGTAATTCTGTTAATCGCCTGCAAGAAATAAACACCTGAGATGTCAGATCTCTTATACAATGGTCAAATCCATCTTTGATAAAATATAAATATGTAATATCATCTTTAATTTCCATTACATCACACAATTCAATATTTTCATCTGTTATACACGGGTGTATTTTATATCGAGGTTTTTGTGCGCAAATATCATTGATAAATTTATCTTCACTATATCCCTTACTGATTTTCCATTTATTAGTTAGTATATTATCTTTATAATATTTGTCTAATGAGTTTTTACACTCTGTATTCAAGTTTTCTATAAAAGAATCTTTTAACTCTAACCAAACACCATCTAATATAAAGTAAGATTTTCCATCCATTCGTAATTCACCGTTTAGATGATTTAACAATGTGTCGTTAATAAGTATTCTATCATCAGAATCGTAACTACAAATTCGAACGTTAGAAAAACATTCTTGAAAATCTTCCAATTCTTCCATACAGGCAACATCTTGATTTTTTATTTCTTTGAAGAATTGAAGGTCATCTATTGATTCAAGATTTTCAGCATATATTTTTTCTCCGTTGTATATCACATTATACGATGCAGCCTTGTAAAATATATCGAAGTCAGAATTTGATATATCATAATCAATATACCCGTCCGATTTAATACATTTAAAAATATATTTAACTAATGAATTTGTTAGTTCGTTATATTTTGCCTTATTGGCACCCCTATTATAAATCGGCACCATAGAGTTAAACATAATAGTGGGATGTTCTAAGATTTTCTCAAAATGCGAAACCACTTCAAATACTTTTTCAATACTTATAGTTTTATTTATCTTAAATGACGTTTTTCCGGTACAAGTCACATTCTTTTTTATGTCTTCATCAGAAAATCCTAATTTATCCTTAATAACCTTACAAGGTAGTGAGGCGCACACTTCTTTAAATAATTTTCCAAAGTCATCTTCATCATTCAATTTATAGGCGTTTCTAAAATAGCGTGTATTAGCAATAATTGACCCTACAACACCCTTTTCGCTAATGGATTTGATATCGTCGGATTCGGTAATTAAACCACTCATTATTTTTAATCCAAATTCAGTATCAATATAATTTCTTATCACATTATGCCCGAACCCTGAAGTCACTGCAAAAGCATTATTATCATTGTATATAAACATAACTGTTGACAAGTCCTGCTTTTTCGCATTTAGAAGCGATTGATTCGCTTCAATTATAGGTTGATAAAAGTTAATTATTTTTTTTGGGTCATAAGCAGGTTCGTTACAAGAATAGACTCTCACATGATAGCTATAATACTGAGATTGTTTTAATGTTTGAATATGATATTTATTAGACGGTTCCATAATCCTGTTAATCGTATCATCCCAGTTTTCATGATCATATTGTTGTCCTTCGTTAATTCGATAAACGGAAATTTGCATTTTGTTACTAGTCTTTTTAGCCAATTTGTATCCCTCCTTATTTTTTAGCTTCATTCCATTTTCTTAATCGTTTTGTCAGCATAAACACAGATGTGCAGGAGCGCCAATCGGAATAGTTTTTTCCTGAGTTCAACTCGTGATACTCATATCCACGCTTGGCACATTCCTCTGCGGTTTGAATATTCAAAGCAGACAGTTTTTCGCAAACACGTTCAATAATTACGTTGCTTTTATCATACTCAACGCCAAACTGTTTACTTATCATTTCATTTAGCTTTTTGCGGTTTATCGGCCCTATTTTGTTTGAAAAATATAGTGTAAACCAATATTCAATAGCCTCATTTGAAAATGCACAGTTAACCTTTGGATAACGTGATGATTTTCTGACGGCCTCATCAAAGTCCTTGAAATCGTCTTTATCAAATACACACCATATTTCGTCAAAATCATTTTGCAACGATATAGCTTCATCTACAATTGCGATTGGATTGCTGTATTTACATGTAGTAATCTTTACCGTAACATTTTTTAAGCCGGACCTGTACTTCTGTTTGAATTTATTAAAATAAATTTCTTCAGTCTTGCCGCCGCAAAGTATCAGCACTTTGTCTCGTAACTCAAGTGAAGGAGCCTTTCTTTTATATTTGTTCATCTCACAAGCCCCCTTAACCGTTAATACCTGAATCCTTAATATTGGGAAGGGCTCCATACACACCAAGTAAATACTGCTTCAAAATCTTACTGTCTTTTCTTATACCTCTGAAATCACATAAACTATACAACTTACTTACGCCATATTCATCCTTTTCAAGAAAATATATTTGATCTCTCCGTATATCTTCATCAAGTAATGTCACATCATGCGTGTTACAGATGAGCTGCGCATTATTCGGATTTTGGCTGAGTGAATTAAACATCATTACCAAATGTCTGACTAATGCCGGATGCAGTCTTGCATCCAGTTCATCAATTAACACTACGCTACCGTTATTTATGGCAGAAATAATCGGTCCTGCAATTTCAAACAACTTTCTTGTGCCGGCAGATTCTAATTCAAATCCGAAATCTGACATAGTATAATTATCCCAATCTTTATCATAAACTTTTTGTTTTATTTTAAGGTCAATATTTTTGACATTCATAATATTTTTAAATTTTTCCTTATAGCTCTTTTTAAGTGCAGCCATAAGAGTTTCGCTCATTTGGCTATCAGTAATTTCCATTTCAAAATCATCAATCGGAATCCCCAGCTTATTCATAAGTTCTACTATGTCTTTCTTGCCGTTTTCGTGTTCCTCCATATAGTTTACGGTAACAGACAAAAGCTGATTGGTATCATCGGCATCAAAAATCTGAATTGAATCAAACCACTTGTAAATTTTCATTGCCATTTCATTGTTGCAAAAATTTGCCCATGATAGGAATAAAACATCTTCACGAGTATTTTTGATAACATGCTCAACATTTTTGAATTCTTTTGAATTGATTTTTATAGCTTCAAAATTGCTTCCGCTGCGAGTAAATACATTAACCGTTCTTTTATCTTTTTTGTCAAGATATTCATTGATTATTTTGTTATTTAACACCGAAAAACCGTAATCATATAAAATTCCGTCAACGATGAATGCTATCGAAAAGCTCGTAGGCTTATCTTTTGAAGCATTATTGAATAGGAAATAATTCGGCTTTGATATAATACGAGACTGAACATCCAGTTCGGAAGTTACTATATATTTCATAAATGCCAACGCATCAATAAAGTTTGTTTTTCCACTTCCGTTAGCACCATACATAAAGCAACTTTTGAGTAACTCTCCATGAGGCGTTGAAAAAGTATTCAGCTCCTTATATCTGCTGTCATTGCCGCTTACAGTCATAGCAAATTCTGTATTATTATAAAATGATGCAAAGTTTTCAAATGTAAATCCTACTAACATTTTAAAATCCTCCATTCTTTAACCTATTAATATTATACCCATAAAAATCGCATTTGTCAATTCTTATTTAATAAATTTACGTAATATTAGCAAATTTATTAAATAATTGTTTGGGCTGTGCAGAATCAATGACCCTTTTATATGCAAAACATTGGGGGTGTAGCAACATAGGTTTTGCTACACCCCCTCCTTCAAATCTATATTATTTAGAAACTGTTAAAGCATTACATAGTGGTTTCAAATTAGATGTATTTTCCCACACCATTAATTTATAAGCATCAAACGATATGTTATTATATGAAAAAGTTATAGGAGATCTTCTGGTTTTGATAGTTATAGGTGCAAATTCAGTTTTCAGAAGTTTTCCGTTTTTATCATATAAAGCCATAATTGCTATTGCAGATGAGTTGGGATATGTATCACTAAAACACAAATCAAAAGAAATATAAGTATCATTTTGACCTTTGTTTGATATAAACACATACTCTCCATTTGAAAGTGTAAATCCCCTAATATCAGTATCAAATACTATATTAGGATTTTTAAAATCTACATTAGCAAATCCGCTTGCTGGTGATGTTGCAAATGAAATATGCTGTTCATCTGTGCCACAGAATATCACTTTATGATTACCGGTTGCATCGAAACTCTGTGAAGACCATGCATACAACTGTTGAAAATTCCCTTTTACTTCTATTGTTCCGTTTGTTAATTTACCGTTGCTGCTACCACTTTTAGCGATTAAATCGCCATCAATTTTAATGTAGTCATCTTCATTGGTCATATTTAAGTATGTGTTATTGCCTTCTAAGGTGTAAGTTCCTCCAATATTTAATTTACCACTATTTATTTTCATTGTGCCATGTGTCTGTAATAAATTTCCCGTAAACGATAGTGTATAACCATTTAAATCCAGGGCATTTGAAACACCAATTTCTGTTGAGTTTAGAATAGTATCGCGATTTAATATAAATCCCCTAATATCAGTATCAAATACTATATTAGGATTTTTAAAATCTACATTAGCAAATCCGCTTGCTGATGATGTTGCAAATGAAATATGCTGTTCATCTGTGCCACAGAATATCACTTTATGATTACCGGTTGCATCGAAACTCTGTGAAGACCATGCATACAACTGTTGAAAATTCCCTTTTACTTCTATTGTTCCGTTTGTTAATTTACCGTTGCTGCTACCACTTTTAGCGATTAAATCGCCATCAATTTTAATGTAGTCATCTTCATTGGTCATATTTAAGTATGTGTTATTGCCTTCTAAGGTGTAAGTTCCTCCAATATTTAATTTGCCACTATTTATTTTCATTGTGCCACCGGTTTGGTATATATTACCACAAACTGTTAATATGTACCCGTTTAAGTCAACCGTGCCAGATTTAATATAGAGGCTACCATAGGTATGCATATCTTCTGTTAATTTATAATCTTTATCAATAGTAACATTATTAACTATAAAAGATAATCTTTGTAGCTCAATAAATGTGTTTTCAGAATCTTCTATGGTGTACTTAGGAGGTTCTTTTTTTATATTTAATACATCACTTATATCGGAACCATATTCGTCAATGTATAAATTATACATATCTGTATCCATAAATTCTATACGTAGCTCTATTCTAGACAACATATCGTTTAATAAATCCATATAGTTCTCGTATTCATTTTGTTTGAAATGAAACAATAATGTATTAACCAAACCTGCCTTATATTCGACCTCAACAATATCAATGGATGCTTTTACCCCCAAAAGATGTGTTCGTAAAAGCATTTTATATGCTTCGTTAAATACTGAACTATTGGTATCAGACTTATTTGATAAATATGCTGTTTCATATATATTTAGTGCATATTTGAGGCAATCTTCGAATTCATATAATGCACAAATGCTATAATAAAGTTCTACACTTTTATCCGTGCTAAATAACCAGCCTGTAAGCAATTTGCCCGCAGCTTGTCCTGCACTTACAGCATAACCGTATATGCTAAGATGAGATACTACTTTTTTCCAGATTGTGTCTAATGTGAATTTACCTAATTCACTTACAATCATATCTGAAGCAAAAATGTCGATTACATTATCCTCGTTTACCATTTCGCTGCAAATCAAAATCATATTTGACAGTGCTTCTTTAAATGCAGAATTGGATGTATTATTCTTCATAGTCAGCAAAATCTTTGCAGTTTCATTTGATGATTCCATTATGGCTTGAGCTTTAGCCATTTTAATAATTAGTTCTTCTACATTATCAACATAACCCAAAACCTTGCTGATATCACCGATAGCACCAAATACATCGTTCAATTCTTCGCAAGATTGCATGGCTTTATTTAAGGTAACCTCTAAAAATTCATAAAAAATTGTTGAAAAAATCGTCAGATTATGGTATAATAAAGATACTATAATAAAGGCGGTTGAAATGAAATGCAGATCAATCTTTTTGCG
>Ga0256404_1001653_pt1 | contig 52645 bp, 54 predicted proteins | sample RumenRJG_01DNA_FD_185990 | JGI IMG/M metagenome (GOLD analysis project Ga0256404, IMG submission 185990) | Bovine rumen microbial communities from Lethbridge, Alberta, Canada - RJG_01 | ecosystem: Host-associated > Mammals > Digestive system > Stomach > Rumen | place: Canada: Alberta | collected...
ATACAATGCAATAAAAAAAGCAATTTTACCAATAACGGGACTTGAGCCCTAGTAAAAATGCCATAAAATAACAAAAAAGTGCTAATTTGAGCATATAATCTCGTATTGGCACAGTTGTTTCTTAATGTCTAGAAACATAACATTTAATACAATTTCATACTCCTTCATACCCTAGCCTATTTTTCGTACCCTTTCGTACCCTTAAGGAAGCAAAAGAAAAGCCACCCTCGAAGGATGACTTAATTCTACAGGACTGCCCGCCTGCAAGCGTACGGCTATCTATTACGGCCCATAGGTACTTGAATGCCGAGCATCACCATAACTTAGTGCTATCTAGGGAGAGTTCTAGAACCCCTCACTTATATATTACTCATTTTCGAGCAATTTTTACTATATTATTTTAATTTCTTTTCCATTCCTGAATTGGAAGGTTATGCTTTTATCCCTGTTAACGATGGCTTTATCAATAAGATAACTCCATATGTCTTCATCATATGCTTCTAGAATATTTGGTCTGTTGTTTAAGTCGTCTATGAACGCTTGTAGGTATTTTGCCTGAGCGTTTTTCTTTTCTATCTCAAGCCCTACCGCTTCAATTTCGTTTATGACTTTTTTATGTTCCAAATCGTATGAATCATATTTCTTTTGAAAATCATCCTGATCCATGACTTCCGTACTGTTTTGGTCTATGAGGTTTTTTACTAGGACAATTATATCCTCTGCCTTTTGATTAAGCCCTGCTAGCTTTGCTTCCAATTCTTCTGTATTGTCAAGAACCTGAATCATCTCTTTGCAATCCTCGATGAGTTGTTCTCTATTGCCGATGAATTCATTGTAGGCAAGGATGAACTTTGACTTTACTTCATCTTCGGTCACAAATGGAGTCTGGCAAACATGCTCGTTATTGTACTTCCTGTTGCAGCGGTATTTTACAGAGCGGTATTTGTCATTCGAATGAAGCACCTTAGCACCATAATAGGAACCGCAGTCTCCACAGATTAATTTGCATGAAAACTCATTGCAACTGTTATAGCCTTGTGCTAAGCTTCCACGTCTTTCAAATTCAAGTTGAACCATAAGCCAGTGGTCTTTTGAAACGATAGGCTCGTGATGGTCCTCAACGTATATCTTCTCAAGTTCACCATTATTCTTTACTGAAACATGGTCTAAGAAGTTTTTAACGTAGGTTTTCTGCATTTCGCAGTCGCCCTTGTACTTTTCGTTTTTTAGAATTGATGAAACTGTTGTTGTTCGCCAATGGTCCTTATGCCCTGGAGTCTTTATTCCTTGTTCTTCGAGCATTCGGCAGATCGTGTTCACTGACTTTCCTTTAAGGAACTCTCTGTAAATGAATCGTACAACAGTGGCTTCTTCCTCGTTCACCTTAAGACCAATCTTTGCATTCTCATGCTTATCATAACCCAAGAATGTGCTGTAGCCTACTTGGGAATACCCATCTACCGCTTTCTTTTTCTTACCCCACTTAACGTTTTCTGATATGTTTCTGGATTCCTCTTGGGCCATAGATGCAAGAATGGTAAGCATTAACTCTCCATTGGAATCAAAGGTATAAACGTTCTGTTCCTCAAAAAATATCTCTACTCCTTTTGCCTTCAACTCTCTAGTTAGGCTTATTGTATCTAGGGTGTTTCTTGCAAAACGGGATACCGACTTAGTGACAATCAGATCGATGAGACCTGCCCTTGCATCAGAAATCATCTTATTAAAACCATCTCTATGCTTTAGGTTCGTTCCAGATATTCCTTTATCTGTGTAAATATCAACGAGCGTCCATTCAGGTCTGTTCTTAATGAAGTTCTTGTAATAATCAACTTGGGCTTCATAGGAATTTGCTTGCTCTTCTTGTTCTGTTGAAACACGTGCATATGCAGCGACTCTTCTTTTATGAAGGGAATTATTAGGAAGCTTTGTTAATGGGTTTATCTTACTTGGTATGATTCTAACGTTTGCCATTTTTAGAGCTCCTTTCTTTCGCTTTAAGTTTCATTTCATCGGTCCAGCTGTCTCTTCTAGAAGGATTGTCCCAGATGACTTCTTTTGATATTCCGTTGATAAAATGAAAAACCAGTCTGTTGCCGTTGAACGCATCTATCCTTCTGATGTTTTCCTTGAAGGTTGTTTCATCAAATGAATCAATGCCCAACGCTTCAGCGCAGGCTTTTCTCAAGACATCGTCTCGGATTTTCTTTGAAGCACAGTAGGCTTTGCCTAATTCATCGTATTGAGAGCAGCACCAGCTTTCGTAGTATTTGGTAACCTTGTGCTTGAATAAATGTCCGCACTCCCCACAATAGATGAGTCCTGTGAATGGATAAGCTGGTCCATTTCTCTTACCGCTTTTGCCTACTGCTTTAACTTTTCTTATTTCCTGTGCCTTATTGAATATCTCCTGACTTATAATCGGTTCATGATTTCCTTCAACTATGTATAGTGGTTTTTCACCTTTGTTCCTCATGGTCTTTTTGGTCATGTGGTTTTCTCTATAAGTCTTCTGGAGATGAAGGTTACCTGTGTAGGTGACATTGGATATAATCTCGCCTAACGTTGACTTGTTCCATGCTTTGCCAGTATATGATTTGATACCATCGTTCGTTAGAATCCTAGCGATTTTGCAGAACCCGTTTCCAGCAAGGTACAAATCAAATATTTTTCTTACAATCTCTGCTTCTTCAGGTACAACTGTGAATCTTCCTTTTTCAAGTTTGTAACCAAGCATGCTGGAACCTCCATATGGTTTGCCTTCTTTGAAATTCTTTCTGACTCTCCATAAAGTGTTTTCGCTGCATTGTCTTGATTCCTCTTGTGCATATCCAGCAAGCAAGGAAATCAAAAACTCTCCATTAGCCGATAAGGTATGGATGTTTTGTTCCTCAAAGAAGATGTCGACGTTGATAGCCTTCATTTCTCTTATCGTCTTTAGACAGTCAACCGTGTTTCTGGCAAACCTTGATAATGACTTGGTGACGATAATGTCGATTTTACCTGCCTTTGCATCTTGAATCATCCTTTGAAAGCCATCCCTTTTTATCTTGGTTCCTGTCATCCCTTCATCTGAATAAACGCCTACATATTTCCAGGAGTCATGGGACTGGATCATCTTGCTGAAATAGCTGACTTGACTTGACAGTGAATGAAGCATTGCGTCCTTATCGCTCGATACTCTTGCGTAGGCTGCAACCTTCACTAGCTTTGGCATTTGTTTTTCTTTCGATATAATCTTGATTTCTGCCATTTAGTTACTCCTCCTTTCGTATCATAGTAATCACTCTAAAAGAGGAATTTATCAAGTCATTTGCGCGATATAAACTGGTCTTTGCGAGATTATATTTTTTAGCCATTCTATCTTCGATTTTTAGGTACTCTTCCCAGCAAATTAATCCCTTTGAAAGCATATTCTTAGCTTGCGTAATGGCGTTAAGATAATTGATTTCATTTTGACTCATTATCTACACCGCCTTTTCTAAACACATCAAAGCACTCCCTAGAACAGAACTTTCGTTTTAGGCTCCTGTAAGAATAAAACTTCTTATGGCAGCACAGACACTCAACCTCATAATTTGATATTATTGGCTTGCCTTTACTTTGAATCCTTCTATATTTGAATCTGCATTTATCACAACAAAAAATCTTCAATCTAACACCAGCAGGTTGAATAAACTTCTTACCGCAGCATTTGCAAATGGAATAACCGTCTAACGATTTAATGAATGAACTAATGGTACTTTTAGAAAGACCGAGTTCCTTTGCTATGCTTCCATACCCATATCCAGCTTCTTTTAATTCAAGGATTCGCTTTTTTTCTAAATCATTCATAGTCGTTTCCTCCTTCGCTATATGGAGAAAAAACGTGCTTTTTGAGGTCCCTATTTTTTGAACTTCTCATACTTTTTTCTTATTTGATCGAATGATTTTTGAATTTGCTTATAATCAACACCTTCTCTACGAGCGATTTCTCTATCAGAAATATGTGGATTATCCATTTTTATTTGAAGCCTTCTTCTTTGAATCTCAGTAAGAGTTGCCAAAAATTCATCAACACGTCTTTGTTCTTCCTCGCGTTCGTAAATCTCAGCTGGCGTAGGAGATGGATCAGCAAACCACTCGCCTTCATACTCAAGTGAATCAAGCGATACCGTTACCCAATAACGATGCTTTCTTTCTGCATTTTCCTGTTTTCGTTCTTCTTCGATGTACCACTCACCAAAAGCGTCATCTACTTCGACTTCTTGAATGACTCTACCGTCATTGTCTTTTAACTTAATTAACATAATGAAAAACCTCCAAATCAGAATTTTTGTTATCCTGAAATGGAGGCTCTTCGGCTTCTATCTGACGCATTTATGGCGTGGCAAAAAAGAATGGCTTAGATTCATCCATTTCAGTTTTGCATCGTGTCTACCATAAAGACTTCAGATGCTTTTATTTCGCACTGGTATGGTAACTAGTATCCAGTGACTAAAATCATGAATTCTTTAGTCCCCGTCGAGACTATTTCTTGATTTCTACTTCTATTGTACTTTTAAATGCTTTTTCGTGCTTTCCACCATCTTGGGTGGCTATTGGGTACCCAATAAGGGCATAAAAAAAGACCTCCATTTCTGGAGATCCTTTAATCTTTTATAAATGATATATTTAGTTGATAATGCCTTTTGCAAATCCATATCTTCCTGTTTCCTCATCCTTAGTAAAATAAACTAGGTTAACTGATGAATAATCGAGTTTTGTAGGAAGAGTGTTTTCGATAACAATTACCTGCTTATCAGCAGTCGTTTCTTTAAGACATTTAAATAATCCTAATTTCATAGATTCTTCATCTGCTATGTTGTTGTTTTCGACCAAAGACTGAATCGGTGAATCCATAACAAGGAAAGGCATCGGATACACACCTTCATTATGAAGACAGTTATATAACGCATATACTGCTAATCCATTAAGATAAGCACGATAACCTTGTCCTTGTGTTCTCTTATGCTTGCCATCAATCACAAAATCAAAAGCTTCAAAGACGGCAGGATTGTCATGCTTATAATTACCAATAGTAAGTAATCGATTATACTCAACAGTTAGTTTTTCAATGATTGCTGTATACTTTGACATAACATCAAATGTTGTATTTTCATCCTTAAGGCCAACTTCAAGTTCTTTAATTTTATCCTCATATAGTTTTTCTTGATCTAAAAGCATCTTTGCTTCTTTAGCATCTTCGATAGAAACTTTATAAGCAGCTAAATCTTTCTTTAGCTTTGCTATTAAAGGTTTTACCTCTTGGTTAATTTGATTAAGGATAGCAGTTTTTTGTTCTTTAAGCTCATCTCGTTGCTTAATATAAACTTCTTTATTTCCAACAAGAGATTCATTTGCTTCCTTTAAATCTTTTACTTTAGGAGCTAGTTTTAGAAGTTCTTTTGATGCAGCTTCAGCACAAGATTCTTTTACGCTCTTTTCAAGCCTTCCACTGCAGAATGGGCAGACCATTTCATCAGAGTTTTCCTCATGTGACTCACCTTCAATAACAAGTTGTAATCTCTTTGAATCAGCTTCGTACTGTGTCTTTAAAGCATCATATTTAATGAGCAAGTTTTCGCATTCTGATATTTGGTCATCTAATTCAATAATCTGTTGTGATAACTTCCTGTTTTCATCAAATAAAGCACTTAGTTTTTGCTCGTTTTCACTGATTTCTTGCAATGTTTCTTCAATTTTAATTTCGACTTGTTCAGGATCTAAACTAGCTTTTACAATAAGCTCATCTCTTCTAGTTTTTATATTTTCTAAAAGTGAAGACACATATGTCTCAACGGCACTTTTTCTAGCCCTTCTAAGTCTCATATTGTCCTTGTCATTATCATTCAAGAAATTTTCACCAGTCCACAAATATAGAAGACCAGACTTATAAGCGGGTTGTGCAGAGTTATTTAGAGGAAGATAAGGACTCTCCCTTCTTATGATGTTTTCTTGCTTAACAATAAAAGAATTAAGACAAGTTCTAAAAGTAAAGTTTTGCTTGCCCCAGTCTTTTGAAATTATGATGTCCTGTCTAGGTTTGACATCGTTAAGTGTCAATAGAAAATCATCTAGGAATGGCTCATTTTTCTTTTTTCCACCTTTTTTCTTGATTGGATATGTACCTGATGGAACTAATTGATTAGAGCTCTCAATTTCAACATTGGTAACACCAAGTTTTCTAGTTATCTTGATATCACCACCTTCATGGCATAAAACTACATATACTGAATCGTATCCTGGAAGTTCAATATTATAATCTTTGTCACCAAGAGCATAATCTATGCATTCAACGATAATACTTTTACCTGTGTTTGAGGAACCAACAACTACATTAAGGCCAGTTGAAAGATCTAGAGACGAATCTCCTAGTTCCCCAACAAGTCCGACTTTTTTAATGTAAAACATAATTATTCCTCCTCTCTTATAATGGGTACGACAGACTTTGACTGAATCATTTTAAACAACTCAGATTCTTCCATGTCCCCATATTTTTCACATGCAAGCGAAGCATTTTTGCTGTATTCATCTGAATACTCAGTTTCAAAACTATCTATGAATTTGAATCCTTTATTATTAATTTGATATTCAAATCCGTTTTTTAAGCTGATATCCAACATTCCATCAACAACCAATGATTTTATTGCCTTGCTTACTATTTCTCTTCTGCTAGGCAATTCGCTGAATTTATAACGATTATCTCCATGTAGGTTTTTATCAGATACTCCGAATTCCTTTCCATATACTGTGATAAAATCCAAAGCAGCGATCATATCTGATGATAAGTATTCCTGTGTACTTACTTCTAACAATAGAAGGATTCTAAGTTTAATCTCGCTGATTGAGTTATAAACACTCATCATAATTTCCACTTAATCCTTTCTTCATTAACAAGAATATGACAAATGCCCTTTCTCTGAGCACCGCCAACCAGACCAGGAACTCTGGCAAGTAAAGATGATAATTCTACAGTAGTAACGTGTTGAAGAACGTTCTTCATTCTCTCATAACTATTTGAATAGTCATCTTCGACTTTATCTATGATGGAATCGTACGTCTCATCTTCGAGTTTTTCAAAAAGACCATTTTCACTTTCAAGTTTTGTATCTTTCAATGATTCCTTAATTTCCTCTGCTTTGTAATAATCCTTTCTATATCTATCAAGTTTATCTTTATATTTTGAGTATTCAGCTTTCGTTATAAGTTCGCCTTGAGAAATAACACTGACACCTGCATCCTCAGCAAACGCCTCCAAAATAGCAGAGACATAGACCATTTCAGTCACACTAATTTCTTCTGGAACTTCAATTGCTACTGGTTTTGGAAACTTATCAATCAACTCTTTTAAAGCATCAAGCGTTCCTTCGATAGTTGCAGGTTTCTTTGCTTTTTTGGCTTTTGGTTTAGTGTTATTGTTATTCTGCAAGGAATACAACAAAATAGATGGTCCTATACTAAATAAATCACCACTTCTAGTGTTTAAGATTGTTGTTTTATCTGATGCACTTAAACTAGTGTCGGCGTTGACTAAAGCCACCAATTCAGCCTGAACATCATCAAAATTATCTTCTTCAACAAGATCATAGCAAGCATCTTCAAAGTCATAGTCAACTCTTGCTTTGATTTTATATTCTTTTGCTGCGTTTCTAATATTTGGGAATATATCTAATTCGCCTTTAAAAAGCTCTATGAGTTCTTTATTTTGAATTCGATATTTCTCACCTTTTTCATTTACTACTCCTTCTTGGTCGGAAATAAGCTTTAAAAGGCGTCTTGAAATAACGCTCATGCTATCAGTCTTTGCATGTGCGTCAAACGCTTTACATACATCAGAGAATGTAATAACGAACATTTCAAAACGCCTCCTTCTTTTCTTTTGTCAAATTAATGCCTTCTGAGTTACTCAATTCCTAAAGACTTGATAACAGCATCTTCAGGACTGCTATAAAAACTCAATTGGAATTTTGCAAATAAATCTGCTGGAACAGTAGCGATATCAGCTGCACTACTCATAGGAATTAAAATTTTCTTAGCTCCTGCATCAAATGCAACCTGTAAAACTGCTGCTAATTCTTCAACTTTATTTAATGTACCGCCAATGCTCATAGAACCAAGAATCACCATTTGTGGTAATACAGGTCTATTTAGTGCGCAACTGCAATAGCCAACTAAGGCAGCTAATGAAATGTTACTATCCAAGCCAACACCTTGACAGTCTTGGATATGCATTAAGTAGTCCTTAGAATCGATCATAATTGATTGACTGATAGACTTTGCATTTGCTCTGAAGTAGTTTTGAGCAGTCTTGATGGATTCTTTTGCTTCTTTAGAAGAAGTCATACCTAACACTTCAAACTTTCCATTTCCTTCTGCGATTGTAGTTTCAAGTTTGAAAAGTCCCTTCATGTCATTGCTTCCGTTTGCAATTGTATAAACATGTCCAGGTTTTCCAGCACCCTCTGGTATAAGTTGTCCACCACCTTGCTCCAAGACAGGAACGAATACCTCGCTCATGTCCGCTAGTTTTATGTATGATAATTGAACGTCATAGAATTCCATACCGCCTATTTTCTTGAGCTGTTCTTTTACTCTTCTACGGCCTTCAATTGCATATTTTAGGATTTCTTCTATATCCTCTTCGGTATATTTTCCATCTGGATATACTATCTTTACTAATCCAGATACCATTTTTCTTACAGCTATCGTATCACGCTGATTTAGGCATCTTCCTAATTTGAAATACTTATCAAAAGCATCTGTTTGAGGAACCTTTCTCATTTCTCTGAAGAACTCTGCTATATAATCAGATATAAAACCGTAGTTATCAGTGAAATATTCAGGTCTCATCTTTGGAATTTCCCATCCAGGAATATAGCAATGCATACGATCAAAGAACGCACTATCAATCATTGCTTCAGGGAATGGTTCAAACAAATGAGATGTTTTTAATAAAGAATCTACGCTTTGATTAATGTTTCCAACAAATACCATTGAAGCATTAGCTTGGATGGCATCTTTACCTCTAGCAAATGAACCAGAAGCCATATAGTCTTTCATGATTTGGACACCATCTTTATCCTTAAAAGAGATACCTGCAACTTCATCAAACGCAACACAATCCCATAAACCAACAAGACCAACTTGTCTTCTACTCATGTTATAGAAAAGGTTAGCAACTGTTGTTTGACCACCAGAAACCAAGATAGAGTTTGGTGATAATTCTTTGTAGATGTGAGACTTTCCTGTTCCTCTTGGACCTAATTCACAAATATTTACGTTGTTTTCAACAAGTGGTACTAATCTAGCAAGCAAATGCCACTTAACTCTGTATTCAAATTGAGTAGGTTCCATACCTGTAGAACGAAGAATTAAATCAATCCATTCATCTTTTGTAAATTCATGCCTTGCTTCGATGATTTCATTCTTATCCAAATTAGGCATCTGAATTGGAGTGATTTCATTAATGATGAATGGGCTTTGCTTCTTATCATCTTCACTATATAGGTAAGAAAGATCTACAATGCACCAAATACCTCCAGCAAGAAGTTTCTCATATTCTCTAACATACTTTGGATGAACGAATATTCCATGAATCCCCAAGAATAAGAAATCAGCTTCGAATTGGTCAGTTCTTTCATTCAACTTAACGCTAATTTTATCAATAACTGTATGATTTCCGTTTTCTTTAATCTTGGCTTTTATTTTTTCAGCTTCATCAGGACGGACATAGTTATCGGATAAAATTCTTTTAACTTGATCTATTCCTTGTTCTATTTCTTTTTCATCATCAGATGTGCAATAAGTACCTAGCAAGTACTCAAGTACATAAGTTGGAACGTTAGCACTATTCTTAATTTTCTTTGTAGCCCCCTTTGGAACTACTCTTCCAGAAAATAAATCAAATACCTTTTTATCTAAGTTATCCATTTATTTGTCCTCCTTAAAACATTTTGAATTGAATGATATCGATATTGAATTGTTCTCTCTCGATATATTCATCATCTTTTTCAACATTCTTCAAGATTAAGAAATAAGGTTTATTTCTATCGAATTGAATATTTTTCAATGTAAATCTAATTTTTGTGATTCTTGTATCCAAATCATCACTAGAAGAGTTCGCAATGAATTTATATTCGTTTGAAACTTTCTCACCGTTTTCATCAACGATATATGTTTCACATGTGATAGCCTGCTTGTTCTCACCGACTTTTTCCATCTGTTCAAAGTCTAGCGTAAAGCTTCTATTTGTTATTTTCCTTGTAATACTCTTCAATCTGACTTCAACTGGTCCTACTTGGTCTTTTAACTTTTCAGATCTCAATTCACTTACATGGATCAAAGGAACGATAGTTTCTTGAAGTGATGTACCACCGTGAACATACTGAATTCCTGAACCTTGTGTTTTGAAAAGGTCATATCCCCACGGACTAATAAGTTTGAAATCACCGTTAGTAATTTTGTCTAACTTAACTTCAAATGAATATGGAACACTTAAAGACATGTCATCAGCTATCAAATATCTCTTGGCAGTTTCAGCTGCATTTAAAGATACAATGTTGCTATATTTGCTAGATTCATGAATCTCGTTTCTTCTATACACAAAGCCATGATCAGCAGTAATATAGAAATTTGAAATTTGAAGATTGTTATATAATTTCTTAACAAGGTTCACTAATTCATTGATGCAGGTTTCAGCAACATCAAAGACTTTGCTTTCATTATGCTCGCCAGCGTTATCCATAACATCATGATATATATAAACCAGAGTCTTATCTGAGCAGTATTGACGTAATTCCTTTTGAGTCATGTTGTTTATGTCATCATAGGAAATAGCCGCAAAACTCTTGTTTTTTGCCTTCAAAACAGCATCCCTTTGAGGTATTCCATTAGTTGGCATTCCATCAGCAAATACCTGCTTGTTTGAATAAGTTAAGCTCTTATGAGGAAGCAATGATGCCATACCAAAAGATGTAATTGATGGTAATGGACTAACCATGTAGTCAATCTCTGCTCCACCTTTTAAGACTTTATTTATTTTGATTCTTTCATAGATTTCATTACCTATTTCATAACGTAATGCATCTGAAATGATAACAAACATCTTCTTAGTAGGGTTCTTTTGAATTAAGTTATAGAAATTATCAGACATATAAGATCCGACAAATTCCCAACTGCCATTAGCTTGTAATGCCTTGCTATATTCAGCTCCAAGAACATCTAAAAATTTAATTTGATATGAGTTTTCAATCACATCAATCAAGCCTTCAAACTCTACAGATGGATTTTCTATTGCTCTATAGCAAGTGACTGCTCTTCGATATTCAGTATCAATCTTGTAGTACTCATTGACGTACTTTTGGATGTATTCATTAGCAGTCAATCCAATAGATATTTTTTTGTCGATAGCACGAAGGAATCTTACAGATGAAAGTAATACTCCATATTCGCTTGAATATTTTTCGTACCACATTGAGTTTACCCTGTTCATAATAACTCTTTCAAAAGAGTCATATTCAAGGCTTCCACTCATTAAGCTGCTAGCTATTTTTTGGATAATATCTATATCCAAAACCTCAAATACATCAGCAAATTGAATTGCAGCTATATCCTTTGTTGCGACAAGTCCTTCTATCTTTAAATCCAAAGCAAGTCCGCTTTGTAACTCTTCATAACGTTTATCGGTTTTAATTCTATCGATAAAGAACTTTGCATCATTAACGCCTTTATTTCCAATCAAAAATTGGCTATAGAATGAAGGCATGTTTTCAAATGGATTTGAGGCATCTTTATTCTGACCGATTGTTTGCTCTATAAAGGCTGTAAACATGAACTTTTTGATAAGTCCTTCTATCTTTAAATCACCTTCATAGTTGTACGCATCACAAACTTCATTCCATAGATAATCTTCAAATCTAAATTTTACTAGTTCTTTGTACTTTGAATGATCTGAATCATCAAATACCAATTCAATTAGAATTGACTCGATATTATTTGCTGCCGCTTTTGTTAAAACGCTCATCATAGCAAGTCTTAATTCAGTACTTGTTGTATGGTCATTTACAGCAATATAATTATTAAGTTTCTTTGTTCTAGCCTCGCTATCAAAGAACTTTATGTGATTTTCGATGACTTTTCTTAAATCGGTGTTGCTGATATTAAGTCTTCTCATGGTTAGAGCAACGGTATCAGCATAGTATTCTTCACCATACATCAAGATATCAAGAAGCCAGTTTTCTGTATCTGCTGGTCTTTCTGATGGAATGTAGATTAAGAAATTTGATTCAAGATCATCGTGTTCTATTGTTCTTTTAATTTCGAATTCGTTTTTATCGCAGATGAGTAATTTACAGTTCTTAAAAGTATCATTGCAAATATCATCCTTGAAATTCATAGGAGCGTCATACCAAAAGATAATCTTTCTTTGTAAATCTGCTTTTTCAAAGATTGATTCAATTTCAGTTTTAGCGCCTTGATAATCAATACTCGCCATTTTTTGACCTCCTTCTACTTAATCGGAACTAATAAGTCTTTCTTAACTTTTGCTCCACTATCGTTTACAATCTCGATGCCTTGGAATTTGGCATAATTAACCTTAACTCCGTCATCTAAATCAAGATTGATATATTGGTTTGCCATATGATCTAATACTTGACCATATTCAATCATTTCTTTTTGTCTTGCGTTAAGAAGCTTCATTTGCTTATCTAAGCGAAGTTTCTCGCGTCCATCAGCTGCTTCTAAAAGAGTTCTTGTTTCATTGACTTCAACATTCAATCTTGCTGATTCATTCAAGAAATATTTAGAGTTTATCTTTGCAAGAGTGTCCTCATTATATCTATGTAAATAAACAAGGCATTTGAAAGCATCATTCTTTCCACTAGAGAACATCCAATAAATAGGTCTCTTCTGGTAAGTTTTTAAATGATCAGCATAGAATCCATAATTCAAATAGCGATTCAATGTTTCTTCTGCAGATTCGTTTTGATTCTTTCCTAAAGCTTCAGCGATGAATTCAATATTTTCTCTATATGTGTCTTCACCATAGATGTACTTAATAAGCTTAATGATTCTTGCAGTCAAACCATCGGCCATACCTAATTGTGTATAAATAGGAATAATGCCATCATCATCTGGTTGATATGTAACATAGTTCATAGGATTCCATTCACCACCAGCATAAGCTAAGCCATCTACGTCAAGTGAATAACGACCCATTTCAACGCCAATTAGATATGAAATAAGTGACTTGATTTCACGTTCTTTATCTGCTAATCGTAAGTAAATATCCTCATCATTTATTTCAGGTTTTATCTCTTCCTCTAATTTGTAGATTTCAATGAATGTTTTGTTTAAAAGCTCTTCGTTAGACTTTAATGTATTAAATCTTTCTTTTGAGCGTCTTGCCCATTCATTATAAGAATCCTCTAATAAACCAGGATTGATAAGTGGGTGTTTTTTGAAATCCCATGAATCTTCAAAGTCATCCCATTCTTCTTTACAAATAGCGATGTTTTCGTTTGAAATGTTTTCAACAAATTCTTGTTTATCAATGATTACAGGTTGTTTTGCAATATGCCCAACTTCAAAGTTCAAAGAAGGAGACATAAATTCTAGTACCCTTTCTATGACTACAGAATTCAGTAAAGCAATTAAATATTTTTCAGTATGTTCATCTGCAAAGACACTTGTTCCAGCAACATCAAAAATAAAACCGTTTGGCTTATATCTAAAAGATGTCTTTTTTGTGCCAATTTTTGACCATGTAACAGAAGGCTTAAAATAGCATAGTGGATTTCGTATTACTGAACCCTTAAATTCTTTTAATTCTTTTCCGTTGTTTTCCCAATTAATTAAAAAATCATTATCGCCATACCATTTGCGAAGGGCTCCTCCTTTATTGTACGGAACCCATTTATAATTATTTTGGTAAACATCCTTTGGTTCTTTGGCATTAAATATTACCTTATGAATATTTACTTCATGCCATAATCTTAAGAACCTATTATTGTCTGCTGTAGCTAGACCTTGTCTTGGTTCGGCAATACTATTTAAACTTACTCCTTCTTTAAAAATTCTTATAAACTGAGGAGTTAACCAATAACCTAATATATCAGCAGGTATTAATTTGAACGTACTTATTGGCTTGATATATGGATTAACTAGTTTTTCTACTAATGCCTTCTCTTTATCTAATTCGTTATTTAATCTAAAGAATGTACCGTTAATATCAATTTGAACATTGCGAATAACAAATGATGTAGTATGAACAGTAGCATCAAAATCACCCATACCTAAATGAATCATATTAATGATTGCTTGCGTGTTTACGATTTTATTTCTTAATTCATCATAACTTGATAAAAACATCCAAGAATCAGGATTAACCATTGCAATAAAACCATTTTTCTTAACATATGGGGCTTCCATAAACATAGCAAACATGTCAGATTTACTACCTGGATATTCAGCGGATAAGTATTGTTTTCCAGCTGACTCAATTTTTGATATTCCTAAGTATGGTGGATTTGTAATCATGACATCATACTTGGCAGACATCACTTTAGCCTGAGCTAAAAGATGATATAAGCATCTGATTCCATCACCAAGGAAATTAGAATTAAAAATTGTTATAACAGCGTTATTCTTGATTTTTTCAATTATAGATTCAATTAAATCATAGTTTTTCTTCTCAAACTTTAATAATGAACCAATAATTTTTGCATATCTGAATTTTTCAACTAACCATTTAATTTCTTTAATCTCATTAGCTGTTAAAAATTTTAATTCATTTAAACTTTCCTCATAATTATTGCTAATTAGATCTCTAGAATCCCAGATTTCATAAACCAAAGGTTTTACATAGTAATTATTACTGAAAAATCTAGAATTTAGAGCTCTTGCTTTCATAACTAATGAAAAAGATGCAAGTTGTGCTGCACGCTTGTCAATTTCTAGACCGACTAAATTGTTTTTCAATATTAATGAAGGAATATCACGTGTTTGATATCCACGCTCTTCATACATCTTGTATAGAAGGTCAAATACATACACAAGAATGTGTCCTGATCCACAACAAGGTTCAATAATTTTGATTTCTTCTGGATTAATATTTTTATATTTTATTGAATCAAGTTTTGACTGAACATCTGCTTCTTGCTTTGCATCATCTACATAATATTTCATTTCAGACTTTAGCGAAGAATTAGGATAACTCTCAAGCCAAATTCTACCGACAGAATTTTCGGCCATATATCTAACAATCCAATCAGGAGTAAATACCTGAGTCAAAGTAGGAATCAAATCTTTAGTTACAACCTTCGCATCTCTAAATGTTTGTCTATCATCAGCAACATAGAATTGATAAAGCCATCCAATTACTTCTACATCATTCAAGAAATCATCTTCACCAATTTCCATAAGTTTTGTGATAAATGTCTCACCCTTTAATAATGCCTTTGGAAGCAACAATTCTAGGTAATCCTGATCTCTATCAAATAGCATAGGTAAAATACCACTCAATGCATAGCATTGGCGGAATAAAACATAGCTATATGCTTCGTCAAGCTTTCCTTGAGCGTATAAAGGTTGGACTACTGATAAGTCAAGTTTTAATTCATCTTTTACCAAATCAAGATGCTTCATGATTTCAGGTTCAACACCACCATCACGTGATGAAAGAACTCTAAAACCGTGTGGCAAAAAGTCATGGACTTCCATGAATCTTAATGCCACTATTCTATTGAACCAAGTATATGCAAATTCCTCGATAACTTGTTTATAGCCATCAGTCTTTACTAACTTAACAATAGAATCTCTTTTATCTTTTAAATCGCCAGGATATGAGTTGGAGTCACCATCAATAATAGTATAGTCACCAACTTTTCTAGCTTCTTTTATATCATGCTCTGAGTTAATACCTAAAGTTTTTAAAGAAACTTCAATTTGACTTTCGAGGTTATTTTTTGCCCAGACAGCATAAAGTTGTAATGCTCTTTTATCCATATAGCACCTCTTTAATCAAGATCTAATTCATCATTGTTATTCAAAGCTTTTTCAAGTTCAGCTTTAATATAGGCAACTACTGAATCAATATCTTCTTGTGTTTTAATCTTCTTTTTTGCAGTTGGAACGCAATCAATCACTCTTACACTCTTGCGACGAACTGGTTTTGGTGGATTAACTGGATCAACTGGATTTGTTGGATCATCGCTTTCAGCAAGTACAGTTTGAATAAACTTTTTGAAGCTCTTTACTGTACTTTGACTAGAAAGAACATACGAATCCAGATTTGGAGTTTTTTTAGAAAGAGAACTGCTCCAGCTATTATATGTATGTTCGATTTCATCAAACTTATCTTGAATCTTTTGTTTTTTCTTATCAGATATATCTGAACCAATAGCTGCATCAAGCTCCTTCTTAATATCAGCTTTGTCGTTATTGATTGAACGAATAGCATTTTGATATTTATTTTCTAAGATAGCATCTTTAACACTGTTTGCTTTAAATACCAAGTTACCTAATTCAGCCATTTTTGCAAAAGGAACTGGCATAGTAAGGATGTCGTTCATTTGAGCTATAACATCACTTAAATCTTCCAAACCACCAAATAAAGAATTGTTATCGTCATACCATGCTACGATTTGTAAAGCATCGTTATAAACTTTTTGTTGAGAAGATCCTTCTTTGTAGAATGCTTCTAGTTGTTCTAATATTTCAGCATTATCTTCAAGTGAATCTTTTCTAGAAATAATTTCATTAAATACAGTTGCAGAGTCGCTTGTTTTTGTAATTGCATCAATATCAGCATAAATAGCTGGGATACATCCACTACCCGCGAATTGCTTACCGCTATATTTAATCTTTAAGTTTGATAAGAATGTCTTTTTAGCATTAAAGAAAGCAAGAACATCATTCTTCATATCCACTTCTTTCATAGAAACAGAAAGTGAATAGATATCGTTCATAATCTTCTTTACTTGATAAAGAATTGCATCATCAACCTTTTCTTGATTGCGAATAACCATAGTATCAAGGCCGTTTTTCTTAACAAAGTCATTTCTAAAGTTATAGTCCTTGATTTCAACTGGAACTTCATGTCTTGATATTTGGACTACCTCAGCCTTAAGCATGCAAGCAACCATACCTAAAATATCAAGGTCTCTCCAACCAAATGGCTTCTTAGAGAAATGTTCAATTAAAGCCTTCATAGTTGTTTTCTTATAAACTGCTTTATCGTTTTTAATCTTATTAATTATTTCAACATAAGCAGGATAGTTAGAATCGTTTGTAATATCTGTTCCGAGCAATACGTTTTGATCGCTATTGAAGACATTTAAAATATCTTTTTGCTCGTTGTAGAAGAATGAAACAAGTCCTAATTGATAGTACTCTTGTTCTACTACTTTATTTAAAGCATCAGTAAGTCTGTCTTTACCATCTTTTTCCTTGATGTTTAGATTTACGCCGTTGTAATAAATACCAGCTGAACGTAAAGTCTCGCGAATAATATCTTCAGCTCTTCTTAATCTTTCACTTAATTCAGCAGATTTTTTTGCCATAATTTCAGTCATAGCCACTGATAAAGAAGCACTATTATTTCTCTTAAAAATAGAAATTCTATTAGCTCTAATAAGTTCACTGATATATTCGCCTTGAGTCATATCCACGACCAAAGCACCTGTTCTTGCTGATTCAGCAGCAAAAGCAAAGTCATCATTCAAACCTGAGAAACCAGTGAAAACTTTTACTGTAATATTATCTGCACCGTTGATTCCTTTATTTTCATCATCAACAAATCTGTTTAATGCAAAATCATAACGATTTTTATATCTTAATTTTGTTAATTCAAATACCTTATCATATACAATTTCAAGGATAGTTCTCTTAACCTCACCTTCATTGTAATCGACTTGGTTAATTTGCTTATTTACATCCTGTTCTGCATTTGTAAGGAAGTCGTACTCTTCACCATTCTTTTGAATTAAAGTTTCTTTTTCAAGACGCTTTAAGCTTTCTGCAATCTTGTTCTTTAATTCCATTTTATCTTCATCTAAAGACTCAACCATTAAAGTTGCAATTCTATTAAGAGTTGCAGGCATTTCCTTAACATGAAGTATCATGAAAAGAACCCTTAATACTCTAATATCGAAGTCATTTAGAGTTGGTTTGTTTCCAGCAGATGTAAATACAGTTTTAATATCCCAGTCAATAAATTGTTCTATTGTTAAATAGAAGCTATCAAATGGAACTAGTAATCCTTCTGTGCAATCAGCATATTTCTTTGCTGAATCTTGAAACGCACTAAGCAATGAACGTTCAGAGTGAGCTAGGTGCTTACCTTCAGACATTCCGTGCTCACGTATAGCAGTAAATACCTTTTGTAATAATTCAAATTGGTAAGGAACGAATGGATATACATCTTTAAATTCATCAGCACTCTTGTATCCTGTCCATGATGGAGTTCCTTCAAACATAATTAAATTTGAAATCTTGCTTGAATTACCATCATATAAAGATTTAAGAGGATCTACAGCAGTATCCTTCTTTTCAAGAATACGTTTCTTAATAACCTCTCCTGCTTCAGCACCAGATAAAAGGATTCTTGTATCAAATCTAGCTTGAATCTTAGAAAAGTCTTGTTGTTTATCTTTAGTAGAATCTATCATCGCCTTAAGTTCTTGTTGTGAAGTAACAACAACCCACGCTTGACCACGACAATACTTTCCTAAATCTTCAACACAAGTTTGTAGGTTCAACATTAATTGAGTATTATCACCAATGAACTGACCTACTTCATCCATTAAGAAAATTATTCTTGTTTTATTCTTTTTGCAGTAATTGTTGACTATCTTTGCAAATTCCTCAGTTGAGTTTGTATAGTTTTGAATTTGGTCATCAACATATTTTTTTGCATCTTCTTCTGGAACGCCTCTAACCTCAACTAAAGCCTTGATGATAGAACTTCTATTAAGCGCAGCTTTTGAACGATTAGATTTCCAATCACGATGAGAAAGTTCCTCAAATTTTTTAGCAAATTCATCAAGTTTACCTTCTTCATCAAGCATTCTTTCTAGATCAGCAACCCACGGTCTATCACCACAATAACCAATAGATTCGTTGAAAGCTCTAAGCATGATATCCATGATAGCTTGAGTCTTATTTTTTGAATCAGATTTTGCCTTAGAATCAATATTAAAAAGAACTACCTTATTATTAGCTGCTGCACATTTTTGCATATCAGCCAAAAGCATCTCATCATGGATTTTTTCTTTAAAATAGTCGACAGCTTTTATACCAGCAACTTCTTCATTTTCTAATATATATCCTAATATTTTAAGAAAGTGTGATTTACCAGAACCAAAAAAGCCAGTTATCCATGCGGCCATTTTTTCTGTTGGATTTACAATTGAATCACGATACTTTCTAAAGAATATCCTGAATTGTTTAGTGATTTCGTCGGTACAAACGTATTCTTCCAACTCCATCCACTTTTGTTCTTCATCTTCGTTACCAATAGTAACAACACCCTGAATACTTCTATCAATCGGTTTTTTAAATAAATCTTTAATAATCATTTGCTTAGTCTCCTTTCAACTAATGGGAATGCTCTATAATAGTTGTCATCATCAAGCCTATCAAAGAGCCTTAATGTCATTGTTTTTTTTGTTTCATATCTTCCTGGGTACATCATGACCACAGGATTTCTTTTAAATATACTTTGTAAATTGTTTAGGATCGTATGACTTCTTATGACTGGATAAGACTTTCCTACACCAGTAATTAAGATAATTTTTGTCCCATCATCCTGAACACTTTTGAATTTATCCAAGAATTCGTTTTCGTCTTCTTCTACTGATAAAATTGGTTGGAAGATTTCAGATAATAAATGTTGCTTATCGTAATCTTTCTCTGCAGCTATAACATCCTCTGTATAGCCTTGTTCATCGATTATTTCCAACATCATTTCATATAAATCGAATTCAACAATATTTGGATTTCTACTTTTTAATTTAGATACTTCCTTACGTATAACTAGTTCTTCCTGTGGGTTGTAATCAAATATGTAGAACTTCATATCGTTAGCTGTTCCATATTTAGTTAAAGATTGAACAGACATCATCCTATCTTCAAGTTCAAGGAATCGATCGTTTAATGTTCTTTCTGCCATTACTTATCCTCCCCAAGCAACGCTTGCAAGTATTCACTATCATGAATTAGCCTAATGTGTTCCTCCACTTCAGGATGGATCATTGCTCTTTCAACATGAATGTTTCTCTTTATCCTAGTTCCTAAACCAGATTCTACTAAAATATTTCTATAACCTTTCGATAACTGATCTATAGTGAAATGTCCCCATTCAGAGACAATCATGTCAGACTCTTTCTTTGTAGCAAAGAATGTTTCAAAGTCATCTATTGATATATATTTACTTTCGCTTAATAGAGAATCTCTATAAACTTCAAACATAAAATCAAAGAATAGAGAATCATTTTTAGCGATTGCATAAACAAGAATAAATTTTGATGTATTCACATCACCACTGTATAACTGCTCCAATAAGAATTTATCAAGCTCAAGCAATCTTTCATAGATTACATTGGTAACTTCTCGTCTTCTTTGAAGCGAATCTATTTCCACATAATTCTCATCATAACATTTTTTATAAACTTCATTACGATCGTTTCCATCTAATATTAATTTCGCAATTTTCTTGGAAATTGTGTACTTGAAAGGAGTCTTTTTGATCGCTGATGAATATGGTTTTTTATTCATTTCAAGTCCTCCTATTAAATTAACTCATCATAATTCTATCACCAAAGGGTTATTTTGTCAATCAAAAAGCGTTCCGTTTGAAATGATTTTTTATTTTTTGTGAAAAGTTTACAAAAAAATCTCACCCAAGTTAATGAGTGAGATCTGTTGCAAGTGTTATTTGATTATTAATTACTTCTTATGCCCTTGATAATTCTTGTTGTTTGGATTGCATTGATTAGAGTGGTTATTTTGATTAGCTCTATATGCAGCATTGTTAGGATTATTTTGATTTGAATAATTATTTAATTGTTGTTGTGTATGTGTCTTACCACTAACACCATTAGGTTTACTCATCGTCATCTTCCTCCTCGAATTCATCTGGAATACCATAGAAGTCACATAATACTAAGTAAGCTGCATATCTTTTAGCTTCTTTCTTGGAAGTTGCATACGCAGTCTTACTCATAGCCCAACTTCTGATATAGCATGTACATTCCCACATCATCCTACCGTCATTTAATTGAGTCATTTCGTCAGGTTGATCGTATTGTGGAATTGAACATCTACCATGTTCTGCTAATTCCTTTAAAGTTGTTACTGTGTTTTCTAACTTAAACTTATCAGGTCTTTCTTCTTCAGTATCAACATCCTCTAAGAAATCATCAATCTGAAGCATGAATTCGACTGAGTTTTGCAATTCATCTGGATTCCAGTCAGTATCAATAGCTATAGCACCAAGTATAGCCTCAAATAAATCCGCCTTTACCTTTTCTTGTCTTTCGACGTGATTATCAATATCACTATCACCCATGAACATAAACTTTGCGAATCCTAACTTATCAATACGCTTAGCTAATGTTTTATTAGAAACTATTTCCTTTTTTAATTCGGTGAAATCAGATTCATTCTTATGGGCAACGATACAATATTCATCATCGTCGTTTTCTTCATCGTAATAATCTGATTGAGACTTAGTAAAGCCAAATCTATCTGCTATTACCTTTACCACATAGAAATCAAGCACTCTATCTCCTAAGAACTCTAGGACTTCATTATTTTCACCACCATACTGTGTTGAATAAGAACTTCTTGTGAATGCTTGAAATAATAAATCTTGGTTTTCAAACCAATGTCCAATCTTTCTTTGGACTTCATCTAAATGATCGTTTAAGTTTTGCATAAATATCGTCCTCCTTAATTCAAAACTTTATCCTTAAGGAAACAAAAAAGACCTTATGCCGACAGGGTAGACTCCTCCTAACTAGAGTCCTCCTATACAAAGGTCTAATTTAATCAAAACAATTTTTGTAAGATTTTCTACTTAGTGCCTCCCACTTGCAAAAGGCATTAAACAGATCACATTACTCAACTACTTTGAGGAAACTAATCCTTCCTTATCGGACGAATAAAGTATACTACAAAATCTTGACAAAATCAATCTTTCGGCAACAAAAAAGAGCCCACTACTCATCATTTCTGACTTTCATGGGCTTACCTTAGTTTTCTTTGTCTTTATTAAATTGTTTAAAGATTTGATTCGTACCAGTTGCGGTTAATCCTGAGGCTGCACCAATTATAATCGCCACAACTACATTTGTTGCTGGAATAATTGATGGAATAAAGTAAAAGCAAATAATACCTGCGATAGATCCGATAATTAGCGAAATTAATGGAATCAATCTAAGAAACTTCTCGTTGTTATTAAATGCTTTCTTTAGAATCTCAATGATTAAATACACCGCTGTTGCAATTGCAGGTACACTTATTAAATTCAAATAGTCCATCTTGAACCTCCTTATTTATGTGCTTGTTTATTGACGTACTCTTCTATGTCCTGGATAGCTTCAGTAACAGGGCCATTACATCCTTGTTCCTTTAAGCCTTTAAGACACGCAAGTACGCCTTTTGTTAGAATTGATTGTTCTTCCTTAATTGCTTTGATATCTGTGTCATTCTTTTCACGTTTCAAGAGCCAATTATGGAAAGAAAAAACAGCACCGAAGATAACTCCGAATGCTGTTATAACTGATGCAATTAATAATACTAATTGTGCTGATTCACTCATAATAATCCTCCTATTTTAGCCATGAAGGCTTTTCTGGTATAACCTTAGTCTCTGTTACATTTAGCCAAGCCTCATACCATCCTTCTAGTTCTTCTTTTTGGATGTCGGTTAGTTTGTTCCACCAAAGTTGAGATCTATTATCAACAATATTGAAACATTCCCTTTGCCTTCTTTCCCTTAACGAATCATCATCCATTAAAGATTCCAGAACGAACTCTCCATCAACATATCTCCAGTTTGTATTAAAACCAAATGTTGATATTGCTTCGAACTGTTCATCAGTTATCTCCATTTCAATTGTTGCATCTCTTATATATGGGCTTTCAACATACCCATTTTCATTAATCTTTATAATCATACTTCCCTCCCTAATAACCGATTACTAAATATGTAACATATCTAGTACCCGCACCATCATTTGCTATATAAACTGTTGTGCCACTGATATAAGTCATACATATTCCTTTTGTTCCACTTAAACTTTCGTTTGAAGCTGTTGCTTGGCAAGTGGCATAGACATAGGATATGTTTGTGAAATATGAACCTAGATAAATCGAACCCCATGCATCTTGTGCTAACGACATCCTTCCACACCATATTCGTATATGTCTACCACTGCTTGGATAAACATTTTCAAAAGCAGGAATTCTCATCATATCCTGTATAGAAATATTAGTTTTACATGAAGCTGCTTCATTACCATCTGTATAATAGATTGATAATCCATTTTGATCTAATTGAGACCAATATTGCCCATAATAACCATCTGACTTAAATCCAAAATAAGCGCTATTGATTCTCATATTTGTAGCTGATATTGCGTATTTAGGTAATCTATCATCATTACTTTGTTCACCGATAGTAAAACTACCATATGTATTGTTTGAATATTTTAATCCATTAGTATTAACTTCTAGATTACCAATCTTTCCGCTTTTACTATTAATTGCTCCAGTATTATCAACACTAAAATTGCTACCAACTTTTATAGATGCACCTTTAATATCAAGTGATGTATCACGTACAAAGTAATAAGTGCCACCATTTGAAGCTACAGAAATATCTGATGTATCTGGAACCAGAACATAACCTCTATCATCACCACTATTAGCACTTCCATCCTTGCGATAGACTATATAAATATAATCGCCTGATTTTAGACCAGTGTATTCAACCTTAGTATATGAACTTAGCGTTTTACCACTTTGTTGATTACTTCTTGTGTGAGCATAAACTGTAGAGTCTGTTGATTGAGTTGGATATGTAGCCGCATTGACTTTAGATGCTATTGTATAATCAAATGATGATTCGGCGTAAGAACGAATATAAATAACTAAATTCATAGCACTATGCATTGTAATTTTACTGATAGCCTGTGTACTATGTTGATTCTCATTATTAGATTTATATCCGATTAAAGAAACTGATGTGAGTTCTATACCACTATTACTTCCAGGAGTTCCTGCATATAAGCTATTTGATGTGATATTAAACCCACCAATCTTTCCTTGAAGTGCTGATATGATACCAGAATTAATCCAGCTAGCTTCGATAGCATCAGCCATTACATAGGTATAGCCATTTTTTGTATAGATGCCTCTCGATATTCCTTGTGATTCTTTAGAACCTGCTAAAGCGTTACATATATTAGTCCAGTTAACATTTGCATCTGATCCTGCTGGGCCTGTCGGACCAGTCGGACCTGTAGGTCCCGTTGGACCAGTAGCTCCAGTATCACCTTTATCACCCTTTGCACCTTTTAATTCTGCTTTTTGAGTATCAGTTAAATTGATTCTTAAACCTACCGCTGTAACCACACCTGTTGGATCAACAGTAAAGTTAGGGCCAAGTCTTATTCCATCAGTTCCTATATAGACACCATTATGGCTGGTATCACTAAATGAAGTGACACCATTTTTTATTGCGTTACTACTTAAAGTAAATCCTGCAATAGCTCCTTCAATAGATGTAATCTTACCATTTACTTCAAGTCCTGAACTATTAACCTTCATTACAGTCTTTTTATTTGAGTACAATTCAAAACCAGAGCTTTGAAGTTTCCATCCAAATGATGAACTAGAATTACCATATACACTATTAGCCTTATTTGAAACTTCTGCAGAGATAGAACTTGCTGTTTGTTCTAAAGCTGAAACATCTGATTCTAAAACATTTATATCTTCCTTCGCAGTATCTAAGTCTTCACCGATACCAGTTATCACTTCAGTATGTTGTGATACTGTGCTGCTAAGCCCATTAAGATTTGTTTCAAATGTTGCTTGCTTTGTTGTTAATGTTTGAACGTTGCTTTTTATGGTATCTGTGCCGTTTTGTTCTTTCCAAGCAGAACCATTATATACCTTAGTTAAAGGTGGATTTTGAGATGTATCCACCCATAACTGACCAGTATAAGGATTTTGAGGAGCACTAGTTCCTGTATAAACATCATTCAGAGAATAAATTGTATATTGAGCTTGTGACCTCATTATTATTACCTCCTAAATAGTTACTTCAACCATGAATGTTGCTTTAGTTGTTACATCAGTATTTGAAACAGATAATGTCTTACCAGTTTTATGTCCGCTAGTACCCCAAGTAGTATCTATTGCACCATCTTTGTTATATTTAGTCCAAGTGTATGTTCCAGTACCTGTTGCATCTACTTCAACACCAGCTTGATATACAACTGCTTTCAATGTTGTACTTCCTTGACCATTTTTAAATACATCACCACCAGTTGAAGTAATCACGACTTGAAGTGGATCAGCATTATCTATAAATGTTGCTACATCATAGAACTTAGAATTGTAAGTATTTGAAGCTGAATCAGTATCTGTAGCGCAACACTTGAAGACTGCATAGGAATCTACTGCAGCTGCATAAATGGTAATTGTTGCTGTGGTTGTTCCTGTATACTTTCCTGTAGTATCAGTTAGTTTTCTCCATCCAACACCAAAATCAGCGTCATATCCTGTTGAACTTGAGCTTGTAACTGAAGAGTCCATAATCGCCCATTTATATCCAACATTAGTTGTATCTACACTTGAGCCTCTCCATAGTTCTGCCTTAGCAGTTAATGTTGCTACATCGCTATTTTTGAATACATTTCCTGAAGGTGTAGTAACTAACAAATCTACAATACCACCACCATTTACTACTCTTGAGAATGAAATAGTAAGTGGATGAGTTATTTGAAGACCTGTAGATGCATCTTCATAAGTAATGACGCACTTAAAATCAACACCAGCAAGTCCTGCCATAATATTTGCTTTAACGGTTAAAATGTGACTTTTTGCACCACTTAGAGCATAGTTTCCACCAGTAGTAATAGCCGTTGTAGATGTTCCTTGATACCATTTAACTGACTTAACTGCTGCACTTGTAATTTGATCAGTTGTTGTGCCAATCACATAAAGGCTTGGAGTTAAAACCAAATTAGTTGAACCCCAGTTAGGTGAGTATGAACCATTATCAGGATTATACATTTGTGTCTTTGGATGATTTGAGCCAATATAACCTGTTAAGGTTAAGGCGTCATTATAATCAATAATCGTAAATTGACCTTGTGCTTTAGACATATTTTATTCCTCCTCTTTTCCCAATAGGGATTGTCTAGTTGTTGTATCGATTAAATCACAACAAAAAGTCGCCCTTACTTTGACGTCATCATTTGTGATTTCTATTTCTTTTGTCCCACCATAATGATTAGTGTTCCAGACATTGTCTGCATCGGCATCATCAGAAACTCTAGTCCATATAAATTGATTGGAATCCAAAGTATCAGTGATGTCATTATCCCAACTATAAACGGTGGCTTTTAAAGTTGTTCTAATATCTCCATTTTTGAAGATGTTTCCATTGGTTGATGTGATTACCAATCTAAGCATCTTTTGACTTTCAATTTCGTCAATTCTACCTGATTGTTCACTTACAGCTTCGGTCGTTGCATAAGCACGAAGCACTACCTCTCCAGTTTCAAGATTCCAATAAGATGATCCATCAAGGCTTGATAAGACTCCTGCTTTTATGATGTTTGCAACCAAAGTTCCTGAAGTGATGAAGTTGGCAACAATTGAGCCATCAGCTGTTATTGCAGTTTCGTAAGGCCCATTATAACCATGAGATGAAAAGCCAAGACCGCCTAGATTCCAACGCCAAACATTCACTGCTTCATCGATATTCTCATTATCTAGAATTAATAGTTCGTATGGCGTTCCATCGTTTTGTGTATGGATAACCACGCAACCGCCTTTATTTCCAGTGATAAGTTTTGTCGCATTAGATATAGCTGATGTTAACAGCAACGGAAATCTATCTACTTGCTTCTTGGTTGTTTCAATCTCATCTTCTATATCATTTATCCTGACTGCAAGATTTGATTTAGATTGACCTAAAGTAATTGTTTTATATTTTTCATCAAGGCATGAATACACTGTCTTGATTACCTTCAATTTCACTTCAACACCAAGAATCTGATGTTTTATTGTCACAGTATCACAAAGTGATAATCGTTCATGAATTGCACTATATTCTGCTTGCTTCCATAAAGGTTCAAAAGAAACTGTAATAGTTGGTGAATCAACTCCAAGTGGATGATTTCTAATCCATATGTTGGCTTTGGTTCTTAATGCATATTCAGTTATTCTTTCTTCCTTACCAAAGGCATCGGTAAAGTCCTTTATATAAACCTTACCATTTTCAAGTACTGTGTTTGAGATTGGAAGCACCTCTTCAGGTAAAGTCACTACTGTTTCTTCATCCGTTTCATCATCTTTAACAATTCCATACGGTAAGACATGTGTATAAACATTTGTGATATCTGAAGAATGCTCAAACTTTGTAAGGTTCTTCCCATACTCAATAACAACGCCTCTATCAAGACCACGAGCTGAATGCTGATAGATTTTGAAATTATCCCACTCAAACTCACCACCAAACAAATCTAATAAGCTTCCTTTAGAACCACCCATCAAACTTCTTACACTCACAGGAATAGTTGCACCAAAATCTGCTGCCTTAGACATGTCTGTTTGGTAAGTGAATGAATGAGGAATTACTGCTTTTTGAAGCAATGTTTCACCGCATTGACTTACTGATGAATTTGCCAAAGAAAATGGAGTCACTCCTATCGTTACCAAATCATAAGATATATGAGTGGCATTGACGGTTATGATTCCATTAATCGGTACTGAAATCTTATATATCCTGAACGCTTGATTACATGCTAGATCATTAGGTTTAGCAACGATTATGCGTTCTTTTTTTATGTAACCATATAGCAAACCGTTGATTGGATACTTAAGTTCAAGCTCATATTGACCATTTCTTTCTTCAGTAATCTCACAAGACGTTGTATCCCTTAACACTCCTATTCCAAAGGTATCAAATGTTTTAGCTGTTGATTCAAACAAAATAGGTATCATAGGCTCACCCACCTTGTAATAATCTCAACTTTTGTTATTCCGCCATTAAAAGATAAGACGTTATCTCCTTTTGAAAATTCAGGAAATCCATCACCAGAAACATTGCTATTCTTTAGTTCTGTTCCTTTAAAACAGTTCATGAGTTCAGAGTCAATTTCGATATACTCATCAATTTCAGTAATGTTCCATATCTTGTTTCCTTCACCATTTTGAATAACAAGAGTCCCATCACCACTTCCATAAATCTTTAGATATGGCTTTGATGTGAAATTAAATGGATTTTGAAGAGTAATTGTGTCTGTTGCTTCTATCTCAACTAGGCCTTCAAGAAGATATCTAAAAGGAAGGCAAGAAAAGGAAAGAGTAAAAACGCCAATCTTTCTAGCCTCATCAGATATGTCCAACTTGTTATTAAAAACCGCTCTTCTTTTGAACTTTACATCATATGAGTCAGTCAAATCGTGATATTTGTTAACCTCATCATAGAGCCAGTTCTTGATTCTTGTTAGTTTATCAGACAAGTCTTGAATGGACTTAGCAGGAACATAGCATGTGTAAGATACACCAACATTGCCAAATCTACCGCTTGGATTAAGTAAATCACCATCACGTCCAGGAATGGATATCGCTGATGCATCAAACTTAGGAACCGAGTAAATAGTCTTATTTTGAATTCTTAATTCGAACTCATCTGATCTGTGCCCATTGAATGAAAAATAACTCATGCGAATACCACTCCTTTTCGTTTTATGAAATTATCAGCAGTCTCCATTATTTCCTCAGTTAAGGAATTGATATCTTCTGCCGAATAGTTATTAAAGTTTGCGATTTGTAATTGAAGACTTAGCCCTCCTCTTACTGCATTTGGTGTATCTCTTAATGAATCTACGCTAGATGAAACATTAAAGTCCGTAGGAACCTTAGACATGTCTGAACCGAGGCCATCAAAGACTGAATTCAAATCTTTTGTCATTTCTTCTGCCGATCCAATAACCTCTCCAGCAGTTTCATCGATACCTTTAGCCAAACCTTCCATCATCATGTCACCAATGAATGCCATCTTAGTTGATGGTGAATGAATACCAAAGAAATTCTTGATTCCATTCCACAAATTAGATGCCCAATTAGATACTTGGTCCCAGATCCATGAAGCTAAAGATTTTATACCTTCCCATAAGCCCTTAACTAAGTTTTTACCTACGTCGGCCATTTGTGAGAATCCATTACCAAATGCACTGATAATTGCACTAAGAATTTGAGGAACAGCTTTTACTAGTTCCATAATGATTGTTGGTAAGTTAGTAATAAGTGCCATGAAGACTTGAACACCAGCCATGATGATTTTATCTAGGTTGTTCATCAAAGCATTTACTATTCCACTAATGATTTGTGGTATTGCTTCAACAATCATAATAATGATATCTGGTAATGCTTGTATCAAAGATACAAAGAGCCTAATACCTGCATCAATAATCAAAGGCAATGCCTCAATAACAGCATTAATGATTCCATCGATGATTTGAGGAATGGCAGCAACAATTGCAGAAATTATCTCAGGCAGTGCTTCTACTAAAGATGTAAGCAATTGAATACCTACTTCAATGATCTGAGGAATTGCCCCTAATATGAAATCCACAATAGCCAAAATTATCTCAGGGAGTGCCTCAATGATTATTGGAATAGCCTCTAATATTCCTTGAGCTAAACCTTCTATAATTTGTAATACGGCGTCTAATAACAAAGGCAAATTCTCAATAAGTGTATTCACGACCTGAATTAACACCTCAACTACTGCAGGGATTAAATTAGGCAATGCATCAGCTAGTCCATTTGCAAGCGTAATTATCACAGTCGCAGCTGCTTGAATTATCTGAGGAAGATTAGCAAGTATCGTTTTAACTAATGTTGTAACAATCTGAATTGCTCCCTGTGTTAGCTTTGGTAATGCTTTAAGTATTGCATTTAAGAATGTTTGAACTAGCCTATTAGCAGCATCAATTAAAACATCCAGGTTATCGATAATGGCATCCCCAATTCCAATAACAGCTGCTGCAATCATATCAAGCAACTGTGGGATGTACTTCATTACAGCATTGATTGCTTTTGGTAAAATCTCGCCAATTACATCAGTAATCTTTGAAATATCACCATTTGCATCTTGAACACCTTTAGTGAACTCAGAAAGTAAACCGACTCCATCTGATGCTAAATCTGTAAGAATTGGAAGCAATACTGTACCTAATGCATTTTTAAGAGCTGTTGCACCATTATTTAAAAGTTGTAACTGATCATCTAGATTTCCATAGGCTGCAAGTAGGTCATCGGATAAAACATATCCTGCTTCTCTTGCTTGCTTACCTAACTCTTCCATCTTATCTGCACCAGCTTCAATTAATGGATTCAACTCTTGAGCTGATTTACCTAAGATAGTCATTGCTAAAGCATCACGTTCGGTCTCATTTTCCATAGAACCAAGAGCAGCTATGATTTCCCAATAAACCTCATCACTATCTCTTAAGGTTCCATCAGCATTCATGATTTCAACGCCTAATTTTTCATAGGCTTCAACCATAGATTTAGATCCACCTTGAGCTGATTTCATGGACTTGATTTGCTTTGCCATTGAACCAGTCAATGTGTCGACAGACACGTCTACTAGTTCAGCTGCATACATATATTCCTGAAGTTTATCAGTAGCGATTCCTGTTACTTGCGATTGAGTTAAGACGTTGTCTGCATATTCAGCACCTTGCTTTGTGAAATCAATAAGTTTATTTCCTATTGCCACGATAGTTGCGCCAACTGCTGCCATAGCAGCCGCCATTCCTGCAGCTACACCTTTTACAACTCCACCTAATGCTTGAAACTTCTTAGAAGAATCTTCCGATTGCTTTCCTGCATCCTCAACTTCATCGCCAAATTTATCAGCACTCTTTTCTGCATCTTTAAATTCGCCTGAAGCATTATCCAATTGCTTATTGTTATTTTGGAGTTCACGCTCCATTTTATTAAGTTCAGCTTCTGCCTCATTTAATTTGATCTGCCAGCTTTGAGTTCTTTTATCAGTTTCACCAAATGAAGATGACGCATTATTTAAGGCATTTTTTAATACCTCAATTTTTGATTTTTGCGCTTCAATCGACTTTTCTAATACTTCATTTTTGGCAGTTAATGATTCTACAGAATTCTCATTCTTATCAAACTGCGAATCAACGAGTTTCATTTCACTGCCTAGAACCTTAAAGGAGTTATTGATTTCAGCAAGAGCCGATTTGAACTCTTTTTCACCTTCAAGGCCTATCTTTAATCCAAAATTCTCTGCCATTGTCAATTCCTCCTTTCTTAGATTCCATCAGGTATAATGTCGTCAATAAAGACTTCTACTTTTGGTTTTGAGATACCTTCAAACTGTTTGTGGCATTCCCATAAATCCAAAAGCAATCCAAAAGGCATAAGCCACACCTCGTCCTGAGTCAGATGAAGATGGGCTAAGCCATAATATAAAAGACGAGTAAACAACTCTTCATCGCTTACTCGCCCACTGCGTTTTTTGTTTCTTCACTCACAATATTTCTTTGAACACCTTTATATAAGGCTTCAGTGATTGCATCCTTGAAGTTTGCTAAATCTTGTGGTGTAGTTAGAATCTCAACTTCATCCTCTGTTAAGAGTTCTTTTTTATCGTTTGGATTCTTGTAGTTATGAATTAAGATTGGTTGATTTGCTAAAGTAACGATTAACCATACAATCTCACCAATTGCACCTTCATAATCTTTGTTAGTTAAGAGCTTGTCGCCAAGTTTCTCTAGCCCACCATACTTTTTAGCAATTTCCTTAGTTGCTTTAGTAGTAAGCAAAAGTTCATATTCTTTATCACCAATTTTGATGATTGCACTTCTTTCATTAGCCATTAGTTATTACCTCCGCCACTATTTTGTGTATATGTAGGTTCATATACTGCATTGTACCAAGCACTGATAATTGCAGTATTTGATTCACTTTCAGTGACTTCAGCTTTCCATAAATGCTTGTTAGCCCCATCAACTTTATTTCTTTGAAGTATTGTTCCTTCAATGGTTGGTGTTGAGAATGTGATTGAATCACCTTTTGTAGCAAGGTTAGTAGCAGGAATACCAAATAAGACGCGGTATAACCAATAATACTTATACTTTCCATTTGATTTCTTTGCTCTAAAACCAATAGCTACATAGTTAGACACGTCTTGACCACTTGAAACAAGTACACCATTTGCATCAACTCTAGCACCAACTAAAGCAGCTGCAGCATCGTTACCAATTTCATCAACACTTAAAGAAAGTGTACCTGATTTGAATTCCTTTACTGCTTCAGCTTGACCATCATCAGCAAATAAAGTGGCTTCATTTAGTTCAATTGAAAGATCAGCAGAGATCGCTTTTGCAAGTTGAACTGGAGTGCCATATGTTTCGTTCCCATTACTATCTTCAGTAATTGGAGCATAATAAAGTTTATCTAATCCTATAGTTGCCATAGATTTAATCCTCCTCTTGTTCTATTTCATAGGTTTTGGCTACGTCAATTGTGTACTGATAGTAGCCTGTATCAGTGTCATAACCTCCATACCTTCTCTCGGTTATGCAAAAGAAATGAGCAATCAATCGGCCAGAGATTTTATTCTTAAGCCTGATATAATTGCCCTTTGTGTAAATTGTTATTCGAACTTCCTGTTTATCCAACTGCGGCTCATCGTCCGCGTTTAGAGGATAGGTATCGACTAAAGGCACCAACACTATGTATTCGCTTGGAGCTTCTTTGCTAAATACTCCCGTTTCAATTGGAATATTAAGACTTTTTAGAAGTTCTTTCACTTCAGATAATATGTTCATAGTTTCTTAATCTCCTCCTCTATTTTTCTAGCCATAGTCTCCTCGCATTCTTTCTTTGATGAGCTTTTGGCATTCTTTAAAAATGGCTTTGCAGGCTGCCCATGTTTGCCGTATTCGATTATATTTGCGACCATTGCATTAGCAGAACCATCTGATCTATATTCATCAAAGCCAACCTTAATGTTATAGTTTCCATTCCTATCAAGAAGAACTGGAGACAGACCTAAAGCATTTACTAATTGTCCTGTAGATGGGCCTTTTACCATAGACTCTAGGTTAGACTTCGTTTTCCTTAAAACAACATCTCCTCCTGCAGTAAGTGCGGATTCTGCAATCTTATCCATGTTATCCCCAACTCTAGATAGTTTCTTAAGCAAGTCTTCAGGTAATTTTGCAGTACACTTAGCCATTTGATGCCTCCACCCTTTTTGCTAGGATTTCAAGATACATCCCTCTGCCCTTTACATTTTCTACCGATATGATGTTGTATCTAATATCATCAATTTCAACGTAGTGTTTTGTAGTTATGACAAGACCAGGAATTTTCCTTAGTTTGAAGAGTTCTGTTGCCTCGCTAAAAGCCGCTAAATTGGCCCAACGTTCGCTTCCATGCCTTCCTTCAACAAACACTCGAACCTCCGCTAAAACCGCGACATTTTCAAAGCTAAAGCCCTCAGAATCGATTTCACGTGTTATTGATATGATCTTTGCTTTTTTATTCATCAAACCAAGTCCCATATGCTACACCTTCCATTCTCTATCCAAGAGCAAGAGCCTATTTGCAGTTTTATAAGTTTGTTCGCTGGCATTGGTGTTATCAGCAAAAAAGCCACCAGTTGAACCATCACGTGATTCATAAAAGTGGCTTGATAGCATGATTACTGCTTGTTTGGTTCTTTCACTCATTTCATGGGTTTTATAATACCCTTCTTCCAAATGCTGGTACCCTTCTGCATAAGAAATGGCGGCAGAGATGAAAGAAACAATAAGACTGTCATCGTCGTTGAAAGTTATGATTAGATTCAATTTCACTTGTTCTAATAATTCATTTGCAGTCATCCCTGCCACCTCCTAATTAGTTACCTGAACCGCTAGTAGTTCCAGATTTTTGCTGTAAGACTTTAATTGCTTCTGGAAGAACTAACTTGCCATCTACTCTTTGAGTAGCAACAAAGCCAGTTTGATCAGTTGCAGCATAAAGTTCATTTAATTTCTTGAAAATACGGCCTTGTCTATCCGCAATCCAGTAATAAGAGAAATCACCAAAGGCGATAGTCTTAGCACCAGCAGCAATAGCAGGAACGTAACTAGATGTATAAACTGGTCTTCCTAAAATGGTATCAGGAGTTCCAGCAGTTAACGCAGGTTGCCATAAATAGTTATCGTTCTTATCTTTAAGTTTTCTGATTGCCTTAACCGTAGAATCGTTAAGAACCCATATAGCTTTCTTTCTGTAAGGTGCCTTTAAAGAATAGAATAAATCGATAATTTCATCGGCAGTAATTGTAGTTGCACTTGCAGCAGTTACACCAATTTCTGCACCACCAGTAGAATTGAAAATACCGATAGGTTTACCAGTACCATTACCAGTGAAGAATGCTTCCTCTTCTTTAGTACCGATTCGTCTACCAAATTCCTTAGAAATATATGCTTCAAGATTGAATGCACTATCGTTTAAAAGTTCGTTGGAAACTTTGATTAAAGTGCCGAGTTTATAAGCTCCGATAGAAACTTGATTGAATGCATCATCGCTATCAGAGATAGTTCCTTCTTCATCAACCCAAGAAGCACTGCCCTTAGAAGCAACAACAGGAATCTTACGATCACCGCTTGAAGTGTTGATAACATGAGCAAGCTTTCTAAAGATATTTTCTTCTTCCAAAGCTTCAACAAGAGTGTTCTCGAATTCATCAGGAACTAAATATCCACCTTCAGAGTCAGTTCCGATTTGAAGAGCATCGGCAACTTCTGGACGGATAGTCTTGCTTCTCATAGCATTCCAGAAACTCTTTTTATAGTTTTTAGAAGCACGGCCAGTCTTTTCGTCTTCGCCTTCAACCATAGGTTTACCAACGATAGGTTTGTTAACTGGCATATTTAATTCAGCTTCAATAACATTACGCTTTTCAAGACGCTTGATTTCCTTAGTAAGGTTGTCAAAGTCATCTTCCATTGCGGCATACTTAGCATCATCTTCAGCACTAAGCACACCCTTTTCATTAGTTTGAGCCTTAAGGAACGCATCCATAGCTTTCCAAAGATTGGCTCTCTTTTCGATAAGTTCATTAATAGTCATGTTCTTTTCCTCCTAAATGTATTTTTTGATTGTGACTAATTTGTCTTTTAAATCGCTGACAGAGCGTCCTTTTTTCGATGCAGGAACATCATGTTTTGAAATCTTATTGACTAATTGAGTCTCAAATTCCTTTGCTCCAAAAGCATATGCTTCAGCAGGCACTTGTTTCTTTTCGTCTTCTAAGATTTCGTCTGCAAAACCTAGTTCAATTGCCTTATTTGCATTCATCCAGGTTTCACTATCCATCAAGTGAGATAGAACCGTTCTCGATTGCCCAGTCTTTAGTTCATAGGCATTGATAATGGATTCTTTTACCTCATTAAGGATATCGATAGCCTTTTCCATGTCCTTTCGTTCACCAAAGGCTGCCATTGATGGATTGTGAATCATAATTAACGCTGTCGGTGCCATCTTGACTTTTGTGCCAGCCATAGCAATTACCGAAGCTGCTGAAGCTGCAATTCCATCAATCTTGACTGTAACTTCATCCTTATAATCCATAAGCATTGAATAAATTTGACTAGCAGCAATACAGTCACCGCCTGGACTATTGATCCAGATGGTAATCGGACCAGAACCACTGAATAACTCGTCTTTGAACATTCGAGGTGTTACATCATCGTCAAACCATGACTCTTCTGCGATTGTTCCGTTAAGTTCGAGTACTCTTTCTTCCGTTTCGCTGTTTTGAACCTTTATCCAATTCCAAAACTTCTTCATCGGCTTCTTCCTCCTTTTCTTTATTTGCATAAGCTCCTGCATTTTTTAATGGGAGCATATTGCCGTTAATTAAATAAAGATCTCCACCTTCCTCGGCAGGGATCTTGTCTAAGTTTTCAAGTTCTCTTATATCATTTGCGCTCATCCAGCCGTTTTGTCTTGCTGTTGCATAGCCTTGCATTCTTGATTGATAATCACCTCTAAGTAGTCCTTCAACATTGAATTTGAAGAAATAAGTCTTCTTCTCATCAGGATTTAGTAACGATCTGTTTAATGATTGCTCCCAACGAATAATCCAAGGATCAAGAGTGTACTTAACAAACTCTAGTGATTGCTGCTCGATATTTGAGAAGCTTGATTTTTCTAAGTCACCAACCATATGAGGTGGGACTCTGAATATTCTCGCTATTTCATTTATCTGGAACTTTCTGGTTTCAAGGAACTGTGCTTGTTCTGGTGCAATTGATATAGGTGTATATTTCATGCCCTCCTCAAGAACAGCGACTTTGCCTGAGTTAGCACTTCCTCCAAATGTTGAGTTCCAATTCTCTCTAAGCCTTGCAGGATCTTTAATTGTTCCAGGATGCTCTAAAACACCAGAAGGTGCTGCACCATTAGCAAAGAACTTAGCTCCATATTCTTCTGTTGCAATTGCTAGTCCGATAGCATTCTTTGCCATAGCAATTGGTGAGTAACCAACAAGTCCATCGAATCCCAAACCAGGGATGTGAAGTACATCTCTTGAACTTAATGTGACCGTTCCAGCATCTTTTGCTTTACCTTCCTCTGAGCTTCTTTGATAAGTGTAATAAAGGACTCCGTTTTCATCTCGGTCCACACTCATCTTGTTTGGCATCAAAGGATACAAAGCAATAACCTCGCCTTTACCATTTCTAATAATCTGCGCATAGGCATTTCCCCATAACAACAAGTGAGTCATCAAGGTTTCTCTAAATACGAATGAACTCATTTCAGGATTTGGTTCATCATGTAGCAAGTGATACAAACCTGTATCTATTGCCTTTGTTTTAGATCCGTCCTCGTTGTACTTATAGAAATGAAGCGGAAGTCCAGCTACTGCTTCTGCAAGTATTCTCACGCAGGAATATACTGCAGTCATTTGCATAGCACTTCTTTCTGTTACTGATTTGCCAGCACTTGATCCACCCATGAAGAATGAATAGGTACTACCAGCAGTTCTATCTTGCGGTTTATCTCTGGCTTTTCTTTTGAATAAACCCATTTGAACACCTCCTAAATAATTAAAAGGCCCCTGGAATCGTATACCGACTCAGTTGCCCCACTGCCATTTCTGATGGCTCTATCAAGTGCCATAACAGTTGCTACAGCACCATCGATTTTTTCTGTTGATTTTGCTTTATCCATTTTTATGTTTCCAGCAGGATCAACCCTTACACACACGTTATCCATCATCCAATGAAGGACTGGATTACCGTCATGCTTTATTTGTTTTGCAAGAACCAAGTTCATCAGTTCTTTTGTAGGTGGACTCATATCCTTAAAGCCCTGACCAAAAGGAATAACCTTAAAGCCTAAGTTATCCAAGTCTTGAGTCATCTGGACTGCACCCCATCTATCAAAAGCAATCTCTTTGATGTTGTACTTTTTTCCTAATTCCTCAATAAAGGCTTCAATAAATCCATAATGGATTACATTTCCTTCTGTAGTCTGTATGAATCCTTTTCTGTCCCATATGTCATAAGGCACATGGTCTTTCATTACCCTTGCTTCCATGTTCTCTTCAGGAATCCAGAAAAAAGGAAGAATGTAGTAACTATCATCGCTTTCCGTTGGTGGAAACACCAAAACGAATGCTGTGATATCTGTTGTTGAAGACAAGTCTAAACCGCCATAACATACACGACCTTCTAGATCTTTTGGTTTGAAGTCGCTCTTGCAGGCTTCCCACTTGTCCATAGGCATCCACCTTACTGCTTGCTTTACCCATTGGTTTAGTCTTAGCTGCCTAAAGGTATTCTCTTCAGCAGGATTTTGTTTTGCTGATTCACAGGCTGCTTTGACCTTTTCAATTTGAACTGTAATTCCAAGCGATGGATTTGCTTTTTTCCAAACCTTAGGATCAGTCCAATCATCCTCAGGTTCAGCTCCATAAATCACTGGATAGAACGTTGGATCAACTTTTCTTCCAGCAAGGATGTCTTTTGCTTTTTGATGAGTTTCATAACAGATAGACTTAGTGTCCGTTCCAGCAGTTGTGATTAAAAAATACAAAGGTTGCATTCTGGCATCGCCTGAACCTTTGGTCATGACATCAAACAATTTTCTGTTTGGTTGAGTATGAAGTTCATCAAATACAACTCCATGAATATTGAATCCATGCTTTGAATAGGCTTCAGCACTAAGAACCTGATAAAAGCTGTTAGTTGGCTGGTAGACTATTCTTTTTGTAGCCGCCAGTATCTTGCACCTTTTATTCAATGCAGGACACATTCGAATCATATCGGCAGCCACCTCGAAGACAATCGATGCCTGTTGTCTGTCAGCGGCACATCCATATACTTCAGCTCTTTCTTCACCATCGCCACAGGTAAGAAGTAATGCGACTGCTGCTGCAAGTTCTGACTTACCTTGTTTCTTTGGTATTTCAATATAAGCTGTGTTGAATTGTCTATATCCGTTTGGTTTTAAGATGCCAAACACATCTCTTATAATTTGCTCTTGCCAATCGATCAGTTCAAAAGGCTCTCCTGCCCATGTACCTTTTGTATGGCATAGGCATTCAATAAAGTTGACTGCATAATCGGCAGCGTCTTTATCATAGATGGAGTCTTTGCTTTTGAACTTTGTAGGCACATATTTTTTAAGTTTTCTCAAGCCCTCCACCTCCTTGTAAAGGAAAAGGACTCCCCTAAAGGAATCCAAATCTGTAATAATGCAACTTCAGAGAATTACTTATCTTCGACTTGTGGAATTGTAGCGATAATCTTTTCTTTTTCCTCATCGCTTATCCCTAAGCTATCTAGTGCTTCTCTAGTCCCACATAAAGGACATATCGCTGTAACATTATCTACTCTTGAAATTGCAGGATGACCTCTATACGTCTTGCCGCACTTTGGACATACCTTTTCGCTAACTACCACTCTTTCTTCTGCCATCTTACTTTACCTCCATACTCTTGATTATTGCTTCTTCGATTAAAATCGGATTGAAACCAAATGTTCTATAACCTTCAAGGCATACCTCAACGTAACCTCTGCTTGGAATTCCAAGTTCTCGTTCCTCGTGCATGATGTATACGAATGCCTTTGAATGACGTGGAAGTCCTTTTTTAATTGACTTGAAGTCTATCTCTATTTCCTTTTTGTAATAGAAACTAGGATATCCTTCATACCTATCAAGTGACTCCTCACAAGCCTCATCTACTTTCCAGACTGCAACAGGAACCTCATACCCTTTGGCCTTTTCTATGGTTAGGTATGAGCCTGTCTTGCTGCCTTTGAATAGAAGTCTGTAATCTTTGATTACACCTTTTCCAACAACTAGTGCCGTAGGGCATCTGAATCGCATCTGTCTAACGTTAAGGTTTGAACCATAAGCTAAATAATATCTACTCATCTTCGCACCTCCTTAGGCATTGGAAGCGGCTGGTCTATTGCCACTTCTAAATGCTGCATCGCCTGATAATCTTCTTGTTAAGAAGTCTCTAGCTGTTGAGAATTCCTCGCCAATGAAGCCAAGTCTAAGTAACCATGTTCTCATCGCGTATTTTGGATTCTCATGTTGCTGAGGTTTGCTTGATGCTCCTTTGGCTTCCTTTGCCATTTCGCTTAAGGCTAAGCAAAGCTGAATGTAGCTCTTAAGTTGTCCTGCATGAAGTCCGTTTGCCTTTCCGTTTGCTGGTGCATCGAATTGGAATAATCTGAATTCGATTGTTCCTTTTGTGAAGGTTGCGTGGAAATTAAGCATGTGGTAGCGGCTGTCGTTGTAATGCTGTGTTCTTCCGTAATCGCAATGTTGACTTCTGTACCAAACATCTGCAAATTGGCTCATTGTTTGAGGCTTCTTGCGGTTTACCTCTCTTAGGAAGTTTTGGTCCACTGTTCTGCAGTATCTGTTTAATCTTCCTCTATCAAGCTCTAAGGCTTCTGCTAAAAGGTTCTCATGGCTTGCCATGATGTTTGTTAAGTTTCTTAAGGTTCTAGGAGTGTGTCCGTTTGCACCGATGTGGATGTGGACTCCGCATCCTCTTGTTGCATCGCTCTTCGCACCTGCTTTTCTAAGGATTCTAATAATCTCTTGTAAGGTTTCAATGTCGTTGTACTTAAGGATTGGTGTTACAAGTTCGCATTTTTCATCATCTGGTCCAGCAATTGAGCAGTCCCTTTGGAATTTCCATATTCTTCCTTGAGTGTCTTTGCAGGCCCAAGTCATGTATCCGTATTCGCTGGCTGCGTTCCAAGATTGTGTTCCAAAGAAGTCTGCAATTAAGTTTGCCGCTCTTCTTCTGGTGATGTTGTTCATTTCAACTTCTACGCCAATTGTCTGTTCCTTCATGTTCTTGATTTGATTTTCTGTGTTTTTCATTTCGATTTCCTCCGATTCCATCAGGCTTTTTCATCCTTTTGTCGTGTATATATATCGCTCTAAAACACACATATATCAAGTCAATTTTTGAAGATTTTTAAATATATTTTATATATTTAAATTACCTACTTTTTAGGCTTTGAAACAAGTTCAATCTGATCCTCGCCATATACAACATTCAATCCAGAACCATTGTCCCAACTAACCAAGATCGATAGGATATCATCGACGCCTTTTACAGTTCCAAGCGTACCAATAGGTGGCGCTTGAATGTCATCCATTTTTAGAAGTCTTACTCGACTGCCGACTGGATACTGCTTTAAAAGTTCTTCCTTTGTCATAGTTTCTTCCCATCCTTACCGATTAGTTTGATTTCTCGAATGGTTCCATTCTTGAAAAGTCCAATGGCATATTTGACTGCTTCCTCTTCGGTCCAGCCTAAAGATTTGATGTAATAATCGACCAAGTAATCCATGCCACTTCTCGATGTGTTTGTTTCATCGCAAATCTTGTAAAGTTCAGCTCTTTTGTTTTCCATCATTAACACCTCCAAAGTTACATATATACATCGCTCAAAAGCGAGAATATATCAAGCGATTAGGCCGATATATCCTCTACTTTTTTAACGAGATCTTTATATGCAATCTTCTCTCCGTTTCTGATGCAATAAACACCATCTTCATCATGTGTGTTATCTACATATCTACGAAGAATTACAGAGGCGTACTTTTCATCAAGTTCCATCGTATAGCAGATTCTATTTGTCAATTCTGCAGCCATAAGTGTCGAGCCAGATCCACCAAATGTGTCCAGAACAATTGTGTTTTCTTGAGATGAGTTTTGGATTGGATAAGAAAGCAAATCAAGTGGTTTTGATGTTGGGTGGTTTTCATTTCTCTTTGGTTTCTTAAAGTTCCAGATAGTTGTTTGTTTTCTATCGGAATACCAGTGATGCTTTCCATTTTGTAAGAAACCATAAAGCACTGGTTCATGCTGCCATTGATAATCGCTTCTACCAAGAACCAACGAATCCTTAACCCAGATGCAGCAACCAGCTAAATGGAACCCTGCATCAATGAATGCAGTTCTAAAGTTCAATCCTTCAGTATCCGCATGGAAACAATATGCTGCTGCACCTGCTTCACAATGGTCAACCATGTTTTTGAAAGCCTTAAGTAAGAACTGATAAAAGTCCTCATTCTTAAGTGAGTCGTTCTGGATCTTAAGACCAGCAGACGAGCAGAAAGATACACCATATGGAGGATCTGTCAGGATCAAGTTTGCTCTCTTCCCATCCATAAGTTTATTAACATCATCTGGATTAGTTGCATCTCCGCACACAAGACGGTGTCTACCAACAATCCATACATCACCTTTTTCAACGAACGATGCTTCTTCTAATGCCTTTGTTAAATCGTAATCGTCATCTTCAACATCGGTTTTATCTTCTTTGAAGAAGTCCTCGATTTCATCTTCATCAAAACCTGTAAGGGCCAAGTCAAAGTCAGCACCTTCCAATGCTTCTAACTCAACCTTTAAAAGTTCTTCGTCCCATCCTGCATCCATTGCCATTCTGTTATCAGCAATGATGTAGGCTTTCTTTTGAGCTTCGGTAAGGTAATCAACCAAGACACATGGAACTTCATCGATTCCTTCAGCTTTTGCCGCAAGCACACGACCATGACCTGCGATGATATTGAAATCCTTATCAATGATTACAGGATTAATGAATCCAAACTCACGAAGACTAGATCTAAGCTTTGAAATCTGTTCTGGGCTATGGGTTCTGGCGTTATTTACATAAGGGATTAGTTTTTCTAGTTTTACTAGTTTCATTTCTTTTGTAGTCTTAGCCATTAGAATAACCCCCATTCAGCAAACTTCTCGAAACCGCCTAAACCATTGATGAAGTCTCTAGCAATTTCAACCACCTCTTCATAAGGCCTGTTATCAATGTATTCATCTCCAATAGCACACGAAATCTCAACTACCTGATTAGTAGCTTGTGCCTTTAGAAAACAATAAATATTCACAGACACGTCTGCCTTTGATAGGTCCTTACCATGAAGTCCACCACCAGTGACTGAATCAGCCATGTCAGAACCGAGTTTTCTATTAGTAGCACCTGTATCAACATCGGTACCACCAGTCCACTCTCCTAAAGGATTAATAATTGCCTTAGGATATTTCTTGTGAAGTTCATAGTTCTTTGCCTTGCTTTGGCAGATGATTAACTTATCTCCATCAATGATGTATTTGCCATCACTGTGGTAGTTCGCATAAATCTTTCTTGCAATTTCAGATAGACTCTTTTGTTCTTTGGTAAGTGGCACGCCTTTGAAGATACCATTATCACCGCAGCGGATCTTCTCGCTTTGGTTATCTGCTAAATGCAAGTCCTGTGGAACCTCTACGTAATCTACATAGACTCTTCCAGCAATCCTACGAGCTGCCTTGATCACATCTTTGCGGTCAAGATACACAGAAGTCTCAGCTATGATGTGACATTTACCATGACCAATTAAGACTTCTACTGCAATTCTAGGATTTTTGTTTTCCTTATAAGCCAGATCTACAATCGCACCTGCAATTCTGTCAGCAATTTTGTCTGGATGTTTAGGATTAACTTTTTCAAACATGTTCTTTTACCTCCATTAAAAAAGGCTGCTCTATGGCAACCTCGTGTATTTATTCCTAAATGTATTGTCTAGATGTTATGTCTTTTTGCCAGAGAATATGACCATCTAAACCTTATCTATTCTCTGTTTTTTTACTTTCTTTCACGCGTTCTTAGCAATCTTTCCATCATATCATCATTAGGATTAGGACCTCTGAAGTCCACAGTACAGTTCTCTTTGACGACTTGAAAAATCTGAAGCCAAGCAAGAGTCGATTGTTTCATAAAAGATTGACTCATAGCTACGTATGGACTTTGGATAGGATTTCCAGATGTTGGATGTTTTCCTAAAAAGCCATACTTGGATATCGCTTCCTCACATTGAATCCAACGAGCAACGCTCATGGCATAGTTTTCAATAAGGACTGTGTTTACCAGCTTTTCACATCCTAGCTTCTTTAACCAAAGCCAAGTGGTCTTATAAATTTCTGCCGCTTCTAGGTTTTTACCATCACGTTGCTGTGCAGATAAATAATCTTTTACTGGTGGCATGTCCACTGCTTCAAGTTCAGCACCTTCAAAAGAATCAGGCACATCTATGACTTCAAGCTTTCTATGTCCAGGGTTGTCATTTTCAAATTTCTCAATGGTGGCTTTTCTCTTTCTTCCTGCACCAACTCTAGCTCCGCCTTTTAAGCTAGCATTAGCCATATCCGATTACCTCCTTTTCAGTTCTAGGGCTATTCCCCTTTTGAATTTGCGATTTTTGCACACGAGAGCCCAGCCCGATGTCCGCTATAAAAGCTGTAGAGATTTGAATCCCCCTACCCATTAGCGTTCACTCGGATGTCTATCACCAAGCTCGATATGAATCTTATTGTGACAAGATCTACAAACTGACATGAGGTTGCTTTCAGCATTGGTCCCACCTCTGTTGACTGGTAAGATGTGATGAACTTCCTCAACAGGTGTAATCCTTCCTTCTTTCAAGCAGCGTTCACAAAGAGGATGTTTCTTAACATACTTGTCTCTGATTCGCTTCCACTCACGACCATACTTCTTATTATGGTTCGGCGCACGCTCATACGTGTTGTATTCTTTTGCCGCCTCAGCTTTATGCTTTTCACAATAAGTTCCATCGGTAAGGTTAGGACAGCCTGGATATCTGCATGGCTTTAAAGGTTTATGTGGCATATCCATTCCTCCTTCCATGAAAAAAGTCCACTCGGATTGCTCCAAATGGACTGTTATTATCTATGGCTTTCGCCCAATTATATCATACCACACATATGCCTCCGACACTATCGGACACGCCTGGTCATAGCTGGTCAATTTTTAGCATGTCTATTGCAAGGTCGTGTTTTCTTCTGATTGTCTTATCGGAGTAGTAAACTTTAGTAGCAATCTCACTCCAAGTCATCCAATCTATGTATCTATAAACAAGGATCATCTGCAAGGTTTCATCTTCAAGTTTAGAGATCACAGTTTCAATTTCCTGCTTTGCTAGTTTGGCTTTTTCTTCTAAATCCTTCAATTCATCCTCTGCATCAATTGCTCGGTATATCCACTTGACGAAAGGAGCTTCATAACTAGGACTTGGATTGTTGATTCTTTCACCATAGCAAGGACCAGGGATTGCACCAGCTCTTTCGTGACAAAAGTCGATGTATTCTTTTTTCTTCTCGATTTTCTCAAGAAGGTTATGGTATCTGCATAAGTATGTTTTCTTATCCATCGCTCTTGTCCTCCTTTATCTTTGCTAACTCGATGATTTCAATGCTGATTCCAGTTGGCTCATCGGACCATATCTTTTCCACATGCTCTTTTACGACCTGTGCATCATCAACCCAGAAACCTAAGTCGGTCATGACGTCTTTGAGCATCTTTTGAAGATTGTCAGTATCGGGCTTAGTAACCCTCCACTCTTTATGCTTGTGACGCTTGCCTCTAGGGAATAGCCAAGAAACATGAAGTTCTACTGGGCCAACCAATGGTTCTTTAGGTTTGAAAGGTCTAAGATGCAACCTTAGTATTCTCTTGGCTTCCTTTAGTTTTTCTGGTTGGTAGAACACAGGCTTGTTATGAACTATTGTTACCTGCCTCTCCTGTGCAGTCGCTGTAGGTGGATCTAAAAGTAGAAATATCTTCATAATCGCACCTCTGCATTTTTTAGTTTTCGTATTTTTGCAGATAGGCAGGGGCTGACGTTGATGCATCTCTGTTTGGGATAGGGCAGACTCTCAAGCCCTATCCTACAAACGAGTGCGTCAGCGATGTGCGCAGCAACATCTATATATAAGGCCTTTCTGCACATTTCCGCAGATAGGGAATTTCCCCTTTCTGCTGCATTTTTTTGCAAATAGGATTTTTTGCCCTTTTTGCGTAATCCTGCAAAGAGGTTATTTCTTTCTGTAAATCTTATTTTTTGCATAGAAATAATCCTCCTTTAACTCGCTCAAGCGGTCTTGCATAGTCCTCTTTTTTATTCCGAGATACTCACACATCGCATCGAAATCGGCCGCTCCATCGTCACCTTTGTTAATCTCGAATGCTGTATCGAAGTCTTCTTTTCTTGATTCAGGAGTCGACTTTCTTTTGCCTGATTTGGCAAGATTAGCCTCCACACTACCTTCTGCTCCGATTCCATTTAAAACGCCCGCTAAATCGGCTTTATGAAGCGGATAGTCGAACCATAAGTTGACTGGCTTGAAGTTAGCAAACTCACGAAGGCTGCATTCAAGTCTCCATGCGGTAGCATTTGGATTATCAGCATTCTTAAGCATGAAATCGTCATCTGCTTCTAATTGAATAAGGTCGAGTTGAGCATCTGGATCACGTGCGAAGACACCACTGCCACTTGCTCTATCCATAGCCTTTTTGAAGCCTTGAGCACCTTTTGAATGATGATGACAATAGATGGATGCACATCCTGTTTCAGCACAAATCTTGTCAAACTGATTACAGAACTGGCCCATTTCAGAGGCGTTATTTTCATCACCAGTAATGACTTTATAAATCGGATCTATGATGACCGCATCGAAGTGTTGATTTGCTACTCTTCTTATTAGCTTTGGTACCAACTTATCTAGTGGAATGGCATGGCCTCTTAAATTCCAAATAACTATGTCTTCACTATGCTTTGGTGTATATTTCATCGCCTTATAGATCTCTATAAAGCGGTTGATACAGGAAGCTGGATCTATTTCCAAGTTCACATATAAGACTTTGGATTTCTTGCATTGAAACCTATCCACCCACTTAATTCCTTCTGATAAAGCCACGCATAACTCCATCAAAAGATAGCTTTTACCAGCTTTTGAACTGCCTGATATAAGCATCTTGTGTCCGCATCTAAGTACTCCCTCAATAAGCTGCTCTGGCAATACAGGCGGATGTGTTAATAATTCTTTTGAAAGAACTGTAAGCTCTGGAAGTTCATCGTTGGCTCCTTCTACATAATCAAGCCAGTCTATCCAAGATTTACGACCAATGTTTGTAGCAAGAAGTGTTTGTTGTTTACCATTTCTTGTGACTCCTGGCATACGTGAAAGTCTAGATGGATTTCTGTTTTGCTTATCCACCTTCAAGCCATGCTTATCTAAGAAATCGTAGAGAAAATCTACTCTTTTGCGGTATTCCTCTTGGTCTTCTGCTTCTACCCTAACAATGGCATGTATTGACTTGCCACCACTAAAAACAAGAGCAGCTATAGGCAATTCAAACTTCCTATAAAGAGCATCCTGTTCTGTAAGGCTCATGTCATCTGATTCGACTAAGGCATATGTGAACCTTGTGACATTCTCATTCTTTACACCACCGCTTACTGGGTTAAAACGAATCCAAGCACCGCAGTCCTCTTTCCAATCACCTATAGTGGCACCTAAATCATCAGGATACCTTTTAAGTGATTCTATTAGTTCCTTTGCGGTTCTATCGTATACGCCTTTTGAAGGTAGGAATTTGCCGTCTGAATCTTGCCATACATCATTGGTTACATATCCGACATGTTCATCCTCTTCAAATAGAACTTCTAAGTATTTAATTAATTGTTCTGTAGGTTTTTCGACCTGCTTTACTTCAAGTGTTGAACCATCGCCATCGTATTCGATGACATCATCCCAGTCCATGCAACCATCACCATCGAAACGAGAAAAAGCAAAGCCTTTACTCTTTGCCAATTGGATGATAGTACCGCCTGTCACGGGATTAGATGAGCCATTGAAGGTCTCCCACTTTCTTTCGCATTCACCTGCTTTATATCTGCCTGCGTCCTTACTACTCCAATTGTCCCAGACTGAGCAAGGATAGCCCTCGCTTTTTAGAGCCATCCCCACATTAACCCAGTCGGTGTAGTTAAGGTCTGAGGCATTGATGTACTCAAGTGCTTCTAAAATATTGTCTTTTTCCATACTACCTCCTCCTTTTATGCTGGTTGATATGTTTTAACGTCGATGCCTCTTGGGACGAACCAGTTGTTGGCTGCAATCCTTGAGATCATCTTGCTAGCTGCATCGAAACTCCACTCTCCAACATGGTAGAACCCATATTTTTCAAGGGCTCTAATCTGTTTAGGAGTTGAAAGTCCTGCATCTATACGGTTTATTAGTTTTGTGATTAAAAGAGACGCTTTACCGCAGTTTTCGATTTCATCAGGATTGATTCCTAACTTTTCAAGCTTAGTTCTTTGTCCTTCAGTTATTGGACCGCATTCCCAAGCAAATGTAGGTTCATAATCTGCTAAATCTTCTGCTGCGATAGACATTGCGTATTGAAGTGGATCAACAAGTTTTCTTTGACGTTTCTTCATTTCAGCAAGTTGACGTGCAAGTGCATCTTCTCTTTCTTGGACGATGTCTTTTCCTGCTTGCTCTTCAGCATCTAATAAGTTGATTCCAGATTCATTGTTCATCATCATCTTGTCGATACGATTGGCAATATCCTCATTCTTTGAAATAAGAGCTGAAGGTCTGCAAAGGTCATGACGTTCTGTCATCCAAAGAAAATCTAAAAGTAATAATTCTTTTTTATTTGGTGCAAGTCGCATACCACGACCTACCATTTGTTGATATAGGCTTCTTACCTTAGTTGGTCTTAAAACAACGATTGTATCTACCGCTGGACAATCCCAACCTTCAGTTAAAAGCATTGAATTGCAAAGAACGTCATATTCCCCAGCTTCAAAGTCTGCTAGGATTTGTTCTCTGTCTTTTGAGTTACCGTTAACCTCGACAGCGTTTAGTCCATGAACATTTAACAATTCACAGAACTTCTGAGAGGTTTTTACCAAAGGTAAGAAAACGACTGTCTTCCTGCCTTTGCAATAATTGAGCATCTCAAGAGCGATTTGATTTAAGTAAGGTTCAAGCGATGATCCAATCTCACCAACAGCATAATCACCATTTGAAAGACCGACATTTCTGATATCTAATTCAAGAGGAATCATCTGTGCTTTTACAGGGCATAGATATCCGTCTTTTACAGCTTGATGAAGCGTGTATTCATAAGCCTTAGAATCAAAGAACTGTCCTAGATTCTTTTGGTCTGCTCTATCTGGAGTAGCTGTTACGCCTAGAACCTTTGCAGCATCAAAATATTTCAAGATTCTTTGATATGTATCGCTCATGCAATGATGTGCTTCATCAACCACGATTACACCGAATTCATCTTTTTTAAACTTCTTAAGTCTTGATTCTTGGCACATAGTCTGAACTGATGCGACAGTTACCAATTCATGACTTCCAATACTTGTTGACTCTGCCTTTTCAAGCGACGACGTCAATCCAGTGGTTTGATAAAGCTTGTCTGATGCCTGATCTAAAAGCTCACCTCTATGTGCTAATATGAGTGCTTTTTCACCCTTATCTACTTCTTTTTCTACTACTTTTGAAAACACTACGGTCTTTCCAGTGCCAGTAGGGAGCACCAGCAATGTATGCTGATGCCCTTGTTCCCACTCGCCTAGAATGGACTCGACCGCTTGTTCTTGATATGGTCTAAGTTCCATCATTGACGACACCTCCAATTAAAACGGAAGATCATCGTCAGAGATTTCAACTGGAGCACCTAACATTTCAGTAAAGTACTTTGGATCGTAATCTATGAATCTGCCGATATCATTGACTGTTTTCTCTTCACCATAGTTATTTGTGTACTTTCTTTGAGTTACATGAGCACGACCAATGCTACCGATAACTTTGTTCCAATCCATAGTGAGCTTCTCACCATGCTTCTTTTGACCGATACATCTAAAGAATGAAGAGATACGCCATTCAACGCTTCTGTATAAAAGCAAATCGAATTTAATGACAGAGAGACCTTTTTCAGTCTCGATTTGAACGGTAATAGATGCCTTATTACATGCTGGGATTTTTTGACCACCAGGGAATCTGCCACGTTCAAAGTTTGTAACTGTGAAGTTATAGTCGCCTTCATCTAAAAGGACTAGTTCTTGTCCATCTTCTTGGATGGTATCGTCCCATCCCATTTCCATATTTTGATTAGGTTTATTTAAATTAGTGTTATCCATTATTCATTTCCTCCTGTGGATTTAGTTTTATTTATGGTTTCAACAATCTTCTTGAAGTTCGGGATGATCCAACGGGCCAAGAAGTCTTCTTTGTAATCAGCTAAATGTTGGTCCTTTGTATAGTGACCTTTTGCAGTAACGACAGCTTCAACGTCTGCCTCAGAAATGCCCGAATTTTTGATTAATTCCTTAACCTTGGAAAGTAATTCGGATTCCTTGTTTTCTTGCAAAATATCGGGTTTTAGAGGGGTTTTTGCCCCAAATAAATGAGAAATCGCTTTGAAATCCAAATCGATCTCATCAGGCAATCCATACCTATTCTTTGCATCCCAGCAAGCATGATGAGATGTATAGATGACACGCTTCCCGCCTTGTGCTTTCTTCGTGTTGTTTTCGGTTGTAACCACATAAGTCTTGTAGTTGCAGAAAAGGAGCATATCGCACCATTCTTTTAGTAATGGAGCCACTTGTTTTGTAAGTTTCATCTCCCAACGGTCGAATTGACCTGCTTCTTCTGGGAGCTCGAACTTTCTAGGTTTTCCATGTGCGATAACAACTGCATTGACGCCTAATTCGATAAGTTTATTTAAGGAATCAAGTAACTTTGAGAATTCATCCTGCAAATAGACATACCCTTTTCCAAATCCGAATTCTTCAATGTTGGACTTGCGGTATTTCTCACACACAAACTTGGTGCATAAGGATTCTGCCCAGTCGGCAGTATCGATGACTAAAGTCTTGCAGATGCTTGGATCTTTGATTACTTCATCAACGCATGAAAGAAGGTAGGACCAGTCTTTACCGCACTTAACCCTTCTTACATTCAAACTAGATGTACCACCCTCTGTATCTAAGAAGAGTGGATTTGGGAATTGAGATGCGAAGGTGCTTTTGCCGATTCCTTCTGCACCGTAGATGACCACTTTTAAGGCTCTGGTCTCTAAGCCTGTTTCTATGTTTAACATGATTATTTATCCTCCGTGTTGTTATTCTTGGCATCAGATTCAGGAGCCAGCACTGGTTGTCCCTTAGGTTTGATGATGTAATCACCAACTAAGTCGTTGAACTTTGTCTTTCCGACCATTTTTTGAAGGTCTGAGATACTCATGAGCTTGGTTACTTCTGGATTGAAACCAGCATCTTTTAGAATTTTCTTCACTGCTTCTTCATCACTTATCTTTCGCTTTGTTGAAGTTTCAGATAGGACATAGCCTTTCCACTTCTTTCCTTCGATAGCTTTCTTAAGTGCGTATTCCTTAATGGACGTGCAGTAATCGATAATGAAATCGAGTCTTGGTAATAACTCTTCAATTTCATCGTCGGTCATGAGTTCAGGTTTCTTCTCAGCATCAATTGAAAGAGCATCTTCGCTTCTTTGTCGGCAGACGTTTCTTCCAGGGCAGTACTTGCACCACTTGCCGCTTACTGCTTCTGCATTAGGGTTTTGCGCCTCTTTTGCAGCTGGTCTTAAAACAGAAACTTCCCATTCAAGTAGATCTTCAACATCTATCGTTTGGTCATCGATGTTATGGATTCGTTCTTGATAGATAACTAATCTGATTTTTTTGATTGAATAAATGTCAGCAAATAACTTGTAGGCATATAAACCGTAGATTCCTAATTGGCTATTTAACTCATTACCTTCAAAAATCTTCACTGGAATAAAACCTGTCTTGTTATCGATGATTGTTAAGGTATCTCCAGCGATGATGATCGCATCTGCTGTACCATGAGTGTCAGGTGCATAGTCCATTTCAAGAAGCTGCTCAACGAATACTAGCGGTTTCTTTCCTGTACGCTTTTCCTCATAATCTGCCTGACCAATAACGAAATTCGCATAGCCAGTGGCGAGTGTTTCCATCTCATCGTCGTAATGCTTGAATGTTGATTTCAACTCATCTATGCTCACTGGCTTTTCATCGAAGTCCTCAATCTTTAAAGATTGCTTGATATAAGCTTCAGCTAAGGCATGACATTCGGTTCCAAACTCAGAAGCGTCGTTGGTCTCCTCTTCTTTGTTTGCGAGGAACTTTGCCGAGAATCCGCAATGGACCCATTCCTTGCTACTAGGTGCCAAGATGCTATGTTTTCTTTCTTCACTCATTCTTAGCACCTCCTACTTCCGCCACCTCTTGAATGGTGACATCCTGCACAGAGTCTCCTGGGATGATGATCGTTACTTTGTCTGGATTGATTCCAAAAAGTCTCTTGAATAGACCTCTCTTCATCTTTTTCTTTTTACACGTAACGATTCCACCTATAGGAGATTCATTGGCAACACTGATTTTTACTTTGTGTTTCATATGAACACCTCCTTATGATTTCTAAGCAAGGCGTGTTATCTCTTGCTCACCATATGGAGATTTGGAGGCGGTTTTGAGGTCCCTGTTTTTCAAAAAAAGCAAAAATTTTTTAAGAAACGCAAAAAAAGACCTCCAACATCGCTGCCAGAGGTCTATAAATAAGGATTAAAGTATATTCGTGCTTTTCGTGCTTTTTATCATTCAATTCGTGCTTTTCGTGCTTTTGACAAAAATACCGATTATAAAAATAGAAAAAGAAAATAGGGCTACTTCACCTGAATTTAAGCAAAATATGCCTAAAACAAGCAAAATAGCCCTATAAAATGAAAAAAGGACTGATATTTTTCGTATCAATCCTATTGTTTCTTAATGGCGGAGAAAGAGGGATTTGAACCCTCGCAGGCTTTCACCTCTATCGGTTTTCGAAACCGACCCCTTCAGCCTCTTGGGTATTTCTCCATGCCGTTCATAATTATAAAATAATTT
>Ga0256404_1001654_pt1 | contig 52634 bp, 63 predicted proteins | sample RumenRJG_01DNA_FD_185990 | JGI IMG/M metagenome (GOLD analysis project Ga0256404, IMG submission 185990) | Bovine rumen microbial communities from Lethbridge, Alberta, Canada - RJG_01 | ecosystem: Host-associated > Mammals > Digestive system > Stomach > Rumen | place: Canada: Alberta | collected...
TCAGGCGATTGAAGCAAGTCCAAGGTCTTATGAAGAAATAATAAAATTCCTCTCCGAAACGGAAGATTCCGAAGAGGAATAACAGCGATTTTAAGTTTGAGGGTTAAAAAGTACAGGAAGTTAACAGGCCAAGAACGATAGCGACAACACCGGCAATGAAGGTAGTGAAGGTAGTGAAGGCGATGAACTGCCATTCTGCTAATGAGAGAGCTCATGCCTAATATACGGCGAAGGGATCAAAAGTCCCTCCGCTATTTTTTTATCCAGAGGTAGTGCCTATTTCACTCCTGAAATGAGGTGTAGTTGAAAGGAGGTATGCAATATGGCAATCCGTGAATCAGGCTATGAAGGCCTCGCAAACGGCATCATCATTCAGGCGGCAAAGGACTACCGTACAGCGTTAAAGAAGCTGTACAAGAATCCCAATGACAGAATCGCTATGGATGAGATCGGAAGGCTGGAGCAGTTCTTCTATTCCGACTGGTATGAATTGCTGACAGATGTGGATGGCGAATACATGGTGGACCATCTTCGTCAGGATTTCAAAGAGCAGCTGATCGAACAGAATCGGAAAAAGAAAGAGAAGGCTGCGAAGAAAGCTGCAAAAGATGCGAAGGCTGCGTCGGCTGCAGCAGTATCAACCCCAGCAGTGGGCAAGTGAAACTATTTTTTCTAAGAACATATCTTAAGGAGAACGTACATGAAACAGGGAAGAAGTATTGCAGAAGTTCTTCGTGAACTTCAGCGTCAGAACACAATGAAGAGAGATTTTATCACACCGGCTAGAGCGCTTCATCTTGAAGACGACGGCCGGACTTTTGTTATGAACGGGGTATCGGGAGCGGAAAGCGCTGGAGGAAGCGTGGGGAGCACGGCTGGTGCAGGAAACACAATGGTCCTCGATACAACTCCGCTGTTCCATCGTCAGGTAGCGTCATCTCTTGGTATTCCGGCTAAGTACTATGACCTGATGCAGGATCAGAAGCCAGAGCTTCTTGCGGATAACGTGAACAGTTGGCTTTCAGATCGTGACCAGAATTACATGGTCAGAAGTATGAGTAGTGAAGCAGAGCTCGTGGACACGGGTGTGAATACTTCTTTACTCGCCAGGGCATTTCTTTCGGACCGGTATCGTCGCATCGACAACATGGATGTAGCGGCAACGGTCCTTCCTCTTTTTGCAGGCTCAGATCAGTTCGAGATCGTAAGCTCTGAGGTCACCTCGGTCCGCATGTATATAAAGATCCTGAATCATCGCCTGGAAGCAGAGGTTAAGCCTGGTGACTATGTACAGGCTGGTGTGGTTATCAGCAACTCTGAGGTAGGACTTGGCGCTGTTTCTGTGCAGCCGCTGTTATACAGACTCGTTTGTACGAACGGCATGGTGATTAATGATTTCGGTCAGAGGAAGCATCACATCGGCCGTGCGGCAAAGGTCATGGATGACAGCTTTGAGCTCTACAGCGATGCCACGATAGAGGCCGAGGACAAGGCTTTTCTTTTGAAGCTGCAGGATGTCACAAGAGCGGCCATTGAGGAGACAAGGTTCAATCAGATCGTGGATACGCTTCGTGAGTCTACAGACGCTCATATCACCGGTCCCGTTCAGGATGTGGTCGAGCTTACAGGAAAGAGCCTCGGAATCACACAGGATGAACAGGACGGAGTTCTGAAATATCTCATTGAGGGCGGCGACTTGAGCCTTTATGGTCTCAGTAATGCATTCACACGTTTCTCCCAGGATGTCGAGTCTTATGACCGCGCCACAGCCCTGGAGGGCATGGGATGGCAGGTTGCGACAATGCCTAAGACTCAGTGGAAGGAGATCAACAGATGAATACAGAGAATACAGAGAATGCATCTACCGAGAGAAGCGCGATGAACGAAGAGAATGCACAGAATATACAGGAACAGAGCATTAAAAAGGAGCCTCGCTGGAAGACTGAGAGCATCTGGCACGATCCGGCGACTCCTTATTACAGGACCACTTCGAGCGGCATGATGTTCGGAGTCAAACCGCCAGATAAGAAGAAAGAGCGGAGCTACTACAGCAGTCATCAAGATCCGACTGCTGATGCGGCTATTCGTAACGTTTCCTGTGAAGAGAAGCGCAAGGAGCGTGAGGAGAGGCGTATGGAGCGCCTCTCTAGAGAAGAGGCCATCCGGGAAAAGAAGGATGACTTCTTCGGCTCTTTAAGAATTTTAAAGATGGAGCTGGAAAGCGGCGAAGACAGCGATGAGAGTTGCGAGGGCAGCGAAGGTAGAGAAGGTGTCGAGGGTGTTGTTTCAGGAGAATCTGCATCAGAAGAGTTTGCTGCTGGAAAGGGCAAGGTGATTCATATTGCGCGAGTACGTAGTTGAGAATGAATTTGTGAAGGCAGTTCGGAATGCAGGAGGAGTTGCTTATAAGCTGAACTCTCTGACCACGAATGGTCTGCCTGATCGCATGGTCCTGTTCTTTCCTGGAAAGTGTGTGTTTGTGGAGCTCAAGGCGCCTGGGAAAGTCATGAGGCCGCAGCAGAGGAAACGTCGGTATCAGCTGCAGTCTCTTGGCTTCCCCGTTTACTGCATTGATGACTTCTATCAGATACAGCCATTCATTGATGCCATTAAAGCCTGGACTCCGGGAGAGCCTTTTCCGGAAGGAATCGGTGCAGAGATTCCAGACCTTGAGTACGACACACTGCCAGAGGAAGTGAAGGACGTCATGGGAAGCATGGATGATTTCGGAGACACTCTGGAACCAGAGGACCCGTCAGAACTCGCCATGTTCCATAACCTGGATGATGGGAATGAAAGCTAATAACGCTCAGTGTGAGTAGGTAACGCTCCCTTATGACTTTGGAACAATAATGCAAATAAGGAGAAGGAAAACAATGTGGGATTTTTTGAATACACGAGGCGGCAGACTGACAACTGCCGTTGTAGGAATAGCTGGCGTTTACGCCATTGATGCTGTGGAGAATGTTGTAAAGACCGGCATGAAACACAAATATGAGATGAAGGCTGAGTCTGAGAAATATGGCTCTGTTAGCTTTGCTCCGCATGAAGCGGGTAGATCGGCAGGAGAGGTAGAGCAGCGCCAGAGCCAGAGCCAGAGCAGACAAGAGAACCAGGAGGCACAGAGATGAACGCAGAAGCTTATGAGCTTATTCGGCTCTTGATGTTAATGGTTTACACGCTGGTTCTCTTCGGTATCTTCCTCAAATACTGGAGATGAAGGTAGAGAAAGCGCACAACAAAGTGCAAATTTATTAGAGAGGAGGAGTCAAGGAGCCATGCAATTTATACCGCATGAATATCAGTCATATTGCATAGATTACATAAAGACGCATCCGGTATCGGCTCTCCTGTTGGACATGGGCTTAGGCAAGACGGTGATCACACTAACAGCGATTCAGGACCTGGTCGTTGATGAGCTGGCGGTGACAAAGGTTCTGGTGGTCGCACCTCTTCGAGTTGCCAGGGACACCTGGCCTCAGGAGGTGAAGAAATGGGACCATCTGAAGGACTTATCGGTGTCTGTTGTAGTGGGAGACAAGGCTACGAGAATCGCGGCTCTGAATCACCGGGCTATTGTCTATGTGATCAACAGAGAGATGGTCGGATGGCTGGTCGAATATTATCAAAGCAACGGGCTCAAGTGGGACTTCGATATGGTAGTTCTGGATGAGCTCAGCAGTTTCAAGAATTGGAAGAGCCAGAGGTTTAGAGCTCTTAAGAAGATCAGGCCAATGGTGAAAAGAATGGTAGGTCTTACAGGTACACCGACATCAAATGGTCTCATGGACCTCTGGGCTGAGATCGGGATTCTCGATCAGGGGCAGCGACTTGGCAGGTTTATCGGCAGGTACCGTGAAGCCTATTTCAGACCCGCAGCAATGAATCCGCAAACTGGCATCGTGTTCCGATACGAGCCACGCGAAGGCGCCGAGGAGATGATCTACAACCGTATCTCCGATATCAGTATATCGATGAAGGCAAAGGATTATCTCCACATGCCGGACTGCATTTATAACACAGTTTCTGTGCAGATGGACAGTAGGGAGCGGCAGCTCTACGACAAGATGGCAAAGAATCTGTTATTACATCTTGAGGATGGAGATATCGACGCTGCCAATGCGGCAGCGCTCAGCAACAAGTTATTACAGATGTCGAATGGCGCTGTCTACGATGAGGAAGGACGCGTCAGGGAGATTCACAATCATAAGCTCGAAGCCCTGGAGGACCTGATTGAGGCAGCCAATGGGCAGAATGTCTTGATCGCTTATTGGTTCAAGCATGACAGAGATAGGATCATGAAATATCTGAAGGATTGTGGGTACAGTCCTCGGGAGATGAAGTCATCAGAGGATATAAACGATTGGAACAAGGGAGAGGTTCCTGTTGCTCTGATCCATCCGGCGTCAGCAGGACATGGCCTGAACATCCAGTCAGGTGGACACATCCTGATCTGGTTTGGCCTTACATGGTCGCTTGAGCTATACCAGCAGACGAATGCAAGACTCTGGAGACAGGGGCAGCAGGAGGTCGTCACAATTCATCACATCATCACTGAGGATACTGTGGATGAGAATGTTATGAAGGCACTTGAATCGAAGGATGCCACCCAGGAGAGGTTAATATCCGCTGTCCGGGCAGAGCTTGATAAGTCAACGAGAAGATAAAGGAAGGAGGAGACAAGTCATGAGCACTGAAAACAACAGTATTAGCAACACCAAAAGCACTACCCCCTCCTCGGCTTCCTTCCGATCGCATCAACAACCGCACCCACATAGAGGGGAGATCTGGTTTGCAGATCTTGGGTGCCATCCGAATACACATGTACAGGAAGGCTGTCGGCCGGTCCTGGTTGTGAGCAACGATGTAGCTAATCACTATGCGGACACTGTGACAGTGGTTCCGCTGACAACGAGAATGAAGAAGCCGAACATGCCCACACATGTGGAGGTTGGTGATACGGATATCAGTGTGGCCGACTTTGAAGGAGAGTTCTTGAATTCGATGCTGCTGATAGAGCAGGTTACCACAATCGATAAGAAAGCTTTTCGAAGGCTGGTCGGTTCGGTAATAAAGGAAGAGAAGATTGAGGAGATCGAGACTGCGCTTCGTAGCCAGCTTGGGATGAAGGGCTGTCTTGATGAACGGCAAGAGGGTAAAACGGCTCTACCACATCAAGAGAGTCGGCAAAAGAGTCAGCAGGAAGATCAGCAAGAGGATTGAAAAATTTATAAATTTTTTAGAATTTTTCTTGTTCAGGGGGTGCCTATTTTGGCTTTCAAATGAGGTGTATATGGAGGGGATGTTCTGGTGGTTTTCAAGAACATATCTGCTTCATATACGAGGCGGAACTCGGTAACGTACAAAGGAACGTACATGATAAATGACTGCGGCGGGAAGAAACAGCTCCTGCCGTGTTTTCATTTGAAAGCCACAGGAATTATACAGATATCCCAAAGAATATCCTGATGAACCTCTTAGGATATCCTGCGGATAATTTCCAATAACAATTACACAGTAACACAGTTACATCCATTCATCGGTTCCCCTCTGACGATGGATCAGTTTTTATCAACGGAGGCGTTTATGGCTGATGAAAGAGTATTAGCTGCCACTGAGGCAGCAGCTCCGGACTCGTCTGATGAAGCGGTAAAGGCGGCAAGGTCATCGCAGGCGGTGCCTGCAGAACCTACAACCCCTACAGCTTCACAGACCGAAGCGCCGGAAAAAAAGAAGGGTGTGAGCAGTGTGAGCAGTGTGAGCAATACTACTAACACCACCACTTCTATAGCACCTGTAAACTTTGTGAATATCCCGCAGGAATTGAAATCCTCTTGTCTTTTCTGCACATGGAAGATGGAGCGGGTAAAGAAGGGTGGACGACTTACCAAGGTTCCGTACACACCGGGAACTACCCAGAAGGCAGCAACTGATAAGCCTTCAACATTCCGAAGCTTTGCTGTGGCAGCTGCGGCATATGCTGTCGGCGGATACAGTGGTATAGGAATGCGGGTGGCAGCAGGCGAGAACGGCGCACCTGGAGTTGGTGCCATCGATATCGATCACTGCATCAGGGAAGATGGGAGCGTCAATGACGTCGCAAGTAGCATTCTCAACATTTTCCCTACGGCATATTTTGAAAGATCACCTTCTGGTACGGGACTTCGCGGATTCTTCCGTGTTGCTCCCGATTTTGTTTACGACAAGACAATCTACTATATCAACAACCGGAAGATCGGTGTTGAGGTGTATATCCCAGGAGCCACAAACCGCTTTGTGACAGTGACCGGTAATGTGTTCAGGGCAGGAGAGGGAGAAGCCAAGGGAGACCTTGTTCCTCTTGATATGGAAGCTCTGCAGAAGCTTCTCGATACGCACATGAAGCGTGAGAAAGCTGTGGTGAATACAAACATTGAGCCGTGCTCCTACCTCTCTGATGAAAGTGTGATCAAGAAGGCTCTGGCTTCACCTCAGGGCGAGCGCTTTTCTGCCTACCTTGAAGGACGCTGGCAGGATTTCTATGACAACCAGTCCGATGCAGACATGAGCTTCGTATCTATGCTTGCCTTCTGGTGTGGTTGTGACGGAGAGCAGATGGATCGGATCTTCCGTTCTTCCGGCATGTATCGTCCGAAGTGGGATGAACTCAGAGGCGGTAAAACCTATGGCGATATCACTATCGGTAATGCAGTGGCTTCCTGCCAGGAGATCTACCTCCCGGTTGATGCTCATGATCTTGCATCCGCACAGAGAGATTTCGATGTGATGGATATGCAAGGGAATTCTGAGGACGGTAGCAGTAGTGACGGCGGTGACAGTGGTGCCAGCGGTGATGGTAGCAATAGTAGCGATGGTAGCGATAGTGTCGATGGTGAGCAGGGAAGTACTGAGCACAACAGTGCAGCAGCGAATAAACACACTGATCCGTCAGAAGATTATTCTCCTGATTACTCAAAGGTCACGGTTACTCTCGATTCACTGAAGCCACACAGCAATCCACGCTACCAGAGAGACGAGATCGGCATTGGTAATCTGTTTGCTGATTTCTTCTATCCGATAGCTCGTTATAACCCGGACCGAGGTGTCTGGTATGTGTATGATGGCCACATCTGGAGAGCGGATAAGGACAATCTGAAAGTTGCGGAGATGGCAAAAGTGTTAGCTGATCAGCTTTACACCTATGCACTTAAGATCCGCGACGAGGCAGTTCGTACTCGTTATATTCAGCGCATTCAGAAGCTGCAGAAGCGGAAAAACCGCGAGACTATGTTAAAAGATGCGAGATCAGTTCATCCGATTCCGATGGATGCCTTCGATCACGACAAGTTCCTCTTCAATTGCAAGAATGGGACACTGGACATGAGAACTCTCGAGTTCCATGAACACAATCCTCGTGATTTCCTGACCTGCATGTCAGGCGTAACCTATGATCCCGCTGCAGACTGCCCTCGCTGGCACAGCTTCATCAGTGAGGTCATGTGTGGAGATGATGCTTTGGCATCTTACCTTCAGCGTGCTCTCGGGTACGCTTTGACGGGTGACACATCCCTCGAGTGTCTCTTCATTCTTTACGGTGCTACAAGCCGTAATGGTAAGGGTACCACGATGGAGACGTTTTTAAAGATTATGGGAGACTACGGTAAGACCTCGAATCCTGAAATGCTCGGGTCGAAGTTCAACAGCAACTCGTCTGGTCCTTCAGAGGAGATAGCTCGTCTAGCCGGAGTAAGATTTGTGAATATCTCAGAGCCTGAAAAGAAGGTCACATTCAATGCAGCGCTTGTTAAAAGGATGACTGGTAACGATACGTTAAATGCCCGATTCCTTCATGAGAACAGTTTCGATTTCAGACCTGTGTTCAAGATCTTCATAAACACAAACTATCTGCCTAATGTGACAGATATGACGCTCTTCGAGTCAGGCCGACTCAAGATAATACCTTTTAAGAGGCACTTTGAGGAAGCTGAGCAGGACAAGGGTCTGAAGACTCTGTTTGCTGAGGACAAGAACCTGTCAGGAATTTTCAACTGGTGCCTTGAAGGCTATCGGATGTTCCGTGTGCAGCATCTTGATGCACCAGAGGCGGTGAAGGCTGCCACGAAGGAATACGAGGAAGACTCTGACAGAGTCGGGCAGTTCATGAACGCCTGGATTGAAGATGGTGAGGACTACGAAGTGAGGACGATGGCTGTATATCGCCTTTATAACACCTTCTGTGAAGAGTACGGATACCATCCTGAAAACTTCAAGAACTTCAGAGCGGCCATCGGGAAGAAGTATGAAATCAAGCTGAAACGTCCGAAGGACGGCGGCGAGAAGGTTTCCCTGGTCCTGGGCTGCAAGCTCAGAGATGAGGAGCTCGGCAAGGAAGAAGGCGAAGGGTCGATACTCGGAAGCAGCGGTAATGGTAGCAATGTCACTGAGTTTAAGAAGATTAAGGAAGCACAGGGATGATGTCACTTTTCCCGGTTTCTTCTGTGTGGAGGCAGCTCTGTGTGGAGGCAGCTCTGTGTGGAAGCTGTGGAAGATAAGTAGCAGATAGAGAGTTGATTCCATGTTTCTCGTAGTCACTGCTTTTACTTCCACAAGCTTCCCCAAGAGGTGATTTTGATCGATTTCCACAGTTTTTCCTCCGTGGGGAGGGAAGGGGAAGGAAAAAAGGTTATATATTTTTTTAACTTTCTCGTATACACATTACTAAAATTACTTCCCCAACCCTCCACATTCCCCAAAAGAAAAAAATATATAGAAGAGTAAAGGTATAAAAGTTATGGGCCGCTGGCATTGCTGCGTGTTTATCCGAAGGGCAAGACTTGTGGATATCCAGATTCGAAAGAAGAATGGTCATCGAATGTGGATAAGGTCAAAGGTTGCCAAGGGATAAAGGCAGACAAGCGGTTGTGACCATAGAATTATTTTGCGAAGGAAGGTGAAACAAATGCCGTGGAAAGCTAAACACCCGTGTGCCGAGCCGGGCTGCGGAGAGCTCGTTGAAGGCGGCGCCAAGTATTGTGAGAAACACAAGAAGATGCACCCTGAAGATATGCGTCCGGCATACCGCAGAGGTTATGATGAACGCTGGAAGAAATTCAGGCGGATGTACCTCGCAGCTCATCCGCTCTGTGTGAAATGTCTGGAAGAGGGGAAGTATACGAAGGCAACTGTGGTCGATCACATAGTTCCCTTCAGAGGTGATGAGAAGCTCCAGTACGATCTGGATAATCTCCAGGCATTGTGTAAGAGACACCATGACGAAAAGACCGGACGCTTCGACAGCCATCCGGAATACAAATACTGAACGGCAGCTTTAAGAGTTTGTGAAGAGCTGAAGAAATTCATCCGGCGTGTAAACAGGGATAGTCGATGCCGAGAAATCTTTAACATTTCTCGTGACGATGCAATCACACTTTTCTCTGAGTGCGGTTTCAATCATCACGGCATCCTCGTAATCGGAGACATCTGAAGCGAGTGCCTTTTCAGTATCAACTCCGGTTGTATCAAGGACCTGGAAAAGCTGAAAGAGCTTTGAAATAAGACTGCGTGTTTTTGCATCATCGTGAAGTGTGTGGTGGCAGAGGTAATAAATATCTGTGACGGACTTTGCCGTTATGCATCCGATAAAAGCGTTGTTGGCAACTTTCAGAAAAATGCTTTCAGCCGCCTTGTTCCATGGCTCACGTGATTGCAAGGCGTCAACAATAACGTTGGTATCAAGCAATGCAGTCATATCTTCTCTCTTCGCTCCTTCATGGATTCTTCTAATGTTGTTGTAGAAGGAATGCTTCCAAACAGGGAACGTGCAAGGTCTTCTTTGCTTTCAAAGGGGATAGTAAGTTTTGCGACTACTTTTCCATATTGTGTAATGTATATGTCCTGCGTTGAAGCAAGAGATAAGTATTCGCTGAGATTGTTTTTTAATTCGGTAGCAGTTATAGACATATAGATCACTCCTTTCGCTACGAAGATTATAACACAAATCGTACGAAACAGAAAGTTAATTCGTACTAAAATATCTATTAACCAAATTTGGAGGACAAGATCATGATGGTAGATGCAATAGGCGAGTCTGCAATGCTTGAGCAGCTCGCAGAGGAATGTGCAGAACTTGGAAAGGCAGCACTTAAGGCTGCTAGGGTACAGCGTGGTGAGAATCCCACACCTGTGACATCCGAAGAAGCCTGGGCTTCTCTTAAGGAGGAGTACACCGACGTCATTCAGTGTGGCATAGAGCTTGGGATTCAGATTGATGAAAAGCAGATGGATCAGAAGCTCAAGCGCTTCTGCAAGAGGATGCATGAGCTCAACCATGCAGAGGAAGCTTCTGAGGAAGAGGAGACTGAGGAGCAGGACACTGAGGAGCAGGACACCGACGACAATGAGTATGAGTACGAAGAGTGTCCTTGTAATGGTTGTGAAGCTGAGTGCGAGTGGTCTGAACAGTATGATTGCTATAGGTTCCTTGACTGGCTCAGCACCGACGATGACTGAAGGGAGAAGCGATGGACTTAGCAACGGCATTGATTCTCTTGTGGCTTTTGATCGAGAACCACGCACCTTGGTGGCTGTACGTTCTGTGGGCCCTCGGCTGTATAAAGATCACGATAACATTTCACAAGGACGGATGGATGCGGTGAAAATGTCCGGACCCGGGGGCGGGGTAAAATCGCAACACTGGCGGCCCTCCTTACCGGCGCCCCCTCTTCTGTGAAAAATCGCGAATTTTGAAGCCGGGGGGTCAGAAAGCCCAGTGGGTGACGGATAGTATGGATATTCGCAAAATGCGAAACTGTGAAGAATCCGCTGAAACACTGATGTTTTTCGAATGAAACCCGCGAAATGGAACCAGTAAAAAATCATCAGAAACCGGTCATTTTGTGGCCGGAAACGTTGATTTTTAGCATGTTTTTGGAGATTGGTTTTATGCAACCTGAAATACTTTCATTTGCAAAATTTACAGCAATTTCAAAGGAGGACGCCAATAAGTAAAGGGAGTGATGGAATGTCGGATGAAAAGCTGAGACCGGAGGAGTTGCCGATTGAACTGCAGCCGGACTTCTTCGATGACGACTTCGAGACTCCGGACATTTCAGAATTCCTTGACAGCGTTTCAAAGCGCTTCTGTCCGGAGTGCGGAAAGCCGGTAGCCGATTCGGATTTCGGAAGGCAGAGAGTGTTCTGCTCTGATGACTGCCGGAAGGCCTACTGGAAGAAACATAAGAGATTTGAAGATTGGGAATCTTATGAGAAACTTACCTGCCCTGTCTGCGGCAGGATTTTTTATGGCCGAAAGGACCAGCACAGGAAGTACTGCAGTCACGCCTGTGCCTTTGAGGATACGTGGAGAAGAATCCATGAACGAGACGGGACTGCGAAAGGAGATACAGATGGAGAAAACAATTACTGTTCCGACAATGGCGGAACTGATGAGTAAGGATCATGATCCTGTGAATCACCCTTCCTGGTATTGCGAGGGAGGAATCGAGACCATTGATTTCATCGAGGCTAAGCACTTAGGCTTCTGCCTTGCGAATGCTGTGAAGTACATAAGCCGGGCAGGAAAGAAGAGCAAAGATACGGAGATTCAGGATCTTGAGAAGGCGGTTTTTTATATCAACAGACGAATCTTAGAAATTAAACGAGAGCGAGGAGATACAGACTCGGGGAAGGAGTGGAAATGAAGGTCATTAAGAGAAGCGGGGCAGAAGTCCCGTTTGAAGAAAAGAAAATCCTCTCTGCCATCCTCTCCGCGAATAAGTCTGTATCTCCGGAGCAGAGGATTGGCAGGGATGCGGCAGCTGCGATTGCTGACATCGTAACGGTAAGGTGCAGAGCTCTTGGAAGGTCGCCTTCAGTCGAAGAGATACAGGACTTTGTCGAGGATGGTCTTATCGAAGCAGACTATCCTTACCTTATGCGGGCATATACGAATTACAGGGTAAAGCATTCGATGCTCCGGAAGCAGAACACGACGGATGAGAAAATCCTGTCCCTTATCAGTTACAGCTCCGAGGAAGTGAAGCAGGAGAACGCGAACAAGAATCCTGTGATCAATTCCACCCAGCGCGATTACATGGCAGGCCTCGCAAGCAGGGATCTCACCAGGAGGAAGCTTCTGCCAGAGGACGTGGTTGAGGCACACGATCAGGGCATCATTCATTTCCACGACAGTGATTATTTTGCAAGCCGCGAGACAAACTGCTGCCTGGTAAATCTTGATGACATGCTGCAGAACGGTACCGTGATCTCCGGTACGCTTATCGAGAAGCCGCACAGCTTCTCCACGGCGTGTAACATCGCAACGCAGATCATTGCCCAGGTTGCTTCTTCACAGTACGGAGGTCAGACGATTACGCTGTCGCACCTCGCTCCATTCGTTGATGTGAGCAGGCAGAAGATCCGGAGGGAACTTAGAGAGGAGCTTGCATCTTCTGGTGTATCTCTTCCGGATGTTGAGGTTGAGAAGATCGTCGAGCAGAGACTCAAGAAGGAGATTAATCGGGGAGTACAGATCATTCAGTACCAGATCATTACTTTGATGACTACGAATGGCCAGGCACCTTTTGTCACGGTCTTTATGTATCTGGATGAAGTTCCTGCAGGACAGCTTCGAGAGGATCTCGCAATGGTCATCGAGGAGGTGCTCCGTCAGAGGATTGAGGGTGTGAAAAACCCGAAAGGAGTGTGGATCACACCTGCATTTCCGAAACTGATCTATGTCCTCGATGAAGACAACATCACTGAGGGTTCAAAGTACTGGTACCTGACAGAGCTTGCTGCCGAGTGTACGGCAAAGAGAATGGTGCCGGATTATATCTCAGCGAAGGTCATGAAGAAACTGAAGGGAGATATTTATCCGTGTATGGGTTGTCGATCATTCCTCACACCTGATGATGGAAGTCTCAAGAATGCGGGTGAGAGTCATAATTATTTTTCTGGCCAGCACCAATACTACGGCAGATTCAATCAGGGCGTCGTAACGATCAACCTTGTGGATGCCGCCTGCTCCTCCGAAGGAGATGAAGAAAAGTTCTGGCAGCTGATGGATGAGAGAACAGAGCTTTGTAAGAAGGCGCTCATGTGTCGGCACAACCGGCTCTTAGATACACCGTCCGATGTGGCACCAATCCTCTGGCAGTACGGAGCGCTGGCAAGACTTAAGCCGGGAGAGAAGATCAACAAGCTCCTCTTCAATAACTACTCGACCATCAGCCTTGGCTACGCAGGACTATGTGAGTGCGTCCGCTTTATGACCGGCAAATCGAATACCGAGCCGGAGGGGATGAAATTCGGCATGCTGGTTATGCAGTTCCTTAATGACAAGTGTGCAAAATGGAGAGCAGAGACAAATATCTCATTCTCTCTTTACGGCACTCCGATGGAATCGACCACCTACAAGTTTGCCAAGTGCCTGCAGAGACGATTTGGAATCATAGAAGGTGTGACGGATAAGAACTATATCACGAACAGCTATCACGTTCATGTGACGGAGAACATCGATGCATTCTCGAAGCTCTCTATTGAATCAAAGTTCCAGGAGCTTTCTCCGGGAGGCGCAATCAGCTATGTAGAGGTCCCGGACATGCAGGGGAACATTCCTGCGGTTCTTGATATCATGAAGCACATCTACAATACGATCCTCTATGCAGAGCTTAATACCAAGTGTGACTACTGCCAGGTCTGTGGCTACGATGGCGAGATCAAGATCGTCGAGGATGCTGATGGTAAGCTTGTATGGGAATGCCCGAACTGCGGAAACAGAGACCAGTCGAAGATGAATGTGGTCCGTCGCGTTTGTGGATACCTCGGAAGCAACTATTTCAACCAGGGAAGGACCGCTGAGATAAAGGACCGTGTTCTTCATGTGGGTGTGCCGATGCTGCCGGAAGGCTGTCTGAAAGGAGATCCGCATTGAATGTAGCACAGATTTATGAAGCGGACTGCGCAAACGGTCCGGGTACGAGGCTTTCACTCTTTGTCTCCGGCTGCACCAATCATTGTCCTGGGTGTTTCAATCCAGAGACTTGGGAGTTTAACTACGGTGTCACATATACAGAAGAGATGGAGAACCAGATCATTGAAGAGCTTTCAAAGCCCTACTACAGAGGTCTTTCCATCTTAGGCGGTGAGCCGATGGAGATTGTAAACCAGGAGGCCCTTGTGTATCTCATTCGGAAAGTAAGAGCAATGAGTGAGCCAAGAGACATCTGGGTGTATACGGGTTTTCACTTAGAGGACTTGCTTCCCGGAGGCAAAAGGCACTGCGAGGTGACGGACGAGATTCTATGGAATATCGATGTCCTTGTTGACGGGCCCTTTGTGGAAAAGCAGAAGAACCTTAGGCTTTCGTTCCGTGGTTCAGAAAACCAAAGGATCATTGATATGCGAAAGTCGATGGAGGCAGGCAAGGTAATTCTCAAGGAAGGTTATGACAATGAAAACTGAACAGAAGGTAATCGGTGTGTATACGTTCTGCAGCACAGGATCAGTACTGGTCCACGAGCTTGATGGAGATAAGGTTCTTGCTTCCATCAATGGTAAGCATCTGGAGTGGTGCGATATCACAGAAAGATACAGTGAAGATAAAAAACGACTGGGAGTCAGGCTTCAAGCTCGGCTCCTTTTTTGTACCCCTTGATGAGGTAATGATAGTGGAGGGAATGGATGGATAATCTAAATATAAAACGCATGAGGCTGGCGGACCTTAATCCCGCCAAGTACAACCCGAGAAAGGAACTGAAGCCCGGGGATAAAGAATTTGAAAAGCTGAAGAATTCTATTGAGAACTTCGGCTATGTGGAACTTATAGTCGTTAACGCAGCAAATAACAACACAGTCATTTCAGGACATCAGAGACTTTCAGTGCTCAAATATATGGGCGAGACGGAAGCCGACTGTGTAATTGTCAACATGAACGAGGCTGACGAGAAGGCTCTGAACATCGCCATGAATAAGGTCAACGGTGAATGGGACGAGCAGAAGCTGGCTGAGTTGATGGACAACCTGAAAGAGTTGGACTACGACCTCTCCAAGACGGGCTTCGAGCCTCCGGAAATCGATCAGCTTATGAGCGACCTTTACAACAAGGATGTCAAAGAAGATGACTTTGATGTAGACAAGGCAATTGAGGCTCCTGTTTTTGTAGAGGCAGGAGATATTTGGACTCTTGGCAGACACAGACTGATGTGTGGCGACTCAACGAATCCGGAAGATGTGAAGAAGCTCATGAATGGAGTGAAGGCAAATGTCTGTATCACAGACCCTCCGTATAACTGCTCTTACAAGGGCGGTACAGGAATGACCATCATGAATGATTCCTGGACGGATGAGGAAGCTTTCTACAATTTCCTTCTGGATGCTTTCAAGAACGTTTATGAGTACACGGTTGATGGCGGAGCATTCTATTGCTTCCACTCTGATGCTGAGAAGGTCAACTTCTACAATGCCACAGTGAATGCTGGATTCCATTACTCGACAACGTGTATCTGGGTGAAGGATTCACTTGTGATTGGGAGGATGGATTACCAGATGCGTCACGAGCCTGTGATCTATGCCTTCAAGGATACAGCAAGGCATAAGTTCTACGGGGACAGGAAACAGACGACCGTGTGGGAATACGACAGGCCGAAAAAATCAAAGCTTCATCCTACCAGTAAGAGCCTTCCACTTATCGCTTATCCGATGAAGAACAGTTCTCAGCCGAATGGCATCGTGATGGATGTGTTTGGTGGCTCCGGTTCAACACTCATCGCAGCAGAGCAGCTTGATCGTATCTGCTACACAATGGAACTTGACCCGAAGTACGCATCTGCAATTATCAGAAGATTTATAGCTGATACAGGAAGTATGGATGATGTTAAGGTCCTTCGAAACGGCCAGGAACTTAAGTGCTCTGAGATTTATATCCCGGCAGAAGGAGATCTCGATATTCATGACGGCAATGTCAATGATCCTCAGACAAGAACTGAGAAGAAAAAGGCGGGTGGTGAATCATGATGGAGATTCCACTTACTCGCAATGCGACGGCCATTGTTGATGATGAAGATTATGACAGGTTGATGGAACACTCCTGGGCTTTAAACCCTGAAGGTCAAGGCTATGCTGTTCGGAAAGGGAGCAAACGGAAGGGCGAGCCCAGGACTGTTGCTATGCACCAGGAGATATTGAGAGTTCCAGACGGAATGCAGATAGATCACATAAATGGCAATGGGCTAGATAATCGCAAAGCGAATCTGAGGCCAGTAGATGTTCAGCAAAACGCTTTCAACAGGAAAAAGCCAGAGGTTCTGTGTACTTCGAAGTACAAGGGCGTACTTAAGAGAAAGGGAAAGAAAAACTGGACAGCCAGGATTAAGTTTAATGATCGGCATGTCGAACTTGGTGGCTGGTACCCAACAGAGGAGTATGCAGCGGCTGCTTACAATTTTGCTTCACGGATTTTCTTTGGTGAGTACCGCAGAGAGAATCCAGATGTGCCGGAGCTCTGCCTTGATGATCAGTTCTACCTGTATCTGAAATGTAAAAGATATATCGAGAGATACGGTTGGAAAGTAAATACTGGGACCTATAACATGTTTCAGCATTTCGAGAAAGGAGTTGTATGGATGAAAAGCGCATGACTGCTGAGGAGAGGCTTCTTGAGAATGGCTACGAGGGCACAGTCTTCTTTACCAATTACTCCTACGACGACGCATTGATCGGTGTGTCTGATGATGGCCGTGCCATTTACGATTATGACCTCATGGTCGAGTGGCTCATGAAGGAAGAGGGCTGGTCTGAGGAAGACGCTGTTGAGTGGATTGATTACAACACGATCAGGGCTCTGCCGTATGCCGGTGAAAAGGGACCGATTGTAATGCACAGATTATTGTAAGAGGAGGAGCGACATGAGTGTACAGGAGATTCTCATTGCACTACTGATTCTTATTGTCAGCTTCGCTGTCATTTTTGTAATCACGCGCTTAATGAATGGGCAAAACTTCGACGATGACGATGATGCAGAGCAGGAGAAGTACCTTCGCGAGTATGCCGAGAGGAAGCGGCAGAAGAAACTGAAAAAACGAAGGAAGCGTGAGGACCACAATGTCGAACGCTTATAAGCTGCTCCGGGTGAAGAAAAGTTCGCCTGGGCAGCTTTTTCCATTGTTCGTTTTGTCTGATGAAGCACTGCCGATGCATGTGTGGCTCACGGCTAAGGAAGGACCGAGGACAGAGAATGGGAAAGTAAGATCCCGCCTCGGTCCTCTTGCCTTCCGACCGGGCTTTCACCTGTCGGAACTTCCTCTTGCTACGCACATCGGTGTGGTAGGCGACGGCGATGGCCTCTACATGCATCCGGATACAGTCTGGTGCAGATGTGAATATACTGACAGCGTTGATTACCAGGAAGAAGCTGATAAGAACGGCTGGAATGGAAAAGCGATAGTCCGCCAGAAAGCCTTCCTTGATCATATCCCTGTTGACGGATTCTATCATTACAAGACCCTGCCGCAGATGTTTGGCGACTGGATCATCGCAGGCGGCATGGAGATAGAAAAGGTTCTAGCCGATGACGAGGTTGCGGAAATCCTGAAGTTCTATGATCTGACTCCACAGCTAAGGCAAGAGCCGATGGATCTTTCTTCCTACGGTTTTGATATTTAACTTGCTATGTGCGTTCAGAAGAGGGATGTATGGTGTGAATCAAAAGATCCATGAAAGGAGCCAAATGATATGAATTTTCCGAGCAGAGAGATTGTGGAAGAACTGAGGAAGCAGTACCCGAAGGGAACCATTGTGGAGCTTGTCCGAATGGATGATGCCTTCGCTCCACCAATCGGAACCAGGGGCACAGTCCAGGGTGTGGATGACGCAGGAAGTCTCATGGTCCGGTGGAACAACGGCAGTGGCCTCAATGTTGTGTATGGTGAGGACATTGTGAAGAAGGTCTAAGATACACAATTCATGGCGGGCTCTGGCACTGAATCTTTGGTGGATTTATAGAGTCGAATTGACTGGATATATAGGGCCTAAAGAGTGATTAATACCATAACAAAAGAAAACAACCACGGCGAAAGGAGCCCACACCATGAAGAACACAGCAAAGCAGATCGAGAACATGAAGAAGCAGACCATCGGAGTTGAGGTCGAGATGAACAACATCAGAAGAGACAAGGCAGCGAAGCTTGCAGCCGACTTCTTCGGAACCGGAAGGTACGAAAACACAGCCGCAAGAAACGGATACTACTGCTGGAGCGCCTGGGACGCACAGGGCAGAGAATGGAAATTCCAGAGGGACGTAAGCATACCTGGCCCAGATGCTGAGAAATGCGAAATGGTTACTCCGATACTTACTTACGAAGACATCGAACTTCTCCAGGGACTTGTGAGAGAGCTTAGACATGCAAAAGCGAGAAGCTCAGGAGATCAAAATATGGGAGTTCACATTCACATCGGAGCGAAAGGTCACACAGCAAAGACCATCAGAAACCTGGCCAACATCATGGCAAGCCACGAAGAGCTTTTGATCAGAGCCCTGAACCTTGACCCTAGCCGCATCGGAAGGTACTGCCACACGGTAAACAGAAACTTTCTCGAGGCTCTTAATAAGAAAAAACCGAAAACCATGGATGGTCTTGCAGAGGTTTGGTACACAAGCCAGGGATGCAGCTACGGCCGAAATCAACACTACAATTCGAGTCGATACGCAATGCTCAATCTGCATGCGGTATTTACAAAAGGAACCATCGAGTTCAGACTTTTCCAATTTGATGCACCGGCCGATGGAAAGCAGAACGGCCTCCACGCAGGACAGCTCAAGAGCTACATCCAGCTTTGCCTGGCCATGAGCGAGCTTGCCAAGGAAGTAAGAAGCGCAAGCGCAAGACCTCAGCAGAGCGAGAACGACCGCTACGCGATGAGAACCTGGCTCCTTCGCCTGGGCTTCATCGGGGACGAGTTCAAGACAGCCAGGGAGCTTTACACAAAGCGCCTTTCCGGAGACACAGCCTTCAGACACGGCAGAGCAGCCGCTTGAAGGCCACGGAAGTAGACCTTCCCCACCGACGACCGCCAGAGTGCGGCCTAAGGTGGTAGAAGAGCAATTACTTCAACACTAACTTTGCGAAAGGAGCAAGATCATGAACATGGATTTTAACTGGGAACTTATCAAGCCGGAGAAAGGAAGAAGAATGAAGAATCGATATTACTTAGCCTATGGCAGCAACCTCGACATGGAACAGATGATGATGAGGTGCCCAGGCGCCAGGAGAAGAGGCTACGGCAACATTGAAAACTACGAGCTTCTCTACAAGGGAAGCAAGACCGGTTCCTACCTTACCATTGAGCCGAAGGCTGGAAGCCATGTGCCGGTCGGTGTCTTCACGGTGACTCCGGATGACGAGCGAAGGCTTGACCACTACGAAGGCTTCCCGAGATTCTACTACAAGAAGGAACTGAAGATCCGCATCTGGGACGAGGTTCTTGAAAAGCACAGGAAGGTCGATGCCTTTGTCTACATCATGCACGAGGACCGGAAGCTCGGGATTCCCTCAGCACTCTATGTGGCGACCTGCACCCAGGGGTACCTGGACTTCGGATTTGACCTGGACCTTCTCGAGGAAGCTGAAGAAAAAAGCTATGCGGCAGAAAGGGGTGAGTGACATGAAAGAAAGCAATGTCCTAGGGCTTCGCATTTGCCCGATCTGCGGCAAGCCCTACAGCGGGGTCCCGGCACTTTCAAGGAAGGATAATAAAACACTCATATGCCCGGACGATAGTGTACGTGAGGCTTTGGAATCCATCGGAGTTCCTTCGGATGAGCAAGAGAAGATCATCGACATCATACACAATTCACAGCGCCAATGAGAGTGAGATCTTTGGTGGGTTTATAGATCAGATAATAGTGGATAAATCCTTCGAAAAGAGTGATATATGTGTACAACAAAACAAGGAACACCCACCAAGGAGGACAAGACCATGTGGAAAGAAGGAACAATCGGAATCAAGAACAACGACGGAAGCTACACAAACTGCAGATACTGGGCAAAATGCTTTGAAGAGCCGAGCGAAGAGTACGGCATCGAAGGCGGCAGGATTTCAAAGCTCATGATCAAGGTAGACGGCAGGGTTACCCTGAACTACGACAGGAGCTGGGACATCGAGCCGGAAGACGAAGCCAGCCAGCTCGCCTTCGCAATCCTGATGCAGGAATACAACTAAGCATGAAAGCGGCAAGGCCGCAGAAAGGAGCTTCACATGACAAACTTCACACTTGGAACCCTGGTTACAAACTTTGGAATCACCGCTACGGTGGTTGGCTTTCACGAGGAGGCACACGACCTGATCCTGGAAGCTCCTGGGATCGGGAGATGGATTGCAGATCCTGCGAAATGCACACTGGCCGAAGGACTGGTCATGCACAGAGATGGCCTCGTTGCAATCGGCTGACGCATTGGAGGAGCCTTAAGAGGGGCTCCTTTTTACGTGGTATCGAAAGCATATTATAGACAAATCATGTGGCCATTCCTCCGGCGATCTTTGGTACATATATGACTCACTATCTACTGGATATAATCCTGCGACAGAGTGATATATAGACACAACAAAAGAACACCACCGCATTAAAGGAGGACAAGACCATGACAAGATTTGAAGCAGAACTTAACGGAAGCCTTGGAGCCTATTGGAAGGCCGCAGCAGAAAAGGAACTCGCAAGAGTTAAGGCAGACCTTGAAGCCGGAAAGATCACCATCGACGAGAACGGAGTCGCAAGAAACTGCATCGGCCGGGTCCTGATGGACGACATGCTTGAGAAGATCCTTCACATCACCGACAAGGCCAACACAGAGGCCACACGAGCCGCGAGACAGGCTGAAAACGAAGCCTTCCTTGAAGAGTACCGGAAGAACTACGAAGGCCCCACAGAGGAAGAGAAAGCCGAGATGAGGGCAGCATTTGGCGAAGGCGAGACGGTGGTCGACATCATCACCGGACAGCGCATTGCCCTTTAAGAATTTGGAGCCGAAAGGCTCCTTCTTCAGTGGTCTAAAGTACACATGATCCAGCAAGCATCTTTGTGTTGTTTATGCTTCGAATCAACTGGATAAATCTTCCGGATAGAGTGATTAATACCATAACAAAAGAACAGCACCTACCAAGGAGGACAAGAAAATGAGCAAAAAATATGAAAAACTTACAGTTTGGAGTGACCCAGATGACAGCGAGGTGTACACCTGGGAAGCATGGGATGAAATAACTGAAGACGAGCTTCATCGGATGCATGAATGTGACTTGATGGTAGCAGAAAGCATCACGCAGAGTGAAAAGGATTCTGCCGAAGAGATGTATGGAGAAGCCTGGGTAGAGCCCTCAGAGGATTTTGATGAATGGCTGCAGCAGGCTATCAAAGACGGGTATGTAAGGGAGAAGCGTTAATAGCATACAGCACATGCAGAACAGGCAGAGAAAAGGAGCTGAGCCTATCGGCTTCCTTTCCCTGCTTGTTGTGTATCCCAGAAGAAAGGAGGGACTTTAGATGGCAACAAGAGGAAGAAAGCCTACACCTACAGCGATCAAGGAGCTGGAAGGAAATCCAGGAAAGAGACCGCTTAACAGTAATGAGCCGAAGCCTGATACCACAGCGCCAAAGTGTCCGAAGTGGCTTGAGCCTGAAGCGAAGAAGGAATGGAAGCGGCTCTCGATAGAAATGGAGCGAATCGGCATCCTTACGAAAGTGGACATGGCTGCCTTCGCGGCTTACTGTCAGGCATATGCCAGATGGCAGGAGGCAGAGAAATTTATCACGGAGCATGGCACCATCGTCCGGACACCTTCCGGATACTGGCAGACGGTTCCGCAGGTCTCTATTGCACAAACTTATATGAAGATCATGGAGAAGCTTGCCGAGCAGTTCGGTCTTACTCCTTCTTCGAGATCAAGAATCATTGCAGGGAACCAGGAAGGACCGGCAGAGGATGAAATGGAAAAAATACTAAGGAGTGATCAGTAATGGATGATAAGAGACCGGATGGATATCCAAAGCTTGTGGATTACAAGCCCACGAGATTCATGCTTCCTACTTCTCACTATGATCCTGACAAGGCAGACAGGGCTGTGAACTTCATCGAGAATCTTCGTCACACCAAGGGCAAGTGGGCCGGGAAGCGGTTCTGGCTCCTTCCCTGGCAGGAACAAATCATTCGGGATATCTTCGGAATCGTAAAGGCGGATGGCAAGCGGCAGTTCCGTACAGCCTATGTAGAAATAGGCAAGAAGAACGGGAAACAGTTAGATGTAGATACGCCAATACCAACGCCTAACGGTTTTGTTAGTATGGGTGATCTGAAAGTTGGTGACCTTGTCTTTGATGAGAATGGGAAGCCGTGTCAGGTGGTTGCAAAGAGTGAAGTTGACGATACGGAGCAGGCATATCAGCTGACTTTTCGTGGTGGCTCCAAGATAATCGCAGGTGCCAGACACTTATGGAATTGTGATTACATTTATGGAAAGCCAAAGGCAGTAGAGTGGACTACCGAAGAGATTTACCAGAGAACGAAGTCTTATAGAACAAGATTTAAAGGAACGACTGATGAGAACAATTCACTCATTAGAATTCCTGTGTGTAAGGCATTGCAAATTCCGGATGCGGATTTGCCGGTTGATCCTTACCTTTATGGATACTGGCTTGGAAATGGATGTGCCACAAAACCGGAGATTACAGTAAGGACTGAAGACGTTGATGAAATAAAGTCATATATTCCTTACATACCGCATAATCAGTATCCGCAGCAGTGCGGTGGCAGCGATATTATCAATTACACAGAATTGAATCCGATTCTTGTATCTAATTTTCGAGAAAAGAAGATCAGAGATGAATATCTCTGGGGATCTGAAAAGCAGAGGTGGGAGCTTCTGCAGGGATTAATGGATTCTGATGGGTGTGTGAGTGACAGAAAGGGCCAGAGCATTTATGTAACAACAATTTTTGAGCTTGCTATTACCGTTAAGCAGCTTTTGTGGTCCCTTGGTATCAAAAATGCTGCTACCACAGAACCATCAACTAGGTGCGGAGAACAGACGGGTGAGTTCCTTTATACGATCAGATTTACGACATTCGATGATCAGCCTACGTCAAGGCTTAAGAGGAAGATTTCAAGAGGCAGGAAACGACGGAAACCGACAAGGTCCTGCTTTAATTATCTCAAGGATATTAAACCTATTAATAGACCGATTAAGATGCAGTGCATTCAGGTCGATAGTCCATCTCACTTATACCTTGCAGGAAATTCTATGGTACCCACGCATAATAGTGAGCTTGCCGCAGCTGTAGCGCTATATCTTCTTTATGCTGATGGGGAACCTTCCGCAGAAGTTTATGGCGCTGCCAGCGACCGGCAGCAGGCCAGTATTGTGTTTGATGTAGCAAAGCGGATGGTGGAAATGACTCCGGCACTTATGAAGCGGTCGAAGATCATGGCAGCGACAAAGCGACTTGTGAATTACAGCAACGCAGGATTTTACCAGGTTCTTTCCGCAGAAGTTGGAACGAAACATGGGCTCAATGTCTCTGGGCTTGTGTTCGATGAACTGCATGCCCAGCCAAATCGAAATCTCTACGATGTCCTTACGAAGGGTTCCGGCGACGCCAGAGAGCAGCCGCTTTTCTTTCTGATCACGACCGCTGGGAATGACCGGAACAGTATCTGCTATGAGGTACACACGAAGGCAGAGGATATCCTGAAGGGCAGAAAAGTTGACCCGACATTTTATCCAGTTGTTTATGGTCTTGAGATTGATGAGGACTGGCATGACGAGAAGAACTGGAACAAGGCAAATCCGTCCCTCGGGCAGACCATTCAGATCGAGCGTGTGAGGGAAGCTTACAACGAGGCTCTTACAAACCCTGCTGAAGAGAACATCTTCAGGCAGCTGAGACTCAATACCTGGGTTTCCAGTACGACCGCATGGATTCCGGATTTGGTATTCATGAAGGGAGCGGAGAAAATCGACATGGCTTCGCTTGAAGGAAGGGCCTGCTACGGCGGACTCGATCTTTCGAGCACAGAAGATATTACAGCCCTGGTCTTGATCTTCCCTCCGGATACAGAGGATGGGAAGTACATCCTGCTTCCGTACTTCTGGGTGCCGGAAGAGACGATACCAAGGAGAGTGAAATATCACAGCGTTCCTTATGATGTCTGGCACCGGCAGGGATACATCAAGGCGACTGAAGGAAACGTCATCGATTACAACTTCATCGAGGCGTTCATCAATGAACTGAATACACACTACCAGATCAAGGAGATAGCGGTCGATAGATGGAATGCCACACAGCTCATTCAGAACCTGGAAGGTGATGGCTTTACGATGGTTCAGTTCGGTCAGGGCTTTAAGTCGATGAGTCCGCCTACGAAGGAATTCTATAAGCTGCTACTTGAAGGCAGGATCGTTCATGGAGGGAACCCGGTGCTGAGGTGGATGGCCGGAAACGTCGTGGTCGATACCGATGCCGCTGAGAATGTGAAGCCTACGAAGGCCAGGTCCTTAGAGAAGATCGATGGAATCGTCGCTTCGATCATGGCATTAGATCGATGCATCTGCCATCAGGATTCGGGCAGCGTATATGACGAAAGAGGCCTCGTTATCTTCTGATCTATTTGTTTAATTTATCGGGTTGATAATAATCCGCTTCAGAGCGATAGATAGACTACAAAAAAAAACGAATCCACATAGGAAAGGAGAAAAGCACTATGAACATTCAAATCAAGACCAGCGACAGGAAGGCATTCGTAAAGATGCTCGTTGACCTTACAGGAGAGCAAAGCCATTACCTTGGAATGCCGACGAGAAATTTCCAGGTTGGCTGCTACACCATTGATCCAGACTGCAGACTGCTCTTCGACAGAGATGAGAAGAACATCCTTCCGACACTGAAGCAGAAAAAACTCATCGATGAGAGCTTCGAAATTCCGGAGGAAACACCGGTTGCCCGGGAGGAAGAAAACGATGAGGAACCTACAGAGATTGATCCGGACAGTCCGTTTCCGATGAAGATTAATGTGAGCGTTCCTCTAACAAACCACACTGGTGAGAGCCTGCGGCAGCTTGTTTACTTCATCTATGGAAGAGAAGAAATTTTCAACAAGGCAGTGAATGGAAACTTCCATGTGAACGAAGGATTCCTCACAGTCCTTGCTGACAATGAAAACGCCTTAAGCGTTACGAATTTCCTTTCGGCAAAGGAGGCATTCGAGAGCGAACACGGTGTGGCTCTTACAGGAATCGAAATCACAGAAGACAAGATTACCTACAGCGGCTTTGGGGAAGTAAACAGTGCCGAAGAAGCTAATGCTTACAACACTTTTGCTGCGAAGATCAACGAGTACGCAATCAGCTCCCGCAGGATTCTTCCAAAGAAGGCCAAGACAACTGAGAGCGAGAAGTACGACATGAGGAACATCTTGGTCAGAATGGGAATGGATGGTAAGAACTACAAAGCGGAAAGAAAGATTCTCATGAGCAAGCTTAGCGGTGAGAGTGCGTTTCCAAACAGGGTCAAGTACCTCAAATGGAAAGCAGTGCAGGATGCAAAACTTGCGGTGAAGAGAGCTGCTAAAGCAGAGGCAGAACAACCGGTAAACACTGGAACAGATACACAAGACAAGGACAGTGAGGCAGCCGAGTAAACTAAGTAAGGTCTAAGTAGGCCACACAAACACACAATGCAAGATGGAGCAGAGCAGAGATGCCCTGCTTTTTCTATGGAGATATTCATGATGTTAGTTCTATTGGTTGTATTTGCTGCTGTGCTCATTCCCTTTTTAGGAGCGGCAGTAGCTATTTATAAGCTTAGCTTATTTATGAGAAACGAAGAGGGAGGTAGTTTATGGCAGGCATAAGATTATTCAGAAAGAACTCCCCGAGAGATGAGCCCCATATGTCTATCAGGGAGAAGGCAATGATGGTACCGAGGATTGAAGATAATATCCGTGATTCCGGACAGACCTATGTATTCGGTCGGGCGGAGAGTGGGGAAAACGTGACCGAGAAATCGGCTATGCAGATAGCAACGGTCTACGCTTGTGTGAGACTTCTGGCGGAGACGATTGCTGGACTGCCGCTTCACCTGTACAGATACACGGATAGCGGGAAGGGGAAGGAGAGAGCATTTGATCATCCACTTTATAAGATCCTGTACAGGCAGCCGAATGAGGAGATGACCTCGTTTTCCTACAGGGAAAACATCATGGTGTCACTTTTGCTCTGGGGCAACAGTTACAGTCAAATCATCCGCGATGGCAAGAACAACGTGCTTGCACTTTATCCGCTCCTTGCTGAAAACATGGAAGTCGACAGAGACGAGCATGACAAGATTTATTATATCTACCACGCTTACACAGATGAGAAGCCGGGAGAGAAGAATAAGGATATCTACTTCAAGAGAGAGGACATCATGCATATCCCGGGCCTCGGATTCAACGGCCTTGTGGGATTCTCACCGATTGCTATGATGAAGAATTCCCTGGGAACCACGATGGCAGTTGAGAAGTACGGGTCAGCCTTCTTTAAGAATGGAGCGCAACCTTCCGGTGTTCTTGAACACCCGGGAATTCTTAAAGACCCGGAGAGGGTAAGGGATGCATGGGAGAGAGCTTATGGCGGCTCCGGCAATGCTCACAAGGTTGCCGTCCTTGAGGAAGGAATGAAGTACGAGCCGATATCCCTTCCTCCGGAAGATTCTCAGTTCCTCTCTACACGCCAGTTTGGCGTTGAGGAGATCTGCAGGATTTTCAGGGTCCCACCTCATCTGGTTCAGGATCTTTCCCATGCGACATTCTCCAATATCGAGCACCAGAGCATCGACTTTGTGATGCACACGCTGACGCCGTGGCTTGTGAGGATTGAACAGACCATCACGAAGGATGTGCTTCTTGATGAGGAGAAGGATATCTATTTTCCAAAGTTTAATGTTGACGGTCTTCTCCGTGGCGACTACTCGTCAAGGATGTCCGGCTACGCGACAGGTATCAGTAATGGCTTTCTTTCACCGAATGACGTCCACAGGCTTGAGAACATGGACCTCATTCCGGCAGAGAAGGGTGGTGATGACTATTACCTGAACGGTGGTTATGTCCGTCTTGAGGATGCGGGAAAGTACCAGGGTGCGGGAAGCAGTACAGAGGAATCCGAACCGGCTCCTGATTCGGAACCGGAAGAATCTGACCCACAGGAGGGAAATGGTAATGATAACTCAAACGACAACCCAAACAGCAACGATAACAAAAGCCAGCGTGAAAGGACTGGCAGAGTTAAAGGAAGGAGAAAGCGATGAATAAAGACGTAAAGAAGTTCTGGAGCTGGATTCGCGACGCGGATTCCGGCGAAAGAGTTCTCCGTCTTGAAGGTCCTATCGATGAAGATAACTTCTGGGGTGATGAGATCACGCCTAAGGACTTCAGAGAGGAGCTTGAAGCGGAGGATGGAGATGTGACCCTCTGGATTAACAGTCCGGGTGGTAACGTATTTGCGGCATCAGAGATTTATACGATGCTCCGGGATTATAAGGGAAAGATCACTGTGAAGATCGATGCAATTGCAGCATCGGCAGCTTCCGTGGTCGCTATGGCAGGAGACACTGTGTTGATGTCCCCGAGTTCCCTTCTCATGATTCATGACCCTAGTACCATTGCCATGGGAAATACAGAGGACATGGAGCATGCCATCACTGTTCTCAATGAGGTAAAGGAAGCCATCATTAATGCCTACGCTGACAAGACCGGTCTACGCAGAAATAAGATTGCAGAGCTTATGACTAATGAGACCTGGATGAATGCAAAGAAGGCGGTTGAGCTTGGCTTTGCGGATGACATTTTATTCTCGGATAAGAAGGAGGATGAGTCTGATGGGGATGAACCCGGAGAACAGGAGACTCATGAGGAACAGGCCGGAGTTGATGAAAATCCTGATGAGGAGGAAACTTCGGAAGGAACCGAAGAAGAGGAAGAGACTGAGAAGGAAGGCGGTAAGGCGATTAAGATTGAAACGCCAGTGCCACAGATCTACTCAAGCCGAAAGATGGAACTCGCCATCTTGAACAGACTGATGTCTGAGGAACCGAAAGAGGCTGTGGATAAGAAGCCAGATAAGCCTGGTGCGGATAAGGCACATGTTAAGAATCAGGAACCAATCGAGGATAAGACCTCTGTGGAAAACTCCGATTCTATTGGCTTAGATGGTAAGACTAAGGATGGCTCGGTTCCGTATCTTATCCTTGAGAAGCAGTTATCACTTCTTCGTTAATCATTTTCATACCTAGGAAACAGGTCGGTGATTCACCGGCTTTTTTCATGCCCTGATTTAGGGGCATAACCATAAACCTGCGCCAGATGGCGCAAATAAACAACGCGCTACGGCGCACACTACAGGAGGATTTATATGAACAAGATTTTAGAGCTTAGAAAGCAGCGTAACGACCTCTGGGAGAAGACCAAGAACTTCCTTGAGGAGCATCGTGGGGAGAATGGCCTCGTAGCTGCCGATGCAGTTGAACAGTATGACAAGATGTCTAATGACGTCGTTGCCCTTGGAAAGGAGATCGAGCGTCTTGAGGCGCAGGAGGAGATTGAAGCAAAGCTTGCTGCTCCTACTTCCCGTCCGGTGATGGCCGACCCTCACATCGAGGCAAAGCCTAAGAATGTGAAGCCTACAGCAACCGATGAGTACGATGCGGCATTTTTTGATATGCTCCGTAACTCTGGTGATCCGATGCAGGTAAGAAACGCGCTCTCTGTCGGTACGGATTCTGAAGGCGGCTACACTGTGCCTGATGAGTTTGACAGAAAGCTTGTCGAGGCGCTGGAAGAGAATAACATCTTCCGTAACCTTGCGACCATCATCAAGACCGGTTCCGGCACTCACAAGATTCCTATCGCTCAGGATAACTCTGAGGCGTCCTGGATTGATGAGGGCCAGGAGATTCCTGAAGGCGACACTACCTTCTCTCAGACAACCCTTTCGGCCTACAAGCTTGGTACGATGATCAAGATCTCTAACGAGCTCCTTAATGACTCCGCATTTGATCTTGCTTCCTACATCGCGACCCGCTTTGGTGTCCGCATGGGTAACGCGGAGGAGAAGGCCTTTATCACCGGTGATGGGGATAAGAAGCCTACCGGTGTTCTTGCCGCGACTGGAGGCGCAGAGAACGGTGTAACGGCCGCTTCAGCGACGAAGATCACATTCGATGATATCTTCGACCTTTACTACTCCCTCAGAAGTCCTTACAGAAAGAAGGCTACCTTCCTCTGCAACGAGGATGTGGTCCGTCAACTCATGACTCTTAAGGATAATACCGGCAATTATATCTGGAAGCCGTCTCTTGACATCGCAAAGCCGGATACCGTTCTTGGTCGTCCTATCCAGACCTCTTCCTATATGCCTGAGGTTAAGGCAGGCAACAAGGCTGTCGTATTCGGTGACTTCAGTTACTACTGGATCGCTGACCGCCAGACTCGTACCTTCCGTCGCCTGAACGAGCTTTACGCTACCACGGACCAGGTAGGCTTCCTCACCACCCAGCGTGTTGATGGCAAGCTCATCCTTCCGGAGGCACTGAAGACCCTCACCATGAAGGCCGGAGCCTGATCGGTAACTAATTGACTTGAGAGCGGACCACACCGCTCTGATTTTACTTCGGGCACTGGTCCTTACCGGCTGGTGCCTGATTTTATTGGAGGCGGGCATGGTAACACTTGATGAAGCAAAGAAATATCTCCGTGTGGATTTCGATGACGAGGACGATTTCATTAACCATCTTATTGATACAGCGGAGTCTCTCGTAAAGGATACTGCAAGGGTTGATGAGCTAACAGATGATACAGCGGAGAGGATAGCAGTCCTCTATGCAATCGGATATCTTTTCGAACACCGGGAAGACGCTGACCTTCACAACTTAACTCTCATGCTCCGCTCCATTTTATTTGGAGTAAGAGAGGTGAAGTTCTGATGAATATTGCAGCGATGAATCTCCGCATCACCTTTCAGAAACAGGAAGTCGTGAAGGATAAGTACGGAAACCATACGACAGAGCAGGCAGATTACATGACCTGCTGGGCTACAGTCTCTGGGTCCGGTAATGAAGAGGATGCAGCTGGCACGACAAATCCTAAGGAGACCATGGATTTCACAACGCGCTGGTGTGAGGCCCTGTCAAAGGTAACTTCTGATGGCTATCGTATCATAGCGGATGGGAAGATTTATAACATCCTTTATGTGAACCCGATGGGGTACAAGCATAATTCTTTGAAGTTTCACTGCGAGCTTGTGAAGAGGTGAGCCTATGGGAAAGACAATCAAACCAGAAGAACTTGCTGATGAAGTTATGAAGGGCCTCGAAGAATACAAGAACCTTTCTACGGATGCAATGAAGGAATCGGTTGAGAAGGTCGCAAAGGATGTAAAGAAAAACATCCAGGCAAATGCTCCTGTGAAAACCGGGAAGTATAAGAAGTCCTGGAAGGTAAAGAAGACCGAAGAGAACAATGAGAGGCTTGTCTGTACTGTGTATGCCGGACGTTATCAGTTAACGCACCTTCTTGAAAACGGACATGCGAAGAGAGGCGGAGGCAGGGTTGCCGCAATTCCTCATATCCACCCGGCAGAGCAGGAGGGCATCAAGGAATTGGAGAGCAATATTGAAGAAGCTCTTGAGAAAGGCGGCGGGTCATGACGATAGAAGAGTTCAAAGAAGTCCTCGATGAGTCAGGACTTCCAAATGCTTATGATCATTTTGCAGAAGGGGAGTCTCCGGACCCTCCTTTTTTAATATTCCTCTCTCCGAGAGAGGATACGTTTGGAGCGGACAACATCGTCTACGCAGGTTTTCCTGAAGTGAATGTCGAGCTCTATACGGATAAGAAAGACCCGGATCTTGAGACGAAGATGGAGAAGATCTTCTTAAATCACGAGTTTTATTACGTGAAGTCTGAGACCTGGATCGACTCGGAAAAGATGTATGAAGTGCTCTATGAGCTGACTTTATAAGGAGGCATTTATGGGTAATAAAAACAAGGTGAGGTACGGCCTTAAGAACGTCCACTATGCATTAGCTACGATCGCAGAGGATGGTACAGCAACCTATGAGAAACCTGTGAAGTGGTCGGGAGCTGTGTCTATCAAGTTTGCTGCACAGGGAAGCCAGGAACCTTTCTATGCGGATGACATCAAGTACTATGTGACAAGCTCCAATACCGGCTACAACGGTGATCTCGAGACCGCGATGGTTCCGGAGGATTTCAAGACTTCAGTCCTTGGCGATATCAAGGATTCAAACGGAGTGCTTGTGGAGAATGCCGATGCGCAGCCGGTTCCTTTTGCTCTGCTTTTTGAATTTGCAGGAGATGCGAAGGCAATCCGTCATGTGCTTTATAACTGCACGGCCAGTCGTCCTGACATGGAAGCTGAGACGAAGGAGGATAAGGTCTCTGTAAAGACTGAGGCACTTACGATTGATGCTTCGACCATCTACTGTAAGGACCTTGATGTGAATGTCGTGAAGGCAGATACATGCTCCGATACGGATGAGGCGACCTATAACGGCTGGTATGATGCGGTCCACGCTCCGGCAAAGACAACAACAACTACTACTTCTGGCGCAAAGGCAGCATCTTTTACCACGACTACCAGCAAAGAGTAAGGAGTAAGCCATGAGGAAAGAATTAGAGATGGTCCTCGAGGATGGGAGTAAAAAGCTTCTGCCCTTTGAGGCAAATGGCGCGACAGCAATCCTCTATCGGATGACTTTTCATGAGGATCTGATGGTCACGATGAATAACCTTGCAAGCAGCAATCTGGATACCCTGGTCGGCGCGAAGCTTGCCTATGTCATGCATGCCCAGGCAGAAGGAAAGACGACCGGCCTTTCAATGGATGACTTCATTCACTGGGCGGCAGGGTTTGACGGCATCTGCCTTATCGAGAAGCTTGATGAGTTTGTCGCGATCTATTTAGGCAACCGGGCTACGACTTCGGAACCAAAAAAAGAGGACGCCCAACTGACAGAGAAATCAACACCGGAGTCTACCTCTTAAGGTGTAAGCAGTTGGGCTTCTCCTTGCCGGAGCTATCCATGGTAGAAGAGGGCCAGGTGTTTGATGTTTTACTGGAGAGCCAGAATGACGACTTCGAGTATGACGAGGTCGCAGTGCAGAGGGATTTTGATTCGTGGTAAGGAAAGGAGGTCAGGATGGCTGATCGTATAAAAGGTATAACCGTCGAGATCGGCGGTGATACTACAAAACTCTCTGACGCCTTGAAAGACGTCAACAAGTCAATAAAGGATACACAGAGTCAGCTTAAGGATGTGAATAAGCTTCTGAAGCTTGACCCTGGCAACACTGACCTTCTTACTCAGAAGCAGAAGTATCTGTCGCAGGCAATCTCTGATACGAAGGATAAACTGAAAACTGAAGAGGAAGCATTAAAGCAGTTAAAGGATGCGCCTCAGACGGAAGAGACCATAAAACAACAGGAAGCCCTGACTCGTGAAATTGAAGATACGAAGCAGGCTCTTGATGGGCTCAAAGATTCATACAAGGAGGTCGGCTCGGTCGCAGGGGTTCAGCTCCAGGAAGCCGGAAAGAAGATGAAGGATGTGGGAGAGAAGATCACCGGAGTCGGTGAAGGTCTCAGCACCCATGTCACCGCGCCTATCGCTGCGATCGGAGCTGCTTCCATGGCGGCATTCACAGAAGTTGATGAAGGCGCTGATATCGTAAAGACGAAGACCGGTGCTGCTGGTCAGGCACTTAAGGATATGCAGGACGCGGCAAATGATATCGCAACAACAATACCTACGGATTTCGCTACGGCAGGCTCTGCTATTGGCGAGGTGAACACGAGGTTCGGTCTGACCGGGACAGCCTTAAAGGATCTCTCTCAGCAGTTCGTAGAGTTTGCTTCGATCAATGATACTGATGTCTCGACCTCGATTGATAACGTGTCCTCAGTGCTTAATGCATTTGGTATGGATTCTTCTCAGGCAGGCGGTATGCTCGATGTCCTGAATTCTGTCGGGCAGGCGACCGGCCTCTCGATGGATAAACTTTCTCAGGACCTTTCCGGTAATGCCGCACAGCTGAAATCGATGGGCTTAAACGCGACACAATCTGCACAGTTCCTGGGGAATGTGGAGATGTCCGGTCTTGATGTAGGCACTGCTATGGCTGGTATGAAAAAGGCCATGAACAATGCGGCCAAGGATGGCAAGACTCTTGATCAGGCGCTAGGTGAGTTCAGTACCACCATGAAATCAAACAAGTCGGATACGGAGAAGCTGCAGGCAGCATACGATTTGTTCGGCTCGAAAGGTGGCGCGGCTATCTACAACGCCATGCAGACCGGGAAGCTTTCATTTGATGGCTTCTCTTCAAGCATGGCTGACTTCAAAGGAAATGTGGAAACTACCTTCAATGACACCCTTGACCCGATCGATAAGTTCCAGACGACTCTCAATCAGCTGAAGATTACAGGAGCAGATATCGGCAACTCGTTAACAACAGTTCTTGCACCAATGCTTGAACAGGCAGCGGCAGCCTTAAAGAAGTTCTCTGAATTTTGGCAGGGTCTGCCGGAACCGATGCAGCAGTTCATTATCAAAGCTGCACTTGTGGCTGCTGCGGTTGGACCAATTCTTGTGGGAGTCGGAAAAGTCGTATCGGCTGCCGGAAGCATTACTGGTGTGATTGGAAAGATTATGACGAGTGTCGGCGGACTATCTACAGGACTTACAGCTTTCAGTTCTGTATCTCTTCTTCCGATGATTGGAATCATCGCAGGTGTTGTTGCGGCAGTCATTGCGGTTGTCGAGATCGTGAAACACTGGGGCGAGATTACGGAGTGGTTCGGCGGAGTCTGGGATAAGATCTGCTCCGGGGTAAAGACGGTAGGCGAAGGCTTAAAGGCCTTCTTTACCGGGCTCTGGGACGGAATTAAGACTACAACCGAGACAGCCTGGAATGGTATCAAGACAGGTGTTTCTACTGTCTGGAATAGCATGAAAACCGGCGCCTCTACTGTGTTTAATGGAATCAAAGAGAGCGTTTCCACAGCATGGAACAATGTGAAAACCAACACGAGTACTGCCTGGAACAACATCAAGAGTACGGTCGAGAAGAATGGAGGAGGCATCAAAGGAGTTTTGAAGACTGCCGTCGATGGTTATTTCTCAATCTGGAAGGTAGGCTTTCAGGCAATCAATACAGCGACCGGAGGCAAGCTCGGTGAGGCATTATCTACGGCCAAGAGCAAACTAAATTCTATCAAGCAGGCTTTTACTGACAAGATGGGTGGAGCGAGAGACGCAGTAAAAAACGCCATCGATAAGATCAAGGGATTCTTCAATTTCCACTGGTCCCTTCCAAAGCTCAAGATGCCGCACTTCTCTTTCTCAGGAAAGTTCTCTCTGAACCCGCCATCAGTGCCAAGGTTTAACGTTAGCTGGTACAAGAAGGCCATGGATGAGCCTTATATCTTGAATTCACCTACCTTGTTCGGTATGTCTGGCAGCAGGCTCCTTGGCGGAGGAGAGGCAGGAGAGGAGGCAATTGTCGGTACGGACAGGCTTTCTCAGATTGTCCAGGGTGCAGTTGCTGCTGCAGGAGCCGGAATGGATCAGACGATCGTGATCCCGGTCTATATTGGGCAGGAACGAATTGATGAGCTTGTGGTGAAAGCCACGCAGAGAAATAACTTCAGGTCAGGAGGCAGATGATGTTAAAGAAAGATTATCCGATCTACTTCGATGACACCAAGATCTTCTGGCCATCGAAGTGGGAGGAAAGTTACGAGGTTGTCGAGAAAACAAATCAGACAGAAGCGGGTACGGACCAAGTCATTGTCACGAGATATGACAAGCTCTCCGTTTCCGCTTCTTTCAATTGTTCCGCGACCTGGGCAGCTAAATTTGCACAGTTTCGGGATACGGACTCCATTTCTGTAAAGATGTATGACCTTAAGACGAAGGCATATAAAACAAGAGTAATGAGGATCAGGAACTTCAAATCTGGAAGGGAAGAAAACAGTGAGAAACTCACGGACACGAATGGCCTGTACGAAGTATCCTTTGATCTTCAGGAATTTTAACGAGGGGAGGCTGCAATGTACGCAGTATCAGATGCTTTTAAGACTGCTATGAAGCAGCCGGTCCAAAGTTTCAGATTACAAGGGTATATCGGGAAGACAAAGATCACGGAAGACAATGTCCTCGCCGGTTCCCTTACGATAACGAATCAGTGCTCCGGAGACTCATCGGTAGATATCGGTCAGGTATATGTCGGTGAGCTCTCCGGCACTTTTATGGATACAGGAATTGCACGAAGGAGCTGGAAGGGACTCGTGATCAACCTCATGGCAGGGATAAGGCTCGCGGATGGGTCATACGAAGATATCCCACTCACTCCTTATACGATTTCCACAGCAGACTGGTCCGCTTCCGGTGTCGTCGTTAAGGCTTATGACAACATGCAGAAGTTCGATAAGGCACTCAGTGCATCGATCACTTCCGCACCGGCTTTTGACCTCCTGACCCTCGCCTGCACGAACTGCGGCATGACACTTTCAAATACAGAGGACGAGATTCATTCCATGGCAAACGGGACGAGGAACCTCGAGCTTGCTGCCGGATCTGACATCAGTACCTGGAGAGACCTGATCTCCTGGGTTGCACAAACACTGTGTGCGAATGCGACGATTGACAGAGATGGGAAGCTCAGGCTTTTCCAGTACGGCACGACCGTGGTTGATACCTTGGACCCGGAGCATAGATTTTCCGGAGCCTCATTCTCTGATTTCTACACTTACTACACTGGTCTTTCTTCCGTTGATCAGTCATCAGGAATGACGAAGTATGTGAATATCACTCCGGATGATGGTCTGACCTATAACCTCGGCACAAACCCGTTTCTGCAGGGAGGAACTGAGTCGAGCCGTGGAGCGATGCGGAAGGCAATCTTAGACGATCTTACAAAGATCCGCTATGTGCCATTCTCCTGTGAAGCAATCGGAAGTCCGGCATATGACCTTGGTGATTGTCTTAAATTTGTGGATGGCCTTGCGGACAATGACCTCTGCTGTATTACGAAATTCACCTGGACCTACAACAGTAAGTACCAGATGTCAGGCTCGGGTTCTGATCCGGAACTGTCCGGCGCCCAGAGTAAATCAGATAAGAATATCTCAGGGCTCATTGCATCAAGCTCAGCGGATACGGCTTTCCGCATGGCTTTCATCAATGGTATGAAGGTCGATGTTGGTGAGAACAAGGATACATCGATTATCCTCTGTGCATACAGGATGAGCAGTTCGACATTCGTAGTTTTCCATGCGGTCTGTGATCTGCTTATTTCTACGGTTGAAGGCGGCTCAGAGGAAGAAGGGTGGACCGAGACAGATGCGGATGCCACCTTTACTTTCTATATCGATAAGGTAAAGGTCGCAGACTATACAGTCGGCCAGTGCTGGCAGGACGGGATGCATAACACGGCATTCCTCTATTCCCTGATCAAGCAGGAAGCCGGGATTCATACATTTGAGATTTATCTTAATATCGCAGGCGGCACTGGGCACATCGACCCGCAGGCTGTGAGAGTTGTGATTGACTCGACAGGTCTAAGAGCCAGGAGTTCCTACATCTATATCACAGGAGACCCGAAGACGCAGTACCTTCCGGGAGAGTCATATACATCAGCCGGAATCACTGTTATGTACTACAACGGCAAGGATATGAGTACGGTTGATGTGACAGATAAAGCAGTCTTTAAGCAGGAAGATGGAACGGACGCCAGCACGATTAAATACCAGGATGTCGGAACATATCCGATTTCTGTTTACTATACAAACGATGACGGCGATGAACTCTCGACCGAGTACGGAACCTTCGTATCCGGACTTACTCTTGAGAGCGAGCCTTCAAACAGTTTCTACACATCAGACCTCTGGGCCCCGGTAGGTCTTTCGATTGGATTTGAGGATGGAGGTGATCTTGGATGAGAGACGTAACAAGACAGTGTTCTTATACAATTGACGGGCAGACCCTCACCTCCGAAACAGTCCTGACAAAAGGAAAGCATAAGATTCAGGCTACCTATACAGCTTATGGAAACACCTATCAGCTTTCTGAACCTTTTGAAATCGATGTCACGGACCCTACGCTTACGGTTGAGGATTCGAAAGAATGGTATGTATCTGACGTCTGGGATTCCTCGGGAGTGAAGGCTACTTTCACCATGGATTCCGATGAGGATGTAACATCATCGTCCTCTATTCTTCTCGATGGAGCGGAGGCAGCAGGAGATGGGCTCAAAGAAGGAACACATAGCCTCACTGCTTCTTATGCGAGGAATGGAGTGACCTTCAATGCAGAGGCTGTGGAGATCACACCATCTGTTCCGACGATCACTCTTGAAGAAACACATGAATTCACTGTCGGGGATGCCTGGACTATAGAAGGAGTCAAGGTCACCTTCACGAGGGATTCTGACACAGATGTCACCTCTGATTCAATGGTTACGGTAGATGGAATGGAGCCTCCGGAAACGCTATCGGCAGGAACACATAAGATCGGGGCAACCTATATAAGAAACGGCATCACCTTTACGGCTGACCCTGTGGAGATAACTGTTGAGGGTGGCGGAGAACTCACAATCGTAGCTGAGAAAGGCCTTTATGAGAGTGATCTTATCCTTGAAGCAATCAAGGTCATGTCTGGAAACACCGATGTGACTAACGAATCGCCCATCACAGTCAACGGCGCGGCTCCTTCAACAACGGAAGGTGTGAAGCAGGGCTCCTATACGATCAAGGCAACCTACAATGGAACCGAGGCAGATCCTCTTACCATCGAAGCTGAAGCAGCAGAGCTTACAGTCGAAGATTCCCATAACTTCACGGAGGGCGAGAAGTGGACCACAGATGGTCTGGTGATTTCTCATAACAGGGACCAGGCATACGATGTTACGAGCGAATGTACCTATACCGTGAACGACAGCGATCCGGCGACTGTATCTTTTGCTTCGAATTCAAGATTCCCTCTCTCGGCAACCTATGTGAGGAATGGAATCACGTTCACCGGAGTTGGTTTCGTCGGTGCGGATGTCTACGATGACATGAATGCGAGCGCTGACGGGACTTCTCTTGAATCCTATAACTCCTATTACACTGACGACATGGTTTCAAACTGCAAGTTCCAGGAGCTTGGTACACCGGATGTATTCTATGATTCTTCTGAAACCTATACTGGTGAGCTGAAATTTACGGTAGTCACGAATAATGATCCTATTGCGATCTGGCAGGTGAGGACCGCAGGCAGTTATCAGGAGAAGGACGATAGTGATATAGATGTCCACAACAGGAATTCGTGGAATATCTCGAAGATGAACAGAGTCATTCTCGGTGTCACCTTCTCTAAATACACAGGCTCCGGCACATCGAGAACGGTCACGAAGTCATACGCTTGTAATCGCTATTCAGTAAAAGCTACGTTGAATGGGCATCTCTATGATGAAGACTACAGTGATGCGGTGCCAGATACGAGCAAGCTTCTCTTTGACTTTGGCGTCGGCGGTGTGGAGGCAATCGTTACATTCCCTAAATGTATGACAGGTGATTTCTGGTTTTCAGAGAATAGTGCGCTGCATATGAATGTCAGCGAGAGCCCGGCAGTAATTGTGAACGAAGCAATCTATAACCACGAGACTCTTGATGCGACTTCGTATTTCCGTTTTGATTCTTATTACTTCGCGACAGAAAGTGAGCAGACCATTTTTCAGGGCGGCTGGCATGATGATTTCACCACTGAGACTGGCGAGTATTACGCCTGCATTCACTCATATAAGACAGAGCTCGATGCGAAGACGAAGAACGTGAAGATCATGACAAGCGAAGATGAAGTGAAGGAGTGGCTGAAGGACCTCTATGATCAGATGATAAAGGACGGTGATATCAGTTGATTACTTATAACGGGCATTCAAAGGTGGTGATGCGATTATGCGAGGCGGTTAATAAACTCGAGGAAAAGGTCGGAGCTATCAAGGACACTGACACAACATATACCCTGTCGATTGATGGCAATAAGCTCACGCTCACTCCTTCATCTGGGGAGCCGCAGACCATAGAGCTTCCGACATCAGGCACAGCATCAGAAACAACAGACTCAGGGACAACGGACTCTGGGACAACAGACTCAGGGACAACAGACACAGGCACGGATACAGGAGGTGGTTGATATGGACTGGATTTTGAAATACTGGGTACAGGAATTATTCGCGCTTATCATCGCCGTCCTCGGATGGTGTGTGAAGAAGCTGAAGGGAAAGAAATCCGAATACGATGTTTTAAGAGAAGGGATTCTCGCTTTGCTGCATGACCGATTGTATCAGGCCTGCAGCTTTTTTATTGACCAGGGATGGGCAACACTCGAGGACAGGAGCAACCTGGAATACCTCTATAAGCCATACAAGGCACTCGGTGGAAATGGAACCGGGGAGCATTTGTATCATGAGGTTTTGGAGCTTCCGTTCAGCGAGAAGGAAACAGGCAATAAAAGAAGCAACGTAAAAAACAACCAAGATAAGGAGGAATGAACTATGGACTTTGGTATCGCAAGTGTAGCTGCAATCACTGTGATTGCGTATCTGATCGGTGCGGCATGCAAGGCTGCTGAAAGGATTCCAAATACCTGGATTCCTGTCATTTGTGGAATCGTCGGCGGGGTGCTTGGAGCAGCTGGGCTGTATCTCATGCCGGACTATCCGGCCACTGACATCGTAACTGCCATCGCAGTCGGGATCGTCTCTGGATTTGCGGCAACTGGAATCAACCAGATCTATAAGCAGGCAAACAAGATAGACTAAGAGGAGGTGATCCTTTTATCTCGGCTGCCCGTCGTCAAAGGGCAGGCTCTTCGGATGGGAAACAACATCTGGAGGGCCTTTTCTATTGCTCTATTTTTATGAGGAGGTTTTGTTATGGGAAGAACAGCAACGGATCTTATCAATGTCATGCGAGGGTGGATTGGCTTCTCCGAAGCAAACGGGAAGTTCAGGCAGATCATCGATCTTTATAATTCTCACAAGCCCTTATCCAGGGGCTACAAGGTAAAGTATACCGACGAGTGGTGCGATACCACGGTTTCTGCTGCGGCAATCAAGGCAGGAATGACCGACCTGATCGGTACGGAATGCGGCTGCGAGGAGCATGTGAAGATCTTCAAGGCAAAGGGCATCTGGATCGAGAACGGAAATATCACTCCGAAGCCCGGCTACATCATCCTTTATAACTGGGACGATTCTACTCAGCCGAATGACGGACATTCTGACCACATCGGGGTTGTAGAAGCTGTGAATGGAAAGACCATCACGGTTATTGAAGGTAATCGCGGAAATGCCGTAAGTAGACGCACGATTCCTGTCGGCTGGGGCTATATCAGAGGCTATGCCGCTCCAAAGTATGATGCCGAATCAAAGATCGTGGCGAAGATGACAATCGAGGCAGCAGCAAAGGGAGTCCTTGCAGGAAAGTACGGAAATGGTGATGACCGGAAGAAAGCTATCGAAGCTCTTGGCCTTGATTATTCCACCGTCCAGAAGAGGGTGAATGAGATCGTGAAGAACTCCGGCACGAAGATTCCCGCGAAAAAGTCTGTGGACGAGATTGCGAGAGAGGTCCTTGCAGGCAGGTGGGGAAACGGAGATGACAGGAAGAATCGCCTGACTACTGCCGGGTATGATTATTCCGCAGTACAGAAGAGAGTGAATGAGCTGGTGAAATAAGCCAGCTCTTATTTTTTAGGCTGCTTAGGGAAAAAGCCAGTGCGCTTTTGAGCTTGTGTTAAAGAGCCTCAGGCTTTCATAAATTGCTTCAAATAAGCCCTCCGGCTCTTTCAATCTTTGGTGGATTTATGGTGCAAAATCACCAAGAATTGACTTGCTATTAGTTCTCACCTACGGCAATATTACCACAACCCGAAGGTTTGAAGGTACAGACCAGGGGCAGCGCAGGAAGCACGAAACTTCATAGAGAAGTACATACATGAAAGGAGGTACTCCATATGGGTACAACAGAGGGAACCACAGAAACTATGATTGAGCAGAAGGCAATCAGACAGCCTTTGATGCCGGAGCAGAACATTCTGCCGAGCGGCGCGAAGCTCACTATCACACCGGCTACTAAGAGGTCGACGCAGAACGTGAAGACCCTGAAGCAGCAGGAAAACGTAAGAGTTGCAGCCTACTGCCGAGTTTCAACGGACGAGCTCGACCAGCAGAATTCCTTCGAGAACCAGTCAAACTACTACAAGGATTTCATCAAGCAGAAGGAGGGCTGGACGCTTTGCGGAATCTACTCTGACGAGGGAATTTCCGGGATGTCCACCAAGGGCAGACATGGATTCAACCGCATGATCCGCGACGCTAAGGCAGGAAAGTTCGACTACATCATCACAAAGTCAATTTCAAGATTCTCCCGAAACACGGTCGATGGACTTTCCATTGTGAACGATCTCAGGAATCTGGACCCGCCAATCGGAGTCTACTTCGAGAAGGAAGGCCTCGACACCATGCAGAAGGGCTGTGAATTCCTGCTCTCCATCATGATGAGCATGGCCCAGGGCGAGAGCGATTCCATTGGCGAGAACATCCAGTGGACCTACAGGAAGAAGTACTCCGAAGGCGATCCACTCATCAATCCGGACAATATCTACGGATATAAGAAAGGCGAGAATGGAGAATGGGAGATCGATGAAGAGCAGGGCGATGTCGTGAGAAGGATCTTCGATCTTTTCCTTGCAGGCTGGGGTACACAGAAGATCGCGCACACACTCACAGCAGACGAGGTCCTCACACCGAGAGGGAAGTCACAGTGGAATCCAGGAACCATCCATTCCATCCTTGGAAACGAGAAGTACAAGGGAGACGTCCAGATGCAGAAGTATGTCACGGTCGACAGGAAATCGAAGAAGCACAAGAAGAACAGCGGCGAAGCGAAGACCTACTACCTTGAGAATCACCACCCTGCCATTGTTTCAAGAGCAGAATGGGATGCTACCCAGAGGATTATGGAAGCGAAGAAGAGACCGAGCACCTACAAGCATGGTGACGCAACGCATTTCTCACCGAAGAAGATCCTCACCTGCGGAGACTGTGGCAAGGAACTTCATGTGAGAAACATCGACAGATCGGTGAGCGGCTACCTCGATGACAGGAAGAAGTTAAACGGCTTCGGTAGCTACTACTTTTACGAGAAGGAGTACTCCTGCCCGAATGGCCATGCGAGAGTTTTCCGAGGCACCTTCGAGCAGAGCTTCATGGAAGCCCTTTACAGGCTGAAGAGGGACTTTGAGAAGTACGGCGACACCAGTGACCTCGCGACTTCCTTCCAGAAGGCACTCGATGATGCGGCTCTTGACGAGAAGATAGACCTTGATCTTCTTGAAATCAACTATCAGGATTTCGTGAATGCCCTTGAGTCTTTGCCAGAGAAGAACTTGGCTGGCTACGACATGAAGATCAACGGAGTCGACACGGATGGCTCCCTTATCAGGACTGAGGACGGAAAACTTAAGGGAACCAGGCTATACGATCTTAAGGCAGGTAAGATAAAGATCACATCGGACAAGATTGAGGAGGCTCCGGATATCCTTCCTTTTTCAGAAGAGATCATGAAAGGCTTTATCAAGAATGGAAAGCTTTACAATGACCGCATCGTATTCACCACGACCTTCGGAATCGAGATCACTGCCAAGAACACAGATAGAAAGATTGATTCCTTCCTTGGCTTTAGAAAGTGCGGTAATGACGGCAAGATCCACATGGTTCTTGATCCCTACGAAGTCGAGAACGATAAGCCTTACTACAGAATGACCGGCAACTGCGTCGGGAAGATTGAAGAGTTAGAGGAGAAGGAAGAACCTGCGGAAACAACTGAAGAACCCAACGATAAGGTAGCGGTTTAAGACTCACCCCTGCACTGAAGGCTTCAGGGCCTCCGGTGTGGGGGATTTTTTTGTGTCTCCAGTCATTCGTTCATTGAATTTTCAGATATCTTAAGTGGCTATTCGGAGGGTGGTGTGGTATACTAAAGTAGAAGTAGTATATATTGATTTAAGGGGAGTATAATGAGCGAATTAGATAAGACTCAGTGGCACCCGGCGTTTTGCGTTAGCATGGAACTGGGTCTTAAGAGTAACAAAGAGAAGCTTGAATTTCAGTCGGAATTGAATCTGAATTCAAAACCTATCCAGCTTGATCTGATGGTTATTGAAAAAGAGTCTGACTTAGCGATTGAAAATGTAATCGGCAGGATCTTTAGGAAATATAATATTTTTGAGTATAAATCACCTGAAGATGAATTGGGTGTTGATGAGTACGCTAAGCTTTTAGGATATGCTTGCTTATATAAAGCTGCGTCTCCAAAGGTTGACAGTAGAAAATTTGAAGATATAACGGTATCATTGGTTAGGAATGGAAAGCCAGCCAAACTGATCCAGTGGTTCACTGATAAAGGATGTAAGGTAGAGGAAAAATACAAAGGTATATACTACATCTCAGGTGATTATACTATTTTTCCTACACAGATCGTTGTTACTTCCCTTTTGGAAGGAGATGACAATATATGGCTCAGAGCATTGACGAACAATTTGAGCATAGAATTGGGCAGAAAACTTGTTCTTGCGACCAGCAAGCTGACTGAGAAAGATGATAAGGAACATGCGGATTCACTTCTGCAGGTTACCATGGAACGGAATATTGAAATCTTTAGAGAAATTAAGGAGGATCCGGTTATGTGTAATGCATTAAATGATTTGATGAGACCCGAACTTGATGCAGCAAAAAATGAAGGAATAAATGAAGGAGCAAATAATGCTCGTGAAGAAATCGCAAGAGGGCTCATAATAGAAGGAAATTATAGCGACGAAAGGATTGCACAAATATCTAAGCTCTCAGCTGAAAGGGTAAGAGAACTTAGGGATGAAGCTGACTTTGAAGCGCTGCAGGAATTAAGCAGAAAAAATAGGGAAGAGAATTCCGAGAAAATTTGATTCCAAAAAGGAATATGAGGAAACACTGGATGAAAAATATCGCCATCAGAAATAATTAGGACTGATTGTAAAGACGCTTGTATAGAAGGACGTGCGGGCCCTTATTTTTCTTTATAGAAAGTTATCAGAAAATTACTTGCTATGTACTTTGACCTACGGTAAGTTACTACCTACGAATTCGAATCAGAAAAGAAGGGTGGTGACGATGCCATGACTTACATATCCGCAGGACCTGCGACAGAACTGTTCATCAGACCAGCATTGGGATTATTTCTCAGTGCTGGTCTTTTTCTATTATAGGAGCAATTTTGACATGAACGAAACACTAGGAGAACGTCTAGCAGAGGCAAGGAATAGCAGCGGATTAAATCAGAGCCAGGCAGCCAAGCAGATAGGTGTGCAAGCACAGACCTTATCGGGTTATGAAAGTGGGTATAGGGAGCCTTCATATGATATCCTGCTGAAACTTGCGAGTCTATATCACGTAACAACAGACTATCTGCTTGGACTTGAGAAAAAGAAAGCCATTGAAGTTGAGGGATTAACCGATGATGAACTTAATGCCTTTAAGACGCTGATTTCTGATCTGGCCGAGAAGAATGCCAAACTGACAAAATCTCGGAAGTAAGAATGCCAAATTTAAACGGATTTTAAGTTGTTTGGCAATCTTAAATTTATAAAGAATCCGCCATTTATGCGGACTTCAGGGCTCAAGGATGCCAAAAACTAAGGGTGCCAGGGGGTGTGCGATAAAAGCACTTCTCCCGGGCCCTTTTTTAATACATACTCGCGAAATGCGTATGGGACTATTACCAAACGCGTAGATGATTTTCATAGAATTATTTCAGAATAATATAGGGGAAGGTGTAAGCATGCAAAATGAGATATCAGTGAATTCGTACTCTGTGGTAAAGGCAAAGCAGGTGGACTGGCTCTGGTATCCATATATTGCTTATGGAAAAATTACTGTGTTGCAGGGAGATCCGGGAGATGGGAAATCCACATTCATTTTGGAATTAGTCGGTCTCTTGACTAAGGGGTATCCTCTGCCAGGAGGTGGGAAAGCAAGCAAGCCTATCAAAGTGATTTATCAGTGTCTTGAAGATAATCCCGAGGACACTATTAAACCGAGGCTAATCAAAGCTGGCGCGGATTGTGATAAAGTCTTTTTCTTCCCGGAAAATCCAGAGCTGACACTTAGTGATGAAAGGTTAGAAAACACTATAAGAGAGCTTGGAGTAAAGCTTGTTATTTTTGATCCTTTTCAGTCATTTATGCCTAAGGACGCTGATTTTACAAATGCTGTGAAAATGCGATCAGCGTTGTCTCCTCTGGCAAAGGCAGCAGAGCGGTGTAAGTGTGCTGTTGTCTTAATAGGCCATATGAATAAGGATCTTGGCGGTAAGAATATCTACCGGGGACTTGGAAGCATTGATATTGCAGCGATTGCGAGAAGCATCCTGATGATATCCCGGAATGACGAGAATCCTTCCTTCCGTATTATGAGTCAGATAAAGAATAATCTGGGACCGGAAGGTTTAGATATTTCTTTCGAGTTTTCAAAAGAGGGCTTCGTTTGGCATGGAGCACTTCCAAGAAAACAGGAAAAATTAGAGGACCAGAGTCTTTCGCAGGGAGATAGAGCCAAGGAAACTATCAAGAGCCTTCTTGCAGGGAATGACCTTAAAGCCACGGAAGTAATGGAACATGCAGCAATGTTAGGCCTTGCAGAGCGTACTGTGAAGAGGGCTAAAAAGGACCTGCATATAAAAACATATAAAAAAGGAAACGCGTGGTACTGGCATCTGCCTGAGAGTGTGGCAAAAAAGCAAAAGGAATGATTCATTATGGGAAGATCGACAAATACAGCAAAAGAAATTAAGAAGAATAAGATCCGGCAGAAGATTCAGAACGCGAATGCATCGGACCTCATCGTCATACCCGAGAAGCCGATTGAGTCCATCGAGAATAACAAATCGATCAGACGTGTCGCGGCATACTGCCGAGTATCTACGGATGAGGAAGCACAGACATCTTCGTTTGAGCTGCAGAAATCTACCTATACAGAAATGATCACTCAGCATCCTGGCTGGGAGCTTGCCGGAATCTATGCTGATGAGGGTATTTCCGGAACTTCCTTCAATCATCGTGACGGCATGAAGCAGATGATCGAGGATTGCAAGGCGGGCAAGATCGATATGGTCATTACAAAGTCTATCGCTCGTTTTGCAAGAAACATCGTCGACTGCCTTGATACCGTGGAGATGCTGAAGAACCTGCCGCACCCTGTTGGCGTGGAGTTCGAAACAGAGCACCTGTACACCCTGGATGACAGTGGCCGAATGATTCTCGCTATCCTTTCGACAGTCGCGGAGGAGGAGAGCCATTCAAAGAGCCTCATCATGAACTGGTCGGTGGAGAACCGCTTCTCGAAGGGAATCTTTCTGACGCCTCCGCTTTACGGCTACGATCAGGACCCGGAGACGGACAAGCTCGTGATCAATAAAGAAGAAGCGAGAGTGGTCCGGCTGTGTTATTGTCTGTATCTGAATGGAGCATCGTTCGCTTCGATCGCAGAACTTCTGACGAAGATCGGAGTAAAGACGTACACAGGGAAGGACCGCTGGAATTCTTCAACCATCCGCCAGATGTTATCGAATGAGCGTCATTACGGAGCAGTGCTCGCACATAAAACATACACACCGGATTTCCTGACGCATAAAGCCAAGACGAATGACGGCCAGAGAAAGAAGTATCTGCGGGAAGAGGACCACGAAGCGATCGTCAGTAAGACAATTTTTAATGCTGCGATTAAGAAAATGCAGTTTGACAGCGCGCAGAGCTCCTCTGGTCCTATGCCTTCTCTCAGTGTGGTGGATTCGGGAATCCTCAGCGGATATGTTTCGGTGAATGGCAGGTGGAAGGGATTTTCTGATGCTGATTTCCTTGAGGCAGCGGAAAGTGTGTCTAGAGAGCCAGAAGTTGACTCATCAGACGAGCCGGAGACTTTTACGCTTGATGATTATCAGGTGGTGAGCTCTGCGCTTTTTTCTGACCTCTCCATGCCAAAAATGACGATCAAGCAGGGAAAGATCCAATTCAATACCTCCTGCCTTAAACGATTTGAAAATGTGGAGTATGTTGAGATTCTGCTGAATCCCGTAAAGAAATGTCTTGCGATCCGGCCAGCTCACGGCGGTGATCCGAATGCTATGCGGTGGGGAAAGCTGAAAGACAGTCGGTGGTATTCCTACCAGAAGACATATCGTGGTCTGACAAGTCCTCTGTTTGAACTGATGGATTGGAATTATGAGGATAAGTACTGCCTGTGCGGTTCTTATATGACCGAAGGCGAGGACCAGATTCTCTTATTCGATCTGGCAAATCCAGGAATCATAGAATCCAAGCCAAGAGCAGAGGACAAGCGGAGCACTGTTCAGAATGATACGGCAGATGCAACAGTGCCGAAGGATGATGCACTTAATACTCAGAACGGCTCTGATGAATCATACAACTCGGATGTTGAGTGCGGGGATATCTCATTTGGTGAAAAGGTTTTATTCACGAAGAATGATGACTCTGGCTACAATATCATTTTTCACGAAATTCCCTATCAGGGAGAGTGGCTTGCACTTAGACCGGCAACATTTTTTAAGTACTGCGCGGATATTACCAACGAGGAAATGTCATCCCTCAGAGAAGAATCAGAGCAGCTTCTCAGTGAGATAAAAAAGGATGCGGCGACAGGCGGCGAGAACACAGATGCCATTGAGAAAACAGGTGAAGCGGATGCTTAAAGCAGGAGTTATAAAGAGGCAAATTTTATGGAACCAAATCAAGTAGACGGCACATTTTATTCTGACGAGAAGGCTGCGGAGATTGCCGCAAATTTTAGCTATGACGGCTATCAGGTAGTGCGAAGGGAGATGTTTGCGCATCTTGCCTGCCCGGCCGTCACAATCCGGAAGGATAGTGTCACCTTTAACACTGCCTGCATCAATGGTCTGGAGGACGCGGTCTATATCCAGATCTTTATGAGCAGGAATCAGAAACGCATGGTCATTAAGAAGAGCAGTGAAAGTGTAAAAGACTCGCTCCGATGGTGCGTGAACCGTAATGACAAGCGGAAAACCAGAACTATAACCAGCAGGGAGTTCTCCGGTATGGTCTATCAGATGATGGCCTGGGATGACAGCTGCAGGTACAAGATCGCCGGGCATAAGATCCAGTACCAGGGCGAGACTCTGTATGTTTTCGAGCTTTCTGAGCCGGAGATCTTCCGTGAGCGTCCAAAGAGAACTAAAGAAGAAAAGGAAGAACTCGAAAAGAGATTGTCTCCTGAGGAGCTGAAAGAGCTCCAGCGTAAGGAGATGAAGGAATCCCGTACGCCTTTCTATCCTAAAGATCTTCAGAATACATTCGGTGTTCCTGTCAGTGAACATGAGGATCATCCCACACTTGGAGACCCTGTTCAATACACAGGGATGAGTGCGTTCTCAAAAGAAGAATCTGAAACTCAGGGAGAGCAGATGACGCTCGATGCATTGACGATGCAGGGAGGAGATTCAGATGGACAATACTAATATCCCGGCCGGTCTTCCTCTCAATGGCATCTCGTTTTCCATAAAGAGGTCGCGGGTCCTTATTTATCGTTCTACGATCCGGGAACTGAAAAGCCCGGAGTACATACGATTTCTCCTGAATAAAAAGAAGCATACGATTGCGGTTCAGTGCTGCGAGCAGATTGATCAGGATTCCTTCAAAGTCCCGGATCTTGCCAATGATAAAAGAGTTCAGTTTGAGATTTCAAGCATGAACTTCCTGTCAATCATTTATGAGATCGCCAATTGGGATCCGAAGAAGACTTATCATCTGACGGGCTACTATATCGAGAAGTACCGCCTGGTCCTCTATGATCTAAATGAAGCCAATGTTATCAGCGATGATGAGTTCGTGGACCCTGAAAGATCAGAGGAGTAGTATGCCAGAAGATAACGACCATAAAACATATCTTGGCTGGTACTTCGAATTCCAGTGTACCGATGAAGTGAAGCACGAGATCGAGCAGTGGGCAGCCGATCACGGAGAATCATATGTTGACGGCTATTACGATTTCATGATGAAGCTTTACGGGTTTGTGGTTGATTACATTCCCGGCGGGAAGGCTCCGGAGTACGATGTCAGGAAGTCCGCTCTTGAATCAGGCATGTCACACGTCATTTTTTGTCCTGTCAGTGCAGGAGAGACAATTGAAGCTATCAGGGGCAGATTTCATGACCTGTGGGAAGACGAGCCTGTCTTTAAGTGGTCCGCGTCATACATGTTTTCTTTCGCTGATGATGGGTGCGTTAGAAAAGACATTGACGATGACAAGCGGATCGTCTGGAAGAAGACGGAAGAAATCTGATCAGCTGTGGCATGGCATTACTGAAAGTCAGCGCTGCTTTTATCAGCTGCTTTCCGGTAATAACGGGCTCCTATCTGCGCCCAAAGCCTCATATCATGCTCAGAGAAATTGTCGACGGCTTCTTTAAGCTGGTGGTGTTCGTCTTTGGCAGCCAGGATAGCTTTGAAGCTTGATTCAGAAGGAAGATTGCTGTTCATATGGATTACCTCGTTTCTCTTCATTATAGCTATCTCACGGCTTCCTGTATATAAAGGAGGCCTCATTTTTATTGAATTTTCAGATACTTAAAATAGAATGCCAATAGGCAGTGTGATAAAATAAAATAGACAATTGTGTCGGGATGGGTTTTGGGAAAGGCAGAATTATTGGTAAACAAACGGAAGAATAATAGAATTGATAAGCAGCACAGGCATCACAACGCGTCAGGACACCATAATGCGTCAGGACACCATAATATATCAGGACACCACAAGGCGTCAGGACACCACAATGTATCAGGACTTCACAAGGCGTCAGGACTCCACAATGCCTCCAGGAACCGTAAGGTGTCAAAGCAGCGCAAGTTGCCGGAGAGAACGCTGAACATATGGAATAAATATGATTTTTTGATGTGCGGTCTGGGCGAGAAGAACATGCTGATTGCAAGGCTCAAGCACATAAAAAGATGCTTGAAGTGGAGCGGGCAGAGGATTACAAGAGGCTATGCTGACTGCGATCTCTGGAGCATAGATAACTACTTGCAAAAACTCCTTCCGGATATGCTGAAGAAGTTTAAGGATACACGGCATGGATCTCCGGCAGAACTGGGTGAGAACTATACAAACGAACAAGGTCATGTGGTAAACGATACCTGTCATGAAGAATGGGACAAGATACTTGATCGTATGATCTTCCTTTGGCGGGAGACCGATGAAGAAACTTGCTCCAAGAAGAATCCATATGAGGAAGAGCATCGAAAGGCTTACGAAGAATTCGACGCTAAATATGGGATGCTTGGAGAAGGTCTTTTAACAGACGAAGAAAGAGAAGAGTCTAAAAAAGGCCGCGGCACCCGAGTGCATTTCATGAGCGAGCTGCCGGAATACAAGGAAATATCGGAAAAATATGAAGCCGCAGAACGGGAGCTGGCTACTTACAGGGATAAGTGTAAGGACGAAGCTATGGACCTTATGAAGCGGTATTTCTGGGATTTGTGGGACTAAAGAAAATGACATGGGATGATTATAAAAACCGCATGAAAGCCTCTGATCCAGTTGCTGGAGAGGTTATCAAAGAAGCAGAAGAGCTTGCACGCGTGGCTTGCCCTTCACTTGAGGAATTTGATGCAGTGATGGCAGAGTCGCAGCACTACGCGGCAGAAGCCGGAATGACGGAACATGACATTTCAGACGCGATCAGGGCAGTGAGAAGCAGGCAGTAAGAAGCAGGCAGTGAGAAGCAGGCAGTGAGAAGCAGGCAGTGAGAAGCATGCAGTAAGAAGCGGGCAGTAAGAAGCAGACGGAAATAATAAATTGATAACAACTGGGAATAACGATGAATAAGATTTATCAAGCGAGGACTGGCCTGGGGCTCTCCAGGGGCTATGTCGCGAAGGCTGTGGGATTAAGCGAAGAAGAACTCCAACAGGTCGAAGAAGGCAGCATAGGCCCTTCAGAAAGCCTCCTGACGAGGCTCAGCGGGCTTTTCCACCTGCCGGTTGAATACTTTACGGATGAGGCCTTTCCTGATGGCCAGAACGGGTTCTCAGGCGAAGACAATATTACTGAACATGATCGCCAGGAGATAGAGAACCTTCAGCATTTTAAGAAGAACCTTTCCGCTGCAGAGGCAATGAAGATCTTTCAGCAGCAGATGCGTGGAGCGGCAGGGAAGGCAGGATTTAAATCAGAGGAAGATGTCGCTGACTGGATCACGGCGGGCAGAAGAAATGAATAAGAAATATGAACGTTCAAAACAGAGGCAGCGTTGGCAAAATGAACGTTCAAAACGGCAGAGGAAAGTTGCCGAGCTGGTCTGAAGCAAATAATATGAATGTTCATATTGCTTTATCGTCATCTCGTCGGAGCTTTTCAGGACTTCTCAAAATGAACGTTCATATTGCCATAAAAAGCCAATTTCTCGATGAACATTCATTTTGAAAGTATATTTTGAAAGTACATAATTTTATTTCACACAATAAAAAATGAACGTTCAAATATTACTCCCGGTCATCCGGGAAAATATGAACGTTCAAAATGAAAAACAGCTCGATTATGTACTTTCAAACTGTGTTTCAGGCACACATTAGTCCGAAATGGACTTTCAGATTTCAAAATTCTTTAATATGAACGTTCAAAACGCATGACGCCGGGGATTTCCCATAAGATTTGAACGTTCATCTCAAAGTACATAATTTTTCCGATATGAACGTTCAAAACGGAAAATATGAACGTTCAAATCACAAAGGAACTAGACCTTCGAAGATCAGAAAACGAGGGCTGGTTCCTCTTTTTTTTCCCGAAATGAACGTTCAAATTTCATATTTTGGGGAATTTGGGCAAATGAACATTCAAAATCGAATCCATCTACCGCAGGTTAGCAGCAAAATAGCAGTACGGCTGCCAGAGGGGTGGGTTTTGAGATTTAGGGGTCAAAAGCCAAGGGCTTGCACGATATAAATCTAATAAATGACAGGTTGTCCTGTCTACCTTCTCGGTAACCGAGGGCTTTTGTATAGTGGGGTCTAAAACCCCAGGTAACTACTATAAGACTGTCACCTCAGTTCGAAACGGTGGTAGATAGGAAAACCTCCGGCTTTTAGATAGTAATTTTGTGCAGTTAGTGAAAAGAATAGGGAGTCGGATAGAGATTTTTTGTACAAATAGACATACATAATTTACAGAACGAGATAATGACAGGTGTGACTGTCTACTATACAAAAACCACACCCTGCACCGCCTTATAATAGTCACCTCAGCTCCAAACGGTGGTAGATAGGAAAACCTCCGGTTTTTGAGAAGAAGCAGAGGTCATTAGAGGAGGCGGTTTCCAAGGGAAAAGCTTCTCAGGAGGATCTCGACAGGGTATGCTCTCAAAAGAAGCGGACAAGATGATCGAGTCCTTCTCAAACGAGATCGAGCCGCAGCTAAAGACCAACCTTGCTGATATCAGTTATTGGGCGGG
>Ga0256404_1001655_pt1 | contig 52607 bp, 41 predicted proteins | sample RumenRJG_01DNA_FD_185990 | JGI IMG/M metagenome (GOLD analysis project Ga0256404, IMG submission 185990) | Bovine rumen microbial communities from Lethbridge, Alberta, Canada - RJG_01 | ecosystem: Host-associated > Mammals > Digestive system > Stomach > Rumen | place: Canada: Alberta | collected...
AGGGGAGAATTAAATGAATTATAAAATAATAGATATGAACAAATACTACCGCAAGGATATATTCAGCCATTTCTCATCGGACTGTAAATGTTCCTTTGCAGTTACAGCGAGAGTAGATGTCACTGATCTCAAAGCCTTTTCCAAGCGCACAGGGACAAGCTTTTACCTTAACTTTCTTTATGTCCTTTCAAAGGCGCTTAACTCGCGTGATGATTACCGCTTTTTCTGGGACTATCAGACACAGCAGATGCGTCTGTATGATAAGATAAACCCGCGTCAGTATGTTTTTCACGAGGACTCCGAAACTATAACTGTCGTTTACAGCGAGTTTTTTGATGACTATAAAACCTTTTATGATGCAGCAAAAGCCGACCTTGAAAAAGGCAAAGCTACCCGTGAGTACGGTCTTGACGATGCCGCACACCCAAACTGGTTCGATGCATCGAGCCTGCCTTGGCTGTCGTTTGATTCAATGACAGTCGAGCTTCCCGATGGCTATCTGTATTTCAATCCGATAGTTAACTGGGGAAAATTCCGTGAAGAAAACGGCAGACTTATGATGCCTGTTGCGATACGGCTCAATCACGCATCAGCAGACGGCTACCTTGCTGCGCTTTTCTACCGCGTGCTTGAAAAAGAGATAGCTGCACTGTGTACTCAACAGGAGGGCTGATATGCTAAAGGATGTATTTGAAAATAATATAATGATAACTACCGATCGCCTGGTATTAAGACCGATCGTCAGAGCAGATGCGCAGGATATATTCGAGATATTTTCTGACAAGCAGGTGATGAAATACTATGACCTTATGCCGTTTGAAACGCTTGAGCGCGCCAAAGAACAGGTCGAGTCCTTCATCAAAGGCTTTGAACAAAAGACAATGCTGCGCTGGGGGATAGAGCATAAGGTCGACGGCAAGCTTATCGGCACCTGCGGCTTTTTTGCCTTTAATGAAGACGCACTTAAAGCAGAACTTGGTTATGAACTGAACAGTTCATATCAGGGCAAGGGATATATGACCGAGGCTCTGCAAGCTGCCGTAGCTTATATATTCAGGGAGTGCAGTATCAACAGGATAGAGGCATTTGTCGAGCCGCCAAACATAGCTTCGCAAAAAACTCTTGAAAAGCTTGGGTTTACCAAAGAGGGAACTCTGCGCAGCTACGAACGCTGCCGCGGAGAGCTTATCGACATTTGCATCTTTAGCTGCCTGCGCAGCGACGGTAGATCCTGAAAGAACAAATCTGCGTTTTCGGAACTTTCTTCAAATGCACATTATACAATAAAAAGCAGCTCTGTTTGGGTGACAGAGCTGTTTTTTATGCTTAATAGTATTAGTATAGATTTGTCCTTGGAGGTTCTGCGGTCGCAAGGCACACCCTCTGGAAAAGCTCATCGCTGACGGCTCCGAAACCGCCAAATGCGGTAAGAGTGTATCCGTGCATTTTTTTGAGCATATTCGTCTGACTATTGCTGAGTCGGCCATCACAAAGCAGCATCGCCGATCTGTTATGTGCAGCAAGAACTCCTCCTGCAAGCGCATCGGGGTAATTCTTACCCGTTGAGACATATATGCTCCTGCCCGTCAGCAGCGAGGAGAATCTTTCGTTGATCGCAATGCAGGTCTCGTATCTGTTCTGTCCCCAGATGCGCTCAACAGTTTCGTGCGTTTTAAGTCCTAAGAGCGCTGATGCTTTTTTCATTATATTGTCGCTGATAACACCGCTTCCGCCGATCACATATGCCTTTTTGACGCTGCCTTTGATATTTTTGAGATAAGCAGCAGTATCCTTATCCGGATCACCGTTTTTGCTGAGATATATTATCGGTGCTTTTTTTGCTGCTGCCACAGAGCTTGCCGACAGTGCATCTGCAAAGTCATTGGCATATGTGAAGAATATCTCCTGCGGTGTGCTTGTGATATTCTGCGCAATGCTCAATGCTGTGCCGTAGCGAGTTTTACCTGCAATTCGTTTAGTCTTTATTCCACGCTTGGATAGTTCCAACTCAACATTTTTGCTAACAGCTCCCTCTCCGCCGAGAATAATGACCTCTTTCGTCTTCCTGCGATCTATCTCTGCAAGAGTGTCCTTGCTAAGTGTATTCTTAGGTGTGAGAAGGATCGGAGCATTTTTATAGCTTGCCAGCGGTACGCCTGCAAGTGCGTCTGCGTAACCCTCGCCGCTTGCCAGTATAACAGTATCCGAGTTTGTATCCAGGTTCTGCGAAATAACCGCAGCGGTCATATATCTGTTGCTGCCGTTTAGTCTGTCAACAGGGATATATTTGTATCCGCGCTTGTCTGCTTCTTTAGCCGCAGGTGAACCCTTATAGCAAAATACATTGTTGTATGGCTTAACGACCTCGCCAAAAGTGTCGCAATAGCCGTACATCGACATATTGTATGTATCTTCCTTTACCGTACTTGGCACTACAAACGCAGCATAATAATCAAGGCCTTTCATTCCCGATGTTTTTTGCAAGCCGTGTGGGAGTATGACACGCTGCGTCCCGAGATCAAAAGCGCTTGCAGCGATCTCTTTTGTCCCCTGCGCGACCACTGCCTCTTTCTTTCCGCCGGGGCAAGCAAGAAGCTTGCTGCCGTCCTTTGTGTAAAGCATACCGTCGATAGAAGAATATGTCTTGTTGTTTTTATCAACGTTTATGTTTTCAATACTTGAATAATGGAATGCATAGCTGTGTATGTTTCTGACACTTGCAGGGATTTTTATGCTTTTAAGGCTGCTGCAATTATCAAATGCATCTCTGCCTATACTTTCAAGACCATTGTTCATTACGATTTCGCTGAGATTTTCAATACCTTGGAAAGCTCCGTCTTCTATAGTTTTTATACTTGACGGCAGGCATATTCTTTTTGCTTCCGAGGTACTTCCGAAACAACCGACAGAAGTAACAGGCTTTCCATCGACTTTTTCCGGTATTGAAATTATCTCTGCTCTCATTGTAAAATAGAACACCGAAACTGTGCCGTCATCTTTTATGGAGTATCTGAATCCGTTACCTTGATTGACGTTTGGCTCCAATGCATTAGCTTTGTTGAATGCCGCAGCTGTTCCTAATGTCATACAAGCAGCCAGCGCCATAGACAGCAGGCGCTTTTTTGTTCCCTTCATTCAATTGTCCTCCTTGTTTGTTCTGTGATTTTTTATATCTTTATATTTCTTTCCCGTCCGATGAAAGCTCATCAGAACGCATTTCTACAAATACAATTTTACATCATTAGTATTGCGCAGTCAACGTATTTATGGCTTTTTTAAGGTTGTTAAGACTTTTTTAAGAGGTGATAGCCGCTGCAAGCTATGTTCAGCTGCAAAAAAATCCCGGAAGGATGTGACACCTTCCGGGATAAACTGCATATTAAAGATCGCTAAACCTTTTACAATAAGTCCGGTATTGCAAACAGCAGATCTGCTATCAAAGCTGCGGACCTGCAGGAACAAGTGCCTTGCCGGCCTCGTTGCCCTCGTACTTGGAGAAGTTCTTGATGAATCTTGAAGCAAGATCCTTTGCCTTCTCTTCCCACTCTGAAGCGCTTGCATATGTATCTCTCGGATCGAGGATACCGGAGTCAACACCCGGCAGCTCGGTAGGAACTTCAAAATCAAAGTAAGGGATCTTCTTTGTAGGAGCCTTGAGAACATCGCCGCTGAGGATAGCGTCAATGATTCCACGGGTATCCTTGATGGATATTCTCTTGCCTGTGCCGTTCCAGCCTGTGTTTACCAGGTAAGCCTTAGCGCCGCTCTTTTCCATTCTCTTAACGAGCTCTTCTGCATACTTTGTAGGATGCAGCTCGAGGAATGCCTGACCGAAGCAAGCGGAGAATGTAGGTGTAGGCTCGGTGATACCGCGCTCTGTACCTGCGAGCTTTGCAGTAAAGCCTGAGAGGAAGTAGTACTTGGTCTGCTCAGGTGTGAGTATAGAAACAGGAGGAAGTACGCCGAATGCGTCAGCTGAAAGGAAGATTACGTTATCAGCAGCAGGACCGTGAGAGATAGGCTTAACTATCTTCTCGATGTGGTCGATAGGATAGGAAACACGGGTGTTCTCTGTTACGGACTTGTCGTTGAAGTCGATCTTGCCGTTAGCATCAACTGTTACGTTCTCAAGCAGAGCATTTCTCTTGATAGCGTTGTAGATGTCAGGCTCGGAGTCTTTGTCAAGGTTGATAACCTTTGCATAGCAGCCGCCCTCGAAGTTGAATACACCGCTGTCGTCCCAGCCGTGCTCGTCGTCACCGATAAGCAGTCTCTTAGGATCGGTAGAAAGTGTGGTCTTACCTGTACCTGAAAGACCGAAGAATATAGCAGTATGCTCACCGTTCATATCTGTGTTAGCAGAGCAGTGCATAGCAGCGATGCCCTTGAGAGGCAGATAGTAGTTCATCATTGAGAACATACCCTTCTTCATCTCTCCGCCGTACCATGTGTTGATGATCACCTGCTCACGGCTTGTGATGTTGAATACAACAGCTGTTTCAGAGTTAAGACCAAGCTCCTTGTAGTTCTCTACCTTTGCCTTTGAAGCATTGTAAACTACGAAATCAGGCTCAAAGTTCTCAAGCTCTTCAGCAGTTGGCTTGATGAACATATTCTCAATAAAGTGTGCCTGCCAAGCTACCTCAACGATGAAACGAACAGCCATTCTTGTGTCCTTGTTAGCACCGCAGAAAGCATCAACAACAAAAAGTCTCTTGTTGCAAAGCTCTTCAACAGCGATCTTCTTGACAGCTTCCCATGTCTCCTTGGAAGCAGCGTGGTTGTCATTCTTGTACTCGTCGCTCGTCCACCAGATCGTGTCCTTTGAGTTCTCGTCCATTACGATGAACTTGTCTTTAGGAGAACGTCCTGTGTAGATACCTGTCATAACGTTGACAGCGCCGAGCTCTGTTTCTTTTCCGACCTCAAAGCCCTCAAGATCAGCCTTTGTCTCTTCTTTGAAGAGTTCCTCGTAGGAAGGGTTGCGTACGATCTCAACAGAACCGGTGATTCCATACTTTGTAAGATCAAGATTTGCCATTTTATTTTCCTCCTGTTTAAAATAATTTATGTGATTATGTTTTCCCTGCACCATGCAGGGTGAAATTATCGCACATATATTATTATAATATAAAAACCTTTCAATGTCAATAATAAAAGATGAATTTTTGGTTAGTTATGCCTTACTTCTTTGCGCAGACACATCTGCGTAATATCGAATATGTCATTAACACAGCCCCAAAAGATAAAGCCCCCGTTATCGAGGGCTTTTGTGATGTTATTTTTTTGAAGCGGCGTTGATCTCGCCGACTGTACTATCAGGAACAACTCCCGTGCCGCCGAATATCGCCATACTGTTTGGATGTTTAGCTGAAAGATACTCTTTCTGCTCTTTGGAAAGACTTGGTGAAGCCTTGCCGTTTACAAGGAAAAGCGGTGCGGCGTGAAGTGATGCCAAAACTCCTCCTGCGAGCGCATCGGGGAAATCAAGACCTGTTGCGATGCATATCATATCTTTCTTAACAATGTTTGCAAATGTGCTGTTCACTTTTATGCAGGTCGAGTATCTGTTAGCGCCTGAGATCCTGATCATCTGTTTATCAACAGTAAGTCCGAGCTCATTGCCCGCCTTTTGCATCATAGCTTTTGAGACAGCATTCTCTCCGCCGATAACATATGCTGTCTTTACGCAGCCTTTCTTTTTCAGTTCAGCAAGGTATCTGGCGGTTTCAGCCTCTATATTGCCGTCTTTAGTCAGATAGATTATCGGCGCGCCCATGATCGAAGCAACAGGGCTTACAGATAGAGCATCCGCATAATCAAGTCCGTAAACAAAGAACAGTACAGTCGGGTCGGACGAGACACTATTTGCTATGTCAGCCGCCGTGCCGTATCGAGTATTACCTTGTATCCTTTGGATCTTGAAACCTTTGTCGGTAAGTGTTTTTTCAACAGCTTTGCTGACAGCACTTTCGCCGCCGAGAATAGTGACGTTCTTTGCGCCGAGCCTGTTTATTTCTGCAAGCGTTTCAGCAGAAAGCGTGTCTTTGGCGGTAAGAAGTATAGGCGCTTCGAGTTTTTTCGCAAGCACTACGCCTGCAAGTGCATCTGCATAGCTTGCGCCGCTTGCAAGTAAAACGTTTGACGTCTTTTCAAAGCTAGCCTCGGATATTGCCGTCGCAGTTGAATATCTGTTCTGTCCTGCAAGTCTGCCCCTGCATATCTCGAAAGATTTCACCGGTTCTGTTGTTGCGCTGTTTGCAGCATACAGACCGCCGCATTCTAATACTGCATCTGCAGGTGTTTTTACAAAGCAGTTGGTAAGAAACGCTCCCTTATTGAAGCCGGATAATGAACCCATATCGTTATTAGTCGCAGTCATTTTGATATTTGAATTTATGATATTGAGTGTAGAATCATTAAAGAATCCATATAATCCTGAAGATGCGTTTGCCTCAATGTCAGAGTCCTTTATGGTGATAACAGGATTGTTACTGTCAGTGATAGAACAGAATATGGCATAACAGCCGCTGCCGACCTTGATAGTCAGCTTTCCGTTTGTTTTTATTGTTGTATCTTTAGTCAGCCAAAATCCCGGGTTGTTAGTGCTTTTAAGGGTAAGTGCTTTTGTGGTCTTTATTGTCAGACCTTTGATCTCGTTCTTCAGGATATAATCTGTTTTGGTGATGTCCTTTTTGATAGTAAGGGTATTGCTGCCCGCATCGTAGCTTGCTGCACCGTCACCAAGTATATCCGCCGCGTTGGCGCTCGTGACCTTAACTCCAAACAATGCCAGACCGTACGCTGTTTCTGCGCTTGCTGTCAGCGTTCCTTCTGGTATCAGCGAAACAAGCGTAAATACCATTAGAAATGCCGTGATAAATGAAAATGCTTTTGTTTTGACTGTTTTCATAAAAGTCCCCCCCTAATTTTTACGAACATTATATCACAGGTTCAGTATATTGTCAATTCTTTTTACAAATATCTGTAATTTTTTCAGCTTTTCTTTGGCATTGAACACTTTCAAGCATAAAAACAGCTCTGAAACAGCGCATACGCGAAGCTTCAGAGCTATCAAATAATAGTTGTATTATGATCCGATCGGCATTATTCGGTTTCGATCGTTTCCTTTTCATTCTCCTGCTTGTTTTTATACATATAATTGTGTGCAGTAAACCAGAAAAGCGTGGCAGGGAAGTAATTAAAGATCATATATCCGTCGGCAGTCAGCGAGAAAACTGCAAATCCTATGAAAAAGCTGAAACTCAAGAGCAATTCAAGATCGTACTTTTTCTTCTTTGCAACGCTTCGTGCAAACAGGATAAGAGCTTTCATGCCGATAAATACAACTGCCATAAGGTAAGCAGCGCCCGCAGCTATGCCTGCACTGTACCCGACCTGCAAATAAACGTTGTGAGCATTGGCGTGTTCGTAAGTTCTTGTTTCCTCTTTGATCTCACGGTACTCGCTTTCGTGACCCATTATGCTGAGGTTCTTGGTAAAGTCTTTCCAGATTATTATCCTGCCCGAAGTGAAGTTGTCCTCTCCCTCGCCGTCAAGGCCTTTTATATAGTAATCAAGATTGAAATCGGTCTCAAGTTCTTCATCGTCTTTTGCCGCAGTTTTTGAATTGCTTGTAAACAGCTTTCTTTCAAGGATTATAAGCTCTTTCCTGACTGTTGAAAGCATGAAAAACATTATAAACGGAACTGTTACGGTTATAATTATTACAGTAATGACGTGCTGCTTTTTGAATTCACGCTTTTTGCCTTTGCCGCGGCTGATAAACGCTGTTACGAGCAGATATCCTATCGCAAAAAACAGCGCGATGACAGAGGTTCGGGAGCTTGTAAAAACAAGCATAGTAACAGCACTTACAAGCAGACCCCAGCAAATTGCCTTGTTTTTGAAAGATGTATCCTTTTTCTTTAACAGCAGATAAACAAGTGCAGGTATCAGCGCAATAAGGTAATTTCCGAGCAGGTTGCTGTTGCCCATTATAGCGCCATACTGGAACTTGACAAGCACAGGACCTCTGAACATATTTACAACCAGCATTATTATGTATGAAAGTGCAAGCGTCATACAGAAACGCTGCATAAGCTTTTCCTGGTCGTGTGTCGCAAAGAAAAAGTGCATCAAAGGCAGCAGTATCATAAACACAGCGCCTATAAAGCAATACGACTTTACACTCATCGCAAGTCCGTTCAGCAGGAACGAGAAACCGATTATTATCTCCATAGCGACTATAAAAATGCCGCTTTTGCTGATGCGTGAAGAATTTTTCCTGTAAACAAGGAACATAAGTATTCCCGTAAGACCGCAGCCGCCGATTATCGTTGGTGCGTACCAGTTAGCTGTGCGCATAGTCAGCGCAGTTTTAAGGCAAAGCATCATAAGAAATGCCATCACCGCAAGAACCGCGTTAAGCTTTGCTTTTTTATTATTCAGAAGATCTATTTTATTCAGTATATTTTTCATTCCTATTCTCCTCAATACTACACTATCTTATATATTATAGCAGAAATATTATCATATTTCAACACTAATTTTCAATACAAATGGCAAAAACTCCGACCTGTTTTTGTAGGTTTTGCTGAAATAATGCTGCTTTTAGTAATTTTGCTAAATGATAAAAAAACACTTGCATTTCAAAAAGTAATGTGATATAATAAACAAGTTGAATGTCTTCGTAGCTCAGCAGGATAGAGCGTTCGCCTCCTAAGCGAAAGGTCGTGGGTTCGAATCCCGCCGAGGACGCTATTTAAAACAGACCTCTTTTGCCGATTTGTGTAAAAGAGGTCTTACTGCATAAAAAGGAGGAATAACTATGAAGCTTACACTTGAAAGGGCAAAGGAGCTTAACAAAGACGCAGTCACACAGGAGCATCTTATTATCCATTCTCTCAACGTCTGCTATGCAATGGGCGCTATGGCAAAGCATTTCGGCGCAGATGAAGAGCATTGGCAGGCTGTTGGCTACCTGCATGATTTTGACTATGAAAAGTACCCTGAGGAGCATCTTCAGCACACCGAGAAGGAGCTGCTTGCTCTTGGCGTTGATCCGCAGGACGTAAGGGCGATACTTTCGCACGGCTGGGAGATATGCACCGATGTCAAGCCCGAGACCGATATGGAAAAGAGCCTGTATACTGTTGATGAGCTGACAGGCATAATACAGGCCTGCGCGCGTATGCGTCCCAACGGCATTGCCGATCTGGAATTAAAAAGCTTTATGAAAAAATTCAAGGATAAGAAATTCGCCGCCAAGTGTAATCGCGAGGTCATCAAAAAGGGCTGCGAGCTTCTTGAAATGGAAGTTTCCGAAGTTGCACAGATATGCATTGACGGTATGAAGCCGCACGCCGCCGAGATAGGCTTGCAGGGAACAGCACAATAAGAAAACGGGAAGTCATCAGGCTTCCCGTTATGTTTTTTTATGGTGTGTATACACACTGTTCGTTATAAAACCAGTTATATGCATCGGGGAACTTATCCAGTCCCGAGTCCTTTACGGAGCTTTCATACCCCTGCGGATGTATCACCTTGCCGTCGGGAGCGATGGCATATGCCATTGCCCCTGCGTAAAGGAAAAGTACTTTCTTCCCCGCATATTTTTGCAGTGCCTTGTCGAACGAATCGAACCAAGGTGCCCCAAATGCGGGCGTTGCGTATATCAAGCCGTTTTCCTTGACAAGCGTTACGATAGCCACGAGCCTGTCTGCATTGTAAACGTGGAAGTCCATAAAGTTCTGCTTGACCGTCAGCCCGGGCTTGCTTTCGTCTGTGTTTCCGTCATAGCTGACATGGCAGTAGCCTTTCATGAACATCAGCGAGCCTTTTGCGCATAAAACATTGCCTGTAAAACAATACTGGGCTATATCGTAGCTTATCTCGGCAATCTCCACGCCACTTGCCGCCAGCGAGCTTTCAAGGCTTGCTGCGTTCTTTGTGAAATAATCCCGCGCTTCCTCCTCGGTAATCTTTTCGCCGATGACCTGCGTTCTGTTGTTTTTAGGTATCGCCGCTATCATAGTCTGACCGCCGAATCTTTCATTTGGTTCTATCTCGCCGCCTGACTTGCTTTCGGTCGTTTTGCTTACGGCATTTGATGTCGTTGTAACAGCTGCCTGTGATGAACTGTCCGTTTCCGATGAGCTTTCCGACCTCTTTTCACTCGTATCGCCCGCATCTGAGTTGTTTGATCCGTATTGTCCTATGTGGTCATTCCCGCCGACTGTATCGCTGCTGCTCGTTCCTATGCTGCTTCCGCCGAAACCGCCCGACAGTGCGAATATCCCGACCGCTGTCAGCGCAAGCACAGGCAGAACTATCGCCGAAACTTTGCCGACAGAGCGCACCCTCGCATGAGTGCTCTCGTTTTGTTCTTCATATTCGTGAACGCGCTGTAAAACGCTTTCAGACATCTGTTTATAGTCCTTCATTGTCAATGCCCTCCTTTTCAAGCCGTTCCCTGAGAGCCTTTCTTGCCCGTGATGCAAGCACTTCCGTGCCGTGAACGCTCTTTTTGATGACCATTGCCGCCTCTTTCATACTGAGCTGTTCAAAATATTGCAGCCAGATTATCTGTCTGTATTCGGGCTTTAGCTTTCTCAGGCATCTGTGTATCAATATCTTTTGTTCTTCTCGTATATACGCACTTTCAAGGTCACATTCGTCATCGCTTATATCCAAAGCCGTGTCAAGCGGAAGCTCTTTACGCCTCTCGCGCTTGCGCAGATAATCGATAGCCGTGTTTCTGCCGATGGTGTAAAGCCACGTCTTGAACGAGCTTTTGCCCTTGTCCTTGGGCTTTTTCGTCCCCAGCAGCACGAATGTATCCTCTGCAAGCTCCTCCGCGGTGTGAACGTCACCGACGATGCTTGCCAGATACAGTATCAATCCGTCCTTGTAGTCGCGTATTATCTCGATAAGACCGCTTTCATCACCGTCTTCACGGAAACGGCGGTAGCTACTTGCACCGTTATCCATTGACGTCCTCCTTTCCGCAGGGCTTTGCTGCCCTTCATCTATTACACGATGAAAAGGCTGCTTTCCTCACACCTTATCATAGCATTTTTGAGTTTTTCTTTCAATAGCCCGCGATAATCAAAAAATGAATGTTTGTACTTGAAAAATGTATAATATTATGGTATAATAGACTGATAAATTATATATTGCGAAAAGAGTATTTTTATGAAGAAATGGAAAATAAACAAATGTGATGAAACGCTTGCTGATGAGTTTGCCTCAAAATGCGATATAAATAAGCTTGCGCTCAAGGTGCTGACCTCAAGGGGAGTCAGTGATTTTCAGCAGGTCATTGATTTTTTTGACCCGCCCGAGCTGTCCGATCCTTTCCTTATCAAAGATATGGATAAGGCGGTTGAGATCATCAATGAAAAGATCGACAGCTACGAGCTTATCTGCATCTATGGCGATTATGACTGTGACGGTATAACCTCAACATCACTTCTGTATAACTATCTGGAAAATATGGGCGCAAATGTGATGTACTATATCCCCGAGCGCTCCGAGGGGTATGGACTTAACGCACAAGCCATCGAGCAGATCGCGCAAGAGGGTGCGTCACTTATAATCACCGTAGATAACGGCATTTCAGCGGTCGAAGAAGCAAAGCTTATAAAAGAGCTTGGTATGCAGCTCGTTATCACCGATCACCATCAGGTGCCCGAGGTGCTGCCCGAAGCGGTCGCTGTAATAGATCCGCATCGCTCGGATTGCCCGTCGCCGTATAAAGACCTGTGCGGCGTAGGTGTTGCCTTCAAGCTTTGTGCTGCACTTGATGACGGAAACTATGATGCAGTGCTTGAGCAGTATGTTGACATCTGTGCTATCGGTACAGTTGCCGATGTAGTTCCTCTCAACGGCGAGAACAGAACTATCGTCAAGCATGGTCTTGAATATTTGAAGAATACCGAAAACCCCGCACTTTGCAAGCTTTTTGAGCTTTCCTCGCTCGAAAGGGAACAGCTCAATGCGGAGAATATATCTTTCCGTATCGCGCCTGTTATAAATGCATCGGGCAGATTTGACACTCCGCTTACGGCTGTAAAAGCGCTGCTCAGCGAAGACCCCGATGAAGCCGAAAGCTATATCAGCAAGCTTTTTGAGCATAATACCAAGCGTAAACAGACCGAATCCGAGATAATTGCCGAAATAATCGAGCATATCAATAAGTATCCGCAGACACTCAATCATTCCGCACTTGTGCTGTGGGGGAAGAACTGGCACGCCGGAGTTATTGGCATTGTTTCAGCCAAGATACTCGACCTTTACGGCAAGCCAAACTTTATCATTTCCATTGATGATGACGGAAATGCAAGAGGCTCTGCCAGAAGCGTTCACGGCTTTGATGTGTTTGAATGCCTTTGCAGATGTGCAGAGCTTTGCGAGAAATTCGGCGGTCACGAGTGCGCAGGCGGCTTTTCTCTCAAAGAGGAGAATATCGGTGCATTCTGCAGCAGGATATATGACTATGCAGACTCTTTTGAAAAGGCACCCGTCAAAGAAGTAGAAGCGGATATGGTGCTTATGCCGGGCGATATAACGGTTGAAAATGTCAAAGGTCTTAAAGCACTTGAACCGTTTGGTCAGTGCAACAGCGTGCCGACATTTGCCATTCTCGGTGCAAAGGTACTTGTCATAACTCCGCTTTCGCAGGGCAAACATACAAGGATAGATTTTAATTACGGCGGTTTTAAGGGGCAGGCGCTGTTTTTCTCGCTTGCTGCCGATAAATGCTGCTTTAAAGTCGGCGATAAGCTTGATATGATAGTAAAGCTTGATATCAATGTTTTCCGCGGGGCAGAGTCTGTTTCTATCGTAGTTAAGGACTACAGAATCAGCGGTATCAGGCAGGAGAGATATTTTGCCGCAAAGCAAAGCTATGAAAAGCTTATGCGCGGAGAGAAACTTCCGAGTGCATACATTCAGAAGATGATACCCTCCCGCGATGAGCTTATAAAAGTGTATAAGTACATAAACAGCGTTAAGGCGACCACTGCCGATCATATTTTCATGAATCTTAACGATGACAGTATGAATTACTGTAAACTGCGTATATGTATAGATATTTTCAAAGATAAGGGACTTGTCGAGTACAGCTGTGCAACAGGCAAGGTAAATGCCTGCGAGGTCAAGTCAAGAGTTGACCTTGAACAATCACAGACCCTTGTTAAACTTAAACAAATGCTGTAAAGTGAGGTGAGGATAAATGTCTGAACAAAAATCAATAACTGTTGATGTGCTGATACAGAAGATATTAAGCGGTGAAAAGCAGTATGACCTGTCAAAGATCGTTTCGGCATACGAGCTTGCAAACAAATATCATGACGGTCAGAAAAGAGAATCGGGAGAGCCATACATTACTCACCCGCTTGCAGTGGCATATATCCTGCTTGAGCTTGGTATGGATACAGATACTATCTGTGCGGCTCTGCTTCACGATGTAGTTGAGGATACCGATTGTACACTTGAAATATTGCAAAAGAAGTTCGGCAGTGATGTCGCTATGCTCGTAAACGGCGTTACAAAGCTGAAAAAGGTCGAGACCTTCACCAAGGACGAGCAGAAGGCAGAGAATATCCGAAAGATACTGCTTGCAATGAGTGAGGATATACGAGTTATAATTATCAAGCTCGCTGACAGGCTCCACAATATGCGTACCCTTAATTTCTGCCGCGATGAGAAAAGGCGCAACATAGCACATGAAACTATGAACATCTATGCACCTATCGCTCACAGGCTCGGAATACGCTCTATCAAGGACGAGCTTGAGGATCTTTCATTCAAGTACCTTGACCCTTATGCGTATAACGAAATAGAAAAGCAGATGAATCTGCGCAAGGGAAGCCGCGACCAGCTTGTTGAGGATCTCAAGGAAAAGATAAAGGAGCGTCTTGAAAAGGATATCCACCCGCTGCCTGTCATTGAGGGCAGAGTAAAGTCCAATTACGGCATTTATAAGAAGGTCTACCGCGACGGCAAGGAGATCGACCAGATCTATGACCGCTATGCACTGCGTATTATCGTCAATACAGTTACCGAGTGCTATAACGTGCTTGGTATCATTCACGATATGTTCAGACCTATCCCAAACAGATTCAAGGACTATATATCCACCCCCAAGGCGAATATGTACCAGTCTTTGCATACCACGGTCATCGGCAGAGAGGGTGTTCCTTTCGAGGTTCAGATTAGAACGTGGGATATGCACAAGACCGCAGAGTACGGTATCGCTGCACACTGGAAGTATAAAGAGGGTGTTGCAGGCGGCGACACCAAGGACGACCGCAGACTTGCGTGGATAAGACAGATCATAGAGTCCCAGCAGGAGTCTGACGATGTAGAGGAGATCGTTCGTGCGATAAAGAATGACCTTGCCCCTGAGGACGTGTTTGCCTTTACGCCAAAAGGCGATATGATAACCCTTCCAGTAGGCGCAACGGTGATCGACTTTGCATATGCGATACATACCGAGGTCGGTCATAAAATGTGCGGTGCAAAGGTAGATAAGAAAATGGTTTCTTATGACTACCAGATAAAGACCGGTGAGATCATAGAGATACTTACGTCTAACGTCCCTGGCCACGGCCCAAGCAGATCATGGCTGAATATCTGCAAGACCAATGAAGCAAAATCAAAGATACGTCTTTGGTTCAAGCGTGAAAGACGTGAGGAGAACATCTTCGAGGGCAGAAGTGCGCTTGAACGTGAGTTCCGCCGCAATATGATCCGCGTTCCCGAGGATGAGCTTGAAGAGTTCCTCAAAATGGATATGAAGCGTCATAACTGCGATACCCTTGATGATTTCTTTGCGGCAATAGGATACGGCGGTGTCCAGCTTTCAAAGCTTATCGCAAGGCTTAAACTTGAATATAACAAGAAATACGGTGAAAAGCCTGTTGCTGAATCGCCCGAAAAGGAGATCAAATCACAGACAAGCAATTACTCAGGCATTGTAGTTGACGGTGTTGAGGATTGCGTTGTAAGGTTTGCACAGTGCTGTAATCCGCTGCCGGGTGATGATATTATCGGCTTTATCACCAAAGGTCACGGTGTGTCTGTTCACAGAAAGGACTGTGTAAATTACCTCTCACAGAAGGACGACCCCGAAATGAAGGACAGGTGGGTGTCTGTCAAGTATGAGGGCACGGGTAAAAAGCATGGCTACTTCAAGTGTACGCTCGATATAATCGCTGTTGACAGAATAGGTCTGCTTGCTGATGTTTCCTCGGCGCTCGCGATGATAAATATCTATATCTACGAATCAACTGCGCGAGAGCTTAAAAACGGCAACGCTATCCTTTCGATAACAGTGAGCATAGCGGGCATGGAACAGCTCAACAACGTGATAAACAAGCTTAAAAAGATAAAAAATGTCATTTCAGTCGAAAGAAGCGGTAAGTGACGTTTTCAAGGAGGATATATGAGATTATACTGTCTTAAACCGCTGAGCATCTGCGATACAAACAGCTATATCGTAGCAAGTGAGCAGGATAATGCCGTGCTTATAGATGCACCTGCCGATGCGGATTACATTCTCGAACAGATACAGCTGTATGGGCTCACGCTCAAAAAGATTTTTCTGACACACGGGCATTTTGACCATATCGGTGCAGTCGCTGACCTTGTTGAAAGAACAGGCTGTGAGGTGTATATCTGCGCCTTTGATAAAAGCAAGCTATATGATGAGAACGGGATGCTTGTCAATCATTTTATGGTTCGCGGTTACAAAAAATATACGGGTGATGTGATAACGTTCACCGAGAATGATGTTCTGACACTTGACGAGCTTGAATTTGACGTTGTGGAAACACCGGGTCACACAAGCGGTTCGGTATGCTTTATCTGCGGCGATGTAATGTTTTCGGGTGATACGCTGTTTGCGCGTTCCTGCGGAAGAACAGATATGCCCGATGGCGACCCTGCTGCTATGAAACGTTCAATGAAAAAGCTGTATGACCTCGGCGGAGATCTGAAGGTCTACCCGGGTCATATGCAGTCAACAACACTTGATACCGAGAGAAAGTACAACCATTTTATGCAGGGCTTGTGATTTAATAAAAAACGGACGGAAGATAAAATGACATTAGTTTTCAGCGGCAACGATTATAAATACGAAATTGAGGGCGTAATGAAGCTGTTTATCCCGGCAACGCTTTTTGATATAGTCTACGGCGATGAGATACCCGCAGGCGATCATGCGTTTGTTAGATTGAAGCGCTTTGATAATTACGCCCTTATGTATGTGCTATGCTCATATAACGGCAAAAGATCCAGAAAGGTGAGCAAGTCTGCACTTGATGCGGACTTTGAGCTTATCCTGTCGCGCCTGCTTTTCAAAGCGATGAGCGAGATCACGGGCGTTGTTCCCAAATGGGGAATAATCACAGGTATTCGTCCCGTAAAACAGGTGAACAGATATCTGCATAAGGATATGACACAAGGTGAGATCTATGATGCGATGCAAAAGGATTATCTCTGCTCGCGTGAAAAGTGTGAGATAGCTTTGAAAACTGCTGCGGCACAGGAAAAGATCCTTGATGAGCTTGATATAAACAGCTTTAGTCTGTATGTATCAATACCCTTTTGCCCGACACGCTGTTCATATTGCTCGTTCGTTTCACAGTCGATCGAGCAATGTATGGGGCAGATCCCCGAGTACCTTGATAATCTTTGCAAGGAGATCGAGTACACAGGCGCGCTTGTAAAAAAACTCGGCTTAAAGCTTGATACAGTTTATTTCGGGGGAGGTACTCCGACAACCCTTGAAGCTGTTCAGCTTGAGCGTCTTATGAAAACGATCGCCGCGAGCTTTGATCTCTCTCACCTGCGTGAGTATACGGTAGAAGCGGGCAGACCGGATACCATAACCGCAGAAAAGCTTGAAACGATAAAGAAAAACGGCTGTACAAGGGTCTCTATCAATCCGCAGACTCTTTCAGACAGTGTGCTTGAAAAAATCGGCAGAAAGCATACGACCGAGCAGTTTTTCAGTGCCTTTGATCTGGCGCGAAAGGTCGGCTTTGAAAGCATCAATACCGATATTATCGCAGGACTTCCCACAGATACGCCCGAAAGCTTTGCCAATACCGTTGATAAGCTTATACAGCTTGGTGCGGATAACATCACAGTACATACGCTTTCGATAAAAAGAGCAGCTCGGCTCAATCATCAGCGCGAGGAAGGATTGCTTGAAAACCCCGCAGATAAAATGGTCAGCTATGCGACAGGGCGTTTGCTTGAAAGCGGCTATGTACCATATTATCTTTACAGGCAGAAGAATATGCTTGAAAATCTTGAAAATATCGGCTGGTCAAAACAAGGCAAAGAGAGCCTGTATAACGTCTACATAATGGAAGAGGTACAAACTATCCTTGCTGTCGGCGCGGGCGGCTCGACCAAGCTTGTAGACCTTGACGGCAAGCGGCTCGAACGTGTATTCAATTATAAATTCCCGCTTGAATACAATAAGCATTTCGACCTTATGCTTCAGAAGAAAAACGAGGTAGAGGATTTTTATGCTCACAAAGAATGAAGAGATTGTCCTTGAGATAACTGATATTACAAACGAGGGCAACGGAGTAGGAAGATATGACGGCGTGGCTGTCTTTGTTGCAGGTACAGCTGTCGGTGATGTTGTAAACTGCAAGATAGTCAAAGTCAATAAAAGTTACTGCTACGGCATAGTTACGGGCTTTATCACAAAATCGCCTTACAGGATCGGCGATAATTGCCCTGTTTCAAAAAGCTGCGGCGGTTGTTCATTCAGGCATTTCACCTACGAGCAGGAGTGCGAGGTAAAAAACAGCTTTGTCAAAGCTTCATTTGAGCGTATAGGCAAGCTGTATCCGCAATATGAAGATTTCCTCGGTAGTGAGCGCACCTCACACTACCGCAATAAAGCGCAGTACCCCGTAGGACTCCAGGACGGTAAGGCGGTATGCGGCTTTTATGCAAAGCGGTCACACCGCATCTGCGCCCATATTGACTGTGATCTTCAGCCGAAGATATTCGCAAATATCACCGACTGCATAATGGAATATGTCAATGCCAATGGTATTGCTCCGTATGACGAGCAAACAGGCAGCGGACTTCTGCGTCATATCTACCTTCGCAGAGGAGAACATTCGGGACAGATAATGCTATGCCTGGTCGTTACAAGCCTTTCAAAAGCAAAGTGCTTTGAGGGACTGTATTCAAGTATAACACAAAGGTTTGATGATATAAAAAGCATCGTACTAAATGAAAATCCGAGCAGTACCAATGTCATTCTCGGCGAAAAGACGGTTACTGTTTTCGGTAAGGATACTATAATAGATACTATGTGCGAAAATACCGTAACTATCTCGCCGCAATCATTTTATCAGGTGAATACACTGCAGGCGGAACGGCTCTATGCGATAGCCGGGGAATATGCACAGCTTGACGAAAATAGTATCCTGCTTGATCTTTACTGCGGTGCAGGTACGATCGGGCTTTCAATGTGCGCAGGAATCAAAAAGCTGATCGGCGTTGAGATAATCCCGCAAGCTATTGAAAATGCAAAACGTAACGCTAAACTTAATAGTATTGATAATTCCGAGTTCATCTGCGGTGATGCAGGCAAGGTCGCAAAACTGCTTTTTGACCGCGGCGAAAGACCCACTGTTATTATCGCAGATCCCGCACGAAAGGGCTGCGACAGGCAAAGCCTTGAGTATATGGCAAAAATGCAGCCTGACAGGATCGTTATGATATCCTGCAATCACGCTACAGCTGCAAGAGACTGCGCAATACTTCGTCAGCTTGGCTATGATACGGTAAAGGTCAGGGGAGTTGATCTCTTTCCGCGAACTAATCATGTTGAGTGCGTTGTGCTGCTGTCAAAAAGTGATATCTGAATTTGCGGAGGGAGAATATGAGTGTTTCTATAAGAAAATGGCGAATTGATGATAAATTCGCGCTTGCTGAAAACTTGAATAATCCGAAGGTATTGGATAATCTTAGAGACGGTTTGCCATATCCGTATACTGAGCAAGACGCAGAGAAATTCATTCGAGCGATGTTATCGTCAGATAAAAACAATACATTTGCATTTGCGATAACATTAAACGAAAAAGTAATTGGGAGCATTGGAGTGTTTCGGCAGGGTAATATTCATTCGCAGACGGCAGAAATGGGTTATTACATCGGAGAATCCTATTGGGGAAACGGCTATGTTACAAGTGCTATTATACAGGTGTGCCGGTATGTATTTGAGAATACAGATATTATCCGTATATTTGCCGAGCCGTTTGCTCACAACATAGCATCGTGCAGAGCTTTGGAAAAGGCAGGATTTCAGTATGAAGGAACATTAAAAAGTAATGCTGTGAAAAATGGAAATGTTGTTGATATGAAAATGTATGCTCTTATCAGGGAGTGATATAGCAAAGTGATAGTTGGCTTTTTGTCATATACTCTGAGTATTGATCGGAATTACAATTATACATTGTAAGTAAATAGGTGGAAGAAATATGGGTGGACAGATCGGCGAAATGCTGGACAAATTCTTTTATGGATTTGATAAAGCTGTTTATTTGTTCTTTTGGAAGTTTCAGAATGCGGTGACGATCGCAATAGCTAATGTATGTCAGTATCTGGGCAATACTGCTGCATTCATCGCTTATTTTGCAGTTTCATTGTTCCTTTGTATACCAAAGAAAACAAAAAAATACGGAGTGGCAATGGTGGTTGCTTATCTCGTGGCATTACTGCTGGTGAATGTTCTGATAAAGCCCGGTGCTGCAAGACAGAGACCTTACATAACCCTGAAAGAGACAGAGTTCTGGGACACTTATCAAACACATTGGGTAAACGCAGGCGAAAACCTAGAGGACGATCTGTCATTCCCGTCAGGTCATACATCTTTGAATTTTTCTGTTTTCACGGCTCTTACTGCTGTTCTGCTCAAGGTCAGGAAAAAGAAGGCATGGATCATTCTTATGCTTATTCCGATCGTTATAGGAAGCACAAGGATCATCCGATGCGTTCATTATCCGAGCGATGTCCTTGGAGGAATGATTATCGGTATCGGTGCAGGACTTATCGGCTTCCTTGTGACTTGGCGCTTTTTCATAAAAAAGGAGACCTGCGCAGCCGAGGAGGAGCCGATCAGTTCTGAATGATCGATGGGAGATAATTTTGTTGTTTATTCAAAATGCATTTATTGATTCCGTTATTATATGGCATCAGTAAATAAAGAGCATGCCAATTCCTCGCCCAAGCCGTTTGCTCAATAATAATGATCTAAAGGAGAACAGACTATGGATAATTTACTTATTGAGAATATCGATAGCTTACATACTACTGATCTGGGTGTGGAGAGGATCAGAAGAAACCTCGGACTCGGGTGTATTGATGTTGTTGCGTGGTGTAAAGAAAAGATCCTTGAGCCGGATGCGGAAATAAAAAGGCAAGGCAAAAACTATTATGTTCATAAAGACAGGTATGTGATCACAGTCAATGCAAGCAGTTATACCATTATAACCTGCCATAAAGAATAAAAGTGTGGAAAACTATTGGTTTAGTATTTCCGAACGATCAAAAAACCGCAGTAATGACACTTTAAGCGGACTGGCAGGCTTATAGATCGTATCAAAGATAATGGAGGATCATAATGAAAAGTAAAAAGCGATTCATTGGTTTGTTTATTTCGGCAGTTGTGAGCTTATCAGTCCTATCAGGATGCGGAGATAAGAATAGTATGTCCCGGCAGGATCAGGTATCGAGCGAAAGCAGTTCATCAAAGCAGACGACTGTATCGACCACCACCAATTCAACAACCACCACTACCACTACAACAACTGCCTCAACAACTTCGGCAACAGCACCCGCTGCTGATAATGAACCTAAAACCCGGATGCAGCCTATGGCTCATACCGAAAAGATACAGGTGGGCGAAAAGTTTGCCAAGGCAAGACAAAAGGCTGATGAAATAGAGAAGCGATTCGGCATTCGCCTTTTTGTTGGCAATGAGGTGAAAAATGCAGAGGAGTTTTTTGGTTCGATGAACCTCGTATCAGCTGAAAATGATGCAGACGATTATACAATAAATTATTATCTTGAGCGCCTTGATTTCCTGAAGGAACAGCTTGAGCGTTATCCAAAGGGCTTTTTTGACCACTTCAGGTCAGATGACGGGAAAAAGGGACTGTATATCGCTGTCACGACGGGTAATATCTATAGCAACGGTGACAAATCAGCAGGTTCTACAACTCATGGTGAAGACTGGTATGCGATCACTATGAATATGTATTCGCTTAGTGATAACAGCGCTTTCAATCATGAGCTGTGGCACGCAACAGAGTTTTTGATCTTCAACAAGCACAGTATAGATACAAGCAAATGGGATGCTCTTAACCCGAGCGGCTTTTCTTACGGCGGCAGCTTCCATGAGCATATCACAAATGCTGAGGTGTCCGATGATACTTTGCTTTCAGTTGCGGCAAGTGACAATATAAAATATGATGTTCCGTATTTTGCTTTTGATTACAGCCGCCTGAGTTTTTATGAGGACAGGGCAACGCTTATTGAAACTGTTTTTTCTTGGTCATTTGACGATAAGAAGGGTAAAAAGAACGGACTTGCTGAAATGAATAAATACCCTCATATAAAAGCCAAGCTGGATATGCTGGCTCAATGGGCTAAACTGGAGTTCGGCTATGCATATTGGGAGGAGATCGTTAAAGATCTCTGACATTGCAAAACAAATCAAAATTCAAAGGAATGTATCATGAAACAGTCAACACAAACTGCTAAACGCGCTCGTCTTGTATATTTAACAGTGTTTTTACTGCTGCTTGCGGTCGAGATAATGATCGGTATGTATGTCCACGATTCATTTGTACGGCCTTATGTAGGCGATATGCTGGTAGTTATACTTCTGTGGGCGCTTGTGCGCATCTTTATACCTTATAAAGCCGTTTGGCTTTCCGCTGCGGTCTACATATTCTCGGTGATAGTCGAGCTTACGCAGCTTATTCCTCTGGTAGATTTACTGGGAATTAAGAATCGCCTTATGCGCGTGCTTATGGGAACATCTTTTGCATATGGAGACTTGTTTGCATACGCCGCAGGCTGTGCCGTCACCGCGGTTGTTGATGTTTTTATTTTTCATAAAAGAAAAAGGATCGCTCAAATGCAGGATCAATAAAGAGGTAGAACACTATGGTAGTTGATGAAGTAAGAGAACGGCTTTTTGAGCTTACGGACGGTAAGTACCGTGAAATGCAGATAAAAACAACTCCCTCGGTAGATGCGCAGTTATTTATTGGCGTGCGCACACCGCCGCTTCGGCAGCTGGCAAAGGAGTATTCAAAGCATTTGGATATAAATGAGTTTCTCTCCGATCTGCCGCATAAGTATTTTGAAGAGAATCAGCTCCACGCCTTTATCATAGCGCTCGATAAGGACTTTGACAGCTGTATCGCAAAGGTCGAAGCATTTTTGCCGTATGTTGATAACTGGGCTACCTGCGATCAGATGAACCCGAAAGTATTTGCAAAGCACAGGACTGATCTTTTAAAGCACATCAAGCCGTGGATAAGGTCAGACAAAACATATACTGTACGATTCGGCATTAAAATGCTTATGGATCATTTCCTCGGTGAGAATTTTGATATCAGCTATCCCAAAGCAGTTGCAGGGATACGCTCAGACGAGTACTATGTGAAAATGATGCAGGCGTGGTATTTTGCAACAGCCCTTTCAATGCAGTATGATGCTGTACTGCCGTTTATTGAAGACGGCTCGCTTGACACCTGGACGCACAATAAGGCGATACAAAAATCAGTCGAAAGCTACCGCATCAGTAATGAACAAAAGGCATACCTAAAAAGTCTGAAACTGAAAAATAAGGAGAAATAGTTTTGAAAATCATTCATTGTGCTGATATCCACCTTGGTTCAAGGCTTGTATCAAAGTTCCCAAAAGATATTTCCGATGAAAGAAGATCCGCCCTTCGCACAACGCTGCGAAAAATGGTCGATTTCGCTAAAAGCAACGATGTAAAGGTCATAATTCTCAGCGGTGATGTTTTTGACAGCGACAAGCCTGCGGTAACAGACAAAAAGTATTTTTACTCAATAATAAAGAATAATCCCGATATTGATTTCCTTTATCTGAACGGCAACCACGATAAAGAAGGCTCATACTCTGTTTGCGGATACAACAATCTTAAGATGTTCAGCAAGGATGATTTTATTTCCTACACATACGGTAATGTCGTTATCAGCGGTATCGAAACAGACGAGAATAACTGTGAAAGCTTTTACTCAAAGCTCGAACTTGATAAAAGCAAGCTCAATATCGTAATGCTTCACGGTGATGTATCAAACAGCCGCGGCAAAGACCTTGTAAAGATAAGTGATCTGCGTGATAAGGGGATAGATTACCTCGCGCTTGGTCATATCCATTCACATAAAGACGGTAGGATAGATGATCGCGGAGTCTGGGCATTCCCGGGCTGCCTTGAACCGCGCGGCTTTGACGAGTGCGGTGAGAAAGGCTTTATCCTAATTGATGCATCCAGCGAGATAGGGTACGAGTTCATACCCTTTTCACAGCGCACTATCCACGAAATAAATGTAGATGTTACCGATGCTGCTGACCTGTACGAGATAGAGCAGATGGCTTCTGATAAAACCGCTGATATCAGCAGGGAAGATATCATTCGTTTAGTCCTCACAGGTGAGCTGTCAGTAGATATTGAACTGAATAACAATGATATAGAAAACGCTTTGGCGCAGTTCTATTATGTCAATGTAAAGAATAAAACAACTGCAAAGATCGACATAGATATATATAAAAAAGAGAACTCGATAATAAGTGAGTTTATTGCAGGCGTAGAGTCAGATCCCGAATATGATGATGCACTAAAAAATGATATCATTACCGCAGGTGTAAGGCTTTTGCTCGGTAAGGAGGTGGACTGATTGAAGCTTATCAGTATCCATATCAATAACTATGGGAAGCTTTCAAGCTTTGATTTTGACTTTACAAGCGGGGTCAATTCTTTTTGTGAGAATAACGGCTACGGAAAAAGCACAGTTGTTTCCTTTATCAAAGCAATGTTTTACGGTCTTGCTTCGTATAAGAAGAACTCGGTAGAATTTGTTGACAGAATGCATTTTTACCCCTTTTCAAAAGGTGATTTCGGCGGAAATATTGTTTTTGAGTACGCAGGCAAAACATACAGAATAGAAAGATCATTCGGTGAGAAAAGTGATAAGAATGACACATTGAAAGTTTACTGCGATTCTTACTTGACCGATGAGCTTGGAGATGTTCCCGGACTGACTGTTTTCGGTATCAATGCCGAAAGCTTCGAGAGGCTGCTTTGCATAAATGCAGATAAGATCAAGATCGGATCAACAGGTGATATGAACAAAAGAATCGGTAACTACGCGCTTAATACCGATGATGATCTTGATGTTGACTCCATAATTGAAAAGCTTCGTAAAAACGACGGTGTTTATAAAAAATCAATTGATAAGTTCAAGACCGGCATAAAGAGTCTTAACAGCGATATAAATAACCTGGAGAACGAGAAAAAAGCACTTGATGGCAAGTATGCTCTTCTTAACAGTGCCCAGACTAACGCCGATAATGCAAAACGCGCTTTCAGCGAAGCTTCTGCCAAAGCGGCTTTATCAGAAAAATGGAAAAGCTATGATGAAAAGCTTGCAGAATGTGATTCTTTAGCCTTGCAGATAAAACAGATCGGCTCGCGTTATAAGAATGGGATTCCCGGTAAACAAAACGCAGAAGAGATAAAGCAGATATGCCTTAAAAAACAAAATGATGAAAACTCCTTGAAGGTTGCAAGGATCGACAGCTCTGTTGAGCAGGAATTTACAAAGCTAACGCAGTCATACCCGAATGGATTTGCCGATGATGAACATACCAGTCTGGCAGAACAGCTTATAAATGATCTTGAAAACGTTCGCAGAGATCACAAAGCGCTGACAGATCTTACGCAGAACGCTGATGAGCAGCGCCTTGAACATCATTTCGGCGGTAAGATCCCAAGTGATGATCTTATCGCAGACCTTGAAAGGAAAAAACAGCTTCGTGATGAGTTTGCACTTCGTATGCAAAGCACCAACAAAACTATTGTTGAATATCACCGTGCTGCTGCCACCGAAAAAAAGAGCAGCAAAAAGCTGTGTGTTATCCTTGCGGTAATTGCACTTGCTGTGCTGCTTTCGGGTGTCGCGCTTGTGTTCAGTTCGGCGGTCATTGGCGTGCTTTTGATAGTGATCGGTGCGCTTTTGCTTGCTGCTGATGCATTTGTGTATCTGAATTCAAAAATAAATACTAAGCAGATCGTTGAAAACGAACCTGTTGAAAGGCCAAATCCTGAGTATGAACAGGCAAAGAGCGAGTATGAAAATGTCACATCTAAAATGCTAACCGATCTTGCATATTACCGATACAGCGGCAAGGATCCCGCTGAGCTTTTGTTTGAGCTTAAAAACGATGCTGACAAATACAACAAGATCATAGCACAAAAAGCTGAAACACAAAAGCAGCTTGCGATGCTGCAAAACAAGCGTGAAAAAATAGCATCACAGCTTAACGAATTGTTTTCAGCGTATGGCCTTGAAGCCTCAGATCATCGTGCGGCGCTTGATAAAATGAAATTCGACAGAGTCCGCTATGAATCGCTTGATAAGCAGATCAATGATAGCAAAGTAAAATGCAGACAGCTTGAAACAGGTATCGCAGCATCACAGCAAAGCATAAATGATTTTGTAAAGCAATACGCGCTTGCTGAGCCGTTTGATGCGCAAATGCTTATCAAGGATATTGATGAGCTTGAGCGCCTTAAAACACAGCTTTCACGGCGGCGCGAAGATGCCGAAAGGTATAAAACCGAAAACAAGCTTGACAAAAGACCTGACAATGCCGATACCGATATTTCCACACTTGAACATCAGATGCAGACGAGTATTCACGAGCTTGAACGTGTGGAAAGGGAGGTCGATGACCTTGAGCAAAGCGTAAGAGCCCTTGATGACAAGCGCGATGAACTAAACGATCTGACTGAAAAAATGAATGAGCTGACCAAAAAGAAGGAGCTTATGCTGCTTGTCAGCAAGCAGATCAGCGCTGCGGAGCTTTCGCTGAAACGCAGACACGTCAAGCCGATACTTGATAAATTCTGCAGCTATGCTCTTTTGATCGAACAGGCGATCGGACAGAAGGTCGAAATGGATAAGGATTACAGCGTAAAATATGATGTAATGGGCGAATTCAGAAGCTATATGCATCTTTCAAGCGGTAACCTTTCGATCTGCGCACTGTGCTTCAGACTTGCAATGATAGACGCTATGTTTGATTCCGAGCAGCCGTTCATAATTATGGATGATCCTTTCGTATATCTTGACAGCGAGCATTTTGAAAAGATAAAAGAGCTTATGGGCAAGCTTGGTAACGATAAACAAATAGTATATTTCTGCTGTCACGATAGCAGAAGTCTGAAATAATAAAAGAGGTAGCTGATTATGAATAATGAAGGTTTCGGCTCGAACGCAAGCAATGGTTTTATCGGCATTGGCGCGGCAATGCGTCAGCAGGAAGCCTGTGGCTCAAAACACGAAAGCACCGATCCGCAGGCACCAAAAGAGATCGGTTCAGATGAACTGATAAGCTTTAGTTTTTCAAATAATACCATCAGTGCCTCTTGTGAGCTTAAAGATGACGGGCTGCACGTTTTAGCATCGGGCGGAGACCCGTCAGCAAGAAACGGCACAAGATTCAAGCTCAATTATATCTCGTGTACGAATTTTCTGCTTGATAAGCTCAACAGTATCATCAAGCAGTATTCTCTTGCAGCAAACAACGGGTACTACTGCCATGTCGATGGACTGCCCGGCGGCTGCGGCGACAGCATAGATGCTGCATATGCAAGCGGCGAGAGATTACATATGTATTCAAATCAATCCCCGACAGTCAGCTTTGATGCATCAGATGCGATCTGCGATGCGTTCCACGATGATGCTTTGAAAAATGGTTTTGATTTCAATACCGCAGGCTCAAATGTGCAGATCTACGACGATGCAGACAGACAGTATTTGCAGGGCATATGGAAAGGCAGGCACTTCGGGAGCGAAATAACCGCCATTTTTACAGGCAATACTGTTAAGATATTTGTTGACGGTAATATGACCGATAATACCGAATATACTGTATTTGAAGGCTTCGTCAGACCTAACAGGCTGAAAAACGGGATATCCAAAGCCAAGAGCAAGAGTGATTATGAAGAGTTTGAGGGCTGTTCAAGCTTTGCCAAAAGCAATAGCTTTACTTTGACCGCATACTTTACGAAATCGTCCTACTCGACCTGTAATCTGTTAAGGCAGAAGAAGTGATAGTTACAATTCGTAACCATTGTGATGAATTGTGATAAAATGATAAAATATTGCGCAGTCACTTGAAATTTCAGACATAGTGTGCTATAATGTGCAAAGTAGGCAGATAGCCTGCGAAATATAGGGGAGGCGATTATATGACAGCCACGTTTATGATCACATTCTGGGCAGTTGCATTCGTCTTTTTCCTTGTCTGTGAGGTCGCGACCAGTACGGCGCTAATCTCGATATGGTTTGCACTAGGTTCACTTGTTTCACTTTTCCTTGCAATAGCAAAGGTGACCTTCCTCGTGCAGTGTATCGTGTTTATTGCATCGTCAGCGTTGTTCCTTGCGCTTACAAGACCTTTTGTTAAAAAGATTCAAGGGAAAAAGGTTGCAACCAACTATGAACTTGATGAGGGCAGAACAGCCGCAGTTATCGAGGATATCGACAACATAGCAAACAAAGGCAGAGTCCGCCTTAGCGGTACCGACTGGGCAGCAAGAAGCGAGAACGGGGAGAATATCCCTGCGGGTCATGCTGTTGTCGTAGTCAGGGTTGACGGTTCAAAGCTCATAGTAAGAGAATAATACATAGTGGAGGTATAAGTATGGAAGGAATCTATATTCTGTTAGGGGTACTTGCGGTGATCATATTGCTTATTATTTGCAATATCAAGGTCGTACCGCAGGCATATGTTTATGTAATCGAGCGCTTCGGCGCATTTCACGCAGCCTGGGGCACAGGTCTTCACTGGAAGATACCGCTTATCGAGAAGGTTGCCAAGAGAGTTTCGATAAAGGAACAGGTCGTTGATTTCCAGCCGCAGTCGGTTATTACAAAGGATAACGTTACGATGCAGATAGATACGGTCGTATTTTTCCAGATAACCAATGCAATGCAGTTCACATACGGCGTTGAAAGACCTATTTCCGCAATCGAGAACCTTACCGCTACTACACTGCGTAACATCGTCGGTGACCTTGATCTTGAAGCAACTCTTACTTCAAGAGATATCATCAATACAAGAATTACAGCAATTCTTGACGAAGCTACTGACAGATGGGGCATCAAGGTACAGAGAGTTGAGCTTAAAAACATCCTCCCTCCGAGAGAGATACAGGATGCCATGGAGCGTCAGATGAAAGCTGACCGTGAAAGACGTGAAAAGGTCATTCAGGCAGAGGCTGAAAAGAAGTCGCAGATCCTTGTTGCAGAGGGTGAGAAGGAGTCTAAGATCCTTCGCGCACAGGCTGATAAGGAAGCAAAGATCCTTTCAGCAGAGGCTGATAAGCAGTCACTTATCCTTCAGGCAGACGCTATAAGAGAGCAGAAGATCCGCGAGGCAGAGGGTGAAGCTCAGGCTATCAATATGGTACAGCAGGCTATTGCTGACAGCATCGTTAAGCTGAACGCAGCAAATCCTAATGAGCAGGTCATCCAGCTCAAGAGCCTCGAGGCATTCGGCAAAGCAGCCGACGGCAGAGCTACAAAGATCATTATCCCAAGCGAGATACAGGGACTTGCAGGTCTTGCAACAGGCATCAAGGAAGTTGTTGGAAACAGCAGCGCTCCACAGGCAAAACAATAAACCCAACATCAAGCACCGCCTTGTGCGGTGCTTGTTTTTTGCACTCTTTTGCTGATGCAGCACAAAAAAATCAAGCGATGAATAGTTGAAATAGTACATGTATAGACCTGTAAATTGTGCAAAACTACAAAAATCTCGATTTAATGCACAGATCTGCATTTGTGAAACGTATACCTTATAGAAAGACAAAAATGTGTAATAATAAGTGACAGGAGGCGAGCAGGAATGACAAGATCTAAAAAGACGACTATTATAGTGTGTATTTGTATCGTGTGCATATGTACATTTGTATATGGTATTGTCAGAGGTGATCGCGGGACAAAGCCTTTTGCCGAACTGAAAACAGAGAATATCGTCTGCGTAAAAACCGCCTTTGAACAGCCTGACGGTTCGCATTATGTTCTTGATGATAAAGAGGTCGGAACACTTGCCGACTATCTTCGCAAGGTGCGTATCGACAGTGAAAGGCTCGATCCCGTCATTGACGGCGGATTTATTGGAATGTTCTACCTTGAGATGAACGATGGTAAAACCATTATGGTTTCTGCAAGCCATATCTATTTCACATATGGCAAAGATCCTCTTAATGCCGATATGTACGAGGTCGATAGCGAAATGATCGAGCCGATCGAAGATATGTTCCACGAACTTGCCGCAAAGCATGCATCGCAGCACTTTAAGGAGCAGCACCATATAGCTGATAAAAAGTAACCTTTGCAATTGCTTGTGCGTAGTGAGATTATCTAAAACAAAAAATGCCGATGAATGCAAAATGCAAACATCGGCATATATTATGTCAACTAAAGCGTTACTGGATACCGCACTCTTCGTAGTCCTTCCACTTTTCATAGTGTGCCTTTTCCTCACAGTATCTGTAAACCAGAAGTGCCGTGGAAGCTATAACGAGTATAAGTGCGCCCATCAATGCCCAGAAAGATTTTCTCTTTGAATATTTACTGCCCATAAAAAACATCCTTTCTTTTCATATGCTATTATTATACTACCTATTATTCAGCTTGTCAATCATTTTCTGTACTTTTTATTGGACTTGCACAGTTTCAAATGCCCTTATTTGTGCTATCTAAATACTTATCCTGATAAAAATCGAGGAATTCCTCAAGGCATATGCCGTTTTGTTTTATTATGCAGGCACTTTCCGCACCGACGTATCTGTAATGCCACGGCTCGAAAGCAATCCCCGTGATATGTTCCTTCATACGCGGATAGCGCAGAATAAATCCGTACTTGTGAGCGTTGCGTTCAAGCCATACAGATTGCTTGCTCTTGATAAAATCATAGCTTACGTCATCGTCACCCTGTACACCAAAATCAACAGCAAGCCCTGTCTGATGTTCACTTTCACCGGGCAGAGCAAGTGTCAGAGCAGCTTTTTGCTTTGCCGCATTATAATCAAGCCCTGCTGCCATTTCCTTTGACAGTTCCTTTTCCCACAGTAACTGCTGATAGTCCGCTGACCTGTAACCCGAGATCAGCTCAAGCTCGCAGCGGTCGCTTCCTGCTTGTGCAAGAAGCCTTTCAAGCGCATCTGCTGTCTGATATTCAAACAACTTACCGCGTATACTTCTGAAACGGATCATATTTTCAAAACCTTCCGCCAGAGGCTCAAATCTGCTTACTATAATAAGATAGTCCATCTGTGTTCTCCAATTGTTTTTATATATCCTATGCTCAAATGCTTTGATTTGACACTTTTCTTGAGAATCAGGCTATATACTGATAATCGGGAGATGATCATTATGAATCTGAAAAGGACTTGCTTATGTGCGGCAACTGTAGTCGCCTTGTGCTTCACTATCCCTTTAGGGATGCAGGCGTATTCGTCACACGCTGAAGCGATAAATTCGATCGCCGCGCTTTCAGCAAATCTTACAGTCGGCGAATACCATGCACCTGAGATAAATGTTGCTGATGCTTCGGAAAAACCGGTAGATACCCCTCAGGCTGCACCACAGGATACCATTACAGCAGTCGGCAGAAAGACCCTTTGGGATATAGATATGGCTCCGCAGGAAACACAGCCTGTTATCCAAAGCAGAGAGATCCCTACAGCTAAACCGTCAAAAGAAATGCTTGACACCATAAAGTACCCCGAAAAGCTTGAAAATCATGACGGGGTGATCGAGAACTTTACATATCCGCATTATACCGGTGCGCAGTATATTGACCTTAAAGCCGGCGGTCAGGTAAGAAACTGCTCCGATCTGCCAAACGCGGCACTTGTTGCAGAAAGCACGAAGGATCTTCCTTTCACGCTTGATAAAAACAGTGACAAGCCGCAGGTGCTTATCTACCATACGCATACGACCGAGAGCTTTGAGCCATATGCCCGCAGCTTCTATGATAAATCGTTTTACAGCAAGACCACCGATGTTACAAAAAACGTAGTCAGCGTTGGCAATAATATCTGCAAGCAGCTTGATAAAGCGGGTATCACATATGTTCACGATACCCTTGTACACGATTATCCGAGCTATAACGAGGCATATGCATCAAGCAGAAAGACAGTGCAGGAGCTCCTGAAGCAATACCCATCAATAAAAATATGCCTTGATATCCACCGCGACGGCATACAGCGCGCAGACGGCACAAGGATCGCCCCCGTCACCGATTTAGGAGGTAAACAGGCTGCACAGATAATGATAATATCAGGCTGTGATGACGGAACGATGGGTATGCCAAACTATATGCAGAACTTCAGACTTGCATCAAAGCTGCAATCGCAGATAGAAAGCGACTGGAAAGGTCTGACTCGTCCTGTTTTGTTTGATTACAGGCACTATAATCAGGATCTTACAACAGGTTCGCTGCTTATCGAGGTCGGAAGTCACGGCAACTCTATCGAGCAGGCACAGTATTCGGGCGAACTGATAGGGCAGTCATTAGCAAAACTATTTGATAAATAGATAAAGCCGATACCCGCTGTTATAGTGAGTATCGGCTTGTTCTATTTTTTCTTTTTACCGTTATTGCCTTTCTTATTTCCCGAAACTTTTATCTTGCTGCGCTGCTTTGTGTTCTTTTTGTCCTGCTCTTTTGATCCCGAGGACTTTCCTTTGATCCACAGAATAACTATTACCAGTGCAACAACAAGTACCGCAAGTATTATGTACAATGCAGGCATCAGTGTTTGCTTAATATCTTTGTTATCGGCTATTGCCTTTTTTTCTTTGGTGCTGCTATCGGCAGGAGGGGTGCTGTCAGCTGCGGCAGAGCTTGCCGCTGTTGTTGTCAGTGCATCCTTTTCAAGCCTTGTAACATTGATCGTGTAGGTCGTTTTGTTCCCGTTAACATCGGTAACTGTGATCGTCCTTACGTTCAGTCCGACCTCGCAGTCTTCGTTTCCTGTATACCAGATGTGATCCTGCAAGCTTGCGGTCTTACCGTTTATCTCCACCTTTGTAACATCGTAAGGAACCGTGACCGAGTATTCGTGAATGCTGTACATAAAGGGAGGAACAAGCTTTCCGTTTACTACTGTCAGGTCTGTCAGAACTCCCTGCGTTGGTACACCGTTAGCGTCGGTAGCGGGGGATGTCGGGGTAGTTTCTGTTGTCTGCTGCGTGGTAGTTTGCTGCGGCTCGGTAACATTTACAGCAGCCGAGGCAGCCGGAAGTGAATACTGTTCATCAAAGGCATCATATACTGCACAGCTGTTTACACTTATATTGCTGTTTCCCGCTGAAACTGCGGTAAATGTGAGTGTAATGGTCGCTGATGTGTCAAGACCGTTTAACTGCTCTATCTGGATCGTTCCGCCAGTATCTTTTGCACCGCTGCCTGAAACGAATTTAAGTACCGACTGATCGTAGGAAACGCTTGCAGAAACTCTACCGACCGGTTTAACGGCAGATATGTTCAATGTAACTGTAAGTGTTTCACCCGCAGCAAGCTGACTCTGCGAAGTCTGCAAAGCGAGAGTGGCAGGCTCGTTATCAGCAAATGCGGTTAATGCGCAGATAATTGTCACAGCAAGCATCAGGATTAAACATAATGTTTTTTTCATCTGTTTGTTGTCCTTTCAAGAATAGGATGTAATATGTACACCTTACATATTATATACTATTTTTTTCGAAAGGTCAATAATTTCGCGCAAAAAAGCGGTTTATCACTGCTAATCATCATTTGTTTACATTTTTAAAATAAAAAACACTTTATTTTGCTCACACAATGATATATACTGTCAAATGTAGAAGGGTGGCTCCAATAGGGGCTGCTTTTTTTTGCGCATTTTAAGATTTTAAATGAAAAAAGCGGAAATATCTTTGATCCTGCACCGATCGTACCTTTTAATATGGTATGTATCGGTTTTATTTTTCCCCTGAAGTCTTACTGATTTGTTATCTATCTCTACAGCTGCTTTGAAACCAAGATGTTTAACAAGCCGTGAACTGAAATCATTTGCCTTACCGTTGGGATAAGTGAATACATTCGGCTCAAATCCGCAGTTTTGCTGAAATATCATCTGTACTTTTCCAATATCACTCACTATACGCGAACGGTATTGTTCATAAGTTTCATCATCCTCTTTTTCAAATTCCTTTTTGTTCCACATTGAATATGTTCCGTTTGAGAATTCGACAAGACCCGATCCGTCCATCTCTCTTATCTCATCCCAACGCAGAAATCTTTGGTTGTCATCAGCACTGTTCGATGCATATTCTGTCGCCTCGCCCAGAACTGTTATATCAGCTTTGAACCTGTATTTTTTCAGCAGAGGGAATAAATCGCTGTAATATTGCGAATATCCGCCGTCAAAACTCAGTATAACTGCCTTATCGGGCAGATCTCCCTCATTGTTCAGACAGTCAGCAAGTTCAGAAATAAAAACAGGGGAGTAGCCTTTATTGTTCAGGTAAATTATGTCATCTTCGATCTGCTGTACAGCTGTTTCGCCTTTGCTGTTCCCTATACCCCCGTAAACAAGCACTTTTACCGTATTGTCGCTGTCATCTGCACATTTTGCATAAATTCCTCGTAAACCGATGAATGAACATACAACTCCTGTTAATGCAGCAATAAACCTAATCAGCATTTTGTTTCTGTTTATCATATTTCGCATAGTATCGACCTCATTTCGATTTGTTAAATCTTATGATAAACCAATAATAAAAATTACAAAAAAATATTTACGATTCTATTGCAATTTTTGTGCAATTATGATATACTTAAATAAATAATATCTGATGAATTTGTTTAAATCTAAATTATCAGGGGTGAACGTATAATGTGGATGTCAAATACCGTAAAAATAATACTTATGTGCGTCGCTATTGTTGCCTTTATAGCTGCTGCAATTTACTCATTTAAAGGCAATAAATTCCTTAAATCTCTGAAATCAAAGCTGACGATCGCAGTAATTGTTGTGGCAGTTATTCTTGTTGGCGTTCTTACCTTTGTTTCGGTAAGATTTGTGAACAAGGCTTCAATTGAAACTCTGGCTAATACGATCATGCCGATAGCCAACAGTACAGCAAGCTATTGCGATCAAGCTGTTGTTCGCCTGGGTGAAACTCTTGACGAAACACTTCGCAGCTCTAAAGTAAGAGGAGTTTCCAATCTGTCAGATGCTGTTTTAAACGCAAGAAGCCAGTTCCTTATCAATGTAAATGATCGTTTTAATGTGTCATTGGGCGATTACTGTGCTATTTTTGCATTTGATGAAAACGGCTCTGTGCTTGCATCTAAGGGCGATAAAACAATGGATGCTAAAACCGTTGTTCAGGTCGATGATGTCAGAGCAGCACTTTCTTCCGATAAACCTGTTATCACAAAATGCATTAAGACGGATAATATGATGTGCTTTGCAGTACTTGTCAAAACATCAAATCCCGAGAATAACCAAAGTATTGTTATTAGCGCTATACTTAACGGATATTCGATCTCAAGTATCCTTGAAAGCACATCATTAAGCGATATGGGTGAGCTTTATCTTGTCGATGATAGCGGAAACATCATCATCCATCCGACAAAAGATCCAAGATTCAAATATGAGAACCCTGTTTCCATAGGCAAGGATAACAGCGATTACAAGAGCGCTGGCAAAGCTTTTGAAGAGATACTTAAAGATGATGATGGATACGTTACGTTTGAATTTAAAGATAATGACCTTCTTGCCGGATATTCTAAAGTAAATGCATTCAACGCTAAGCTTGTTATGGTAAGCAATACCAAGGATTTTACAAAGACAACAATGTATGCACTTGAAAGCTTATTTATAGTAAGTATTCTTCTTTTGAGTGTTGCAATGATCGCAGCTTCTTTGTTTGCAAAGAGGATATCCAAACCGATCGTTTCCACAACTGAAAGGATCAGGGAACTTGCCCAGGGCAACCTTAATGATCCGGTTGATGTCTGGTACTCAAACGATGAGCTTGGTGTTCTTTCAAACTCGCTTGATGAAACTATACTCAGTCTGAGACAGTACATAAATATCATTACAGTATCTCTGACCAAGATATCAGAGGGTGATCTTTGCAACAAGATGGAGGGTACCTTCAAGGGTGACTTCTATAAGATAAAGAGTACTTTCAATGATATCCTCAACGCATTGTCAGATACCTTTGCCGCTATCAATATGTCCGCAGAGCAGGTAAACTCGGGTGCAGTTCAGGTATCGGATTCCGCACAGGCACTTTCGCAGGGCTCCACTCAACAGGCATCAGCTATTGAAGAGCTTTCTGCAACGCTCAATGACGTTTCAAAGCAGACACAGCAGAACTCTATCGACGCAAAGAATGCGTATAATATCGTTATGGATAACACCGAGGCAATAAACAGCTGCAACGATGATATGTCCAATATGCTTAACGCTATGAACGAGATACATGATACCTCTGCGGAGATCGCAAAGATAATCAAGGTTATTGATGAGATCTCATTCCAGACCAATATCCTTGCTCTTAATGCCGCTGTTGAGGCTGCAAGAGAGGGTTCAAAGGGCTTTGGCGTTGTTGCTGATGAAGTCAGACGACTTGCCTCAAGATCGGCTGAAGCTGCTAAACAAACAGCACAGCTTATCGAAAACTCCACAGCTGCTGTTGAAAAGGGTTCGAGGATCGCAGAGGATACAGCAAACTCGCTCGGTCAGATAGTACAGCGTTCAGAGGAAATAACAGCTCTGGTCAAGAATATCACAGATGCTTCCGAAGCACAGGCTGACGCTATTGTTCAGATCGATACCGGTGTTGACCAGATATCCGCTGTTGTATCCAAGAACACATCAACTGCTGTTGGATTTGCATCTGCAAGTGAAGAGCTTTCAAGTCAGTCGCTCATACTCAAGAACATGATCGCACGCTTCAGACTTACTGAGGGCGCTGCTTCGGGTGAATCTGATTCACACCAAAAAACATCGAACAAGTTTGAGTATACGATTATTCACGATGACGAAAGCGAAGACGCAGCAAAGCAGATAGCACCTGCTGTACACGATAATCCGGTTGAAGAGATAGGAAGTATTGACCTTTCCGATCTCGGCGATTTCTTGGATGATGACGATGACAAGTATTGATGATCAGAAACGGAGGAATAGTTTATGAAACGAAGAATTGGTATCCTTACAAGTGGCGGTGACTGCCCGGGACTTAATGCGACTATCAGAGGTGTTGCTAAGGCTTGCTATGAAAGGTTCGGCAACGATGTTGAGATAATCGGTATCGAGGACGGCTATTTCGGACTGATGAACAATATGTGCCGTGTAATGAACCAGTCGGACTTTTCAGGTATACTCACCACAGGCGGAACTATCTTCGGCACAAAGAGAACTCCCTTCAAGAAGATGCAGATCGTTGAAGAGGATAATGTCGATAAGGTCAAGTCAATGAAGGATACTTATAAAAAGCAAAAGCTTGACTGCCTGCTCACTCTCGGCGGAAATGGTACGCACAAGACTGCAAATCTGCTTTCCGAGGAAGGGCTCAACGTTATCGGTCTTCCAAAGACGATAGATAATGATATCTGGGGCACGAGTGTAACATTTGGCTTCCACACGGCTGTTAATACCGCGACCGATGTCATCGACAGGCTGCACTCAACAGCTAACTCTCACGGAAGAATACTTGTCTGCGAGATCATGGGCAATAAGGCAGGCTGGCTGACACTTTACTCAGGTGTTGCAGGCGGTGCAGATATGATCGTTATCCCTGAGATACCGTATGATATCGAAAAGCTCGCCGAGGCGTGTGAAAAGCGTAAGGATAAGAGATTTGCTATCATGGCAGTTGCGGAGGGCGCTTTTGATATCAACGAGGCAAAGATGAAGAAGAAGGAACGTGCTGCATTAAGAGCAGAGCAGGGCATTACAACTGCAACAAGCAGGATCGCCAAGCAGATCGAGCAGATGACAGGCAGCGAGGCAAGGGTATGTGTTCCGGGTCATATGCTCCGCGGCGGAAGTCCGTCGGCTTATGACAGAGTTCTGGCAACAAAGTTCGGTGTTCATGCAGCAAAGCTTATCTCTAAAGAAAAGTATGGCTATGCAGTAGCAATGGTGAAGGATAATGTTACTGAAAACCCGCTTTCCGAGGTTGCAGGCAAGACAAAGTTTGTACCCGAGGATGACCAGCTTGTAAAGACCGCAAGAGATATCGGTATCTCGTTTGGTGATAAGTAAATAATGATCTATGTTATCCCGAAGGGCTTTTGCCTTTCGGGATTTTTTATATAACCGATCTCTTGATTTTTTATCTTAATATATAGAGACTTGATCGGGAGGTGCGTTATGAAAAAGATAAAAATGCTCACAAAGATATCACTCAAATACTGGCTGCACCACAAACGGCGTTTTTTCACGCTGATGCTGTCGCTGGTGCTGGGTGTGAGTGCACTGTGCTGCACGGCATTACTTGTTCGCAGTGAAAAAGATGCTGTACTGGAAGAAGAATTCCGGTTGCTTGGAAATTATGATATATCACTGTACGGTGCTGATGATAAAACGGCTGAGAAACTGAAAGAAGACCAGGATATAATCGGACTTGGTGTTCAGTATGAACTTGGATATGTACAAAACGATTCAGATGTAATAGCATATGCTGCTGCATTTAACAACAAGGAATCTGAGGATATTTATCATATGACTTGCACCAGAGGTCATCATCCCGAAAATGAAAATGAAGTTTCAATGGATATAGCAACTGCAAAAAAATTTGGTCTGAAGCCTTATCCCGGGCAGAAAGTTAATTTTATACTTTACGATCCAAATGGAACTAAACTTGACAAAAAAGAATACACCCTTAGCGGAGTGTTTGATCTGGAGAACAAAGAGATCATAGGAAATATCCATTGGCTCAGATATCCATATCGTTTAGGCGAGGAAGGATATAATATGCCAAGCGTGTATTTCCATATCAGCCAAAATGATATTTTTGCAAGCAAAAGCGTAACCTGTTTCATTCAGACGGATATAGACAAACCGAGTGATATATATTTCAGGGCACGTTATCTTACAGATAAAACCTTAGAATATGAAGAAGATAATGGCAGAAGATTTGCACATTCTTTTGTTTTGGGTATTGGCGGTGATATGTTTAATCCAGAATACGGAAACGGAACTTACGGCGGACTGAACAAAGCAATAGAAGACAATACGACATTCAAAGACTTTTACTCGCAGATACTAATGCCCATTCTAACTTTAATCATTTTCATAATCATTATCCTGTCAGTTGTGGGCATAACAAAAAACATAATAAAAGACAAGCAGGAAAATTTTGCAGTACTTCGCAGTCTTGGACTTGAAGAAAAGCATTTAACGATATATATTTTTGCTGACTTTACGATAACAGCGCTTGTTTGTATCGGTATCGGACTTGCACTCGGCAGCCTTGCGCATATCGGCTTGGTCGACGCACTCAATAAGATATACGACCTTAAACTGAACTATGGATTTTCCTGCATAAAGTACATAAACGCCGTCACATTTGACCCGTTTATTCTTTCGCTTGTGACTACTATTATCTGTGTTGAGCTTTCGGTGTTTATCGCACTGTTTTCTTTCAGAGGCAAAACTCCCGTGCAGATGTTTTCACAAAGCAGATCGCGCAGAAGAAGATTCCGCAGAAACAAGCCCGCAGGCAAGTACCGCAGCTGGAAATGGCTGTTGATACGCAGAATAAGAATGCACAATATTCGCATTACTATAGTCAGCATACTCGTTATGAGCATTGCGCTTACGGGTTATGCGTATTTTAGTGCAAAAGCCCGATATGAAAACGGCATACTGAAACAGCAAAAAGAGAATAATGGGCTTAGCTACTGGGACTATAAAGCTGAAAAGAATTCACAAAATGATATATTTCTTTTCAACATTGAAAATCATCATGAAAAAGGAATAAAGATCAGCAGCTATGAAACGTTGAAAAACAGTGATGTTGTGGATGACATTTTTGCAAAGAGCACAGTATCGTCAACAAGGCTCAGTTTTACGGAAAACGAGCTTGATGACGAGACAAAATCGAATTTAAAAAAATATGAGCTGAAAAAGTTTGCCGACATTGACCCTGAAAATGCTCACGAGTTTGACATCGCACAGAAAGAAAGCGAAGAGGCGATGATAGAAAAGATCGGCTACAAAAAGGCAGACCTTATCTATTCCTGTCCGACTGTTGCGCTGTTTGATGACACACTTGACGAGCTTGACAAGTTCGTTATCGACGGCAAAATTGACAAGCAAAAGCTCAAAGACGGCAGCGAGGTGCTGCTTGTTATGGACATCACAAACAAGATAAAGTTTGAAAAGACGTTCAAAGCAGGAGATAACCTGCCGCTGTCGGATATCGTTTTGAACGAAAAAGAGGAGCAGCTTGATTTCAATTCGCTTGACCCCAATCAGCTCGGCGAGCCTGTATACCAAAAGAAAGTCAAGTCCTACACGGGCGAGGAGACCGAGGAGCGCTCGTATGCGATAGGCAAGCGCAAAGATATAAATGTGAAGATCGGCGCAGTCATTATCCTCGACCTTGACGTTGCAAACAAATTAATGACCGAAGCAGCCGAGGGCGACAAAGGGCTCAACGTTTTCTGTTCACCCGATTCATTCGAGAAATGGGGAGTTGGAGAACGCAATCTGACTGAACTTTCAATTAAGATAAATAATGATGCTTCAATAGAAGATGCGGACAATTTGTGGTACGATACGATCGCACAAACTAAGGGTATATCGAGCTATTCCACCACCGAGATAACTGAGAGCATGAACAAGGGCACACGCAAGATAATGAGCATCTATTACTCAATGATGATCATTGTATTACTTACCTCTGCGGTAACAGTAGCGATTACCCTTTATACTGACATTCGTATGCGTTCGAGTAAGTTTGCAATGCTGCGTGCCTGCGGTATGTCCACAAGGCAGATATTGTTTATGATATGGCAGCAGAACATAGTCTATCCTTTAATAGGCATTGCCTGCTCATTTGTTCCCCTGATGCTCTGCAACAGACTATTTTTATACATACGTGAAAAGGTTGAAAGGCACGAATGGTCACCTGAACTGATTCCGTCTTTATTGCAGGGCGGTGAAAAAAGTGTGCCGTGGATAGTTAATGTGCCTTATTATCAGAACCTTTATGATTTTAATATAAAGGGTGCGGTTATTGTTATGTTTGCAGTATACTTTGCTATAATCCTGCTCGTCACCCTGCCGCAGATACGGTTTATCCGTAAACAGTCTATCGTTGATGAGATTGAAAAGTCAAGCTTTTAAGGAGGCACAAAAATGGAAATTCAAATAAGAACCCAAGGCCTTACCAAGCAGTACAAAATGGGCACGCAGACGGTCGATGCACTCAAAGGCGTTGATCTTGAAATTGAAAAAGGCTCTTTCACAGCTATCTGCGGAACAAGCGGCAGCGGAAAATCCACGCTATTGCATATGCTCGGCTGCCTTGACAGACCGACATCGGGCGATATATACATTGGTGACATAAAAGTCACCGAGACCAAGGACAAAAAGCTTGCAAAAATACGGCGTGAGAACATCGGCTTCGTGTTCCAGAAATTCTGTCTTATCCCAGAGCTTTCGGTCACAGAAAATATCATAGTACCTGTGCTTTTGTCGGGCAAGCGTCCCGACACTGCATATATTGATGAACTGTGTGATATACTCGGACTTTCAGACAGAAAAGGTCACTTGCCGTCAGAGCTTTCGGGCGGTCAACAGCAGAGATGCGCAATAGCGCGCTCTCTTGCCAACGACCCGCAGATAGTGCTGTGCGACGAACCAACGGGCAACCTCGACAAGAAAACAGGCGAGGAGGTTATCTCGCTCTTGCACGAGGTGAACAAAAAGTACAACAAAACTGTTGTTATTGTCACTCATGATGAGGGCATAGCAAGCGGTGCTGACCGCATCGTTCGCATCGAAGACGGAGAGATAAAAAGGTAAAAGCAGCAGTGCCAGGATCAATACTTCGATCCCGTAGATGATGTAGATACGAGAGAAATCCTTTATCAAGAAGATAAACTCGTACTTTAGCAGCTTTCTTAACATCCTGCAAACACCTCCTTGAAAATATCATTGAGTGATTTGCCAAAGGTCCTTCTCAGCTGATCGGCATCACCCTGCAAAGCAAGGCTGCCGTATTTTATCATAATTACTTCGTTGAGTGCAGGCTCGATAAAGTTTGTACCCGAGGATGACCAGCTTGTAAAGACCGCAAGAGATATCGGTATCTCGTTTGGTGATAAGTAAATAATGACCTATGTTATCCCGAAGGGCTTGTGCCTTTCGGGATTTTTTATATAACCGATCTCCTGATTTTTTATCTTAATATATAGAGACTTGATCGGGAGGTGCGTTATGAAAAAGATAAAAATGCTCACAAAGATATCGCTGAAATACTGGCTGCATCACAAACGACGCTTGTTCACGCTGATGCTGGCGCTGGTGCTGGGTGTGAGTGCGCTGTGCTGCACGGCATTACTTGTTCGCAGTGAAAAAGATGCCGTGCTTGAAGAAGAATTGCGGCTGCTCGGCGATTATGATTCCGTACTGTATGGAGCAAGTGATGAATCAGCTGAAAAGTTCAGAACAGAAGAGGATGTTTCAGCACTTGGTGTACAATATGACCTTGGCTATGTCCAAAATGGCACCAACGTAAAAGCATATGCGGCAGCATTCAAGGACAAACAGTCCGAGGACATTTACCATATGACCTGCAAAAGAGGTCGCTATCCACAAAAAGATAACGAAATAGCTATGGAGCTTACTGTTGCCAAAAATTTGGGAATAAAACCCTACCCGAACGAAAAGGTCAAACTCAGGCTGTACAGTACCGAGGATAAGCTGCTTACAGAAAAAGAATACACTATCTGCGGAATATTCGAGCAGCAAGACAATTCTTTGTATGGAGGCTGGTTAAGATATCCCTGCACTATGAGCCAGGACAGTTACAATATGGCAGGGGTGTATTTTCACATCAGCCAGAATGAGATATTCAAAAGCAATAATGTCAACTGCTATATCCAAACCGAAGCAGAAGACCTATACTCTGTTTACTTGAAACTGAGAACACTTGCTGATGAGCCTACAACATATGAAGATACAAACGGCAGGCGTTATGCATATTCTTACGTTATGGGTAATATTGATACGATGTTTTCAAAGTATGACGGGTTTTCTTTATCTGAATTTAATAAGGCAATTCAAAATGGTGATACTGTCAAGGACTTTTACTCACAGATACTGATGCCCTTGCTTACAGTCATCATTTTTATCATAATAATACTGTCTGTAATAGGATTGACCAGGAACATAATAAAAGACAAGCAGGAAAACTTTGCAGTGCTTCGCAGCATCGGACTCGAAGAAAAGCATTTGACCATATATATTATTTCTGACTTTACAATAACCGCACTATTTTGCATTGGTATCGGGCTTGCACTGGGCAGCCTTGCGCATATCGGCTTGGTCGACGCACTCAATAAGATATATGACCTTAAACTGAACTATGGATTTTCCTGCATAAAGTACATAAACGCCGTCACATTTGACCCATTCGTGCTGTCAATCGTGACGATACTTGCCTGCGTTGAAATATCGGTGTTTATTGCACTTTCCTCGTTCATTGGCAAGTCCCCCGTACAGATGTTTTCACAAAGCAGATCGCGCAGAAGAAGATTCCGCAGAAACAAGCCTGCAGGCAAGTACCGCAGCTGGAAATGGCTGCTTGTACGCCGCATTAAACTGCGCAGTCTGCGTATTGCTGTAATAAGTATTATCGTTATGAGCGTGGCACTGACCGGGTATACATATTTCCAAGCCCTTGCAAGAAAACAAAACAACGATCTGTATTGGGAAAAGAAAAACAGCGGACTTGAATATTGGGACTATAAGGCTGAAAAAAGTGCAATAAACGATACATATGTGTTTGGCATCCACAACCACCACGAAAACGGAGTGAAAATAAGCGACTATGAAAAACTTAAGGAAAAGGACTATGTAAAGGACATATTCGGCAGAACTGTGAATGCTTCAACAAGGCTAACTTTCAAAAGCGGCGAGTTTGACGAAAGAACCGCTGACAATCTTAACAGATTCAGCTTAAAAAAGCATTCAGATATTGATACCGAATTCGCAAGTGAGTTTGAAAAGGTACAAAAAGAGAGCGAGGAGGCGATGATAGAAAAGATAGGCTACGATAAGACCGACCTTATCTATTCCTGCCCTACTGTCGCTTTGTTTGACGACACGCTTGATGAGCTTGACAAATTCGTTATTGACGGAAAAATCGACAAACAAAAGCTCAAAGACGGCAGCGAAGTGCTGCTGGTTATGGACATCACAAACAAGATAAAGTTTGAAAAGATGTTCAAAGCAGGCGAAAGTCTGCCGCTGTCAGATATAGTGCTGAATGAAAACGAAGAACAACTGGATTTTAGTAATATCGATTTAGACAAACTCGGTGAGCCAGCCTTTGTAAAGAAATATACAGCCGCTGATGGTACACAAGCTGAAGAACGTTCATACGCAATAGGCAAACGAAAAGACTTAGATGTTAAGATAGGCGCGGTTATTATCCTCGACCTTGATATTGCGAACAAGTATATGGTCGATGCAGCCCAAGGCGACCACGGCTTCAACATTTTCTGTTCGCCAGAAACGTTCAAAGCGTGGGGATACGGCGAGCGCAATTTAACAGAGATATCAATGAAGCTGACAAGCGATTCTATGGTCGAAAAAGCTGATGAATATTGGTATACGATACTGTCAGATTCAAAAGGCATGCAAACTCATTCAACTGCAGAGATAACATCAAAAATGACCAGCGGTAAGCGCAAGGTAATGTGTATCTACTACTCAATGATGATCATTGTAACGCTTACAGCCGCGGTGATGATCGCGATAACGCTGTATACGGATATCCGTATGCGCTCGGGCAAATTTGCAATGCTGCGTGCCTGCGGTATGTCGGTGCGGCAGATACTGTTTATGATATGGCGTCAGAATATAATCTATCCCTTTGTCGGTGCAGCTTGTTCTGTTTTTCCTGTAATGTGGTGTCAGAAGTATCTGGACTATATCCAGCAAAAGCTCATCAGCAAAGAATGGACGTATGAAAATGCAGCATGGGCATTTGACACCCCATATTATTGCAATTTGTATGATTATAACGTCAAACGAACACTGCTTATCATTTTTGCGGTGTATATCATGATAATACTGCTTGTTACGCTGCCGCAGATACGGTTTATCCGCAAACAGTCTATCGTCGAGGAAATTGAGAAGTCAAGCTTTTAAGGAGGCACAAAAATGGAAATTCAAATAAGAACCCAAGGTCTTACCAAGCAGTACAAACTGCGCCCGGGAGTTGAATGCTCCCGGGCGTTTGTGATTGCCGGAAAAATACCAGAACCTATTGACAGGTGGAGAAAAATATGCTATATTTAATTATGCAGTATACTGCATAATATTTAGGGAGGTGACAGAAATGGACATATACGACTCACCCATGTTTACCTCGCTCGTTGAGATATCACGGCTTGCAAACACGCTGCAAAGCGTAATGGATATGGGTATGGACGACATCACATCGAGGCAGTGGCTGCCGCTGATGATACTCGGCAGATGTGAAACACCGCCCAATCTCAATCAGCTTGCCGAAAAGTGCGGGATAACAAGACAGAGCGCCAAGCAGCTTGTAGACAAGCTTTCCGAAAAAGAACTCGTAAGCATACAGCGGGCAGACGGCGACAAGCGCAACATCTCGATAGTGATAACGCAAAAGGGAAAAGACTGGGGCAAGGTCAATCTTGAGAGAAACATACAATTCGTGACCGAGCTGTTCGGCGGCATTGCTCAGGAAGATATAAAGACATTTGCAGACGTACAGCAAAGGCTTCTGGAGAAACTTGAAAACATAAAAGAACAGATGAAAGACGGAGGATAACTATGAACAAAGGAGCAGAAAAAGAGACAACAAGGCAGTTCGACCGATGGGTGATAGCTAAGCTTATAGTGTTTGTGGTGCTTTCCGCAGCAGCCTCTGCACCGCTGAGAGCATTCGTCGAGGGAGTCATCGAGGGTAAAAAGGGAGCGCCCGACTTTGTGACACCTGCATTTTTGATATATGGCTTTGCATCAAGACTGGTGTTCGGCATAGGATATATGATACTCGGGTGCAGGCTGCCTGTGAAGAACACAGTTCTGCGAGGGTTTTGTTATATAATGCTGATACTTGTCAGCAGCTATCTGACGAATGTTCTCGGCATGGCAGGCGGCGACGGAGAGATAATCAGCGATGCGCTTTCTGTGTGGATAGTGATAGTCGATGTGCTTTCGTATGCACTTCAGGGACTTATTCTCGGGTTGCTGATGAAAAAGTATGCCGGGCAGAAGCCCGAGCCTGCAAGTCATATCAAAGGCGGTAAGTTTATACTGCTGAGCGGTGTGAACGGCGTGCTTTTTGCGGCGCTGAACATTCTGACAGACATTCTCGCAGGCAGCTGCGAAGATTCGTGGAGACTGTGTGCTATACTGAAAGTTTCAGCACAGCGGGAGACGGCGTTCTATATCGTATTTGCAGTGTTTATGTTTGCCGCAGGGTGTCTGCTGCCGCTGTGGTATAAGTTCTGCCTGCCCGATGATGTGACGATTTCGGGTGCGGTGCTTTTTGCACTGAAACTGTCTGTTATAGCGTGGCTGCCGAATGTGCTGATAATGGCATACTTTGGAACGCCCGTGCTGCTCACCGCTGCATACGGCGCGGCATATTTGCTTATGATAATAGTCTGCGTTGTGGTGTACACAATGCTGAACAGAGCATGGAAACAAAAGCAGGTATCCGCTGTGCAGTGTTGAATGTGATTGACAAGGACGGAGGAAGCGTGGTGCTGACTGCATAATTCGCATCGAAGACGGAGAGATAAAAAGGTAAAAGCAGCAGCACCCAATACATTTTTTGAGTGCTGCTATTTGGATATGATGTTTCTATATAAAAACAGCAGTCGGAGCTTTAAAGCCTGACTGATTTAAATCGCCGAACGTTGTGGGATATAGTCAGTAATGCAAGAATAAATGTAAAAGTATAATATATAATTGCAAAAATACTGATAGAGGATGACCAGCTTGTAAAGGCCGCAAGAGATATCGTTATCTCGTTTGGTGATAAGTAAATAATGATCTATGTTATCCCGAAGGGCTTGTGCCTTTCGGGATATTTTATATAACCGATCTCCTGATTTTTTATCTTAATATATAGAGACTTGATCGGGAGGTGCGTTATGAAAAAGATAAAAATGCTCACAAAGATATCGCTCAAGTATTGGCTTCACCACAAAAGGCGTTTATTCACTTTAATGCTTTCACTTGTATTTGGTGTTAGTGCGCTTTGTTGTACAGCTTTACTTGTTCGCAGTGAAAAAGATGCCGTGCTTGAAGAAGAACTCAGAATACTTGGGAACTACGATGGCGTGCTGTATGGTGCTGACGATGATACAGCAGAAAAGCTGAAAGATGATAAGGATATTATAGGGCTGGGAATTCAATATGAACTCGGTTATGTTCAAAACGATTCAGGTGCGAAATTCTATGCAGCGGCATTCAAGGACAAGGAATCCGAGGATATTTACCATATGACCTGCACGAGAGGACGCTACCCCGAAAATGAGAACGAGGTCGCCATGGATCTGTATGTCGCCAAAGGACTTGGCATCAAGCCATATCCGAACGAAAGAGTCACACTTAAGCTGTATAATGCCGAGGATAAGAAACTAACAGAAAAAGAATATACGGTTTGCGGTATATTTGAAAAAAAGCATGATGACAGTCACGGCGGGTGGTATAGGTACACACCTAATTTCCAGGAAGACAAGTACAATATGCCGGGAGTGTACTTTGATATAAGCCAGAACGATATATTCAAAAGTAAAAGTGTGGTTTGCTTTATTCAAACAGATATTGATTATCCGAACGATATTTATTTCCGTGCACGCAGTCTTACAAACGATGAGCTGGTTTTCACCGAGGTCAACGGCAGACGATTCTCATATTCGTACACCATGGGGTTGGGTCAGCAGATTTACGATAAATACGATGGAAACACATATACAAATCTTGACAAGGCAATCAAAAATAATGATACAATAAAGGACTTTTATTCTCAAATACTAATGCCCTTGCTGACTGCTATCATATTCATCATCGTTATTCTGTCGGTGGTGGGACTGACAAAAAACATCATAAAGGACAAGCAGGAAAACTTCGCTGTATTGCGAAGCCTCGGTCTTGAACAGTGGCATTTGAAACTTTATATCTTTTGTGATTTCGCACTGACTGCGCTTGTGTGCATTGCAATAGGACTTGGGCTGGGCAGCCTTGCCCACATCGGGTTGGTCGATGTACTTAACAAGATGTACGACCTCAAGCTGCACTATGGTTTTGACTGCGTTAAGTATGTAAATGCCGTGACATTTGACCCTTATGTTCTTTCATTTGTGACAACACTTATCTGCGTGGAATTTTCGGTGTTTATTGCTTTGTTTTCTTTCAGAGGAAAAACGCCCGTGCAGATGTTCATGCAGAGAAAAACACGTAAAAGACGATTCCGCAGGAACAAGTCTGCGGGTAGATACCGCAGTTGGAAGTGGCTGCTTATCCGCCGCATAAAACTGCGAAATGTTCGTATCGCAATAGTCAGCATACTCGTGATGAGCGTTGCACTTACAGGATATACATATTTCGATGCACTTGCACGCAAAGAAAACTTTGACCTGACTGCTGAAAAAGAAAACAGTGGTTTTGAATACTGGGATTATAAGGCTGAGAAAAGCTCTGAGAATGACACTTATGTTTTTGGTATAGAGAATCATCACGAAAAAGGCTTGCAGATCAGCAGCTATGAAGATCTTGAAAATAAAGATTATGTAAAAGACATTTTCGGCAGGTATGTATGCCGATCAACAAGACTTTCTTTTGATAAAAGCAAGTTGGACGAACAGACACAATATAGCCTTAAACCATATGAACTCAGAAAGTTTTCAGACATTGATGCGACCTCAGCACTTGAATATGACAAAGCTCAAAAGGAAAGTGAAGAGGCAATGATAGAGAAGATCGGCTACAATAAGAACGATCTTATCTGCTCCTGCCCAACTATTGGTTTGTTTGATAATTCATTCGGCGAGCTTGAAAAATTTGTTGTTGATGGAAGGATAGACAAGCAAAAATTGCATGATGGAACGGAGATACTGCTCGTTATGGATATGACTGCTCAGGCTAAATTTGAAAAGGCATTTAAAGCCGGCGACAGCCTTCCGCTTTCTGATATCGTACTGAATGAAAAAGAAGAACAAATTGATTTTACCAATATTGATCCAGAAGAACTTGGTGAACCTGTTTACAATAAAATAGTCAAAAAGTACGATGGCACAGAGATCGAGGAAAGATCATATGCAATAGGCAAGCGCAAGGATATAAATGTGAAGATCGGCGCAATACTTGTTTTAGACATAGATGCTGCCCAAAAGTATATGACCAATGCTGCCGAGGGCGATAATGGTCTTAATCTGTTCTGCTATGCAAAAGCTTTCGAGACATGGAAGATAGGCAAGCGAAATCTGACTGAGGTATCGATCAAACTAACAAGTGACTCCGAAATAAACAAGGCTGATGAATACTGGTACTCTATAATGTCCGACACCAAAGGTATGTCAAGCCGCTCAAGTGCAGAAATAACCACTATGATAAATAATGGCACGCACAAAACCATGAGTATCTATTATTCAATGATGATCATAATAGCACTTACCGCTGCTGTGACGATCGCCATAAGTCTGTACACTGATATTCGTATGCGTTCTCGCAAGTTTGCGATGCTCCGTGCCTGTGGTATGTCAACAAGGCAGATACTGTTTATGATATGCAGACAAAACCTCTTATATCCGATCGTTGGTGTGCTGTGTTCATTTGTGCCTCTCATGCTTTGCAATAAGCTGTTCAAGTATATAGCTCAAAAAGTAGAAAGTGGCGAATGGTCACCTCTCTTGCCGATATTCGCACAAGGCGCTGAAAGCGTTCCTTGGATAAATAATGTACCATACGAGTATAACTTGTATGACAGCAATATCAAGGCAGCAGTTATTATTATGCTTGCAGTTTACTTTGTGATAATACTGCTTGTTACCCTGCCGCAGATACGGTTTATCCGTAAGCAGTCTATTGTAGATGAAATTGAAAAGTCAAGCTTTTAAGGAGGCGCAAAAATGGAAATTCAAATAAGAACCCAAGGTCTTACCAAGCAGTACAAAATGGGCACACAGACCGTCGATGCACTCAAAGGTGTTGATCTTGAAATAGAAAAAGGCAGTTTCACCGCTATCTGCGGAACAAGCGGCAGCGGGAAATCAACGCTTTTGCATATGCTTGGCTGCCTTGACCGACCAACATTGGGCGATGTATACATAGGTGATATCAAGGTCACCGAGACCAAAGACAAAAAGCTCGCAAAGATACGGCGTGAGAACATCGGCTTTGTTTTCCAGAAATTCTGCCTTATCCCAGAGCTGACAGTCACGGAGAACATTGTTGTACCTGTGTTGCTCTCAAACAAGCGACCCGACACGGCATATATTGATGAACTGTGTGATATACTCGGACTTTCGGACAGAAAAGGGCATCTGCCGTCGGAGCTTTCGGGCGGTCAGCAGCAGAGATGTGCGATAGCAAGAGCACTTGCCAACGACCCGCAGATAGTGCTTTGTGACGAACCGACAGGCAACCTCGACAAGAAAACAGGCGAGGAGGTAATATCACTTTTGCATGAGGTTAACAAAAAGTATCAGAAAACCATTGTGATAGTTACTCACGATGAAAGCATCGCAAGCGGTGCAGACCGCATCGTTCGCATAGAAGACGGAGAGATAAAAAGGTAAAAGCAGCACCCAATACATTTTCTGAGTGCTGCAATTGGGATGGTGTGTTTCTATATAAAAAAACAGCAGTCGGAGCTTTAAAGCCTGACTGCTGTTAAATTAGTGCATCACTGTAGATTAAGATTATTCTTGATTATATGTATCACTGCGCCGAATTCAATGCCCGCACCAATTAAATATACCAGTGACATAATATACATTGTTGTTGATGTGTCACTGCCTTGCATTGCAGATGAAAGCATTGAAACTATCATAATATACCCAATGACCAGACCGACCGCAAGAACTGCACTTACCCCCTTGCTTCCGCCGATCATTGAGCTTATTGAGGAAACCAGGTAGCAAGACATAAGCAGCGCAAGAAAACCCGTTGCCATCAGAAGGAAGAATGGAAAGACAAGATCGAATCGGTTCAGATTCTCAAATAAAAAATCCATTACTCTTCTGAAATCATCGCCATGTCCTGTGCAGGCAAACAGTATCAGCATACCGATATATATAACTATAAAGCTGATCACATAATTAACTGCACCTACGATGACTTTTGCTATAACGTGCTGAGCAGGAGTTACAGGAAGTGTGTTTGTCAGGTATCCTTCGTGGCTGAACATATTCTTTTTAAATCGCCGAACGTTGTGGGATATAGTCAGTAATGCAAGAACGAATGTAAAAATATAATATATAATTGCAAAAATACTGATAAGTGTGTAAAGCCCGTGAGCTGCGGACGTGCCGCCTATGCTAAGCAGCAGTGCCAGGATCAATACTTCGATCCCATAGATGATGTAGATACGAGAGAAATCCTTTATCAAGAAGATAAACTCGTACTTTAGCAGCTTTCTTAACATCCTGCAAACACCTCCTTGAAAATATCATTGAGTGATTTGCCAAAGGTCCTTCTCAGCTGATCGGCATCACCCTGCAAAGCAAGGCTGCCGTATTTTATCATAATTACTTCGTTGAGTGCAGGCTCGATATCGGTGATAAGATGTGTGGAAATAACAACGCTTGAATCAGGATTGTGCGCACGAATGATCGTATCAAGGATATAATCTCTTGCAACAGGGTCAACGCCTGCAATAGGTTCGTCAAGCAGATACAAGCTTGCATTTCGGCTCATGACAAGTACAAGCTGAACCTTTTCCTGAGTACCTTTTGAAAGAGTTTTCATAACAGCGTTGGGATCGATGTGCAGATTGCCCAGCATTGTTTCGGCTAAAGGACGGCGAAAATCTGCGTAGAAATCGCAGAAATAATCAAGAATGTTTCGTATCTTCATCCAATCGGGGATATATGTACGGTCGGGAAGATATGATACCATTGCTTTTGTAGCCGCGCCGATAGGTGTTGAGTTGATCGTTATTGTGCCTGTCGTTGGAGTAAGCAATCCGCACATAAGCTTTATCAGCGTAGTTTTACCGCTTCCGTTAGGTCCGAGCAGACCTATAACGCGGCCGTTGCCGATAACAAGGTTCAAAGGGTTGAGAGCATTGCTGCTGCCGTAGCTTTTTGATACCTGTGTGCAGCGAACGATCTCTCTCTGCCCTGGCTGTAAGTTGCTGACCTGGAACTGCTTATATCGCGGATCTATCGCAAACGCGTTGTACGCAGAAAACTGATATCCGCCAAAGCCTGTATTGCCTGCCTGATTATTGTATGGCGCGTTTGGCTGATACTGATAGGGATCGTTCATTGCGCCTTGCGCAGTGAATGAACTGCCCATCGTATTTGACTGATCGTGTGCGTATGCGCCAAAATTGCTTTGCGGATTAGCTGGCGCACCGTAAGGCTGCTGATCAACTTTTGCCGCAGCAACAGGTGTTGCACAGTAGTTACAGAATATGCTGTCAGGCGATATCTGCCTTCCGCAGTGGCTGCAATACAAAGCAGCAGGCTCGGTTTTTTGAACTGTATTCACAGTATTTGGATCAGCATTCTGATTTGTAAATTCGTTTGGATCATTAGTGTTCAAATCAGATCTCCCTTTCTTATCTTATTTTGCTTTATGATTTTTGTATTGAATGTTTAATTCTTTTTACACATTATAACCTTATATACTATTATTGTCAAGTGTTGACAAGTAATTCTTATGCAGATATTTGGCTTTCGCCCGGCTCTTTATCCATCCCGAGAATTTCAAGGACAGTTTTTTCGTCCTGCTCGTTCATTGCATTTCGGGCTTTAAAAGTAACCTCGCAATTTATCTCTTTTGCTGTTCCGTCGCT
>Ga0256404_1001656_pt1 | contig 52568 bp, 60 predicted proteins | sample RumenRJG_01DNA_FD_185990 | JGI IMG/M metagenome (GOLD analysis project Ga0256404, IMG submission 185990) | Bovine rumen microbial communities from Lethbridge, Alberta, Canada - RJG_01 | ecosystem: Host-associated > Mammals > Digestive system > Stomach > Rumen | place: Canada: Alberta | collected...
GTGTTCTATGCAAACTTTCAAAACCAGATAATAAACAGGTTTTTTGGTCAAGCTTTTTCTCGTAAAAGAAAGCTACACTATCCTGCGGATAGCGTGCGGTCGAGGGCGGCGCCCTCGTCGCTCTCCGTAGAGAGCGAAATCCTCATACATCGTGCGCTCCGCAAGGGACGTGAACAAGCGAACAGCAAGCTGCACGCTCCAAAACAGTCCGGTGGACTGTTTTGGAAGAGGGGACGCCCTGCAAGAGAGGGCGTGCCCCTCAGAAAAACAATGTCAAAATACTTCTATATTGACACTGCCAGTAAAATGCCAGCGTGTTTTTTATTTTAAAAAGCGGATGCCTCCTATAACAGGCAGGTCTTTTGCTTTTCCGTTTACTGCATTAACAATACCGCAGATCATAAGCACAAGCCATACGATACCTATCAAGCCACACAGCGAAACTATTATAGTGCCAAAAACAGGTATCAGACCAATAGTTTTGCTCAGGATAGTCATTAAGACCCAATACACGGCCTCAAATATAAACAGCGTAAGGCCCTGACTCGAATGATATCTTGCAAACTTGGACTGGGGAGCCGCAAATATAGGTATGAATACCAGCAAACCAAGATATGCCAGCACAGCCATCGCCTTATTATCATTCACGTCGGAAGGATCCATCTGATTTGAATAATCAGCTGTATTATTCAGCTTATTAACAAAATCATTGACGTTTTGCTGTGCGCTGCTGCCGTTGGCAGAGCTTCCCTGATTGAGCGGCGCTCCGCATCTTGGACAATTGGGTGCATTATCCGCAACGTGTTCACCGCAAACATGACAATATGCCATATTTTTACCACTTCTTTCTGTTAGTTTTATTTCTTCGCCAGATGAGAAAGCAATATTTCTTTCATTCTGACGGGGTTAGCTTTTCCATTGGAAATTTTCATACATTGTCCCATTAAATATCCCAATGCATTTGTTTTTCCTCTTTTGTAATCATCGGCTGACTTAGGATTTTCCTTGAGCACTCGCTCTGCGATCCTTTCAAGTTCATTTTCGTCGGCAAGCTGTAAAAGCCCAAGATCGTTTATTATCTTTTTTACGTCCAAGTCAGTTTCGGCAAGGGCTATAAAGGCTTTTTTAAAAGCAGAATTAGATATACTGCCCTTGTCCACCTCTTCCATAAGCTCGTTAAAACGCTTTACATCAAGTTTCGTATCTTCAAAAGACTTATTTGTGTCATTAAGATATTTTGCAAGCTCGCTCATTATCCTGCGGCTGTAATCCTGTGGTGAAAAGCGGGCGCTTTGCACACATCTGTCAAAAAAAGAGGCAAGTTCAGGATCACTGCATATATACTGTGCATCTTTTTCGTTCAGGCGATACTTGGTAATATACCGGATAAGTTTTACATTTGCAAGTTCACCGATGCTTTTTTTAAGCTCTTCGCTGCGCTGTCTGCTGATCTCAACAGGGGGTATATCCGGCTCGGGAAAATATCTGTAATCATCAGCGTTTTCTTTTGTACGCATCAAAAAGCTGCATCTTTTCAAGTCATCCCAACGTCTTGTCTGCTGTTGTATTTTGCCGCCTGAATCAAGTATTTGTCTTTGGCGGTCTATCTCATATTCCGCTGCTCTTGTAACAGCAGAAAAGCTGTTTATATTTTTCATCTCACAGCGCACGCCCAAAGGCTCACCGGGGAGATTCAATGATACATTTACATCGCTTCTCAACGATCCTTCCTGCATTTTGCAATCGCAGATATCAAGGTATGTCAGTATCGACCTGATGGTTTTAAGATACGCAGCAGCCTCACCGGGAGATCTTATATCAGGCTTTGTAACGATCTCTATAAGGGGAACACCGCAGCGGTTAAGATCAACATAGGTAATTTCCTCACTATTCTCGTTATGGATAAGCTTACCGGCGTCTTCCTCAATATGTATACGCTCGATACGCACACGTCTGACTTCACCATTATACCAAAAATCCACCCATCCGTCAACACAGATCGGGACATATGACTGTGAGATCTGATATGACTTTGGAAGATCGGGATAAAGATAGTTTTTTCTGTCGAACCTGCTGACAAGGTTTATTTTACAGTTAAGTGCATGACCCATAACAACGGCATATTCCACAGCAGTCCTGTTAACGGTCGGCAAAGCGCCGGGAAGACCCATACAAACCGGACACACATTGGTGTTGGGCGATTCGCCGAATCTGTTTTTACAATTGCAAAAGATCTTGGTATCGGTAGATAATTCAGCATGGGTCTCAAGACCGATCGCCGTTAAATATTCATGCATTTATATAGCTCCTCCCCTTTTATAGTTCAGGCTTTGCAAATCCTCCCACATCTGTTTCGTACGTATATGCCATATCAAGCAGCAGCTGCTCATTGAATGCACCTGCAATAAGCTGGGCACCGATTGGCAGACCGTTTTCATCTTTACCGCAGGGAAAACTTATCGCCGGCAGTCCTGTCAGATTTGCGATGACCGTATACACATCATTTTGATACATCTCAACCGGATCATCAAGCTTCTGTCCTATTTTAAAGGCAGTTTGGGGAGCAGTAGGCAATGCAATAACATTAATTTTCTCCATAATGCTTTTTAGCTCGCTTTTGATCTGTCTTGCTGCATTGACCGCTTTTATGTAGTATTGGTCATAATAGCCTGAGCTAAGCACAAAAGTGCCAAGCATTATTCGTCTTTTGACCTCTTCACCAAAACCCTGTGTGCGTGTTTTTATATACATATCATTGATATCGGTATAATCATCTGCTCTGAATCCGTATCTTACCCCGTCAAAACGGGAAAGGTTTGAGGATGCCTCCGCAGATGAGATAACATAATATGCAGGCAGGGCAAAAGGGCTTGTATTTAATTTGATCCGGGTGATCTTGGCACCAAGCTTTTCGATCGCTGTTAAAAAGGAGATGAATTTTTCCTCGACAAAAGGGTGGATCCTGCCGGAAAAGAGTTCATAGGGCACACCAACGACCGTCCCTTTTATCCCGCACCGCAGATCGGCAAAGCAGTTTGTGCCTTTAAAAGAACAGGAAGTCGAATCACGATCGTCATGGCCGCTTATATAGTCATATGTAAGTGCGGTATCCTTGACGCATCTGCATACAGGGCCTATCTGATCCAGCGATGAAGAAAAGGCTGTAAGTCCGTATCTTGAAACAGCTGAATAAGTGGGCTTTAGTCCTACCGCTCCGCAAAAAGAAGCAGGAAGTCTGATAGAGCCTCCTGTATCCGACCCAATAGCCACAGGCACCTCACAAGCACTTACACCGGCTGCACAGCCACCCGACGAACCTCCGGCTACTCTATTTGTGTCGTAAGGATTACGCACTGCGCCAAAAAAGGAAGTCTCTGAGGATGACCCCATGGCAAACTCGTCCATATTCAATTTGCCGATCAATACCGAATCTGCACTATTTAATTTCTCTGCGACAGAAGCGTTGTAGGGAGAGATATAGTTTTCAAGCATTCTGGAGCCGCAGGTCATTTTCATTCCCTTAACGGCGATATTATCCTTAATACCTATGGGTACTGCCGCAAGGTCTGACAAAGGCTGTGCTTTTGAGCGTTTCTCGTCAATTCTTTGTGCCGATGCAAGGGCATGATCTTTATAGACGCTTATAAATGAGTTCAGTTTGCTGTCAACTGTATCTATACGATCAAGAAAAGCTTTTGTTATCTCAGATGCACAAAGCTCTCCCCTTTTGAAAAGACTGTTTAATTCATAGGCATAGTAATTATAGATCTCCATTATCACTTTACCATAGCCGGCACACAAAAGTACCCGTTTTCATGTTCAGGGGCATTTTCAAAGATCTCCCCCGGAGGCATTTGATCCTGTGCTGCTATATCTTCTCTTAGCACCACCCGTTTATTATCATCTTCAGTCCCTGTGTCTTGTGCCCGGGAAATAACAGATATCATATCTATGATATCGTTCATCTGTTTTTCCAAAAGGTCAGTATCACAAGGGAGTTCCAGCTTGGAAAGGGCTGCTGTTTTTCTTAAATCAAATTCCATAGGATAAGCTCCGTTCATTACTTTATCATTTCTCTGAACTGCTCTTCGGTAATTATCTCTATCCCCAGTTCCTGTGCTTTTGTAAGCTTGCTTCCCGCTTCTTCCCCGGCAAGCACATAGCTGGTTTTCTTTGATACAGAACCAGAAGCTTTGCCGCCGTATTTTTCAATAAGGGCTTTAGCCTCATCACGTTTAAGGGTGGGAAGTGTACCTGTCAGGACAAAAGTTTTTCCCGAAAAACGGTCGTCGAGCTGAGCTTTAACATATTTTGTATTCAGACCGCACCCGGTAAGCTTATCAACAAGCTCGATCATATGCTGTTCATGGAAAGCATTATATACGCTTGCAGCCATTATTCCGCCAAATCCGTCGATGGAAGCGATCTCATCAGGTGATGCAGACATGATATTTTCAAGGTCACCGAATTTATCGCAAAGGAGCTTTGCAGAGGCTTGTCCTATATTTCTTATGCCCAATGCAAACACAAGGCGATCCAAAGGATTATTCTTTGATTTTTCGATCGCTGTCAAAAGGTTATTGACGGATCTTTCCTTAAAATTATCAAGCTCCATAAGATCGGAAGCTTTAAGGCTATACAGATCCGCAACAGAGGAAATAAGCCCTTTATCCAGCAAAAGCCGCACTATCTGAGGTCCCAGGCCGTCAATATTCATTGCACCTTTGGAGGCAAAATGGACAATGCTTCTGAAAATTTGTGCAGGGCATTCCACATTCGGACAGCGGATCGCTGCCTCGTCTGCATTCTTAACAAGTTCAGAGCCGCATACCGGGCATTTATCAGGAAGAGAATACGAGCCCTCGCCGTGCTTTTCAACACTGCCGAGCACTTCGGGAATAATATCTCCTGCTTTCCTTACACGGATAACATCTCCGATGCTGATATTCTTTTCATTTATAAAATCCTGGTTATGCAGCGTTGCCCTTGAAACGCTGGTGCCGGCAAGAAAAACAGGTTCAAAGACCGCAACCGGCGTTACGACACCTGTTCTGCCCACGTTAAGCTCAATATCAAGAAGTTTTGAATTTTTCTCCTCCGGCGGGAATTTATACGCCACCGCCCACTTAGGCACCTTAGCTGTTGAGCCAAGGACTTCTCGCTGGGCAAAGCTATCGACTTTTACGACCACGCCGTCTATATCATAAGCAAGTTCAAAACGAATGTTGCCTATTTTTTCGATCTGTTCGATCACCTCGTCGGCACTTTTTACCTTTACATACCCCGGAATGGTCTTAAAGCCAAGTTCTTTCAGCAGATCAAGCGACTGTTTATGGGACGAAAGTTCTATCCCTTGGATCTGCTGGACATTAAAGCAAAAAATATCAAGATTTCTTTTTGCAGCTATTTTAGGATCCTTTTGTCTGAGTGAACCGGCGGCTGCATTACGTGGGTTTTTAAAAGGCTGCTCGTCGTTATCCTCCTGCTCTTTAACAAGCTTTAAAAAAACATCTTTTGGCATATAAGTCTCCCCTCTTACTTCTATCAAAGGGATCTCTTTATTCAGCTTTAAAGGTATGCTTTTTACCGTCATGAGATTTTTGGTAACGTCCTCGCCCACAAATCCATCTCCACGTGTTGAACCGATATAAAGCTCCCCGTTATGATATTCAAGGGAAACTGACAGACCATCTATCTTTGGCTCAACGACAAATTCGGGATCATCAACGTTTTTTCTGACCGTATCAATAAAGCTTCTGACTTCTTCAAAAGAAAAAACGTCCTGCAACGAGCCCATCTGCACCTTATGCTCGACCTTTTCAAAAATTGACACAGGTGCACCGCCCACACGCTGCGTGGGGGAATCTTTACGTATAAACTGCGGATACTGTGCTTCAAGCTCTTTAAGTTCCCTTTGCATCATATCGTATTCATAGTCGGATATTTCGTTGGTATCCTCCACATAATACAAATGAGCATGATAATTCAGGGTTTGGACAAGCTCATCAATTCTTTTTTTACTCTCGTTCATATCCATATTAAACGGGCTCCTTGCAATAATTTTGATACTTCTTTTTACATAACACCTTATAATATTATACCACCACGGCGGCATAATTACAAGCATTTAAAGTGAAAAATAGCTCTGGGGCACATCTCCGACGATCACCTTTTCACCTATAAGATACTGGTGCTGAACTGATATTTTGGCTTTATTGACCGACATTATTGCGTTAAGATCGACTTTGATCTCAACAAAGACCTTATATCTGGTCTGATTGATCCCGCAGGATTCAAACTCTGATCGTAAACTTGTGGTAACAAGACCGATCTGGTTCAGCCGCAATTCAAGATCAAAACCTCTGCCACTTAGAAAGGGTATCCCGCTCAAGGTCCCTATGGGGACTTTAAATGCTTTATTTTCGTTTTCTCTTATCTTTTCGGTAACCGCCTGAGATATGGTATTATTTATTCTGTTTGTGACGACCGGATCCAGTGACAGGGCGGTAACATTGCCTTTTTCATCTTTAGTTTCCCTTATCAGTTCGCCTGTCATATTCTGATCCAAAGTTTCCTTAACAGCTGTATTGATGATCTCAACAGCCAGCAATTTGCTTTCCGATCGGCACACCTCGTCAAGATGGAGAGAAAGCTGATAACAGAAATAGCCTATCAAAACAATGAACGCCAGCAGGATAGAAAAAACGATATATGAGATCCTGCATTTTTTTGATGTTCTGAACGCACTCATAAAATCACCCCTTTTAAAGCATTATACTCAAAAAAGTGATATGCGTTAAAAAGGGGCGGTTTATTTTTTCTTTGGAACATTCAGATGTTTATCAATCTATTCTTTCGACCTTCAAAAGATTCGTTGTTCCGCTTATTCCAAGGGGAACGCCTGCTGTGACAACTACAAGGTCGCCTTTTTTCAGGTAGCCTTTTTCAAGAGATACCTTTATTGCGTGCTCAATAAGTTCATCGGTATTGTTCTTTTCGTCCATAAGACCCGGCTTGACGCCCCAGCTGAGGTTGAGCTGGTGACAGGTTGTTTTGTCGGTGGTCAGGGCGATTATGGGACAGTTAGGTCTGAACTTAGAAAGCGTCCTTGCGGTCCCTCCGCTTTTTGTTACGGTAAGTATAGCGGCTGCATTCAGATCGTGTGCAGTTGTAACGCTTGCATGAGCGATCGCATCGGTGATTGTCGGGTCAAGCTCGTCAGCGTGCTTTTTAAAGCGGCTGATATAATCTATGGCTCCCTCCGTGGTCTCTGCGATACGGCACATGGTCTTTACAGCTTCCACAGGGTACTTTCCTGCTGCTGTCTCTCCTGAGAGCATTATTGCAGAGCTGCCGTCATAGATAGCATTGGCAACGTCCGTTATCTCGGCTCTTGTAGGACGGGCATTTGAGATCATCGACTCAAGCATCTGGGTTGCGGTTATAACATTTTTTCCGGCATTATAAGCTTTTCTTATAAGTGCCTTTTGGATCGCAGGGATCCTTTCAAACGGTATCTCAACACCCATGTCGCCACGAGCTACCATTATTCCATCGGCAGCTTCAAGGATCTCGTCAATATTTTCAACGCCCTGTGCATTCTCTATTTTTGCAATGATCCTTGGGTTGAACCAGCCAAGGGACTGGGTGAATTTTCTCAGATAGATCACATCTGCGCCGGTCCTTACAAACGAGGCTGCAATATAATCAAATCCCATTTTTGCGCCAAATTCCAGATCCTTCATATCCGCATCGGATATATACGGCATAGAAAGGTTCACATCAGGAACATTTATACCTTTTCTGTCTGAGACCTTTCCTCCACGGATAACTCTGCAAACTATATCGGTGCTGTTGACACTTTCGGCTTTAAGCTCTATCGCACCGTCATCTATAAGTATACTTGTACCCAGAGAAACATCTTTCGCAAGATTTGCAAAGCTTATGGAGCAGATGGTGTTATCTCCCTGTACGTCACGGGTGGTAAGCGTAAAGTTTTCACCCTCAGCAAGAACGGCACTTCCGTCCTTAAAGGTTTTCAGCCTTACCTCGGGTCCCTTTGTATCAAGCAGAGTTGCAATATTCAGCCCAAGCTCGCTGCGGAGTCTGCACACCTGTTCAAAGCGTTTTTCATGGACACTATGCTCAGAGTGTGAAAAATTGAACCGAGCAACATCCATTCCGCTTTTCATCATTTCACGCAGTATATCATCATTATCGGTGGACGGACCGATAGTACATACTATTTTTGTTTTTTTCATAGTATTTCCTCCTAAATCTGACAATAATATTATAACTCATATAAACATCAAAGTCAACAAGCTGACCCACAAAAAAGCACCGCAGGACATAACAAATTCTGCGGTGCTGTAATTATTTCTTTCCGAAAAGATTTTCGAGCTTTGCAAGGCTTGATGCAGACTGATGAAGAAGCTCAACAGTATTAAGTTCCGGTCCCGATTTACTATCAGAGCTGTTATCAGTTTCAATATCATCATCAAGATCGATATTGCCAAGAGAAAGCTTAGACATTCTTTCAAGGAACTCTCTTTCCATTTCGGCGGGTCCTTTAACGTGTCCGGGCATCGCACTTCCCAGCACTTCGATCTCCCTTATAGTCTGGGTAGTGTTTTCAGCATTGGATTCCACCTCGCTCAAAGCACGCTCACCGATGGCGTAAAGGTCAAGATCTTCTGAATCAGCCGTGTTGTCAGATGCCGCTTTCTCATCAGGCTGTTCCGGTTCATTGTGCTCCTGCTGCCGGGAATCCTTCACTGCCTTGGCGTTCAAAAGCGCCCGGACAAGATCATCCTCAGGTGTTTCGTCGAAAGCAGGTGTATCTTGTTCAGCTGCGGCTTCCGGAGTTTCCGCTTCATTTATTTCCTCTTCGGCCGTTTCACTGTCTATGACTTCCACAGTTTCTTCCTCGGCTGTGATCTGTTCATCAGGCTCATTTTGACTCTGCGGTTCATTTTCAGTATTTTGTTCAGCGGCACTTTCACGGATTATGGTTTCCTCTGCCTCCTGGACCTTTTTATTTGGTTTATCAGGCAAAGGATCAGGTTCCATTCTTACATAGGGCTGTGATATTATTTCGTTTATATCAAGGGTGAGTATCTCCCCCAGCTCATCGGTCTCTCTGATAAGGTCACGGATATTAACGGTTTTTTCTACGTTTTCGGAGGTTATATTTTCAAGTTCTCTCTTTGTTATATAAGGTTTGATGCCAAGAATAGAAAGATTATCCACGCTTCCGTTATCAAGCGCAAGCTGTGCGATAGCCTCAAGTCTTTGGGAAAGGGGAAGATCAAGTCCCATGCCTATCTCAAGCTGCTGCTCGGTAACATAATCGGAAATGCCGTCGGAAACTATAAGGATAGTATCATCAGGCTCTTTACCAAAGCTTGTAACAAGCGGGATAAGCTCTACCTCTGGGTCGTTTGTTACACTTCCCACAGAAGATACTATGGCGTTTTCAAGATTAGGTGCGATCTTTGAAACTGCACCCTCGTCACCATGCTCATAGACGAACTGTCTGTAAGACTGGTCGGTGGATATTTGTCTTATTGCGGCGTTTACAAATCTATACATACGGCTGTCGCCAACATTCACACAAATAGCCTCACCATTTTCATCGACTGCAAGGGCACACAGGGTGGTCTGCATATTAACAGAAAGGCTTTCGCCTATTCCCCTTCGTTTGATGTCGTGGTGGATATTCAGCACCTCACGCTTCAGATCAACGTCTGCGCTGTAAACAATATTCGAGAGCTGTTCAAGGCAAAGCTGTGCAGCGACCTCACCGGCATTCTCGCCGCCTACACCGTCGCATACAGCTGCGATAAAAGGTGCAGAAAGAGTTGTGGAACAGCTGCCTTTGGACACAACATCTTTATAAACAAGGATCCTGTCCTCATTATTCTCACGGACATTGCCCTTTGAGGTCAGACCATATATATAATAGTTCACTGTTACACACCTCCTACCATAGATTAAATAATAACACATTTTCCACCTGTTGTCAATGAACTATCCATTGATTTTTCCCACAAAAGAAAGTATAATATAAAATAGTGCAAGGGGGCGGTGGATATGAAAGACAGGATACTGGGAGTTATATTTGACATGGACGGGCTTATGCTTGACACCGAAAAGCTTTACACACGTTTTTGGAAGAAAGCGGCAGAGTATTACGGATTTGAAATGACAGATGAGCATATTCTCGGGATACGCTCTATGGCTGCAAAATTTGCTTGTACCAGGTTAAAAGAGATCCTTGGGGACAGTTTTGATTACTACGCTGTACGAGAAAAGCGCAGAGAGCTTATGGACGAATATATCGCTGCACACGGAGTTGAAAAAAAACAGGGGCTGGATAATCTTTTGAAAGAGCTTTCACAGCGCAGCATAAAGCTTGCCGTCGCCACCGCCACAAACAGGGAACGGACGGAAAATTATCTCAGACAAACAAAGGTGATAGACTATTTTGATGTGATAGTTACAGGGGACATGATCCAAAACGGTAAGCCGGCTCCTGACATATATCAGACAGCGGCAAAGGCACTTGGGCTTGATAGTACGGACTGCATCGCCCTTGAGGACTCACCGAACGGGATATTGTCTGCATACCGTGCCGGCTGCAAGCCTGTGATGATACCCGATCTTTCACAGCCGGATCAAGACACAAAAGCATTGTTATACCATTGTTTTCCGAGCTTATCCGATTTTTGTGACAAGCTTGATGTTTTGCTTTGAAAAACACCTGCACTCCCCACACGTACGTTGTGTTTGCACAGGGTGAACAAGCGTATTTCACAAACGAACAGATAAAAATTAATATATATTTGTTAAAATACACATTGACTAAAAAGGATTATTTTTGTATACTGTTTATTGTACTGTTAAAAGGCGTTATAGGAACGCTATAAACGCCTAATATAAATTGAAAATGAGGTTTTGGTATGACTAAGGTTGTAAAATTCGGCGGCAGTTCTCTTGCCAGCGCAGAGCAGTTCAAAAAAGTAAAAGCTATCATCACTGCTGAAAGCTCCAGAAGGTTCGTTGTTCCCAGCGCACCGGGAAAGAGAAACAGCAAGGATACTAAAGTAACAGATATGCTTTACGGCTGCTATGATCTTGCGGCAAAAGGCAAGGATTTCAAGGACGCTTTTAATAAAATCAAGGAAAGATACAATGGGATAATCAAAGAGCTCGGTCTTGATCTTTCACTGGATCAGGAGTTTGAGATCATAAACGCTTGCTTTATCGGCAAGGCAGGACGGGACTATGCAGCATCAAGAGGTGAATACCTTAACGGTATCGTGCTTGCAAATTATCTTGGATACAGCTTTATTGACGCAGCAGATGTAATCTTTTTTGACGAGCAGGGTCACTTTGATTCCAAAAAGACAAACAAGGCTCTCAAAGCAAGGCTTGAAGGTGTTGAACACGCTGTTATCCCCGGCTTCTACGGCTCTATGCCAAACGACACCATCAAGACATTTTCAAGAGGCGGCTCGGATATAACCGGCTCTATCGTTGCAGCGGCAGTAGGTGCAGATCTTTATGAAAACTGGACCGACGTATCGGGTTTTCTTTTTGCAGACCCAAGAGTTATCAAGGATCCTCAGACCATAAAGATCATAACCTACAAAGAGCTTCGTGAGCTTTCTTACATGGGTGCTACCGTGCTTCATGAGGACGCAATTTTCCCTGTAAGAAAGGCAGGTATCCCTATCAATATCAAAAACACAAACTCTCCCGAGGACAGCGGAACATTTATTGTTGAATCCACATCCCAGAAGCCGGAGTTCACCATTACGGGAATTGCCGGAAAGAAAGGATTTACTGCCATCAACATTGAAAAGGACATGATGAATGCCGAGATCGGTTTTGGCAGAAGGGTCCTTGAGGTATTTGAGAAAAACGGTATTTGCTTTGAACATATGCCGTCGGGCATAGATACAATGTCGATCGTAGTTCACCAGCAGGAATTTGCTCCCAAGGAGCAGGAGATACTTGCAGGTATACACAGAAACTGCAAACCTGATGTGATAGATATTGAAACAGATCTTGCGCTGATCGCTGTTGTGGGCAGAGCAATGAAGTCAAACAGAGGTACTGCCGGAAGGATATTCTCCGCACTTGCCCACGCAAGGGTCAATGTAAAGATGATCGACCAGGGTTCAAGCGAGCTTAACATCATAATCGGTGTCAGCGAGAATGACTTTGAAAAGGCTGTACAGGCAATTTACAGCATCTTTGTTGACACACAGCTTGAAAGCTGATCTGCGGGTACAAAGGATATTAAAACAAAAGGACAGCTTGAAACTGTCCTTTATTTTTTGCACAAAAAACGAACTAAAATAAAAAAGCTCCCGCTTTACGGGAGCATCAAAGCTGTTAACCGGATTTGAACCGGTGACCTCATCCTTACCAATGTCACTTTTGCCTTTCATATCCTTTTAGAAAAAATAACAAACATTTGTATTTACGCATAATTCTCGCATTATGTGTTTATAGGTATCAATTTCATTTTATAGGTATTCAGAAAAAGTAAAGGACAAATAAAGGACAAAAAAGACAGCCTTTCGGCTGTCTTTCGTTTATTCCTTGAAGCCGTCAAGCTGCGGCATCAACTCACTATATACGCTGGCATCGTCCGCCCATTTAATCACCGCTTCGCAAATTTTAGGCGTACAAGATACTGCCTCGATTAGAGGAGCATTTTTGAATGTAAGCACACGGTTAAGCTTGATATCGTGTTCATCGGCGTATCTATGCACAATCTGCTGCATTGTAGGATTGTCTCCATAGCGGTCAAATATCTTTTCAAGCTCACTCCCTGTCAGCTTAACGCCTGCTGTCAACAGTTTTGCATCGTCCGTTAAATCCTCGCCTCGCAGCTCGTTTGCCTCGTTCAGCTCACTTAAATAGCTATCAGCAAGAGCTTTGATCTGCTTGTTTGCCGCCGCTTTTCGTTCCTCAATAGCCCTGTTTTTGCCCTCAATCATCGGTAGCATTTCTTTTTTAATATAAGACTGCTGAAATTTTGAGCTTTTCATCTCGCTTTCAAGTTTCTTCTTGTCACTTTCAAGCTCTTTGATGTCTGCGATCGCCTCATCAACAACCGATTTGATATCCCAGTAAAAATCAGATTTTTTCATTTTATCTCGTTCCTTTCTTCATTCGTCGTTCATTCTCGATAACAAACTTTCCGTTATTGCCTCAACTGTAATGTCTCGTTCGTCAGCCTCACGCTGCTCACGTGTTACATCTGCAAGTTTAACAGCGTTTGTCAGTACCGTTTGTGCAGCTTGTACCCGTGTTTGTGCGTTGATTTTCGTATCGTTACACACACTTACAAGCGTTTGTATTGCCGTACCACAGGCACAGGACAGCTCACAGCTCGCAGCGTTCAAAGCCGAATGCGTGTAACTCTCAAAGACTTTCCGAAACTGTGGACTTTTAAGCCTCTGGTACAGCGTTGACCGTGTTAAGTGTGTTACGGTAGCAACAGCTGATACAGAGCCGTGTATCATTAAAAGCTCCGCCAATCTTTCATCGGTATATTTCTTTGCCATTCATCTCCCCCCTCCCTATTTGTGAAAAATAATGCTTGATTTGTACCTAAAATCTTTGAGTACTCGCAGTTTTTGACATAGCTAATGTATTGTGAGTAAAATCATACCACCATACAAAGCCGTGTCTAAAAACTGCATTTAGTGCATAGATCTGAAGCTGACACACTTTGCAGGTGCTTTAAATGTAGCCGATAGCAAACCGCCCTGACTGTTTCGCACCTCATCGGTCAAGCTCCAGCCTCGTTTCATCAGCTTATTGAAATACTTGCTCTCAGTGGTTTCAACAAAAGCAACCTCTGCACCGTCATCGTCCTTAACGATGTTTATAAGTGTTTCACGATCTTCAGGTGTTAGCTTATAATTGGCTATTCTCATAAAATCCCCCTTAGTATAATTTCTCGTAGAACCTGTTATTGATAATGCCCTCAGTAAAAAAATGATTGATATTGAAATCTGTCTGTAAAGCCGTGTTTTCAAAGTATGATGTAATAAGTACATCATAAGCTCCCGGTTCAATGTCTTGTTCATCAATTACAGAAACGATCCTTTCAAGCTGTTTAGTCTTGACATTAGGATGTACCTCTCCCATATATCGCTCATAAGATGTCAGAAAGAACAGAATAATATCAAGTATTTCGATAAATTCCATTTTTCTCTGTTTTGAACAATATGCTTTCCACAGATTTCTTGAAAATATAGTTGCATCGAACATTTTATTTCTCCTTTACAAAACCATTCTACTATTTGTCTTACAACTTAGCATTGTGCTTATCATTTGTCTTTTCATTGGAGTTAATAATAGAGTTAGGTTTAGACTTAGAGTTGGTATTAGTATTAGTGACAAATGGTAACGGTAAGTGACGAATAAAGCTATTCGTCACTATTCGTTTTGCTGTTTCGATTTTTTCTGTTTTGCTCACACCGCTTCAGATACTTGTCTTTGCCGACAGCAATATCAGAAATAATGATTTGATACACCATATCGGGCAAACGGTCAAGATTATTTGTTATCTCACCGCATTCAAAGAACTGAATAGCTGCCTTGATTATCTGTCCTGCTTCTTCATCGGTGCAGCTTTTGAGTAAGTTTTGTGGGAGTTGGTAAAGGTAAAATCCCGGCGGTGTCTTTATTGTGCTATTATTGATATTGTCCATTATTTATCCTTCTTTCAAAGCTTTAACTGCTGAGCGTGTAGCTTCAGCGATCTCACGTTGTCTCGATCTCATCGTTCTTACGAATGATCTGATCTCTTGCTTATCAGCAGGCTTAAAATAGCCCTGTCCGTTGCTGAGTATGACCTGTCCCTGCTTTCTAAGCAGATGAATTGCAAAAGTAATGTCACGCACCCGTGTTACGCCGCACAGGTTTTTCAGCTCGGCGGCGGTAATTGGATCATCTGCACCCGTTGGAAGCAAACTGAGTATCTGCTTATCAAGCCTGCTCATCAGGTGCACCGCCTTTCAGGAACGCCTCAAAGATCTCGCCGTTAATTAGTATTTTGCGTCCTAAGGTGATGAATGGGACTTTGTGCTGCTTGACTGCACACCGCACCCAAAAGACAGGAAGCCCGTATTTTTCAGCGGTTTCCTTGATAGTCAACATAGTTTTCAATTTGTTCTCCCTTCCGACTTGACCTTATCTCCGAAATGTGGTAGAATAAATCAAGCCAATAACATTAGTTGTTGTCTGACCGTCTGGAGCTGCCGTCCGGGCGGTCTTTTTTTAGCCTGAATTAGCTTTTTCAGCTGACTTCTTTCGCAAATAAAACCTATCTTGAATAGCTTTGACACGCTCTTTATTATTTGCTCTCCAAATTCGCTGATACTCTCGCCTTGCAAGAACAGCTTTCTGCTCATTCTCGCTCAGATGTGAAATATCCTTCATTGCCTCACCCCCTTCCAAAAAGTGCTTGACAAAACAAAACAAAAGTAGTATACTGTAATTAAACTAAATCATTTTGGTTTGTTTAGCTTAATCATATTCTAACTCACATATTTCACCTTGTCAAGTAATTTTCCAATCTTTTAAATTAAGCTAAAATCTCATTTTTGATTTAGAATAATGTAAGAGGTGTATGAGTATGGCAAATAAAAAACAACCAAATTTAGAATATCAATTAGGCTACAATGTTAACTTCAGGACACTTCGAGAAAATAAAGGTCTAACACAAAAACAGCTTGCAGATGAGCTTCATATTGTACACTCAACAATATCGGATATAGAAAAAGGAAAAAACACACCCACAATAGAGCAGTTACAATTATATCATGATTATTTTAAAGTATCTTATGATTATCTACTCGGATATACAAATGTAACAGATGTAGAAATGTCAAAAATGAGCGAATACACGGGTCTGACTGAGAAAGCTCTTGAAAAGTTACATGATTTTTACCTCACACACCAGGATATCATTTATCTCGACGGGAGACATTTAGGCGGGAGTTATCTATATTTAAGTGCTTTGATTGAAAATGAATTTATTCAGGAAATTGCAAAATCAGTTACAGACCTTTCGCTAAATAGCGGTTCTCTTATAAATAATAATGGTGATAGCGACGATAAACATAGATTTGACCGTCATTCATTTCAAAGTTTAAATAATATCTGTGATGTTGATAAAGTTAGACTTATGGAAACTTTAATTAATATGATCAATGAATATGATGAACGTGTTGTGCATAAAAAAGAATACCTTGCAATGAAATTGAAATATGAGTCTGAATTAAAAGAAATCTTCGATACGATAAAGGACAAGTACAACGGATACACAAAGGAAGGTGATTAAATGGCTACTATACGCAAAAGAGGAAACACTTACAACATTCGTGTCAGCGGCGGATATGATGTAAACGGTAAACAGATCACGCACTCGATGACTTGGAAGCCCGATAAGCCGATGACTGCAAAACAGACAGAAAAGGAACTTAACAAGGTCATTGTTGAATTTGAGGAACGTTGTAAAAACGGTCTTATGAGCAATAACCCACGCCTGACCTTTGCTGAGTTTGTACCTCAATACCTTGATTTAGTCAAACCTTCCCTTTCCCCTCAGACATACCAGTATTACGAACGGCTATTAAAGAAATATATCATTCCTGAGCTTGGACATCTGAAGCTTTCTGAGATAAAGCCTTTGCACATTCAATCTTTTATCAAAACGCTTTCAGAAAAGCCGATAGAATACGGATTTAAGAACGGCAAATGCAAGCATATAGAAACTACCCTTTCTCCCTCATCTGTGCGTAGATACCTCAATATTGTTAAATCTGTGCTCAATATGGCGGTCAGATTACAGGTCATTCCCGAAAGCCCTGCACAATCATCAAAGCTCATAATACCAAAAGCAACAAAGCCGTCCGTTGAGATCTTCACAAAGCAGGAAGCCGCACAAATGCTCCAATGCCTTGAAAAAGAGCCGTTACAGTATCAGGTACTTATCAACCTCGCTATAATGACAGGTGCAAGGCGTGGAGAATTGGTAGCTTTAAAGTTTAGCGATATAGACTATAACACGCACAGGATCAGAATAGAACGATCAGCTATGCAGCTAAAAGGGCAGCCGATAAGCACTAAACCACCCAAAGACTTTGAAATAAGATCCGTTACCGTCTCCCCTTACTGCATAGAACTTATACAAGAATTAGAGAAAGAGAAAGAAAAGGAAAAGGAACGTGCAGGAACGGCTTGGAATGGTGACGAATGGTTATTCACAAAGGTTGACGGTTCAATTATGCACCCGATAACGCCTACAAAGTGGTTTAGTGAATTTCTTGACAGGAACGGCTTGAAGCACAGAAAGTTTCACAGTCTCAGACACACATCGGCTACACTCTTGTTATATGGCGGTGCAAGTCTCCGACAGGTTCAGGGCAGGCTTGGACACGGTGATATATCCACAACAAACAAGTATCTGCATTATATTGCTGAAGCTGACGAAGAAAGTGCTAACATCTTGCAGGATATGCTCATAACATCGACATCAAACAAAGAAAAAAAGCAGGCATAAGATCAGCCTGCTTTCTTTGTATTCTGTGCGAAAATATGCTGTTTTTTACTCAATAAAGGACAAATAAAGGACAAAACTTGAATTTACATAATTATACAAAAATATCCGACATCACGCAAAATGCGTAAAATCGGACTTTTCTTGAATAAAAAATATAAGCTGTTAACCGGATTTGAACCGGTGACCTCATCCTTACCAAGGATGTGCTCTACCAACTGAGCTATAACAGCAAGCAGAAAGTATCTGCAACAGTTATATATTATACACTATAAATCATTCATTGTCAAGGGGTATTACGCTTTTTTTCAAAAATCGCTCATCAAAGGAGATAACAAGTGTTTTATCCCCATCAGGCGTTCTTTTTTACCAGAGCACCTGATCCTAAAAGCCTGTGTCTGAGCTCACGGCATATAAAATAAGCAGCAGCGACAGATATAACGTCTTTTACAAGATACGGAAGCGATACAACAAGAAATGCCTTCCAAAGGCTTTGTCCGGAAATATTTGCATAGCGGACAAATCCGAAAACATGGCAAACGGCAAGTCCGGCAATTCCCGAAAGGATACCAAAGGCTATGGAAACAATATTTCTTTTTTTACTGAAAAGATCGCTTCCAAGTCCGCAAAGCAGTGCCATTACAATAAAACCGATTATAAATCCGCCTGTGGGTCCGGAAATAACTCCAAGCCCACCTTTGAAGCCGGCAAAGACCGGTGCGCCCACAGCTCCGATAAGTACATAGACCACCACCGAGATACAGCCTTTGAACCAGCCGAGAAAATAACCGGCAAGCGCCACGGCAAAGGTCTGCAAAGTCAGGGGAACATTTGACGGCAGCGGCAGGGATATCTGTGACAAGACCGCTGTTATTGCTGCAAAAAGTCCCATAAAAACAATATTTCGAGTGGTAAATTTTTTGTTATTATTCATTTTTCCTCATTCCTTCCAGATCAATTGTATCACACTCTTTTAAAATTGTCAACCCCTGTGAACTTGTTTGGTATACAATCTGCAAAAAAATTAAGCTGCAGAATGTATCCGCAGCTTAAAAATATTATCAGCCGATTATTCTTCTTATATTGTAGATCGGGTTGTATCTTGAGAATGATGATACATTTGAGATAACTATTCCTGTGTTGGAATTCTCGGCATGGACCATAAGTCCGTTTCCGATATACATTGCCACATGGTATACATTATAGGCACTGCCAAAGGTGATAAGATCGCCCGGCTGCATCTGGTTATAGCTTACTGCTCTTCCGCAGGCAGCCTGTGACTGTGCATAGTGAGGAAGGCTTATACCTACCTGTGCATAGGACAGCATGGTAAGACCGGAACAGTCAGTTGCACGGTATCTCGCTCCTCCCCAGACATAAGCGCCGCCAACATTGCTCTTTGCATAAGAGATCACCTTATTGATCTTTTCATTGCTTGAAGCGGGAGTTGAAGGCTGTGTTGCCTGTGTTTTTTGGGTGGTCTTTTGTGTAGCCTGTGTCTTTTGTGTCACAGCCTGTGTTCTCTGGGTTGCGGGAGCAGCCTGTGTCTTAACGGTAGATTTCTTTGTGGTCGTTGCCTGAGGCTTTGCGGTAGTAGTCTGCTTTGTAGTTGCTGAAGTAGTGGTTGTTGTGGTGGTGGTAAGAAGCTGTGAACTTACCTGAGAATACTTCTGCTCCAAATCATTTGCCTTTGAAACAAGGTTCTGTTTTTCAGACTCTAACTTATTTATAGTATTTCCCGACGCTGCCTGAAGATCAGCAAGCTTCTTTTCCTGCTCGGAAAGCTCTTTAAGCTTATCGCCGTAGCTGACCATGGTAGTATCCAGCTCTTTTCTCTGGTCGCTGTACTGCTTTTTAAGTGTCTCAAGCTCTTTTTTCTGCTCGATAAGCTTATCGAGCTGATCGTTATCGTGAGCAGCAACTCTCTTCATAAGCTCAAGTCTCATAAGGATATCGTAAAAATCATCAGAGCCGGCAAGAACGTTCATATATGTATCCGAACCGCCTGCAACATACATTGCTCTTATGCGCTTCATGAACTCGTCCGTTTCGATCTTTATCTGCTGTGTCTTGCTTTCGATAGAACGCTCATTATCACGCATTTTCTCGTCAAGATCTGCTATTTTCTTCTCAAGCTCGCTTGCCTCGCCCTGGACCTTTTCAACCTTTTCACGGATCTGGGCGTAGTCCTTATTTATACTTGCCAGGTTATCCTTTTCTTTTGAAAGTTCACTGTCGGCAGAGGATATCTTAGAATTAACAGATGCCTGCTCGCTTTGGATGCTGCTCATCTCTGTCATAAGAGATTCTTTATCCGCAAAGCTGTCGTTATAAGAACCGATAGCAGTTACAGATATTGCCACAGCAGCTACTGCCGCAACAACTCTTTTAAAAAATCGTAACTTTCGCATAAAATACTCTCCAAACTGTTAATACATTATTCAAATTGTAACACTTTGTAACTCATTTGTAACCCTATTATACACTATGCACTAAGTTTTGTCAAGTATTTTATGAAAATTGCCCTTAAATGCCCTTTGTTATGAAATTAACGACCTGAGAGGCGATGATAAGACCTGCTGTGGGAGGGACGAAGGCATTGCTTCCGGGACAGAGCTTTTCCCCATCCTTGGGGGTTGTTTTTACAGGCTCCTCTTTGGAATAGACACAAAGGAGCTTTTTAACTCCATGTTTTTTCAATTCTCTTCTCATGACCCTTGCCAGAGGGCAGACAGAAGTTTTATATATATCAGCCACTTCAAGCAGCTGGGGAAAAAGCTTATTACCTGCGCCCATGGCAGAAATATGCGGCACACCGAGTTTTTCGCACCTTACAGCAAGCTCGATCTTTGCAGGGACAAAGTCCACAGCATCGACCACATAATCATACTGTGAAAGATCAACGCTGTCAGCATTGTCCGGGGCATAAAACAGATCAAAGCCACGAACGTCACAGTCAGGTGCGATACTTTTCACACGCAGCGCAGCTGCATCTGTTTTTTTCATACCGATAGTCTCTGTGACAGCTATTATCTGTCTGTTGAGATTTGACGGTGCCACGGTATCATTGTCAAATATATCTATTCTGCCTACGGCGCTCCTTGCCAGGGCTTCCACAACATATCCCCCTACGCCCCCTACGCCGAACACAGCGATCTTAGCATTTTTCAGTTTTTCTATTCCCTGCCGGGAATAAAGCATTTGCAGGCGTTCAAATCTTTCTTCCATAATATCGACCTCTTACATTATTTATTATCAGCCTTTGTTGGATATTTCCGTATTAAACGAAAACATATCTCTGTATTTTTTGGGTGTTACGCCCTCGCAGTCTTTAAAGATCTTTGTAAAATAGCTCTGGCAGGAAAACGCCAGGGTCTCTGATATCTGTGACAGAGAATAGGAGGAGTATTTTAACATATTCTTTGCGGCTCCTATCTTGCGCCTTATTATATAGTCGGTTATGCTCTCCCCTGTTTCTTTCTTAAACAGCCGTGATAAATAGCTTCGGCTCAGACCGGTATGCTGTGCAAGCTCAGCGGTGCTTACTTTTTTATGCAGATTATTATATATATAGTTGATACACAAAACTATCTGTTTTGAATATACCCTATCCTTACGCAGATCATTCATACGCTTGGTATAATCCATGCACATATTACGGTGCAGACCGGATATCTCACGAGGTGTGGTGCACCGGTCACAGCTTTGAATATAAAGGTCGCTGAGACTGTATGCAGTTTCGTGTTCCATACCTGCCTCTATACAGTACCTTGCGACCATAGCTGCGGTTATGGCAAAGTGATATTTAAGGTTCTGGAGCTTGTCCTCACAAAGCTTTCCAAAGCCCCCTTTTTTATCAAAGTCTTCCGCACAAAGCTTTGAGACCTTTTCAACTTCGCCGTTTTTTACAGCATAGTAAAAGTCAAACTCGGGGATATAAGGCGCATGGTAGTCAGAGTTTTCCCTAAGAGCATATTCACGCACGGTAAGTTCCTTATCAATGTTCAAAGCCATTTCTATCCCTCCGTTTATATAGTTTACACCCGGTATTATAGCATAATTATTATAAAAAAGCAACGATTTTTATATAATTATTTTTATGCATATAATACAATAACACTAAAGAAAAAAGTTGAAACTGTATTGACATGGAGGTTATATGATATGAAAAGCAAAAAACTGCTTTCCCTGATCGTTGCCTGCACAATGGCTTTTTCTATGGCGTCGTGTGCAAGCTCAAGTTCAAATTCCGACAGCTCGTCAAGTGATTCGTCAAGCGCTTCACAAAACAAGACAAAGACCCCTGATCTTGATGGATACGAGATATTATGGAGCGATGAATTTGACGGAGACAAGCTCAACGAGGACATCTGGAGCTACGATCCCCACGAACCGGGCTGGACAAACAACGAACTTCAGGAATACACCACGTCCACAGACAATGTTTTTGTAAAGGACGGCAAGGTCATTCTCAAAGCGATCAAGTCACAAAAAGACGGCAAGGACTACTACACCTCAGGAAAGATAAAGTCACAAAACAAGAAAGACTTTACATACGGCAAGGTATCCATCAGCGCAAAGGTACCCTTCGGAAAGGGTTTATGGCCTGCACTTTGGATGATGCCAAAGGACGAACAGCACTATGGTCAGTGGCCTAAATGCGGAGAGATAGATATTATGGAGGTGCTGGGCAACGATGTTTCGACCGCATACGGCACGATCCATTACGGAGAGCCTCATTCCGAACAGCAGCAGACATACAAGCTTATCGAAAGCGATTTTGAAAAAGAGTTCCACGAGTTTTCTGTTGAATGGGAACCGGGCGAGATAAGATGGTATATTGACGGTCACGAATACCTCAAGGTAAACGACTGGTTCACAGCAGTTGAGGGTGAGGACGACAAGCCTTATCCTGCTCCATTCGATCAGCCTTTCTTCGTTCAGATGAACCTTGCGGTGGGCGGAGACTGGCCGGGCAACCCGGATGCAGACACAAACTTTGACAAAGCAGAATTTGAGATTGACTACGTCAGAGTATATCAGAAGCCAAACTACGATAAAAATGTAAAGAAGCCGGAAGTCGTTATGCGAAAGGCTCTTGAGGACGGAAATTACATCTATAACGGCAACTTTGCGGAAGCTGAGGATCTCACCGACGATAAAAACTGGAAGTTCCTGCTTTTCAACGGCGGTGAGGGTGCCGCAAAGATCGAGAACAACGAGATCGTAATCACATCCGGCAAGGAAGGCACTGAGGAGTATTCTGTACAGCTTGTACAGCCCGAACTGCCTATGATAAAGGGCAAGAAGTACCGGGCGACCTTTGAGGCATATGCAGACGAGCCAAGAGATATGATCGTTTGCGTATCTGCTCCAACTGCCGGCTGGGTAAGATACCTTAAAGACACAAAGCTGAAGCTTACAAAGGAAAAACAGAAGTTCACATATGAGTTTGATATGAACTCAAAGACCGATCCTAACGGAAGACTTGAGTTCAACATGGGCAAGTGCGGTTCAACGGCAACTATCCACATCTCAAATGTGAGGGTCGAGGAAATAAAGTAAGAGAGCCGGCTAAAAAAAGAAATATCCCATCAGGTCCCTGCAAAAACAGCTTTGCAGGGACTTTTTCAGGTGTTGACAAAAGATATGTAAACGTTGTATAATATAAAGGTCTTTGAATGTGTACAAGGGGGGTGGAGGATATGTTCGGGTATATCCGTGGGTACAAGCCTTATATGCGTGTGTACGAATTTGAGATATACCGCAGCATATATTGCGGGATATGCAAGGATATGCACCGGCGCTTCGGTTTTTTTACCCGCTTCACCTTATCCTATGATGCAGCGTTTCTGGCGCTGATGGACCTTTCCGTACACGGAAGAAAGCTTATTGAAAAAAGCGAAAGATGCATCGCTCACCCCTGGAAAAAAACCATGTGTGCAGGCTGTGAGAACGACCTTTCCTATGCATCCGACATATCGGTCCTGCTTACATACCACAAGCTCAGGGACGACTTTTCCGACAAAGGTTTTGGAAAAAAGCTGTTATCAGCTCTTGCGTTGCCCTTTTTCAAAAAGCCGTACAAAAAAGCCTGTGCTGCACACGGTGAAATAAGCAAAAAAATTGCCCAGGCTATGAAGCTGCAAAACAAGATCGAAAAGGAAAAGACTGCCGGGATAGATGCAGCCTGCGAGCCTACTGCGCTTATGATGCAGGCGGTTTTTGAGGGCATTGGAAGAAATAGCAGAGAAAGAGAGCTGCTGAGGCGTTTCGGTTACTGTCTTGGGCGGTACATTTATGTTACCGATGCTCTTGACGACCTTAAAGACGATATTCAGCAGGATAACTACAACCCACTAAGGATCTATATGCAGCAAAGGGGCATCGGGCTCACAGCCAAGGGAAAGGTACCCGGTGAGGTGAAACAGTTTTGCGACTGGACGGTCAATATGTCTTTGGGAGTTCTGGCGGAAAGCTACTATGCTCTTGGGCTTAAACGGTTCAGAGATATTCTTGACAACATTATTTATCTTGGACTTAAAAACACATATAGTCTTGTTAAAGAAGAGAAATTCAACAAGAGAAATAAACCTAAGAAAGGAAAGGCAGTTATATGACAAACGGAAAAGACCCATACGTTGTACTTGGCGTTCAAAGAAGCGCTACAGAAGAAGAGGTCAAGGCAGCTTACAAGGAGCTTGTAAAAAAATATCATCCTGACCAATATGAAAACAACCCCCTGAAGGACGTTGCAGCCGAAAAAATGTCCGAGGTCAATCAGGCTTACGATGAGATAATCAATAATATCAGAAACAGCGAGGCTTCCAGCAGATATTCTGCAAGCACACATTTTGACAGCCAGCAGATCAGATATCTTATCCAGTCGGGCAATATTACACAGGCAGATAATATGCTGTCGGCAGTTGACCCGACCATGCGTGATGCGGAATGGTACTTCCTCAAGGGCTCGGTTTGCTACAAACGTGGATGGTTCAACGAGGCTTATGAAAATTTCAGCCGTGCAGCCTCCATCAATCCGGGAAATGCAGAATATACCGCTGCGCTCAACCAGCTCAATTCACAGCGCACAGGCTCCATGGCCGGGGATCCTATGGGCGGTGCATACCGCAACAGAAACGCAGATGCAATGAACTGCTGCTGTGACCTTATATGCCTTGATTCCTGCTGTGAATGTATGGGCGGCGACCTTATCCCCTGCTGCTGATGAAGTTTTGCAGATAAAAAACACTTCACACGGACATTATCAACGGAGATAATCATAAATGGAAAAAAAGAAAAAAAAGATAAGCTTCAAGGTGGCTCTGGGAGGAATTATCAGTGCAGTTTGTCTGCTTTCGATGTTCTTTTCGGGATTTCTGCCCATGCTGGACTACGCTATCCCCACCTTTGCGGGCTTTCTGATGGTGGTCATGATAGTTGAGGTGGACCGGAACTGGGCGATCGCAACGTATGTGGCCGTTGCTTTGCTTTGTCCCCTCATCACCCCGAATATACAGGCTTCGGCGCTGTTCATAATATTTATGGGATACTATCCGATACTCAAATTCGGACTTGACAACAGCAGGTTAAGCAAATTCACACGCTGGCTGATCAAATTCCTGGTGTTCAACGTGGCTATGTTATTATTCTTTATTCTCTTCACAAAGATCTTTGTATCACAAGATATGATGGACGGAATGGAGAAGTTCGGGAAATATGCCATACTTGTTCTCTGGCTGGCGGCAAACTTCTTTTTTATGCTGTATGAGATCGCCCTGTCCCAGATGATAGACCTTTATGTTAACTGGTTCAGAAAAAAGATACTTAGGAAAAAATAAGAGTTCATCACAACTTATCCCCCGGTTATGATGAACTTTTTGTTAATAGTTGAAAATAGGTAAAAAGTGCTTGACAAATAAAGGCGTGTGTGCTATAATAAATAGCGTCGATTGAGGCAATGCCTGAAATACGATCTTTTTGCGGGTGTAGTTCAGTGGTAGAACCCCAGCCTTCCAAGCTGGTCATGTGAGTTCGATTCTCATCACCCGCTTTAAGCAAAAGCTTGCACTTCCGGTTACTCCGCAGTGCATTTTTTATGCTGATGTATGCGTCATTAGCTCAGCTGGATAGAGCAACCGCCTTCTAAGCGGTAGGTCACTGGTTCGAATCCAGTATGGCGTGTTTTGCCTGACTTGTTCAGGTATTATTTTTATGGTGGGTATAGCGTAGCTGGCCTAACGCGTCAGATTGTGGCTCTGAAGACCGAGAGTTCAAATCTCTCTACTCACCCTTTTTCAAAGATCGCTTGTTTGCGTTATATAACGCAGATAGGCGATTTTCTTTATTTGTGTTATATGTATTATTTTAGCGCAGGAGATAGTATATGAAATAATAAGGTAAGCAAAACCACTTGACTCACTGAGTGCTCGGTATTTTTATTTGATCTAAACCGAATTTTACTTGACAAGTGTCCGTGTTTATGCTATCATGCAGAAAATAAATCAAATTTAAAAGCTCAAACTCAAAAAGGGGAATATATGAAAAGAAAAACAACAAAAGAGATCCTCGCTGAGTCCTTTCGTGAACTGGCACAGACAAAAAACATAGATAAGATCACAATTCAGGATATCACCGATAACTGTGGGTACTCCCCTGCTACATTTTACAGGCATTTCAAGGATAAATATGATATGATCGCCTGGGATCATACAAAAGGTGTATCCAACATCATGGGAAAGATCGGCAAAGATGGTCACACATGGGAAAAATCCCTGACCGACGGAGCAAAATGGTTCAAAAAAGAACAGGGCTATCTTGTCAATCTGTTAAAGCATACTTCGGGGCATGAATCTTTTATACGATATATGGCGGATATAAACTTTGATGCACTGAAAAAGCATATACTTGAAACTTCGGACAAAAGCACGCTATCACCACAGGAGGAGATGTATGTGCGGGTCTACTGTCTTGGTACGGTAAGCCTGACTTGTGAATGGCTGCTTGGAAAATATAATGTATCACCCGAAAAGATCGCAGAGATATATAAAAGCTCCCTTCCTGAACCTCTGCGTAAATACCTGCTTTAAAATGAGAGGAATTATAATATTTCTCTCATTTTTATATATTTACTCTTTTTCCTGTATTGAAAAAAAGAATATAATAGGATATAATCATAATAAAGATTGTGCACAATATAACAGCGCACAACAAAAAATCATATCGGAGGTACTAACTATGACAAAGGTTGAATTTTTACAGGAACCGGCAAAGGGCTGGTAAGGAGGAATTCTGTATGAAGATCGCAATTCTTAATCGTTGCTTACACTCAGATAGAAGACGCCGGCATTTTCACCGCAGCAGGTGAAGAAAATGGCTCTGAGGCAAAGCTTTCACAGATCCGTGAATTTGCAAAAGGTTTATAAGGAGGATAAACAATATGAACGAAAAAGATATGATACTTGAAGCTATGAAAAAAGCAGGTGAGCCTTTGAACGCAGGCAAGATCGCCGAAATTACCGGGCTTGACCGCAAGGCAGTCGACAAGGCTATGGCTGCAATGAAAAAGAACGGTTCCATCGTATCTCCCGTAAGATGCAAATGGGAGCCTGCTGAAAAGTGATGAATGAGTGCACACGGCGCTGCACGATAAAGAGAGGGTATCGCTATGGAAAAGGCACAGAATATATACGACTGCATAAGGCTTGATAATCAGCTTTGTTTTCCCCTGTATGCCTGCGCTAAAGAGATCGTGCGGCTGTACCGCAAGCCTCTTGAAGAACTGGGGCTTACTTATACGCAGTATATTGTGATGATGGTGCTGTGGGAGCACGGCGGAATGTCCGAGGGTGAACTGGGAAAGCTGGTACATCTTGACTCGGGGACTCTTGCTCCGCTGCTGAAGCGTCTTGAAAAGCAGGGTCTTGTTAACCGTACACGTCCGGACGATAACGAGAGAAAGCTGCTTATAACTCTGACAGATCAGGGCGAAAAGCTCAAAGACAAGGCTATAAATGTGCCCCGGGCAATGCAGGGATGTATTGATCTTGATAAAGATGAACTGATACAGTTAAAGCATCTTCTTGATAAGGCACTTATAAGAATGGAGGAAGCAAAATGATCTTCGATCATAAGATAACCACCGGCAAGGGAGAAACATTAGATCTTTCGGACTTCAAGGGAAAGGTCACAGGTGATAATAAATGAACAAGGATTTTGATTTGCAAAACTACCTTATAGATGGCGTTGAGGGCGTTGTCAAGGATGCGCTGAAGGCTACACTTAAAAATCCCAGGGAAAGTGCTTTTATGCTGAAATTTGCAAAAGCTACCCGTGCCGCTTCAAAAAAGCGCCGTGCTGCCGAGGACAAGGGAGAGCATATCCCGCCATTTCTCATTGCAAGCATAACAAGCAAATGCAATCTGCATTGTGCAGGCTGCTATTCACGGTGTAATCATGCTACCACCGATTCGGAGCCTGTGTGCCAGCTTACAGGTGAACAATGGCTGAGGATCTTTGACGAAGCAGATGAACTTGGTATAAGCTTTATCCTCCTTGCAGGCGGTGAGCCAATGCTCAGACGTGATGTTATACAGGCGGCAGGAGAAAAGAAGAACATACTGTTCCCCATATTCACAAACGGTACTTTTATTGATGAAAAATATTTCGCACTTTTTGACAAGTGCCGCAACCTTGTTCCCATAATGAGTATCGAAGGCAACAGGGAGATCACCGATAACAGACGTGGAAAAGGCATTTACGATAAGCTTATGGCTAATATGGAGGAATTCAAGAAAAGAGGGCTTATTTTCGGTGCTTCCGTAACAGTTACCACGCAGAATTATAAGGAAGTGACCTCGGACGAATTTTTGAAAAGCCTTTCGGACAAAGGCTGCAAGGCAGTTATATTTGTGGAATACGTACCGGTGACAGACGAAAGCACGGAGCTTGCACCGTCGGACGAACAGCGGGAATATCTTATGGCTCAGATCCGCCGGCTGCGTGAAGAGCACAGCGAAATGGTCTACATAGCATTTCCCGGAGATGAGAAAAGCTCGGGCGGCTGTGTGGCTGCCGGACGAGGATTTTTCCATATCAATTCCCATGGAGGCGCAGAACCTTGTCCGTTTTCGCCCTATTCCGATGTGAACATAAAAACCAGCTCTTTGCGAGAGGCAATGCACTCTCCGCTGTTTATGGCACTGCAAAGCGGTGATCTGCTTCTCGACGATCACCAGGGCGGCTGTGTGCTGTACGAAAAAAGAGAACTTGTTGAGTCCATTATCGCACAAAGTGCAAAATAAAATTTATGTTCTGAAAAAAGCACCTTATACTGGCAGTGTCAATATAGAAGTATTGTGAAATTGTGTTTCAGAGGGGCACGCCCTCTCTTGCAGGGCGTCCCCTCTTCCCAAACAGTCCACCGGACTGTTTTGGAGCGTGCAGCTTGCTGTTCGCTTGTTCACGTTCCTTGCGGAGCGCACGATGTATGAGGATTTCGCTCTCTGCGGAGAGCGACGAGGGCGCCGCCCTCGACCGCACGCTATCCGCAGGATAGTGTAGCTTTCTTTTACGAGAAAAAGCTTGATCAAAAAACCTGTTTATTATCCGGTTTTGAAAGTTTGCATAGAACACTGAATTTTGTTTTATCTGAGCAGACAAATAATAAAATAATGCCCCGGAGCAATTTGATTTGCTTTGGGGCAAAACTTCTATATCAGCATCGCATATAAAAGGTGCTTTTTTTAGTTTACTCACATATAAGCTCGGTGGTCTGTACAGTTTTGATACGCTTTGACGATAAATAAGAAAACGCTGTAAAGCAAAGACATATAACTGCCGCAGGAATCATTATTTCTGTGAAAGTAAGGGAGTGCATAAAATCTGTCATGCCAACGATCCTCATAAGTGTCGACAGCAGCGGATTTGTTGCAAACACAGCTATCACCGTACCGACGATACAGCCAAGTACGCCGATGATAAGGAACCTGACCGAGAACTGGGCACGCAGGTTGCCTGTTGTAAAGCCGGTCGCTTTGAAGATACCTATATCGGTACGCTCACGCAGGAAGGTAACCTTACAGATAAGGCTTACTGCAACAAGCAGGAATATTGTCGAGATCCCCACAACGATCACAACGATCAGAACAAGGAACATATTTACAAGATCTTCGGTGCTTTCATAGGCGGATGTTTTTTCGGCAGACTTTGCAAACAGCCTGTCGGAAAAGTCCTTATTAAGCATCTTGGTTATTTCGTCAGCTTTGTCCTTATCATCAAGGAAGATGTTTGTCAGAAACGGCTTTATGCCGATTTTTTTTGCGCCGTCAAGGGTCATGTAGAATATCCTGCCAGACTGGGCGGTGGACTGAACTATGCCGACTATGGTATAATCTGCTTTTTTACCGCTATTGGAAACGGTCATTTTATCCCCTATTCCCTTTTCAAGCTCGTCTGCGACTATCTTGGTAACGACAACCTCGTTGTCATACTCGGCAAGCTTGCCCTTTATGGGCTTGACGTAGCGTTCAAGGTTATCGGTGGCATCAGAGCCAAACAGAATATCATCTGCAAGGATATTATCGGTATAGGCTACAAAATCCGCCTCGGCTTTGGGGTCTATCTTAGTGATATGCTCACGCACACGCTGCATATCATTTTCTTCAAACTCGTTGAAAAGCTTTGCGGAAACATTGGACCAGTTGTAACCAAACATTTCTTCAAAGTTTATACCGTTGGTGAGGTTGAAGATAGTCACCATAAAGAACATCAGCAAAACGGTTATAAGAAAGACGAAAAGATAGTGGCGAATCCCCGAGGTAAGCGCACGGAGCGACATGGAGACAGGCAGACTGCGCTGTTTCATGGGCATATTGAGCCTGCCGGTAAAGTGTACGTCCTTATGTGCATTATTAAGGGCATTTACAGGGGATATTTTTTTCAGCTTGCGTGTGGAAAAAAGAATGAAAAGGACAAATACCCCTATTATCACCAGGGCAATTATGAAGTTGCTCAAAAAATCTATGGAACAGTCGGTCCATATTCCGGTCACGGTCATAAATAGCTTTCCCATTACAGACAGCACCGGCACAGAAACCAGCAATCCTATGACTGTTCCGCAAAACAGCGCAAAGACGTACTGTATAATATAAGAAAGTCTTATCTGCCAGACGGTGAACCCTTGTGACTTTAAAATACCAAGATCAACATACTGCATCTCAACGGTGGAATTTATGCTGTTGAGCATCATCAGTCCCACCACGACCGCAAGCAGTCCCACAAAGGCGTAAAGCAGGCTTGTTCCCACATCGGCATATATCTCGGTGTAGCTGACAAGCTCGCTTTTGGTCACGTACAGCATCGACTCGTCTACAAGGCCGCACTGGTCATTGAGCTGCTTTACAAGCTTGAAATCTTTTATATCCGTACTTTTGAAGATGTGGAGCATTTTGGTGGGATAGATATAGTTTGCATTGACAGTTCCCTGCTGTACACCTTTTGCGATGCGCTCCCAATCGTTTTCATTTATGAAGAAATTTTCGTATGCCACAAGGCTGGTGCCGTAGACAGGGTCTTCAATAAAGCCTTTGATGGTGAACGTTTCCCGTGTTGTCGGGGATGTCTGGATCTCAAGCTTTTTGCCCTTATCAAGACCATACAGCTTGTAAAAACAAAAAGAAATATAAACCTCGCCCTCGTCAAGCTTTGGCGGCTGGTCATAAAAGGAATCCAGATCGTCTTTAAAGACCTTAAGCTCACTTTTTTGTTTTACAAGCCTTGTTTCCATATCCTGAGCCTTGCCGTCTGCATAGCAGTCCATTGCAACAAAAAGCATATCATCGGTGCGGTAAGAGCTTACATTTTCGTTTTCATCAAGTCCGTCGATAACTCTGGCAGGTATCTCGCTGCCTTTAAAAGTCATTACCAGGTCGCCTACGTTATAATGATCAAGGGACTGATTAAGGGATCTGTTTAGATTCTTTGAGTTGCTGACCGAGCAGGAGTATGAAAATACGATTATCGCCATAAGGATAATAACGCTTCGGAAAGCTCCTGTTTTAAATCTTATATTGTTTTTTACAAGATATAATACAGACTTCATATTTAGCCCCCCTCTTACCACTGCATTGAGCTGAGCCATGAATTGACCTGGGTCTCACGGCTCTTTTCTTTTTCAGTTTCAAAGGGCGGCATGGTCATCTCACCGCTTATGCTTCCATCCTCGATATAGATAAGGCGGGTAGCTCTCACGGCTGCTCTTATGTCATGGGTGACCATAAAGACAGACTGTCCGTTCTGGTTAAGCCTTGTGATAAGATCAAGGACTTCGATAGTATTTCGCCTGTTAAGGGCACCGGTAGGTTCATCGGCAAAAAGGACGGACGGCTGGCTTATAACAGCACGTATGATCGCACATCTTTGCTGCTCTCCTCCTGAACACTGGGATGGAAGATGATCCTTTACCTGGTAAATCCCCATAGTTTCAAAAAGCTCATTTGCTTTTTTGTCCGTCTCATCGGACGGTACGCTTTTATCAAGATATGCAGGCACAACCACATTTTCAAACATGGTCATATTGCTTACAAGGTGCATTTTCTGAAAGACAAATCCAAAATCCTTGCGGCGAAGCAGGGTAAGCTCCTTTTCGCTGAGCTTTACAAGGTCTTTATTATTGTAGATAACTTCACCTGAGGTTGCTTTGTCCATTCCGCTGAGGGCATACAAAAGGGTGGATTTGCCGGAACCGGACGCACCCATCACAACGGTAAGATCCCCTTTATATACGTTAAGATCTATCCCTGTAAGAACATGGTTCTGGACCCCGTTTGCGGCAAAGGATTTACATAGTTTTTTTGCACAAAGCACAGTTTCTTTCATAGCGTCGTTTCCTTTCTTTTATTCACACAAGTTTTCTGCTGTGAGTACAGTGTAGCACAGGAAACATTAAGAAATCTTTAAGGCTTCAAAATTGCTTTTATGTTATTTTACATTCGGGCACAGTTACCGTGATTTCAAGTCCCGGAGCTTTATTTTCAGCAAATACATCTCCCCCGGATTGCTCAGCGATATACTTTACTATATAAAGCCCAAGCCCGGAGCCGCTTTTGTCCCCGGCATTTCCGCCACGATAAAACTTATCAAACACAAAAGGCATATCCTCATCGGCAATGCCCTTTCCCATGTCACGAAAATGAAGGGCGTAATACCCTTTCTCTTTGGTTACGCTTATGGTCATTTTTCCGTCTGCATATTTTTGTGCATTGCCTATAATATTTCCGATAAGCTGGGAAAATCTATTCTTGTCCACGCACACGTTAACGGGAAACATTGGCTTTTCAAAACAAATGGTATCTTTTGCGCCTGTTTCTTTTACTGTGGTTTCCATAAGGGCTGAAAGCTCCAGAGGCTGGGGCACCATTTTAAGAGCGTCAAGCTCACTTACAGCGTGAACAAGCATATCTCCGGTAATTTTTGATATCTCAACGCACTTTTTGCTTATAACATCAAGATAGGAATACATCTCCTCGGTATCTGAATATAACCCGTTCACAAGCGCCTCGGAATAGGCGCTTATAGATGCCACAGGGGTTTTCAGGTCGTGGGAAAGGGAGGCTATGACCGTTTTATTGTTTTCAATTGCTTCCCTTTCGCAGCTTCGTGCTTTTATAATTTCCCTGCGCATACTGTCAAACGCCCAGGTGAACCTGCCGAAATAGTTGCTGCGCTCAAAATCAAGGGCGTTTTCAAAATTTCCTGCTGCAATGTCCTGTGCATAGCGTTCAAGCTTATGAAAGGGCTTTATTATACTTAACCAAACGTAAGCTATCACTGTGTTTACGCAGACAATGCCAACGCCGCATACTACCCACAGCCATATTTTTGAGTCGGTTTGTTTTACATTATCATTTGGAGCTGCCTCGGCACTTAGCAGTTTTGCTCTTTCAGAGGCGGCTTTGATGTCACCTTTGTTTATAAGATTATAGACCTCATTAGCGCCCACAGCAACAGCTGCCTGCCGGTCCGGCTCATACTTATCGTTGCCGGTATAAGACAGCAGCGCCGTTACGATCAGGGCAATCGATAAAAGCATTCCTATTATAAAGGGCTTATATTTCAATTATCCTTCACCTCCAGCATATAACCGATCTTGCGGACGGTCTTTATATATTCAGGAGCGGCGGGGTCTTTTTCCAGTTTTTCACGAAGCCAGCGGATATGTACCGCAAGTGTGGCCGGCTCGACCTGTGAAAAGGCTCCCCAGACACGGTTTAATATATTTTCTTTACTTACAGCCGTATTTATATTTTCACACAAAAACGCCAGCAGATCAAATTCTCTAAGTGAAAGCTGTACAGCTCTGCCCGCCTTTTCAACACAGCGAGCGGATATATTAACTTTTATATCCCCAAAGCAGACTGTCTTTTCATCCGGTGTATTTTTAAAGGTCCGCCTTATAAGTGCGTTTACCCTTGACAGCAGCTCACGCATGGAGTAGGGTTTTGGAAGGTAGTCATCACCGCCGATATCAAAACCCGTGACCCTGTCGTCCTCGCTGCATCTTGCGCTGGCAAATATCACCGGTACGTTGCAGGCATCTCTGAGCTGTTTGCAGACCTCAAAGCCTGTCCCGTCAGGAAGATTGATGTCAAGCAGCACAAGATCAAAGCTGGAACAGCCCAGCATTTCAAAGGCATCGCCGCAGGTATGGGTCACGGTAACGTTGTAGGAATAATTTTCAAGCATTTTCTTTATTATAAAGGAAAGCTCTTTATCGTCGTCAACAATAAGTATTCTTGCTCTCAGATCTGATCTGTTAGCCATATTACCCCTCCGGTCAATTATATTATCACTCGGACATAACGTCACGGTATTTTTTAGGTGTCATTCCTGTTGCCTTGCGGAAAGCTGCGGTAAATGCACTTTGAGATGAATACCCAAGAGAGATGGATATATCAAGTATAGGAAACTGGGAATAGCGCAGGATATTTTTTGCAGTATTTATTTTTGCATTTATAATATAGTCCTTTACACCCATGCCCATTTCTCTTGCAAAAAGCTTGGAGAGGTAGCTTGGGTTAAGGCCCTCTTTTCGGGCAAGCATTTCAAGGGTAAGGCTTTCATGAAGATGATCGTAGATATAATCCGCACAGCGTTTTACGTGCAGACTTACCGCTCCGCCCTTTTTAATATCACGCATTCGCATGGCAAAGTCCATCTGGAACTCTTCCATAATATCAAGCACCTCATCGGGCGTTCTGGCTACATCGGCTTTTCTTATATAGATGTCGCTGAGAGTATAGGCAACGTTCATATCCATTCCGGCATCGACGCAAAGCCTTGCCACCACCCCAACACATACCACATGATGATAGATAACGTTGCGAAGAGGGTCGTCGGAGAGCTGACCTTTTCCATCGTAAAACTCTGAACGGGGACGCTTGAAATGCTCACGGAGGGCATTAAGGTCACCTTCTACTATATTATTGTACCTGGCGAACTCACTGTTTATATCAGTGCGGATAAAGCCGGTCTCTTTCTGTATAAACAGGCGGTAATTAAGGTCACGGTTAGTATTCATGGCACACTCCTTCGATAAACAGGGGTTTTGTTGCAAAACTTTTTGATATTATATCATATTTTTGATAAAAAAACAATAGTTTTGATAAAAAAATATTCTGAATGAAATATAATGAAGGCAGTAAGAGATGAGTAAGAAAAGTAAAATGAATTAAAGATCAACTTAAACAGAAAGGAGGGAAAGTCCCTGCGATAAAAGATCGGGGGACGGACACAATGACAAAGACTTATGATCTTACAAAAGGGAAATCTTCAAAGCTTATAATAAGTTTCTTCTTTCCCATGCTGCTTACAAATATGCTTCAGCAGGTCTACTCCATAGCGGACACTGCCATTGTGGGAAAAGGACTTGGTGACAACGCACTTGCGGCTGTGGGCAACATTTCATCGCTCACATTCCTTATTATCGGATTTTCTATGGGGCTTTCCAACGGTTTTAACGTACTTACGGCGCAAAGTTTCGGCGCAGGCGATTACAAACAGCTTCGCAGATACCTGGGTGCAGCTATAAGGCTTTGTATATTTATTGCTGCTGCCCTTACCGCACTCAGTGTATTTTTCCTTAAAGATGTACTGGTGCTTTTACAGACTGACGAAAGCATTATGGACGACAGTCTTTCATACGGTCTTGTGATATTCTCAGGTCTTTCAACGGCACTGCTTTACAATATGTGTTCCGGTATTCTGCGTGCCCTTGGAGACAGCAAGACTCCCCTTATCGCAATAATTATATCCACTATTGTAAATATACTGCTGGACAGCTGTTTTATCTTCGTATTCAAAACAGGAGTATGGGGAGCTGCCGCTGCAACGATAATGTCACAGGTGCTTTCATCGGCAGTTTGTTTTTACAAGCTCAGAAAGATCGAATTTCTCAGACTCAGCCGTTCAGACTTTGGCTTCTCTCTCAGGCTTGACGGTTTGCTTTTGAAAAACGGCATACCTATGGCACTTATGAACTCCATCACAGCTATCGGATGCATGACCGTACAGTATTTCGTAAACGGTCTTGGTGTTGCTTACACCTCTGCATTCTCCGCTTGCAGCAGATTTATCAATATGTTCATGCAGCCTGCCTGCACAGCAGGTTACACGATGTCCGCCTTTGCCAGCCAGAATTACGGAGCAAAAAAATACAACCGTATCAAGGAAGGAATGTGCGTATGCATCATAATTGCCAGCGTTTCCTACTTTATCCTTGGCTCAATAATGGTATTTGCTCCTCAGTTCCTGGGCAACATTCTGCTGGACGGTAATGAGCCTATAAATATAGCTGCGGGTTATTTCAAACTTTGCGGTGCTGCACTTTTCACCGTTGACTTCCTGTTTGTTTTCAGAAGCTGCGTTCAGGGCTTGGGCAGACCTCTTATACCAATGCTTTCAGGCATAGTAGAAATGGTAATGAGAGTTGGTGTGATAATTATATTCATAAAACGTGCAGGCTTTATGGCGACCTCATTTGCAGAGATCGCTGCCTGGACAGGTGCTCTTACTATGAATGTTTGTGCATATTTCTATATCACCCACAAAAAGCTTGGCATGAGATCAGCAAAGATAAAACAGCATGGACCTGCTAAAGCGTACAGCTGATATAATAAGCATAAAAAAACCGTACTGTAATCGATACAGTACGGTTTTTTATTTACTCATCTTTATTTTCAGGCTCGTTATTATCAGGCTCGTCATCAAGAAGATCCGATGCGGTAAGGACACCGCCCTGAGTTTTTCTTTCTGCGTTATCAACGATCTGCTGCGGATCATCCTCTTTTTTCTTTTTCATCTTTCTTCTCATGCGGTTCCAGAAGATACCTATACCCGTACCGCAGGCGATAACTATACCGGCAACTATCTGCACCACATAGCTTGTGGTAGCCGGGTCAACGTATGCATGGACTGTTGGAGTAAGCAAAGTAGCTGAGCCTGCCAAGTAAAACACAAACCTTGCTGCCTTTGGGAGAAATTTTTTCATTGAAATACCTTCTTTAACATACAAATTACAGCTATATGCAAATCATTATATCACCTGAAAAGAGTTGTGTCAAGAGCTTAGTAGTATTCATCAAGTTCCAGCAGGATATCAGGAGGATCATTTTTTTCGTGGTTTACAAGATCTTCACGGTCCCCTGTGAAATAATAGCCAAACGCCGCACACCGATGAGAGTTATCTGAATATTTTTTCCAATCTACCGGTCCCACATACTCAAACTCCGATCTTTGGAACACAAGGCGCTGTCTTTTTTCGTTTTCACCGATCTGGAAGATAGACCTTCCAAAAAGCTTTTCGTCCCCGTCCTTTTTGATACCGGCGGCATCAACACAGGTGGCAACATAATCCATATGATGTATGGGAGCAGATGAATACTGCATTTTATCATGCTTTGCTCCTGCTGTTTTAATATACCAAATAGGCATATTGTCAGCCTGACCGTGAGCGCCATGGTCTCCGGTAACAATTATTACGCTGTCGTCATAAACGCCCATTTGTTTAAGCTGTGAAATATAGCTTTTAAGGATCTCCAGACATACTGAGACGCTATCAGATACCTTACCTGCCTGAAGATGTGTCCCGTTCAGGTGCTCTACAATAAAATAATTCTTATCCGATTCCGAGCTTTTCAATTCAAGATTTGAAAGATACTCGTTATTATCCATAATGCAGGAATTTTGGACATCCACAGAGCTGTTAAGATCTTTTGAGTTGATCTCATAATTGCTTTTAAATAAAAGAGGCATATATCTGTATGCAGATAAGGAATTGAAGTTATCATAAAGATCCTGTTTATAGATCTTCATATCATCATCTTTCATTTTAACACAGTTATCGACCTTTCCCACAAAAGGCGCATACTCATTGCCGTAACAGAAATCGCCATAGATATTGACCTGATAGTTCTCATCGTGCAATCTGGAATAGAACGCCTCACAGGATTCTGAGGACCATGTTTCACTGATCCAGCCGCTTATTGTGGACTTTGGAAGCTCAGTCGTTCCGCTGAGCATCTGTGGTATTGAAAGATATGTTGAATCATACATCATACAGGCATTAGTGTAGTATGTAAAATCCTTTAAAAAATCAAATTTTTCAGGTGACTGTTCATATGCTTTATCAAAATAATGTCTGTCAGATGCATCAAGTATAAATGTTATCACATTTTTCTTTGATGAAACAGTAAACTGCTGAGAATTGTCAAGGATATATTTCTCATGGGAGATAAGGGAATTACCTGATGAGATCATCAGGATCGCAAGGGAAAGGGCCTGTACTCCTCCCACAAATGCGTTAAGGATAAGATGGCCGTTTTTGACGGCAGTGTATTTGCCCATTGCTTTGACTTTGCTGCAAACAGCAACATACACTGTGGGAAGGGCAATAACAACTACCCAGATAACTGCATTTATGATCTTTCTTGCCGCCATGGAATCCCAGTCAACAGGATCTCCAAGGGTCTGCGGGAGCACATCGTTCATAAAGACATACTGGCAATAGCATCCCAGGGTCAGCCCCACCGAAAGGGCGCAAACAACACGGTGTACTTTTTCCTTGAGCGCACAGACGGCTAAAGAGGAAAGTAAAGTGAATACTATAGTTTTAATGAAATAATAAGGTGCAATATCCAGATAGCTTATAAAAAAGTCTTTGGGGTTATTTATAAACAGCTCCGACGGAAGATACGCAAAGACTGTGAAAAATAGCGGAAAGAACGCTGCAAGTGCTTTGACAAAACCCTTGTGCACAGTTTTTTTGCCGCAAAGGGGACTAAGGACAAGTGCAAGAATAATACCGGCAAGTGTGAGTATAAATACCCCCCAGGATACAGCGGTCAGGATCTTCCAGGTGGTACTGCTGTCATAGCTCTTATACGACATAAATGATATATACGACGTCACAAGCAGGGCTATAATATGAAAAATTGGCGGCATGCGAAAATACAGCATATAAAGCTTAGATTTGTAAAAGACAAATCCAAAGCCTGCTAAAAATACAAGGACTGCTGCAAGGGGAAGTTCAAAGGAATAAGAGAGGCAGACCGATGCGGCAGAAAACAAAAACATAATGACGCTGCCTATGACAATCCCAAGTTTTTTAGGTTTTGGCAATTGGGTCGTGAGAAAATCAAACAGTTTCATTATGTTTCACTCCATATATGTGTTATCTCCCAATAGTATTTGCGTTTACATTCAGGGAAATCGGTCATTACTCCATGTTCCGGGTCGTAGAATGTGCCTTGATAGAAAAGAGACCAATGCCAGCACCGGGGAGTTTCAAGGCTCAACAGGCACAGCCGGGGCAATTCGGTTTTATCCTGTGCCTGCATACGCTTGTCAGAAAGTCTGAAACCGCCGCTTTCAAAGCAAAGGCGCATTTGTTTCAGCGTAGTTTCTTTGTCATTGTCAAGGCACCGGACTATCTCCTCCACAGTCCTGCCCAGCACCATTGCCAGCACAGCCTGACCGCACTGGAGATCGGTGGGCTCATGTATATACTTAATATCCAAGATTATTTCAGACCTCGATCTTATCAAGTGTTTCCCCGACTTTGCCGTGGATCACCAAATCACACTGGTCATCTATTGCGGTAGCATCACGGTTTATCTCCACAAGGTATTTACCTCGGAAATAACGCACAAGACCCGCAGCGGGATAAACTGTCATGGAGGTCCCTGCGATAATAAGCATATCGCAATTTGCTATGGCTTTGACAGCACCCTCAACAGTATCGTTATCAAGCCCTTCCTCATAAAGCACCACATCCGGTTTTATAACGCCGCCGCACTCACAGATGGGCACACCTGTGGAATCGGTTATAGCCTCTATGCCATAAAACTTACCGCATTTTGTACAGTAGTTGCGGTGAACACTTCCGTGGAGCTCATATACTTTTTTATTGCCTGCAAGGGTATGCAGACCGTCGATATTCTGTGTGACAACGGCTGTAAGCTTACCTTTCTTTTCAAGCTCTGCAAGTTTCAGGTGTGCTTTGTTAGGCTTGGCGTCAAGGCATATCATTTTATCACGATAAAAGTCATAGAACTCTTTTGTATTGCTTACAAAGAAAGTATGTGACAGGATCTGTTCAGGGGGATAATCATATTTTTGGTTATAAAGTCCGTCTACGGAACGAAAATCAGGTATTCCGCTTTCGGTGGATACACCTGCGCCTCCGAAAAAGACAATACTTTTTGAATCGTTTATCATTTCCTGTAAAGTCATGACCTTATCCTCCCTTTTTATGATCGCCGCAACAATTACCCGGTGACTATATCAATATACCCTTTTATAACATCAACACAGGTCTGATAATCCATATGGCTGGTATCAAGACATATATTATAGTTCCTTGCATCCTGCCAGTCTCTTCCTGTATAATGCTTATAATAGGCGCTTCTATCCTTATTTGTCTTTTCGATAAGCTTTTTTGCGTCCTTTTCGCTTCCGCCGTAGGCCTCGATAACATTATGCACAGCGGTCTGCATATCGCAATAGATAAAAAGCTTGATAACATCTTTCTTATCCGCAAGCACGAAATCGGCACATCTGCCGACTATCACAGCTGGCTCTTTTTCGGCAAGCTCTTTAATTATCTTTGCTTGGAAGTTGAACAGGTTTGTATCGCTTGTGAAGTCTTTGCTTGAAGGGTCGATAAGACCGCCTTTGTATACTCCGTTTTTAAGAATAAACGAAGATTTCAGCTTTTCATCTACTCTTCCGAAAAAGGCTTCGTTAATTCCGCTGTCCTCACTTGCAAGCCTTATAAGCTCTTTATCATAATACTTCATTTCAAGCTGTTCGGAAAGCATTTTGCCGATGGTCCTTCCTCCGCTTCCCATTCCTCTTGCAATAGTTATTATCCTTGCCATAGGTATCCTCCTACTCTCCAAGATAAGCCTTTTTGACAGACTCATCATTTATAAGATCCGAAGCCTTGCCGGAAAGCACTATCTTTCCTGTTTCAAGAACATACGCTCTATCGGCGATAGACAGGGCTTTTTTAGCGTTCTGTTCCACAAGCAGCACGGTCGTTCCCTGCTGTCTTATGGACTGTATTATATCAAATATCTCGCTAACAAGTATCGGGGAAAGACCCATTGAGGGCTCATCCATTACCACGATCCTCGGTTTTGACATCAGCGCTCTGCCCATTGCAAGCATCTGCTGCTCGCCCCCGGAAAGGGTGCCGGCGACCTGATTTTTTCTCTCTTCAAGTCTTGGGAAAAGCTTATATACTTTTTCAACATCCTGTGCTATACCGTCTTTATCTTTTCTTGTAAATGCTCCAAGGCGGATATTATCAAGCACGGTAAGGTTTTGAAATATACGCCTGCCCTCGGGAACATGGGCAATACCCATTTTCACTATCTTATGGGCAGGGGTTTTTGTTATATCCTTCCCGTCAAGGACAATAGAGCCGGACCTGGCATTGAGAAGTCCGGTTATTGTATGCAGCGTTGTGGTTTTTCCTGCACCGTTTGCACCGATAAGGGCGATGACCTCCCCTTCATTGACCTCAAACGTTATACCCTTGAGGGCTTTGATAACGCCGTAATTGACACAAAGATCTTTTATCTCAAGCATTGCCATTTTATCGCCCTCCTTATTCTCCAAGATATGCGGTAATGACCTCGGGGTTTGAAAGCACCTCGCCGGTTTTGCCCTGACAAAGGAGCTGTCCGAAGTTAAGCACCGACAGTTTTTCGCAGATGCCTGAAACAAGGCTCATATCATGCTCGATAAGCAGCACAGTCATATCAAACTCGTCTCTTACCGCCTTAATAGTATTCATAAGTTCAGCTGTTTCGTTTGGATTCATACCGGCAGCTGGCTCGTCCAGAAGCAGAAGCTTTGGGTCGGTAGCCAGTGCCCTTGCGATCTCCAGCTTTCTTTGTTTGCCGTATGGCAGTCCCGAAGCGGGAAGATACGCCTCATTTTCAAGGTCAAAGACCTTTAGGAGCTCAAGGGCTTTTTTATCCATTTTCCTTTCGGTCCTGAAAAACTTTGGCAGACGAAATACGCCTGTTGCAGCTGAATACTTATATTTATTATGCAATCCCACCTTGACGTTGTCAATAACGCTCAGGTTATTGAAAAGTCTGATATTCTGGAAGGTTCTTGCAATACCTGCATGGTTTATCTGTATTGTGTTTTTCCCGGTAATATCCACGCCGTCAAGGACAATAGATCCATCGGTGGGCTTATAAACACCGGTCAGAAGGTTGAACACGGTGGTTTTACCTGCACCGTTGGGTCCGATAAGTCCGTAAAGCTCGCCTTTTTCGATCTTAATAGAAAACTCATCAACTGCACGCAGACCGCCAAAGGATATGCCCAGCTTTTTAACATCAAGAAGAGCCATATTATTCACCCTCCTTTACCACATCAGACTGTGCTTTATTCTTTTTGAAAAGCCCTTTGAACTTTTCTATATTACGAACAAAGAAGGACCTTATGGTTTCGTTTGAAGTGCATATCATCATTACAATAAGAACGATAGCATACATAAGCATACGGTAGTTGTTTATGCTTCTGAGGAGTTCCGGGAGCATTGTAAGGATTATTGCGGCAATAACGCTTCCACGTATATTTCCGATGCCTCCAAGCACAACGAACACCAGCACAAGAATAGAAAGGTTATAATCAAACTTAGACGCTTGCAGAGAGTAGAAATTATGAGAATAAAGCACGCCTGCAACGCCTGCCAAAAAGGCTGTAAGGGCAAAAGTCATAAGCTTGTACTTGGTAATATTAAGTCCTACGGACTCGGCAGCAATACGGTTATCTCTTATAGACATTACTGCTCTGCCGGTGCGGGAATTAACAAAATTATATGCTATTATAAGAGTAATAAACAAAATTACGGCGGCTATCTCAAAGGTTGAATCGTTCGGGGTGCCGCTTATACCCAGCGCACCGTTTATTATCATTTTTCCATCGGGCTCAAGTCCCAAATCGCCCTGGCTTTTCAAGGAGATATGCAGTCCGGCGCTGTCGTAGCCGATATAAAGGGCTGCAAACACATTTTTGATTATCTCGCCAAAGGCAAGGGTAACGATAGCCAGGTAGTCACCACGGAGCCTGAGCACCGGTATTCCGATGATGATACCAAAAAGTGCTGCAAATATGCCGCCAACCAATATAGCCAGAGGGAATCTTATCATCGGCTCGGTGATGGTCTCCTTTACCATATTTGAAAAGATAGCACTTGAATATGCACCTATGCACATAAAACCTGCCTGTCCGAGGCTGAGCTCTCCAAGGATACCAACCGTAAGGTTAAGGGACACAGCAAGGATAGAATAAACACATATGGGAACAAGCAGACCCTTGAGCATACTTGATATATTACCTGTTGAGATAAGAATCTCCACAGCCACAAAAGCGATGAGCACCAAGCCGTATGTAATAAAGCTTTTTTTAGTCATCGGTTTGATCTTTTTCTTCACACTTGATCGATCCTTTCCATAAATTCAGGCTGTATAGTTCTATCAGACCTTTTCGTTTATTTTCTTACCCAGAATACCGGTAGGCTTTATCATAAGCACCAGGATCAGCACCGCAAAAACAATGGCATCTGCAAGCTGAGGAGATATATAGGCTCTGCCGAGTATCTCGATAACACCGATAAGGATACCGCCGATCATTGCGCCGGGGATAGATCCTATGCCTCCGAAAACGGCTGCAACAAAAGCCTTTATACCCGGCATTGCGCCTGTGGTATTTGTAAGGGTGGGGTAAGAGGAGCAAAGGAGCATACCTGCCACTGCAGCAAGTCCGGAACCGATAGCAAAGGTCAGGGATATAGTGCTGTTAACATTGATACCCATAAGCTGTGCTGCATCTCTATCTTCAGAGACCGCAAGCATTGCTCTTCCCTTTTGCGTATGGTTGATAAAAATGGAAAGTGCCACAACAATAACAACAGATGTAATTATAGCAGCTGTTGTTTCGCCCTTGATGACAACCTTTCCGTCGAAAAGGCTGATCTTTGGGATATTGACAACGGAAGTAAACACCTTTGGCTTCTCTTTGAAAATAAGCAAAGCCATATTCTGCAGAAAATAGCTTACACCTATGGCTGTGATAAGCACAGACAGGCTGCTGGCTTTTCTGAGAGGTTTATAAGCCACCTTTTCTATCGTTATACCAAGCAAAGTACAAACAACGATCGCAAAAAGCATTGCCAGCCAGGGTGACCATTTCCATGTTACCATGGCGGTAAACACAGCATATCCTCCGACCATTATTACATCTCCGTGGGCAAAATTCAGCATTTTTGCAATTCCGTAAACAAGAGTATAACCCAAAGCGATAACTGCATAAATACTTCCAAGACTTATTCCGTTTATCAGAGTCTCAAGAAAAGCCATAGAACAAACTTCCTTCCATAATTTTTGGATCATTGCACTCAGATCAACATATAACATGGTGCAATCTTTATTTATTATATCACATCTCGATCCCATTTGCAACATAAAAACCTAAAAAAAGGTTTTTTTTACATAAAAAAGACCGACAGCAGCAAAACTGTCGGTCCGTATTATTGACTTATGTTATTTATCAAGTGCGCTGTATGCGCCATCCTTTATAACAACAGCCTTTGGATTTTTGGAAACTGCGCCATCTGCGCCCCACTTCATGTTTACACCGGTAAGACCGTCGTAGCTGAAGTCATCGCTGCTGATAGCTTTTTTGAGCTTATCGCAGATATCGCCTGTGCTCATGTTGCCCTTGATGCCTTCCTTCTCCACCAGCTTTGCGATGATCTTGATGCCGTCATAAGCATCAGCTGCAAACTGGTTTGGAGTTTCGTTATTATACTTTTCCTTATATGCCTTTACAAACTTCTGTGTAGCATCATCGGAAGCGTCAGCTGCAAACGGAGTAAGAAGCATTACGCCCTCTGCAAGAGATTTATCAAAGTTGTCAACGTCAAGTATTCCGTCCAGTCCATCGCAGCCGAAGAACTTAGGAGCAAAACCTGCGGACTTGCACTGTGCAAGGATAAGAGATGCCTGCTGATAATAGATAGGCAGGAACAAAAGCTCTGCATCTGCGTTCTTTGCAGCTGTGATCTGTGCGGAGAAGTCAGTCTTTGAATCACTTGTGAAGGACTGCTCTGCAACGATCTCAAGGCCCTTTTCGGAAGCCTCGCTCTTAAAGGTATTGAAAATACCGGAAGAATAAGCGTCAGAGCTGTCATAGATAACAGCGATCTTCTTTGCTATATTGTTCTGGGCAATATAGTCAGCAGATGCTTTACCCTGGTTAGGGTCTGTGAAACAGATCTGGAATGTATTATCGTTTTTGATAATGTCCTGAGCGGATGCAGAAGGTGTAAGCTGGAAAACGTTATCCTTCTTTGTCTTGTCGATAACAGCAAGGCAGGAACCGGTGGTAACAGTACCGAGCATTACCTGCATACCCTTATCTTTAAGTGCGTTGTACGCATTTACAGCCTTATCGCCCTTATCAGCCTCATCATCTTCAAAAACGAGTTTAAACTTCACACCGTTTACTCCGCCTGCATCGTTGATCTCATCAACTGCAAGCTGTGCAGCATTCTTTACGCCGACGCCGTACTGTGCAGCATCGCCTGTGAGTGGTCCGCTTCCGCCGATAACAAGAGTATTCTCGTCGCCGCCCTTGCCGTCAGCTTTACTTGAATCGCCGCAGGCAGTCAGGCAGGAACCAGCCATAACAGCTGCAAGTGAAAGTGCCATGATCTTCTTAGCCAATTTCATTTTCAATTCACTCCTTCATATACTTAAAAAGACCGGTTACTACTGGTCATTACTAATATAACACCTATTTACGGACTTTGTCAAGGTCAAATAGAACAAACTTACATACATAGCCAAGCAATAATTGGTTATTTTACACATTAAAGCTTTATAGTGTTATATCTTTAAACAATGGTGGGTAAAGTGTATCACTCGGCTGAATTTTCGGCTTGTATCAGCTTTTTGAGGTAATACATGGTTTTCATCTGCTGAAACTGAGCGCAATTATCAAAGCAGCCGGGACAATAGGACTTATAAAGCGGTGTGCATATGGGCAAATAGGCACAGCTGCGGCACTTTTCATTAACCTGTGCAGGCTGCATCATCTGATCCAGCAAGGCCTGGTCGGTCACGCCGTCACGGATATTTCCCCAGCACTTGTCGTTGCCGGGAAGATGCTCGCATCGGTGCAGCTTACCGTCTGGAGAGATAACAACACTTTTATCAAGGCTGTCTGCCATACAATTGTTGAGCTTGAACTTATCGCCGACCGCAAATTGTTTCAGCATCTTTAAGTCAGAGTTAGAGCGGTAAAGATCAAACATTTGGCTGTAGATCTCCATACAGTCTGCTTGGTGCTGCTGCTTATACATTGTATATCATAGCATTTTCGACAAAGAATTTAAAGTTTTTGTTGTATTTTTTTATAAATTCTTGGATTTAAACGTATTTGACAAAAATAAAACGTTGTTTTTGTGCAAAGTTAACATATGTCAACTGACTCCCCCTTAGTGTCTTTAGGGTGACATCTTTCCCGGGTGCTGCATAGGATAAGACAAAGCCTATGGCTTTATACCAACAAGGAGGAATCAGTTTGGCAAACGAACAAGAAGTTTTCTTTGAACTTTTCGGCAAAAAGCCTGATAAAGACTGCGGCGTTAAAGCCTGCCCCATGCCCGTTGGGGCTTTTCCGGCGGATACACCGCTTGCTATGGCATATGTACCCTATCAGGTCTGGGAAACGCCCTACGAGCAGGATGTAGCTTTACAGCGAGGGACGATATTTAAGTCCCTTGATAAACCGTTTATAGGAGAGGAGGCTGTGAAAAATGCCGATCTTAAATGAAAAGCAGCAGCTTATGCGTAAGATCCAGCAGGAATCTTTTGCCCTTGTGGAGGCAAATCTTTACCTTGACAGCCACCCCACCTGCCCTATGGGTCTGAAATATTTTGAACAGCACAAGAAAGAGTATGACGAGCTTATGGAAAAATACGCAGAAAAGTACGGTCCTATCAAAGTCGGACAGTCAAGCACCGAGAAAAAGTGGGGCTGGGTAACTACCCCGTTCCCATGGGAAAGGGGTGAGAGCTGATGTGGCAATATGAAAAGAAATTACAGTACCCTGTAAACATCAAAAACCCAAACCCTGCCCTGGCAAAGGTCATCGTGAGCCAGCTCGGCGGTCCTGACGGTGAGCTGGGAGCGGCGCTCAGATACCTCAACCAGAGATACGCTGCGCCCTGCCGTGAGGTGCAGGCGGTGCTTTCGGACATCGGTACGGAGGAGCTTTCCCACATGGAGATGATAGGCACTATCCTTTATCAGCTGACAAGAAATCTCTCCATGAAAGAGATAAAAGAAAGCGGCTTTGACGTGTACTTTGTTGACCACACCACAGGCGTTTATCCTATCGCTGCATCGGGCGTACCGTTCACGGCGGCGACCTTCCAGAGCACAGGCGACGCACTTGCAGACCTCAGCGAGGACCTTGCCGCTGAGCAGAAGGCAAGAGTGACCTACGACAACATTCTTCGCCTTGCAGACGATCCCGATGTACGTGACCCGATAAAGTTCCTGCGTGCAAGGGAGATAGTACACTTCCAGCGCTTCGGAGAGGCACAGCGCATGGTGCAGGATATGCTTGACTCAAAGAATTTCTACGCTTTCAACCCAAGCTTTGACAAATAATCTTGTTAAATAAAAAATCGGGGGAAGTCCTTGCTTTAAGGGCTCCCCCGATAATTCATATAAGTCCCAGTGTTTCAAATGCTTTATACAGTCCGTCGTTGTCTATCCTGTCGGTGATAATGTCTGCGTGCGCTTTTACAATTTCCGATGCGTTGCCCATAGCCACGCCGGTTGCACACAGGTCAAGCATTTCAATATCGTTGCAGCCGTCGCCTATCGCAATGGTATCTGCAATATCCCCTCCGAAATATTCAAGAACCTTTTTTATGCCAAGGGACTTATTTACCCCAAGCTGCATTATTTCGCCGCCTGCGGACGAATCGGGATAAGTGAGGGTGACGACGTTACAGATGTCCCCAAGCTCACTTTGCAGCTGCCGGTTTGTACAGTCGGCTGACTTATAGACAAACTTTCCGACTGTGGAAAGGCTTTTGGGCGCCTGCTGTACAAAACTTCCGCCAAGGCTGAGTATCCACCTTTTCGTTCCCTCAAACTCACTGCGCCAGTTTTCACCCAGGAGCATTTCACTTTCCAGGGTCTCAGCGACTATCAAAGCCTTATGCTCTTTCAGCGAAGCGATTATCCTGTCGTAGATATGCGGCTCGAAATTACTTTCAAAGATCACCTTGCCGTCACAAAAGACATTGGCACCTGCGGCAAAAACTCCGTCATCAAGGTGAAGCGGAGCAAGGCATTTAGGCACGATGCCTTTGTATCTGCCGGAACTTATAAACAGCCTGTGTCCGTTTTCCCGGGCAAGCTCCAGAGCTTTTACCGTTGATGGGTGTATCGTTTCAAGCTTATCAACAAGCGTTCCGTCAATGTCAAGAAAAACAAGTTTTTGCTTCATAATTAGTCCTCTCAAAATAAGGCTTGCTGTACGTTTTATTGTACAGTAAGCCTTTTTTACTTATCTGATCTTAAAATGCACCGGCATACCGTTTTTCATAGGAACAGGTATTTCTCCCTGAATAAGTGGAAGAAAATATCCGATTGCATCGTCGGTAACGTTATTGCGGCTTTCATTGATCCATTTTTCCGGGAAAAACTGTTCTTTGTTAGCGGTTTCGTGTGCATCAACGCAGCCTATTTCGATCGTGTACGGATCATCGGAAACTCTCTTAAATACCATCATTATACCGCTGTTGCCCATAACGGCAGCTTTTACAGCCTCCATTCCGATAGCTTCCGATTCATCAATATCCGTTTTTGAACAGATGTGTGCAGAGCATCTTTGCATTACATTAAGCTCGATAGAACGGACTTTACAGCCGATCTCCTCACGCACAAGATCCTCAAGGATCTTTCCTATTCCCGAAAGCTGCTGATGACCGAAAACGTCAAGTTTATCGTTGCGAAGGCAGTTGCTGTCCTCAAGACGTACCCCTTCGGAAACAGCTACGATAACGGCTTTATGCTTTTTCTGCTGCTGTTTTATATCCTCAATAAAGTCCCGTGCGGAAAACCTACACTCAGGAAGATAGATAAGATGCGGCGCACACTCTCCTGCCGCTCTGAGAACACAGCAAGATGCGGTGAGCCAACCGGCGTGTCTGCCCATTACCTCAACGATGGTTACAGATTCAAGGGCATACACCGAACTGTCACAGATTATCTCCGACATTGTGGCTGCAACATACTTAGCAGCACTTCCAAAGCCCGGAGTATGATCCGTGCCGGGTAGATCATTGTCGATCGTTTTGGGAACGCCAACCACCTTTATCTTTATGCCCTTTGACTTGAAATAGTCTGAAAGCTTTGCTGCGGTATCCATAGAATCGTTGCCGCCTATATAGAAAAAGGCACCGATACTGTATTTTTCAAAACATTCCTCTATTTTCTTATATACTTCGCTGCCGCTGTCTGCATCGGGGAGCTTATATCGGCAGGAACCAAGCGCTGTTGAAGGAGTAACTCTCAGCAGCTCCATATCCTCCGGTGAAGCCAAAGCTTGTTTAAGATCTACCATTCTTTGGGACAAGACCCCTTCGATACCGTTGAGTGAACCATAGATATTTTCGATCTCCGGATGTCTCAGCGCCTCTTTTACCACACCTGCAAGGGAGGCGTTTATTGCACTGGTCGGACCGCCGGATTGTGCAACTGCAATATTCATATTCTTCACCTTTTATCCTTTATCGCATTTTACAAGTCTTTCCTATTCATTATACCATAAACAGATAAATTTTCAAGCACATCGGCTTTATTTTTTATTTTTCTGCGATAAATACAACTTATGTCCCCTTTACACACCATATATTGACTAACTTGACAATTGAATGTCAAGACTACGAAACGGGGGATAAAATATCCATTTTTAGGCTTGACAAAGAGTGCGGAAAAAAGTATAATAATTATGTATATGAACAAAACTCTATGAGAGGAAGAAAAAAATGTCAGACAATCCGAATTATCAAAAGGATATAGATAAAAACATCGGCTCTGCACCTGCAAGTGACAGAGCAGGTGATTTTGCTCAGCGCAGAAGAAACGCAAGAGATGCGGGAAGACATTTCCACGACGATCTGGCGCTGGCTGATGCTGATTACGCTGAAAAGTCTCCTTTGCTTTCCCAGACCACAAAGGGAATAATCGGTATGCTTGTGGCACTTGCACTGGTAATGCTGGTAATCCTGTTTTTCGCAAAAGTGCTTTTCCTTCACGATGCAAACGTATCGGCTAAAACGGGAACCATAACCGTTACCCTTCCCACGGGAACGACCGTTGCCACCACAACAGGAATTGAGCATCAGGCAAAGACCACAAAAGAGAGGGTAAGATACAACGTAGACAGCAAGACAGCGACCGGTGAAAACGGCGAGGCTGCTGCAATACAGCGTATAAAGTGCATATCGGCCGTACTTGTTCACCCAAAGCCGAACTCAAAATCCGGCGACATAGGCACCATACCTACCGGTGCTGTTGTAGATCTTATCAAAGATGAAAACGGCTGGTATCTTATTAAATACAACAACATTACCGGATACGCATGGAATCAGTTTTTTGAAACTGCAAAGGTGACCACCGCAGCTCAGAACTAAATCAATAACGCACAGAAAAAAGGCTGTTGCTTTGGCAACAGCCTTTACTTTTCCGATTTTTAATTTATACCCTCTGCATAGCTTATCGGCACGGTAAAAAGCACACCTGCATTAGGCTGTGAAAGCTCGCCTGTAACGCTTTTTATGGCTGCGATAGCGGACTGTACCTGCTCATCGTCGACCACGACAAAGACTGTTTTGCCTTTCTGAGCGGGGTCTACTCCTTTGAGTATCGAGCTGAGCAGACCGATAGTTGCCAGATTTTTAGCGCCGCTTATGGACTTTGCCATTCCAACGCTGTCTATACTCGTGCCGCCTCTGACACCTGCCTGGGCAAGGGCTATCATTATTTCGTCAACAAGCTCTACCCTTTTGATAACTAAAAACAAAAGCTGCATTTATATATCATCCTTCCTTTTTATCTGTATATAAAGGACGCTGCGTTCCAGTCATCCTTTTTTCTTTCCTCAACAAGTTCAAATCCTTGTGAAACGATGCTGTCAAGCACCTCATCTTTACGGGGATCTATAATGCCGGAGACCACAAGCATACCGCCTTTTTTCAGAAAACCGCCAAAAAGACCGCTCATTGCCACAAGCACATCGGCAACTATATTTGCACAAACCACGTCGTAATTTGTACCGATACGTTCAACCAGCTCAGGATCAGCAACAATATTACCTGCAAAGGTTTTATACTTGTCACTTGGTACGCTGTTTTTCTCTGCGTTCTCTGCGGCAATTTTAACAGAGTTCGGATCAATATCCACCGCAGCAGCTCTGCCCGCACCCAAGGTCATGGCAGCTATGGAAAGTATGCCGCTTCCGCAGCCAAGGTCAAGCAGCGAACAACCAGGCAGAATATTCTTTTCCAGAAGTTCAAGACAAAGCTGTGTAGTATGATGCTGACCGGTGCCAAAAGATGCGGCAGGGTCTATTTCAACTACCTTTCTCCTTTCGTTCTCGGGTACAGTTTCCCAACTGGGTTTTATAAGCAATTTTTCACCCACACAAAGGGGCTTGAAATACTTTTTCCAGTTGTTTGCCCAGTCCTGCTCACGGATATTTTTAAGCTCCAGCTCCAGCCTTCCAAAATCATCACTCATTGATCTAAGGACAGCAAGTTCTGATCTTACAGCGCTTATCATTTCAGGTACGCTGCTATTATTTTCAATGTAGACTGTAACTGTGGTTTCACAGTCTTTCAGTCCCATCAAATCGTCGTCTATATAGTCCCAGTTTCCCTCTTTATCATCAAGAAAGGCTTGAAAATCCCTGGGATCTTTTATAACAAAGCCATCTATACCAAGTTCCAGCAGCCGTCCTGTCACAGCTTCGATACCTGTTGTAGATGTGGCTATATCCGCCTCGATCCAATCCATAGCGGTCACCCCGATCTCATAATAAAAAATTATAATTTGTGCAGATTATACACATTATTATAACACATAAGTAACAATTTGTAAAGTCCTTTGAAGGAATTTTATGAAAAAAAGCCCTCCCGATCTTATATGCGATGCTGATATATAAGTTTTGCCCCGAAGCAAATCAAATGAACTGACCCCAAAAAGTTAGACAAACTTTTTAAAGAAAAATTATGCAAAGCGACTAAGAGAGATCTTGGTCGCTTTTGTTATGCGGCAGCGAATTTGTATTCAATAGGTGACATACCATCAA